>Ga0207694_10002540_pt1 | contig 14816 bp, 6 predicted proteins | sample KBSC34metaG_FD_184353 | JGI IMG/M metagenome (GOLD analysis project Ga0207694, IMG submission 184353) | Corn rhizosphere microbial communities from Kellogg Biological Station, Michigan, USA - KBS C3-4 metaG (SPAdes) (version 2) | ecosystem: Host-associated > Plants > Roots > Rhizosphere > Soil...
CCTCTGCGTTGAAATCGCCGTTTAACGCAGAGAACGCAGAGATACGCAGAGGGCCGCAGAGAAAATCCAAACTATGACGCTAACTATCCCAGCTCTGCTAACGAGTGCAGGGCGGCGAAGCGCTCCTTTCGATCCGGAGCGAGCAGGAGCGCCTGGACCGGGTCCTGGAGCGCGGATGTCAGGAAGTCAGTGGTTCGCTCCAGACGGTTCGGGCTCGCGATGTTTTTGATGATTGCATACTCCACCGCCGGCTTGGCTAGATCCACAATCAGTGTCGTCCCACCGCGGAACTTCCGTGGCTGCGACGATCCATCAACTTCGATGTCGCGTGACTGCGTGAGGGCAACGACAACCTGCGGCCTGTGATTACCATCTGGACCAACCCGATTAGAACGCCGCAATGCATGCACTTCGAAAGACGCCGTCGGATCGAGACTGAAATTTAGACCAAGCGTGCTAGCGAAATCGGGTGACTCCTTGAAGATCTCCTTCAGCCTATCATGTAAGAGTTCGCGTTGTTTTCTCGTCACGTGAAACAGTCGTTCACGGTCGGTAATGTAAAAGCAAGCGTCAGCGTAAGTTTTGAGCTGTCTCAGAATCTGCTTGTACTGCGGCGGCGGCTTCTCGATGCTCACGCCTTTCCAACGCAGCGTATCGACTGAGAGCGTATCGAGATCCCGCGGATAGATCCCGCGCTTTCTGAATGCCTCAACAAATGCGACGCGATAGTGGTACGGATCGTCCGGGACGAGATCCGCATCGGCTGTGATGATGCCGCGCAAGTATTCACCAAACGTGATGTCAACTGGTGGCAGATAGTCGAGCGCCCGGATGCAGATGTTGAGAATGTGACCCGCCGTCTTCGAGGCTTCGTTTGCGAGTCGACGGACGAGATCGGGATGAATCGCGCCGTCCGGCAAGATTCCGGTTCCGCCCGTGTAGATCCGCAGCAGGTCAGCGATACGCGTTTCGTAAATCGCGGTAAACGCGTCGAACACAGCGGCGACGAGAAGCGACCCGCGTTGATGTGGCTCCTTCACTTTCTGGTAATCCGCCGGGTCGGGTTTCAAAGGAACCCATTCGCCCGCATCGTTGAAGCGTCCAATCGAATCACGCAGCGCGCCACGCTTGCCGGTTGCGCGTCCGAATTGCAGCGCCAGACTGCCGAGAATCGACTGCGTTCGCAGGTTACCGCGTGTGCGACCGATCTCGGTCTCAAGGATCTCGGGTATCGTGAAGTGCTGCATCAACGCGATGATGTCCGCGAACGCTTCATGGAATGCGAGCACGTCATCGTTGGTGGGCTCGTTGAAGCGACGATGCATGCCGTCGAGAATCGCATGTGTGGTTTCATGGGCCACGATGTCGTGCGACAAACAAGCGTAGACTTTGCTGCCGGGCACATGATCGCCGGGATCAGTCGCCGAAGCCTCGAAATATCCAAACAACAAACCCACAAATAGCGGACTGTAATAAGCATTCGCCTGACGAAGCGCGTGCGGCGAGATCGTCAGTTGACGCACAAACTTGCTGTCGTCAAATTCGTTCTCCGAATTGATCTGCGGGCGCCAGAGAACCGGACGCCCGAGCGCGCGCTCGAAGTGCTCGATCGTTTTCATCGCGACGGCGTAGACCATCTGCTGATGAAAAGCCGCGTTGCCTTCAGAAGGCTGCCAGCCGTCTGTCGCGATTAAGCGAGGATCGTTGAGATCGACTGGCTCGTACGTCTCGCCCGAAGCATCTTCATCAACGACGTGCAGATACTCACCCTTTGGTCCTTTCTCCAGTTTTTCCCAACGCACCTTCAGTGAAATCTCGTTCATACCCGCAGTGGCGAGACGCGTCGACAAACTCGGATCGACTGCGTAGGTGCGGATGCGACGGAAAGGCGGATCGAAAGGCTCCATCGACGGTTGACACGCTGCAGGAGGCTTCGCGACCACGCTCACAGGAATGTTGATCGCGGAGCTTCCAAACATCAGCATGTAACGCGACGCGATATGTCTTCTCAGCGCGACGGACGCTTTGTCGTCCTGGATCAATGCGTCCATGAACTGGCGCAAAGTCTCCTTTGGAATTTCCTGTGCGGCATCCGGATCGGGCACGAGCTGATTCAACGTCGGGTTGTAAAGCCAGCGCTGCGCGAGCTCGATCTCAAACATGTTCTGGCGTGGCGGCGGATCGGCGAGACCGAAACCGGTGAGCACGCGCAACACTGCAAACGAATCGCTGTCGGCTGGAGTCTTTGGAAGATTGAGCGCAGGCGAAATACCGAGTGCGGCATGAGCTCGCAGGATTCCATGGCCCATCCGATTCGGATCCGCAGCCGGGCCGGCGGATAAGAAAAGCGCGCGACGCACTGCTTCGACCCGGCGCCAATCACGCGGCAGTTCCTTTTTGTACTTTTCGAACCAGAGCGCGACTGCGGCAGCGATTTGTGGAGTTGCCGCAGACGTTCCCTCACCGTTGAGCCTGATTGTCGAGCCACAACCAAAAACGGCCCACGGAATATTAGGTGTGTACGTGGAAAGCGCGGCGGTCATGGAACTGTCTGGCCCATAGTTGCCGCGAAGCACGCCGAGGCCGAGACCGTCATAAGGACTGCCGTCAGCCATTACGCCGCAGGCCGCGAGCACACGATGATAGCGCGCGGGATAGACGACGTGACGCGTGGGTGCTCCGTTTACGTTGTTACCAGCCGCGGCGACTATACATATGCCGGCTTCATAAGCAGCATTCACCGCCTCGTTCCACGCACGTGACGGCGCGCCGCCCATGCTGATCGATATCACATCGACCTTCTGATCGACTGCGTAACGCAGTGCCTGGGCAAACGCGCTCGTGCGGAAGAGCACAACGGAATTAGAGATGCGCAGCGGGAGAATGTCAGCTCCTGCTGCGCCACCGAGTGTTTCGTTGAATTGCGCAAGGTGACCACCGGCGAGAATGCTGATCGTGCCGGTGCCGTGTCCTGAGTTATCAGGAAACGCATTGCCGCGGTTGGGGTCGTCGGCGCTGTTCGGATCGTTGTCGCCGTCTACAAAGCTTCGTTCGAGGTTCTGTAAGATGTTTTGCGGTCGCGCCTCATGTCCACGATCGTAGCCGGTGTCGATGTGAGCGATGCGTGTGCGTGGTGGATTGAATGGTACTGCCTCGCGTGCTTTGCGGAGTTGTGTGAACTCGTCGTCTAGGTGCCAGGCAAATTTATTGGGTCCTAAGATCTTGCCGCCACTGTTTTCTTGTGCGACCGGATCGCAGCCCTGGTCCAAGGCCATCATTGCGCCGCCACCCGGGTTCTTTTCGTTTGTGTCTGGAAAGCTTTGCTCGAGATCGGGCTCGGCAAACATCACCGCGGACTCATCGACGCCTAACTGGCTTGCGACCTGGCTGTGCGCGAGATCCCATGGCGTCGCCGCACCGTCGGGCAGGTCTGCGAGAAACCATGCGGGCTCGGCTCCCAGACCGAACGCTGTGGTTTGCGGCGCGGAATCGAAGAGTGGACGCAGGTTTGCGCGCGGATCAGAGGCCGCAAGGGATGCCGTCGGAAGAAGTTTTACAAGAAGACGATTGTTAGCCATGATGTTTTGAATATGTCCTATAGGACTTATATGACCTATTTTAGGTTAGCGTCGCACCAGGCGCGCGCTACGGCGACGCCGTGCTCGACTTCGTCTCGGAAGCGTCGCTGGTTGAAGTTGAACAGATAGTGCAGTGCGACTTCGGATTTGATCCCGCGGACGGTGATCGTTCGTCCGAATTCACCTGGCGCACCGCTTTCGATGGCGGCGTTGTTGGTAGCGATACGAGCGAGCACCTGCTTGTAAGCGTTGTTAGTCGTCGCTTCGAAGATGCCGAAGAAGTTTCCGATGAAGCCGTTGCGCCACTGCCCGCGCTGACTCGTGGTCCAGATCACCCAGAGCTCATCGGAGCCACGCCTGATCGCCTCCTCGAGATTTGTGGCGGTGTTCAGGACTGCATCGATGTATGTGTCGCCGTCGATCCGCACCGGCGGAAACCAGAGCGGCAACGATCCAGCAGCGATCAGAAGATCTTCCGTGAGCTCCCCAGTTTCAACCGGACGCAGAATGTGTTTCGAGAAGTTGTAGACGTTGAATGTTCCCAAACGCGGGCTGGCGCGAATCTTTTCGAAGTCGAGGCCCCACTCGTGAAAGAACTTTTTGCGAAAAGGATTTAGTTCAAAGAACGACTCGGCGTAGAACACCTTGAGCAACTGCAGCCAATTGACGTCGACCGCGGCCATTGGTTTGAAGTGACGCCAGTTGTCGGCGATTTGAGTACCGGAAAATCCCTGCACCCACATCGCGAGATTGAATGCTGCGGCACTGACGCCATCGCCGTGATCAAACTCGATGCCCGCTTCATCGAGCCAGACCTGGAGCACACCCGCTTGAAAAGCGATCTTGAGCCCGCCCCCCGCCAGCATCAATGATCGCTTAGGCACAAAACCTCCTTATCCACAGATTGCACAGATTGATTTCTGGTCTGTGTAATCTGTGGATGATCAACTCTTTTTTGGCCCTCCAGCATCTTCGATGATCACGTCGGCGGCTTTTTCACTGATCATGTAGATCGCGGAGACGATGAAGTAGCCCGGGATCTTCGGAAACACGGAAGCGTCGACCACGCGCAGACCCTGAACGCCGCGTACGCGGAAGCGACTGTCCAACACCGCCATCGGATCATTGTCAGCGCCGATCTTGCACGTGCAAGACGCGTGATGGCCCCACGCTTCGTCCTGGATGAACTGTTTGAGCTTGTTCGTGTCGAGATAGTCAGAGCCGGGCACAAGCTCCGTATGTTTGCCGACGTACTTGTTCATCTCTCGAACAAACCCAACACCAGCCACGACCGCATCGAGATCTTCACCCTTCGTATCGTTGCCTTCTGTGAAGTAGTGGAAATCGATCATGGGCCACTTTCGTGGATCGTTCGATTGCAACGTGACGCGGCCCGCGTGGTTTTTGGTGTAAGCCTTGAGCACGGCCCACGTGAAGCGCGAGCGTAGTCGCTCAAACTGTTTAGAGTAACCAGGCATGTAGCCCTTGAAATATCCGGGAAGAGCGAAGACGTAGAGATCGGGCTCTTTCAGGTTTGGTGACGATCGCATCAGAATTCCGAGCAGTGCGCCATTCGTCGTGTAGATCCCCTTACCAGATTCCCACATCGAGAAGTAAGGATCCGGTGTGCCGCCATCCTCGGGCGGCGCAAAAGTGGCCCCGCCCTCAAGTAAGACGAACGGCTTCTCAAACTCTGCCACCACTCCCACTTCATAGCGATCCTGCAAGTTCTCGCCTACCCCGGGCAAATCGACAACAGGATCGATATTAAACTTCTTCAGTTCTTCTGCTGGTCCAACGCCGGAAAGTTTGAGTAACTGCGGAGTGTTGAAGGCGCCCGCGCAGATAATAACTTCGCGTGACGCGAACACCTGATGCTTTTCGAAATCGCCAGCGTTGCCATTGCGAGCCTCCGGATCCGCTTCGTAGAGATGTTTGCCTTCGTAAATCTCAACGCCTACGGCCCGCTTACCTTCGAAGAGCACTCTGGACGCCAACGAGTGAAGTTTAATCGTGAGGTTGTCCGGGTACTCCTCTTTGGTCTTCAGCAGAAACTCACGAGGTCCATTCCGCTTGCCGTTCGCGACCGCGAGTGGCGTAAACGCCAGGCCCTCGCGGGCATCGATATTGCCGCGCACGTCGTTGGGATCGAGCCTGGTGAGGATGCTCAGGATCGGTTTACCAAGTCGTCCCTTCAGCGTTCGTTTCACGGCCTTGGTCAAAATGCGAACGATTGCCCAATCCTTTAACACCAGCCGTGGATCAGCCTCGCTGGTGTTGAGCCACCCTTCAAATCCATGACCGTGACGCCAATCGCGCCAGTCTTTCCGGCCGTGCCACAAGCCGATCAGGGACCACAGTAATCCTCTCACGATGTATCTAAAGCTGCCGGGCTTCGGAACGTAGTGGCAGTTCTCGAGCTTCGTGAAGTACTTGTTCATGTTGTCGGCGCGCCATGACGAGTCTCCGGTGAGCTGCGCGATGTAGTCCCAGTCACTGTTCTGCGGCGTGACTGTGATCATGGCGTTGTGTGACGTGCAACCGCCAAGCGTGCCTGCGCGCGGATACCAGATTCTTGGCTGGCCATCGACTTCGACTATCTTCGAATCGGCGGATTGGAGTTTGGGATCTTCGTAGTGACGCACGAAGTAATCCCACTGGCAGTGGGGATACTCGGTCGAGAGCCCGTGAAAGATCGGCACTTCATACATCAGCTTGCCGAGTTTGTCGTCGGCACACGGATCGCCGCCCGCTTCCAAAAGCAGTACCTTAAATCCGGCGCGAGCAAGACGTGCGGCGAGTGGTCCACCTCCTGCGCCCGATCCGACCACGATGTAGTCAAACTGTGCGGTGCTCATGTTTTTGCCTCTCAGAAGGTTTTCAAAAACTCGATCAGGTCGCGTTTCTGTTGCTCGGTTAAAGGTGAGTCGTCGCCGTAACGGCCAGTGCCGAAGTAGTGACCGCGATTCACGACGTAATCAGGGCACTTGCTCAAAGCGATCAGGCTGTCAGCCAACGGCATAAACGCCTGCTTGACTTGATCGTCAGTCGCGTTCGCCGGCAGTGCTTTAAGTTTCTGCTTGATCTCCTTCACCAGACCGAGCAGGCGCCAGTCGTATTGCACTCGTCCCCAGAAACCTAAACCTTCCGGACGAAGATTCAAGCTGGCCAGCAGACCGACGGGCGTGTCAGGTGGAATCGGTCCGATTTCCACGCCGCCGTTGTCGCTGAAGATACTGGGGAAGAGCAGATCGCCGAAGCCTTCGACGAGGTTTGGTACGTAACCGGGTGCGACGCGAATCATGCTGCGCTGCGTGGTCCGATCGATCACGCCGACGTCCAACCCCTTCGCCGAGAGGATCGGATCCTTGTCACGTTCTCTCAGCAGGAGCATCTGCTCGATCGACGCCTGGAACGACTCCATGCGTTTGTCGACCGACGGTTCCCACATGAATGGTCCGACCGAATTATTCAACAGGAATGGCGCAGTGGACCACAGGCTGATCAGCGAGGCGGGACGAGTGTAGCCGGGTCCGCCGCCCGGCATCTCGTACGTTCGTTCTTCGCCCGTGATCGGGTGAACGACCTTGATGCTGCCGACTGAAGGCAGGTCTTTGTAAGTATCGGACGAGAAGTTGTCCCAGATGTTGTCTCGGATCGCATTTGTTGCGAGTGGGCTGCAGGCGTTCGTCTGGAGCAGCGTTACCGGTACGCGATGTTCGGCGGAGAGATAATTCCCGTCGAGAAAGTCTGGCGCATTTACGATCGCGCGCATCTTCGACTTGAACTCATCCGTCTTGGTCCAGTTCCAGTATTCGTCCCAACACTTCAGGTAGTTTGGTCCGGAGCAACCGTTAGTCGCGAAGATCTGCTTGGGAGCGTCGGGCGTCGGTAGCTTGCTCGAATGACAACGCGCGCACGTTTCCGCAAAGACGTTTTTGCCGTTGTTGATGCGTTCGACGTAAGCCGCATCTGACGGATTGCCGTTGTTGAGATACTTGGGACCGCCCGGCGCATCAATCAACTTGTGTGGCGTGGCGGCTTTTAGAAAGAAGAGCGCCAGATCGACAGTCTGCGCTTCGGTCGCTTCCCAGTAGCTCGAGTTTTTACGCGCGACTGCAATCTCGATCGGCGAGACCGTCTTGCCACCGACGAGCGGATTGAAGTGCAGCAACCACTCTTCGCTGAACAAGCCGATGTTCAGATAAACGCGATTCAGTGCGCCCAGTGCGCCGACTGAGTCAGCGCCGTCTTTAAGCACACGCGGCGAGAAGCTCGTGTTCGGCGGCACGAAGAACTGTGCCAGTGGATTGCCGGGGGGCACGTAGTCGTTCAGTTGTTTGTTGTCGTTACTGCCTGGTCCAAGCGTTTCCTTGCCGAAGCGCTTTGCTTCTTCGAGACGTGGACCGAGACTGTAGATCGCGTTCATCGTGCGCGGATTGTTGATGTTGTCTGACGAGACGAGGGAAGTGTCGAGTGAACCCGGCCGCGACGTGTGGAACATCTGATATGTGTAAGTCGAATAGTCTGAGCGCCAGTCGAAGATGCGATCGATCCAGAAATACTGTGCGCCGACGCTGTTGTTCAGGTTCTTCCATTCGGGCTTCTCGGGATCAGCCGGCGGTCTCACCGGATCTGCACCAACGTGGCAGAACGCGCACGACATACCGATGCGATATGGTCGCACCAGTTTAGGGTTGTAGTAGTAATCCGGATCGCTGTAGTAACGCTCGGGATCCCAGTTGCGAGCGGCCTCGGCGTCGAAGGCCGGGTTAGGGAAGAGGCGCAGACCAACGATGCCTGTTGCGTAGCCATAGTAAGAACCGACCGGCATCGTCTGCGGCAGATGTTGATTCGGTTGACCGGCGGGCAACGCCTGGCCGCGCGATCCGACGCGCACGCCTGGATACTTCTGCTCGTTTTCAAATGGATCGGGCGGGCAGTCGGCGCGGCGCTTGTCGAGCCAGAGTCCAAAGCGGTTCGGATCGGGAGCGGTAGCTTTTTCGAAGCAGGGTTCGTTGACGAGGCCGAGGTACTGCCAGCGATTGTCGCGGCTGAACTTCAACTTCTCGCCCGGATGGTATTTGTGATCGATTTCATTCGGATACGACGAGACAGTTTTCAGCAGATCGAGGGCCCCGAAGCTGGTCGTGCCGATGTGGTCCCAGAAACGATCGTTGCCGCCGGTCCAGATGACCCATGTGTTGCGGCCTTTCACTTCTTCGGGCGTGAGTTGAACCGCGCCGTCCATGTCGTGAAAGTAGTCTTCATCGGCAGCGATAAAGCTCGACGCAGGACGATTTGCCTGGCGTGCTTCATCGAGCACGGTGCCGGGTTTTGGTCCTTTATGAGCGAAGAGGCGATAGGCGATGAAGGCGACGACGGCAACTACCAAGAGAAGAACGATGATGCCGAGGATTTTGACTTTGCTTCGTGGCACGGGGGTCTGCTCCTTTTATTTATATGCGCGTTTGGCGCCTTTCGTTTCGCAAGTTGTATGTACAGAACCTCATTCATTTTTCAGCGATGCACGTGAAAGTTTTCGTAGTGTGGATTGATCGCGGCGGCCATTTGCAGGTAACTGTCGGCCTTGCCATTGGGACTGATCGCTTTGTGAATGATTCCAGCCTGGTGAAACAGTCGCGCGTCTTTCACACCTGACGCGAGCGACTCATTCAAAAGCTCGAGTGCTTTGGAGAACTCACCGGTGCGATAAAGCGCCCACGACATGGCAGCCAGTGTGGCGAAGTTTCGTCTGAGCTCGAGATCCTTTTGCGCCCACTTTACGGCTTCGGCTCCGTTTTCAAACACGTCCGCGTAGAGATCTGCGAGATGGTGGTAATAGTGAACTTCGCCGCGTTTTGCTGATTCCAGAAACGCGCTTTCCGCACGATGGAGATAGTCGTTTGCTTCTGTAGTCTTGCCGATCGACAGGTAAAGCTCACCGAGCGCCTGTTGGAAGTCCGGACGCGGCACACGTTCTATCACCCTTTGATAGAGCGCTTCTGCCTCATCTGTTTTTCCTTCAGCGGCGAGCAGCTCGGCGACGTGTTCCTGCACCATCCAGTGACCGGAGTAGGCACGCTCGGCGCGTTGATAATGCTCGCGCGCTTTGTCGTAATCTCCCCGCGAAAGATCGACAACACCACGTTGCAGCTCGACCCACCCGTAATGACGCATCTCTTTGGCGGTCAGCTCGTCGACGGCTTCGTCGTACAAACGATCCGCGCCTTCGAAGTCGCCCATTTTGAAGTTGAGATAGGCGAGACGCGCGAGTGTGTCCCACGTCCGTTCTTCGTCGATCAGCGCCTGGTACGACACTCTCGCGGCATCATAACGACCATGCTGAAAGTCCAAATCAGCCTTGAGCGCGCGGCCCTGCGGACTTTCGAGTAGATCTGTCGAGGCGTTTAGATCCTGTTCGACGTCGTCGAGGCGATGCACCTTGAAATGAATGTTGGCCTTGAGAAAGTAAAGATCGCCGTCACGGCCGAGATGTTGGATCGCATGGTCCAACGTCTTTTCCGCAACGTAGAGCCCGTCGAGATTTCCGGTGAGCGACGCGTGTTGATACTGAAGATAAGCGAGCTTCGTTATCTTCACACGATCGATCGGAAGCCCCAGCGCGTTGTCTTCGAGCTCAGCAATGCCGCTATCTATTCGCTCGAGCTCAACATCGAAATCGGTTTTCTTATCGCTCATTAAATTAGTGCCTTGTACAAAATTAGTGCCTTGTACAACTTGAGAACTGGATGTTAACGCCGAAGGCGTTCGCTAATTTGAGCCCAGGGTTGGAGCGCCAGCGACAACCCTGGGTATTCAACAATTGAGTTATTAAACCCTGAAAGGGTTTGGCGGTTGGCGAACCCTTTCAGGGTTGATCCGCATTTCAAATTTCTACCCAGGGTTCTCGCAAGCTCGAACCCTGGGCTCCAATTAGCGAACGCCTTCGGCGTAAGGGTAAGCATTCAAAATTTTTTATTAAACCCTGAAAGGGTTTGGCGGTTGGCGAACCCTTTCAGGGTTAAAACAAATGTTCATTGGTTAACCCAGGGTTCTCGCAAGCTCGAACCCTGGGCTGGAATTAGCGAACGCCTTCGGCGTTAAAACCTTGGGCTGTTACCAGGGTTCTGCCAGATAAGGAAAGTCGGTAAGAAAGTCTTTGTCGTTTTTCTGCGGGTTCGGCACCGTCTTCGGTTGGATCGGCGCGCCAGCCCACAGATTTGGATCGTTGAGCAATTCGATGTGGTACTTCTTCCCGTTCAACGTCGCCGTGTGATCGAGAAACATTGAAAGGAATCGCGTGGCGACTTGATCTTCCAGGCGGCGTCCGTACGGCCAGGTTCCGGTCGTGTCCATATCGATCGCGCAAACGTTCGGCACGAAGATCTCAACCGGACGCCGCAGTGGAATGTTCAGTCCTTTCGGGTTCCACGAATCATCGGGCATGTTGAGGTGCTGGAAGAGAGTCTTCTTCACGCGCGGAAATGCCAGACTGACGAGCGAGTAAGTCTTGTGAACCGACACGGGCGAGTTGTCGTGATCGAAAGACGTTTGCAAGCCGAGCGCACTGATTGACGGGCCGAAGCCCCAACCAAGATGCGCGAGGCGCTTGATGAAGTGTGGCGCCAGCCAAAAGTTGTTCGCGCCGAGCTGGCGATTGTCTTCACGTTCACTCAACGCAGCGTCTGCAAAAGGCTGACCATCGGTGTCGACGAGTTTGTATTTCTTCAACTCATCGTCGAGCTTGTGCGACTGGAGCAGTGCGATCGGATGTTCCAGCCAGAACGGATCATCTGGGATTGTCTCGATCTTGTCCGCGGCTTTCAGCACCCAGCTTTCACCCCAGCAGTTGACGATGCGATCGTGCGCCGGATTAGTGGTTAGAAAAGCGAGCGGAATCTCGAGGATGATGGCGTTGATGTTGATTCCCGCCTGACAGTCTCTGCCGTCGTAGACAAAAACAAAGTTGCCGTTTTCATCTTTGAGAAACTTGTCGCCATTCCACGAGAGGTCCTGCGGCAGTTCTCGCTTATTACCGTGGTATCCCCACTCCGGATCGTTCGGATCGCGATTGAACAGGTGATTGCCTTCGAGCTGGATCAGGGTCTTGGGAATCGCCAGCTCGCGGCAGTTCGCCATGGTGTGAGGCACGTGATAGAACTGCGGCGCGTAGTTGATCGAGCGGAAGAAGCCGGTCAGATCGTTGAAGAAGGCGTCGTCGCGCCCGCCGATGTAAGTCTTGATTGAGTGACCATCGGGCGTGTTGATCGACGTCACCTGATTCGTGTCGACAACGGTTGAGAAGCTGCCGCCCGGAAAGTCGATGAACTTCACGGTGGCGCGCTGGCTCTGATCGAAAGTGACACGAATCTCGGCAGCCGACTTTGGTCCGAGAAATTTATCCTTCAGCGCGTCGAAATAACCCAGTAGTCCCGGAAGCGAATGATCTTCACCCACGCCCACCCTCCGACCGGGTGCGATCAGCATGCGATAAAGCATGTCAGTATCGAATACGCCGGCCTCCGGAATGGAAGCAAAGGTTAGCGCCATAACGACTTTCTCACCGCCGTCGGTGTCGGCGCTCGGGAAGCCGAAGAAGTCGTACAGGTCAGCGGCACTAACGTCGATATCGGAGAAGATTGAATTGACTGCGTTTGGATCGTTATGGTCAGCCATGACTGCCCGCTTTCTGACACGTTGTTGTGTCGGGCTAGCTGTTAACAGAAATTTTCAGTAAATCGTGAGAACTTGGCTACTGTTGGTCCTTTGAAACGCGCGGCATTTTATCAGGAGGGTTGTAGGGCGTCAATAAAATGAGCGAGCCTGGTAGTGGGTCAGTTTGAAGATACGCCGAAGGCGTTGGCTAATTTCAGCCTGGGGTTGGAGCGCAGCGACAACCCTAGGTATAGATTCAAAATTACACGCTATACCCTGAAAGGGTTAGGCGTTTGGCGAACCCTTACAGGGTTCAATTGATCGTCAACAACAAACCCAGGGTTCTCGCTGCGCTCGAATCCTGGGCTGGAATTAGCCAACGCCTTCGGCGTATTTCAAACTGACCCATTACGAGCGAGCCTTCCCCCGACAGAGATTAATAATCTGCGTAATCTGTGGATGAAAATACGTTAGGGGTTTCTTTGCCTTGGCGTATTCACTTCTTCATCCGTCGCAGCAAACCATAGCTTCACCGTTCTGTCCCAACTACCTGTCGCGAGTGTCCGTCCGTCTGGTGAGAAGGCGATTGCTGCTACTCGCGAGTCGTGGCGGGTGAAGGTGGTCCGTTCCTGGCCTGTGTTTGGATCCCAGAGTTTTATAGTTTTGTCTTCGCCGCCTGTAGCAACAGTTTTGCCGTCTGGAGAAAAGGCGACGGCCGAGACTTCGAACTTGTGCCCGATAAGCTCTACTAACTTTTGCGCTGTGCTCACGTCCCAAAGCTTTACCGTCTTGTCTTTACTCGCGCTGGCGAGCTTCTTCGCATCGCTCGAGAAGGCCACGGCTAGAATTCCGTCTTTGTGAGCATCGGTCACCCATAATTGCTGACCAGTAAGTCCATCCCACACTCGCACTGTCTTGTCTTCACTACCACTCGCAAGCTTGCCGTCTGAAGAGAAGACAAGTGAACGCACCGGACCTGCGTGTCCGTTGAGTGTCACTGCTGGTTTTTGACTTCTCCACAGTTGAATCTTTCCGTCCGAACAGCCGGCCGCTAATGTTTGCTCGTCAGGTGAAAACGATAAGGCGAGGACCTCCTTGTCGCATATCTTGAAGACAGACGAAGGCTCGCGCGTTTCCATGTTCCACAGCTTCACGTTTCCGTCGTCATAACCAGTCGCGATCGCGCCCGTGCGGGACAACGCGATCGACACGGCGCCATATTGCGTCTCGTTTAGTCGCGGTAATTCCTTGCGTGTCTCAGTGTCCCAAAGGCTGACGGTCTTATCTCCCAACACTGCGAACATCTTTCCTGAGCTCGCGAAAGCCATTTGGTCCACACCTTTCGGGACGTGGATCGTAGCCTGTTCCTGTACGCCCCGAACATCCCACAGCATGACGTCGGAACTTCTTCTGACAGCGATTTTTCTACCATCAGGAGTTAGGGACATCGCCGAGAGCAAGCCTTCTATATTGAAGCTGCCAAGCGTGGCCCACGGTTGAACGTTCCACAGGTGAATACTGCCGTTGCCCACAGTAGACATGGTCGATGCATCGGCAGAGAGAGCGATCGGACAAGTCCGGCCGGTAGCGTCGACTAAGCGGACGTTTCGATAATCAGGCCAGTCCATGATTCTTACTTTGCCCGAGACGCCCGCGATCAATTGTTTACCATCCGCAGAGAAAGCGACGCAGCCGATCTGCTCGTTCGTCAGAACCTCATCGATCATCTGATACGGCGGATTCGCACTTTGCAGTTTTATCGCCTTGTCTTCGTATGTAACCAACGTGTTGCCATCGGGTGAGATCGCCGGATGAGTGACGGCATTTGCATAACGTTCAGAAGTCATCAATAGCTTTTCTGTTTCGAGATCCCAAAGCCTCACAGTGTTATTGTAGGCTTCGCTCACCAGCTTCTTGCCGTCGCGTGAAAACACGACCGACCCGACACCAACGCGATCGTTTCGCAAGGTCTTGATCAGTTTCAGATCACGCGTGTTCCAGAGCTTGATCGTCGCATCTGCACTCGCGGTTGCCACGGTGGCGCCGTCCCAGGAGATGGCCAAACCGGTGATGCGATCGCGGTGCGCCTTTATTTCTACTGACTCTCGAGGACCATAGAGTCGCCATATCTTCAGTTGCCCGTTCGAGCTATTGCTCACCGCCGCCAATACTTTTCCATCGTGGGAAATTTCGATGAGTCCGACGTCATCTACCGGACCGAGAATTTCGGGTTTGTAATTGGCGAGTCGCCAGTAATAGAACCATTCGAAGCCGCGCAGATCGCTTCGGTCCGTGGCGAGGTGATTATTGAGAAACTCTTTGAGCTGCGTCATGTCGCCGCTCTCTTGCGCGCGTTGAGCGAGATTGATGTCTGAGTCGTAAAGCAGGTTTCGGCTGCGCTGGAGTTGTTGTTCAGCGATTGCTTGTTGACGTTGCGCTTCGAGTGTTGCGTTTCTGGCGAGGAGTTGTTGCTTGGTGGCTTCCGCAGTGGCTGCTTTCGCGATCTGCTGCTGGCGGGTGGCCTCGTCGCGAGCTTCGTTAGCAAGCCGGGTTTGTTCGTCTGCTAGCTGCCTCGCCTCC
>Ga0207694_10002544_pt1 | contig 14807 bp, 14 predicted proteins | sample KBSC34metaG_FD_184353 | JGI IMG/M metagenome (GOLD analysis project Ga0207694, IMG submission 184353) | Corn rhizosphere microbial communities from Kellogg Biological Station, Michigan, USA - KBS C3-4 metaG (SPAdes) (version 2) | ecosystem: Host-associated > Plants > Roots > Rhizosphere > Soil...
AACCGCCCTCAGCGAGCTTCATTCTTGATTGGCGCGTGCTCAGCGATATCCGCGAGCACCACGCGACCTTCGCGACGATCACTCATGCCGCGGGTATTTCATCGACCGGCGATGAAGATCTCGATTACCTATTGCCATTCGACGAGCCGTATCACATTCCGGAAGCGACCGCGCAAGCCGTTGAAGTCACATGCCGTCTCGGCGGTCGTGTGATCGCTGTCGGGACGACCGTCGTACGCGCACTCGAAGCCGCTGCAACTGATGATGGTCACTTGCGCAGTGGCGATGGCGTTGCGAAGGGAAAGATCGGTCCCACAACGCGATTGCGGGTTGTTGATGCAATCCTCTCCGGCACACACGAACCGGGCACGAGTCATTACGAACTGCTGCGCGCATTCCTCGAAGACTCAACCCTCGAACGCGCCACCTCTGAACTGATCGCGCACGATTACAAGACTCACGAATTCGGCGACTCGGTCTTGATCCTTTAGATCGCGGAAAAAGAACTAATCAATGAAAAGAACAAGTCAGGAAGAGGGGCTTGCCCCCGCTGCTGCTTGGACTGGACGGGCGGGGGCAAGCCCCTCTTCCTGACTTGTTCTTTTTCTGCAGCGTCCAGGATACTAGCGTGACTATGTACACACCCCGAGTCATTTTCACGCTAGTTATCTTCCTAGCGATCACTGCCCCCATCAACGCGCAACCGATCCGCGAACAGGACATCCGCGCTGAGCTCGGTTTTCTCGCGAGCGATGCAATGCAAGGCCGCGGCAGTGGCACTGTCTTCGAACGCATCGCCGCTGAATACATCGGATCACAATTTCAACAATTTGGTCTCGAGCCGGGCGGCGACACTGACAGCGCCGGCAACAAGGGCTTCGTCCAGCGCGTGCCGGTCCAAACCGCTGCATCGGGCGCAACCTGGAACGTCATCGGCGTCCTGCGCGGCACGGATCCACGCGAAGCGATCATGCTCAGCGCACACCTGGACCATCTCGGCGTTAACGACACGGCGGCCGGCGACGACAAGATCTTCAACGGCGCTGATGACGACGGCTCTGGCAGCGTCGCCGTTATGGAGCTCGCCCGCGCGCTTTCATCAGGCAAACGACCACGCCGCACGATCTACTTCGTGTGTTTCGGTAGCGAAGAGCGCCGCGGCGCCGGCTCACGTCACTTCATCGACAATCCACCAGTTCCACTCTCACAGGTAGTTGCTGATTTGCAGTTTGAGATGCTGGGCCGGCCCGATCCGAAAGTCGCAGCCGGCACGCTCTGGTTAACAGGCTTCGAGCGTTCCAACCTTGGCCCAGAGCTGGCGAAACAGGGCGCCGCCCTCGTCGCCGATCCTCATCAGGAGCAGCGTTTCTTCCAACGCTCCGATAACTTTCCACTCGCTTTGCGCGGTGTGATTGCGCACACCGTCTCGAGCTTCGGCTTGCACACCGATTATCATCGCGTGAGTGATGAAGTATCGAAGATCGACTTCCCGTTCATGACGCGCTCGATCAACTCGCTCGTGCGGCCGATTCAGTGGCTCGCAAATTCCGACTTCCGTCCCGAATGGCTACCGGGCCAGGCGCCTTCCCGCTAAGTGGCTATGCAACCGAAATTCTTCAGTTCTCCGGAAAAATTTCGCCAGTGGCTCGAGCAAAACCACGACAGCGCGACCGAGTTGCTGATTGGTTTCCACAAGAAAGCATCCGGTAAGAAGAGTGTCACTTACGCAGAAGCTCTGGACGAAGCGCTCTGCTTCGGCTGGATCGACGGCATCCGCAAAAACCTGAATGAGACGAGCTACACGATTCGTTTCACGCCGCGGAAGCCAACCAGCATCTGGAGCAATGTTAACGTGAACCACGTCGAGCGCCTGCAAAAGGAAGGTCGCATGCATCGTGCTGGCCTCGACGCGTACGAGCGCCGCAATCCGGAACGCACCGGCATCTATTCATTCGAAAACCGTCCGCGTGAACTTTCACCGGAGTTTGAGAAGACCTTTCGCCAGAACAAAGCCGCGTGGAAGTTTTTTGAGGAGCAGCCGCCCGGATATAAAAGACTCATGATCTTCCGGACCATGAGCGCCAGGAAAGAAGAAACGCGACTGCGCCGCCTTAAACAGTTGATCGAGAGCTCTGAAAAAGGCGTACGGATGTAGAAATGCCTGATCTTCTCGTAAACCTCCTGAAGTTGCCGCCACTCGAAACCGCACAAGGTTTCGTCTTGCGTCGCGCGCAGCCGTTTGAGTTGTCGCCCGTGCGCCGGTTTGTCGCAGAAAACTTTGCCCCGAGCTGGGCCGACGAGATCTCCATTGGTTTTGCACGACAGCCAGTTTCCGTTTATGTCGCAACGATCGATCGCGAGCTCGCAGGCTTCGCGGCTTACGACTGCACGCGGCGCGCGTTCTTTGGTCCAACCGGCGTGTTGCAATCCGCGCGCGGCAAAGGAATCGGAAAGGCGCTGCTGCTCGCCTGCCTCTGGTCGTTGCGCGAAATGGGATACGTCTACGCCATCATCGGCGCGGCGGGTCCGGTGCGCTTTTACCAGAAGACGGTCGGTGCGATTATTATTCCCGACAGCGAGCCCGGCATTTATACGGACATGCTGAAGATTAAGAATGAATAACGCAGAAGCAATTCCAGCTAAGAAACGTCCGGCAGCGCGCGGACCGATTCCACCGGGGCCTAAGGGTTCATTGATCATGGGTGTGATGCGCGACTTCAATCGCGACACCCTCGGATTCGTAACGCGTTGCCGCGATTACGGCGATGTTGTTCGCACACGATTTCTCTGGATTAACGCTTACTTTCTTTACAACCCGCGCGACATCGAGTCGCTTCTCGTGACGAACGCCAAGAGCTATCGCAAAGCTCGATCATTGCGCTCGCCGTTCTTCTATCGTCTCGTTGGCAATGGTCTGGTGACGAGCGAAGGTGATTTCTGGCGCCGTCAAAGGCGTCTCGCGCAACCGGCATTTCACCGGCAGCGGATCAGCTCGTACGGCGATGTGATGGTCCAGTACGCGGAGCGTGCGATAACCGGCTGGAAGCACAGTGAACATCGCGATATCGCACGCGACATGAACCGGCTCACCCTCGAGATCGTCGTCAAGACGCTCTTCAATTCAGACGTTTCCAACGACGCGGATCATGTCGGCGCAATCCTGACGAGTCTCGTAAAACCGTTCGCATCGCAGGCGACGGTGAAATGGATCCTCGACAATCGCCTGCCGACGCCGGAACATCGCCGGTATTTCAACGCCGTCAGTAAAATCGATCGGATTGTTTATCGAATCATCGCGGAGCGTCGTGCGAGTGGTTATGACGAAGGCGATCTGCTGTCGATGCTGCTTCAGGCGCAGGACGACGATGGCAGCCAGATGAGCGATCAGCAACTGCGTGATGAGGTGATGACGTTGTTTCTTGCGGGGCATGAGACGACGGCGCTCTCGTTGTCGTGGAGCTGGTATCTACTGGCGACGCATCCAGAAGCCGAACAGAAGTTTCATGCGGAACTTGCTGAAGTGCTGGGCGGACGAGCGCCGGATGTTTCGGACCTACCGAAGTTGAAATACACGGAGATGATCGCGAAGGAAACGATGCGACTTTATCCACCTGCTTACGCTGTCGGCAGAGAGGCGATTGAAGAGACGGAAATCGGCGGCTATCGCGTGCCGAAAGGGACGCAGCTTTTTGCGTTTCAGTGGGTGACGCACCGCGACGCTCGCTACTTCGACGAGCCGGATGCATTCAAGCCCGAAAGGTGGGCCAACGGTGATCCGGCGCCGAAGTATGCCTACTTCCCTTTCGGCGCAGGCCCGCGTCAGTGTATTGGAAACTATTTCGCGATGATGGAAGTGGTGATGTTGCTCGCGACGATCGGGCAGCGGTTCAGATTCAAACTCGATCCGGAGCACAAGGTCGAGGTCTTGCCGGTTCTATCATTGCGGCCGAAGAATGGGATCAAAGTTATAGTTGAGCCTGCGTAATTCTTTGCCATTCTTCAACGGTCAGGGTTTCGGCTCTGCGTTGTAGATCTATACCTGCCTTGCACAAAACAATACTCGCCCCGCCATTCCGCTTCAAAGTCTCCTGCAAACGCCCCGACGCATGCCGCAGATTATTCAATATCGTCTTCCTCTTCTGCGCAAACCCCGCACTAACAACCTCCCACAACAAGCTCTCATCCGTATTTTCCGCGTTAATCCGCGACCTAAATTTCAGCCGCATCACGCTACTCCATACTTTAGGCGGCGGCCGAAACGCGCCCGGTGCGACGTCAAACAATTTGTCCGCTTCGCAATAAGCTTCAACGAGCACTGAGATGAACCCGCGATCCGACGTCCCCGCGGGCGCGAGCACTCGCTCGACCACCTCACGCTGTAGCATCAAAACCATCTCGTCGATGCACGCACGCTGCGCGATGAGTCGTTGGAGGATTGCTGTCGAGATGTTGTAGGGAAGATTGGCAACGATTCGCGCGGACTGCGCCGGCAGAATCTCTTTGCAGAAATCGACCGTCAACGCATCAGCCATCACTAGCTTGAAATTTCCGAAAGCGCCGAAACGTTCCTGCAAGAGTGGTGCGAGCTTGTTGTCGAATTCGATTGCGACCACACGGCCGGCGCGTTCGACCAGGACAGACGTGAGCGCGCCCGTACCGGGTCCGATCTCGACGATGGTTTCGTCGGATTTGGGATTGAGTGCGTCGATTATGCGGTGAATGGTGCGCTGGTCACGGAGGAAGTGTTGGCCCAGGCGCTTGGAAGGGTAAGGCTCGCCACCTTCATCCTTCATCCGCCGGAGATCCTTTGCGCGGGTAGCCGGTGACTTCAATGTCTCTTCCGTGTTGGGCCACTGTTACTCGTTCGAGCTCGAGTGCATCAGCCATGGCGTCAACACCGCTGCCGCCGATCGCGCTCGGAGCGTCAGCGCCACCGACGATCTTCAGCGCGATAAAGAACGTGACTTTACTGACGAGGCCCGCATCGAGAAACTCGCCCGCGATCGTCGAGCCCCCTTCGACCAAAACACTCTGAAGCGAACGACTACCAAGCTCATGCAATACGCCGCAGAGGTCACGGTCCTTTGCGATCTCGACGCCTTGCGTGCGCAGTGCTGCTGTGCCCGGCAATTCCGATTCACCAAAGACGATTACAGGCGCTTCCGAAGCGGTTGTGGCTAATCGTGATTCAGGAGAAAGCCGTAACTGACGATCGAGAACAACGCGAACGAGCGGACGCCGCCGTGGCAATCCCGATCGATCGCTCAACAACGGATCGTCAGTCGTCACAGTTCCGGCCCCCACGAGAATAGCGTCGTAAGCATGACGGAGCTCATGCGCGCGTACACGTGCTTCCGGCCCTGTGATCCAACGTGAATCCCCCGTGCGCGTCGCGATCTTTCCATCGAGCGAGACTGCGAGTTTCAAATGCACGAATGGCAACCCGGTCGACATGTAATGCAAATAAGCCTCGTTGACCTGCGCCGCCTCGTCACTCAGCAACCCTATATCGACCTTTAACCCTGCGGCGCGCAAGTGAGCAAAACCCTTTCCGGAAACCTTCGGATTCAGATCCTCGATCGGCGCCACGACACGTTTAATACCAGAGGCGATAAGTGCGTCAGTGCAGGGCGCTGTGCGACCGTAATGCGCGTGCGGCTCAAGCGAGACGTATGCCGTACCTCCGCGCGCCTTTTCCCCTGCGATATCGAGCGCGATCGTCTCGGCGTGTTTGATTTCTTCGAAGACGTAGAAGCCTTCACCGACGATCTCACCGGCCGGACTGACAATCACACAACCAACCAGCGGCCCCGGACTCACTAGTCCGACACCCTTCACCGCCAGCTCGAGCGCACGCGCCATCATGCGTTGATCCGTGTCGGTCCAGACCGTTGGTTCAGCCATCGTCATCTGCATAGAAGAAGTTTCTCGCGCGGCGGCGCAACGGCGCGACGCTGTTTAAGTAACCCGTTGCGTCGCTGCGCCGCCGCGTGAGCATTCTTAGTTTCCAAACAGGCTATTCACGTACTGCTGCGGGTCGAACACCACCAAATCATCCACCTTCTCACCAATACCCGCATAACGAATCGGCAGGTTCAACTCCTTCGCGATCGCCACCGCGATTCCACCCTTCGCTGTCCCGTCGAGCTTCGTCAAAACGATCCCCGTCACGCCCGCGACTCTCAAAAACTGTCGCGCCTGTTCGAGTCCGTTTTGTCCGGTCACAGCATCGACGACGAGCAGCGTCTCGTGTGGCGCGCCTTCGACTTCGCGTCCAGCCACGCGTTTCATCTTCTCCAACTCCGCCATCAAATTCGATTTATTGTGCAATCGTCCGGCGGTGTCGACGATGAGAACTTCAGAGCCACGCGCCTTTGCCGCCTTGAGCGAATCGAAAAGCACCGCGGCGGGATCAGTTCCCTGCTTCTGCTGAATCAGCGGCACACCCGTGCGTTCGGCCCAGATCGCGAGTTGGTCCGACGCCGCCGCGCGAAACGTGTCCGCCGCGCAGATCAAAACGTCGTTTCCCTCGGCCTTGATTCGTTGCGCCAGCTTGCCGATCGTCGTCGTCTTCCCGACACCATTAACACCGACGATCATCATCACGTAAGGCGACACGCCTTCCGGAACACTCAGCTCGGAAGCCACGCCCTGCCGCTCAGACGCCTGCAGAATATTCAACAGCTCCGTCTTTATCGCCAGCTTCAATGCGTCGAGATCGTTGATCTGCTTTCGCGCAATCCCGCGCCGCACAGTTTCGAGGATCTCGAGCGTCGTCTGCACGCCGATGTCAGCAGCGATCAGAACTTCCTCGAGCTGATCCAGCAACTCCTCGTCGATCTGCTTGCGACCGGCAAACACCGTGTCGAGCTTGTCAGACAACGAATCGCGGGTGGCTGCGACGGCACGGCGGAACCGCGCCGAGAACTCCTGTTCGAGTGCGGCTTCCTGCGCTTGCAGCTCTTCCATCGAGCGATCGAGCCCGAGAATCGAGCTCGAGAAAGTAGATCTCGACGGAACTGGTTCCGGTTTTACCGTCTCTTGCGGAGGTTGAACTACAGCTTCGACAGTTCGTTCAACGGGTGGTGGCGCCGGCGGTTCTTGCGTTACTTGCGGTTCCGGTTTGGCTTCGCTCGGCTCATTTAAACGTAGAGAGACGAAGTCATCCTTTTTTCTTCTCCAAAAAAGTCCCATGTGTGCCGTGGATTATAAACAACGGCCACGATTTAGACGAATCCACTTAATCCGGTAGTGGGGTATGAGTGTGTTGCTGGTTACTTTTTCAACCAGCGGGGGCAAGCCCCTCTTCCTGACTTGTTCTATTTTTCGATTCAAGTTTCCATTAGACGATTTGCGCAACTGAGAATAGAACAAGTCAGGAAGAGGGGCTTGCCCCCGCTCTAATCGAAAAATCCCGTACTGGTTTAGTTTGAAATACGCCGAAGGCGTTGGCCAGTTACAGCCCAGGGTTGGAGCGCCACGCGACAACCCTGGGGCGCCCAATAATAACAAGCGAATTAACTAGCGCCCACCAGCTCACGTTCCTTGACGGCGCTTGGCGTCGCCGGTTTCGCGGGTTTCCTGAGCTTAACTTGTCCGGGTTTGATCTGGCCTTCCTTGCACGCTTCCGAAAACGCGGCCACAACGGCGGGATCGTAACGCGTGCCGACAAACGTCTCGATGCGCGCGAGGGCGTCTTCAAACTTCATCGCCTTCTGATATGGACGGTCGGTGGTCATCGCGTCAAACGTGTCGGCGACGGCGACAATCTTGCCCATGAGGGGAATCTCGTCGCCCTTCAACCCCTGCGGATAACCCATGCCGTTGACCATCTCGTGGTGCATGTACATACCCGGCAGAAACTCCTTCATCGCCGGAATCTGCGACATGATCTTGTAGCCCTTCTGCGGATGGCCCTTCATGATCTCGTACTCTTCATCCGTCAGCGCCGCAGGCTTCTTGAGAATCTTGTCGTCGATCGAGATCTTGCCGACGTCGTGCAGCAACGCGCTGATGCGAATCTTTTCAACTTCTTCGTCTGAAAGCCCGAGACGCTGCGCAATCGCCATCGAGAAACGCGAGACGCGCTCGGAGTGACCACGTGTGTATGGATCTTTACCGTCGATCGCTGCGGCGAGGGCCTTGACAGTGCCGATGAACAGCTCGCGGTTTTCCTGCGCAGACCTTTGCAAGTCGCCGATAAACCGCTCGATCTGATCGGTCATTATGTTGAAGGAATTGCCGAGGTCGCCGAGCTCCGTGCGGCTCGTGACCTCGATGCGCTTGGAAAAGTCGCCCGACGCAATGCGATGTGCACCACCGGCAAGCTCCTGGACCGGAAGAGTCAGTTTCTTGGCGAAGAAAATACCGATCAAAAGCGTCAACAAAGCCGCGACAAAACTGATCCAGAGCACTTGCCAGCGCATGTCGGAGACTGACGCGAGCGCGGCGGCTTCGTCCTGGATCGCGATCACACCGAGACGCGAGTTTTTGTCGAGCTCGGCGGTGGCGTAAGAGCCCAGCATCTCGACCGTGCGGCCGTCGCGCGTCGCTGAAAAGGGCGCGAGCGCCGATTGTACTTGCGCGCCTGACTCCTGCCAGTCCTGCACGACCTTCAGATCGGTCATCGGTTTTTCAGAGAACGCGACACTCGCTTCCGGATGTGCGACGGCGCGCCCGTTTTGATCCACCACAAAAACCACAGGCAGGCCAGCGTTCAAGAGCTCGCGCTCACTCTTCGCAGTCGGTTGCTGCACCACGTCGAAGACTTCCTGAAACGAAATAATCGCGACGACAGCCGCGACCACTTCCTGATTATTCGCACCACCCAGCACTGGCTCAGCAATCGTTAGCGCGATCTCCTGTCCGGAACGAATTTTCTGTGGACGGCTAACGACGAGGCCGCGCCCGCTCATTTTTGCGAGTACCTCGCTGACGCGTGAGTCGACTTCTTCAAGGCTGATCACTTCGGGCTGAAACGCGCGGTGGAGCGTTCCGTCAACCGGATAGAGGACCAGGGCGATGAGGTTTGGGTCTTCCTGGAGCGTGTTGTGGAGACGCTGGTCGTAGCCGTTATCGTCCAGAGCCTTAATGCCGCCGGAGATTTCGAAGGCGCGGGCGAGGCCGGTGACTACGTCGCGGTAGCGCTGGCCGTAGAGCTCGATTTGTCGGGCTTTGTCCTGCACGAGTTGCGCCTGGTAGCGGCCCTCAACGGAACGCAGCTCAGCGGCGCTGCGACCCGAAAGGAGGTAGCCGGTGAACGCGAGCGGCAGCAAGCCGACCAGGAGGAGGACTCCAAGGACTATGTAGAGGAGACGGATTCGTCCGAGTTTTTCGAGCATTCGTGGTTCTGGCGGTACAATCGACGGCAGGTCTGGGTGTGACCGAACGACGCTGTTCGGCGTCTGGTTATTATTGTCGAGCGCCCACGAGAGTGTCAACGTGTTTTAACACATCTCTGCGGTTCTCTGCGGTTCTCTGCGGTTCTCTGCGTATCTCTGCGGCCCTCTGCGTTAAGATTGCCATTTAACGCAGAGAACACAGAGATACGCAGAGGGCCGCAGAGAAAGGTTTCTCGGCTTCTCGCGCTATGAGGGCGTCTAAACGCTGAGCCATGGATACTTTGGCTACTGACGAGATCATCGTTGAGCGTGCCCTGACCGGCGATGCCGAGGCTTTTGGCGAGCTCGTGCGCCGCTGGGAGCGCCGCATCTTCGCGCTTACTTACGGCATGCTGGGCCGTGAGGAAGACGCCCGCGACGCCACTCAGGAGACGTTTCTCGCCGCCTTCCGAAACCTCCGTGGCTTCCGCGGCGAGGCAAAAGTCTCCTCATGGCTGCACCGGATCGCCGTCAACCAGTGCATCTCGCGACAAAGACGCTCGAAGGTCCGGAGCGAGCAGGCACTCGAGGAGGAACACGAAACCAGTTTCACGACGCCGCGCAGCTACTCGCCCGCGCACGTTGCCGAAGGTCGCCAGGAAACGGCAGCCGTGCGCCGCGCGATTAACAGCTTGCCGGTCGAGCTGCGGCAGGTCGTCGTGATGAAGGAGTTTGAAGAGCTGACGTTTCGCGAGATTGCGGACGCGCTCGAACTGCCGTTGAGCACCGTCAAGAGTCGTCTCTACACGGCGTTGAAGCAGTTGCAGATGCGTCTACAGAAGTTTGAAAGTAGGAATTGAGATGAACGAAATACAAAACTCTCCCGGTTGTGAACGCGCATCGGATTTGATCGCGTTCCTCTACGGTGAAGCCGACGAGCATGAGGCCCGCGACTTCCGACTCCACTTGCAGCAATGCAGCAGTTGTCGTGAGGAAGTCGCTTCGTTCGGCGAGGTGCGCCAGTCGATCACGGCATGGCGAGACGAAGCACTCTCAGGCTTCGTTTCAACACCGCTGACGGCGCAGCCCAAGACGAAATCCGCGCTCGCAGCGTTGCGTCAGTTCTTCGACTTGTCGCCGCTATGGCTGAAGGGCGCGACAGCCTTAGCAGCAGTAACGTTCTGTGTGCTGGCCGGACTGGCTCTATTCAGAAGCAACCACAATGAGGTCTCCACAAAAGTTTATACCGAGCAGGACATTGACCGAATCGTGAAAGAAGCCCTCGTACAACAAGCACGTCTTCAGCTACCAGCACAAACTGCATCGCCCGAAAACGTCGCTGAAAATTCCCCGAAACCGAAACCAAAGAGCTCGCGAGCTTCTTCGTCAACTCAGTTTGCGCGCAGTCAGCGGCCGCTCTCGAAGGAAGAGCGCGAGCAGCTCGCCGCCGAGCTGAGACTTTCGAGCGACGACGACACAACTCTCCACCTACTCGGAGATCGAATCAACCAGTAATCATGTTTGAGGAAAAAATGACATCACGAACGATCTTGTTAGCGGCGGTCTTAATCATCACTTGTGCAGGTTTCAGCTACGCACAGGAATACGCTCCACCGCCCCCACCCGATCCGATCACACAACTTCAGCTCACGCCAGATCAGCGTCAGCGCGTGCGACTGATCCTCGAGGAGAACAAAGACGAGCGCCAGTCGATCAATCGCCGCGTTCGTGAAGCGAACGTCGCGCTCGATCAAGCGCTCGACGCTGACCGCACTGACGAAACCGTGATCGAGCAGCGAATAAACGAGCTCGCCACCGCACAAGCGGCTCAGATGCGGATGAGAATTCACACCGAGATGAAGATCCGTCGCGAGCTGACCCCCGATCAGTTGGCCACTCTGCGACGATTGCGCTTACAAGTCAGAGATTTTGTTAACACCCAGCGCCCGCTTAATCCCCAACGCCGCAATGCCCGTCGACCGCAGTAGGCATCCGCAGATTACACAGATTAATAAAATCAGTGTAATCTGTGGGTAGCTTGACGCCTCGCATACAATTTGCGCATGATAGGCCGCTCTTCTAAACGCGCAGCCTAAAACTACTTAACGCTCTGGCGCAATCGAAAGAACGACTAAGCTCTCCATGAACTTCGCCACGCGCGCCCTGCTCGAGCTACAAGAGACCACGCTTTTGCTCGCTCGCGCTTTTCGGGGTATTTTCAAACGGCCTCGCTACATCCCGGAGACCATCGCACAGATGGACGCGATCGGTGTCGGCTCTTTGACTATCATCATCCTGACGGGCTTTTTCACCGGCGGCGTGTTAACCGTGCAAACGTTTCCCACGCTGAAAAGCTACGGCGCACAATCGCAAACCGGATATCTCGTCGCTGTCTCGCTCGTGCGTGAGCTCGGACCCGTATTGTGCGCGCTGATGGTTACAGGGCGAGTCGGTTCCGCAATCTCCGCCGAGCTCGGCTCGATGGTCGTGTCGCAACAGATCGACGCGATGCGCGCTCTGGGCACTGACCCGATTCGAAAGCTCGTCGCTCCGCGTCTTTGGGCGCTGCTCGTGAGCTTGCCGCTGTTGACCGTGCTGGCCGACGTGCTCGGCATCTTTGGCGGCTGGGTGACTGCAGTCGCGCTCTACTCTGTTTCTTCGAGCGTTTTCATTTCGGCAGTACGCGACGGTATCACTACCGACGACTTGATTGGCGGCGTCGTCAAACCGATCGTGTTTTCGCTGATCATAGGCACAATTGCGTGTCGACAAGGGCTCAGCACCGAAGGAGGTACGGTCGGCGTTGGCCGATCGACTACGCGGGCAGTAGTAAATGCGTCGATCATCGTCATTATTGCCGACTACTTTCTCGCGAAGGCGCTTCAGGTTATTCTAGGCACCTCGTAATTTCTAAATGTCAGCCGAGATACACACAACCGCATCCACCATAAGCGAGAATGCTGCGGAGTCGACTTTCCACGAAGTTGACGATCGGGAGCGCGCTATACCCGCGATAGAATTTCGCAACGTCGTACTGGCCTTCGACGACCGCATCATCCTGAACAATCTCAGTTTCAAGGTGATGAAAGGTGAGACGAAGATCATCCTGGGCGGCTCGGGTGGTGGTAAGTCGACGATCATCAAGCTCGTGCTCGGGCTCCTCAAACCGGACGAGGGGCAAGTGCTGGTGGAGGGTGAAGACGTTACCAACTACAGCGAAGAGCAGATGATGAAGGTACGCAAAAATATCGGGATGGTCTTTCAGGAAGGCGCGCTCTTCGACTCGCTTTCGGTTTACGACAACGTCGCCTTTCGTCTGCACGAACAGGGCGTGCCTGAAGATGAGGTCGAGCCTGAAGTTCGCCGCATGCTGCGGTTCGTGAATCTGGAAGATGCGATCGAGAAGATGCCGATCGAGCTCTCGGGCGGCATGCGCCGGCGCGTCGGTATCGCGCGTGCACTCGTAGGCGATCCGAAGATCGTTTTGTTTGACGAGCCCACTGCAGGTCTCGATCCGCCGACTGCGCGAACAATCTGCGAGCTCGCCATGAAACTTCGCGACCTCGAAGACGTTTCGTCAATCTTCGTGACTCACGAGATGAACAATCTCCAGTACATCTGTTCCGAGTACGCTGTAGTTGACGAAGACGGCAAAGTGGTTTTCGAGCGCGAGGGCGAGCGGCTTTGTCTCATCAACAGCAAAGTGATGATGATGAAAGAAGGCAAGGTCATCTTCAGCGGCACAGACGAAGCACTGCGCCGCGCAGAGGATCCTTACATCCAGAGATTTCTGCGGGGACATTAAAGAGAGAGTGAGGACAACGCCATGCCTCGATCAAAAACGAGTGTTAGTCTGAGCCAGGTACGAGTCGGTATATTCGTGCTGCTCGCGATCGCCGTGCTCGTTTTCCTCGTGCTCAACGCCTCCGGCGACATCAATCCCTTCAGCAGAAAGCTGCACTTGAAAGCTCGTTTCGTCGATGCGAATGGATTGCGTGAAGGTTCTGAAGTGCGACTTGCTGGTGTGCGCGTTGGCAAGGTGGAGAAGATCGTGTTGCTCGAGCCGTCGCCGGTTCCGGGCGCGCCGCGAGTGGAAGCGCAGATGACTGTCGACTCGACGATCGACGGCCGCCCTGCAAACGAGCGCATTCGTTCCGACTCACAGGCGCAACAGGGATCGCCCAGCCTGCTCGGCAATGAAATGCTCATCAATATAACGCCCGGATCAGCAGTGGGCCAACCGGTCCAGGATGGCGCGCTCTTGCCGTCCTCTTCGTCGAATACGGTCAACGACTTTGCCACCTCGGGAACCGATCTCGCCCAGCGTCTCAGTAAACTTTCCGATGAGATCAACGGCATCGTGAAAGACGTAAAAGAAGGAAAAGGCACGGTGGGACGCCTGTTCAGTGATGAAGCGCTCTACAACAATCTGAACGCGACGATTCGTGAGACTCAGGACGTGATGACGGCGATTAGATCGGGCAATGGATCCGCCGGCAGATTCATCAACGATCCCGCGCTCTACAACAATGCCAACGAGATCTCCGTTTCACTGAAAGCCATTGCTGACGATTTACGCGCAGGCCGCGGCTCAGCGGGGAAATTTTTGACTGACGATGAATTCTACAATCGTATTAATCGCACCGCTGACCGTCTCGATAAATCAGTTGACCAGATCAATCTCGTGATCGATGACATCAACGCCGGTAAAGGCACCCTCGGCAAACTCATCCGCGACGAACAGCTCTACAACGACGCTCGCGCTGCCGTCGCCCGCTTCAACACAACCGCCGAGCGCGTTGACAACCTCGTCGCCGCCGCTCAGCGCGGTGAAGGCACAGTCGGCAAACTTCTCAACGACGACACGCTCTACACCAACGTCAACCAACTCTCATCCGAAGGCGTGAAGATGATCTACGACTTCCGCCAAAACCCGAAGAAGTACCTGACGATCAAATTCGAGCTGTTTTAGCCTGCCGGGCTCGTTCGCTTTTCTATAACTCGTATATTGGTTGAGGTAGTTTTTGACAGGATTTACAAGATTCGAACAGGATTTACATGTTAATCCTGAAATATCTTGTAAATCCTGTCTAAGACAAGATGCAGACCACATCCTCAACGTGGTGACGTAGCGCGGGGCGAGCTGAGTTGTTTCAAAAGCTCGCGGACGGCGGCGTCGAGTTGGGAATCGTGGTTTGTCAGGGTTTCGCCGATGGGGCGCGTGACTTCCATGTCGACGGGGCGTGGGTTGCGCTCCATGTTGGTCCCATCGTTCGCGGTGATTTTCATGCGCGGCAGGCGGAATGTCGTGCCGTCGATTAACGACTGGTTCCAGGTATAGATGATCCAGCCCGCGGTGGGTTCGCCGACAATCTGGCCCAGGCGCAATGTTCGATAGCCCTCACTGAAATCTTCAGCGTCTGACAAGGAATGTTGGTTTGTGACGAGAATCGTCGGACGATTGAGCGCCCGTTGGCCCAGTGGGCC
>Ga0207694_10002550_pt1 | contig 14784 bp, 17 predicted proteins | sample KBSC34metaG_FD_184353 | JGI IMG/M metagenome (GOLD analysis project Ga0207694, IMG submission 184353) | Corn rhizosphere microbial communities from Kellogg Biological Station, Michigan, USA - KBS C3-4 metaG (SPAdes) (version 2) | ecosystem: Host-associated > Plants > Roots > Rhizosphere > Soil...
CGGTGGCCACGGGAATGTTTGCAGGAATCTGTTGCCTCACTTGATTCAGGTAAGCAATCAGTTGACTCTCACTAAGATCGTTGCGTAGCAACACTTCACTGCCGACAATAGCTAGATCTACGTCGCCCGCATTTGCCTTGAGTATTAAATTGGAAATCTCCTGATTATTTGCCGTGGTGTCATTGCTTAACCAAGCGCCGACGGCTGCTTTAAGGCCCAAACTGTGGGCTATCGACCCAACCTTTTCCAGTCCATGGGTGCAACCGAACGAACGGACCCAAACAGTGTTATTCGCGATGATTTGCATCCGCGCTAAAATTTGCGCTTCACTAATCTCGGTTCTGAGATTTGGATCTTGGCCATCAATGAACGGACTGAAGTTCATCCCGTAGGTCTTATATGCCGCTGTGGGCTGGGCTGAGACTGGTCGCGGCCAGAAGACTTTCGGGCTTTTCAGACTAGAGGCGAGTACCAAAACCAACCCAGCGATTAACGCTCTACGCATGTTGGCTCCTACTGTCGATCAGACAAGACTACTAATTGAGCATTCAATGATGAAGTTGTCCTCAGTCGTGAGCAAGAATCATGCCTTGATATGCCTTGATATGGCTGCACAGTTTGACTGAAAAGTGGGGTTAGTTTACTTTCTCGCAATCCTGGTAACATGAAAAATTGGATTTTTCATACAATAACCTGAAGAGACAGTGAGTTCACGCTTGAGTTTGAGGTTTATTGATACTGGTCTTGAATTCTTCGCCTCCTGAATCTCGCGTGAATCGTACTGATTCCCCGGGCCGCTAACGTTGCCGGATGGTCAGCATGCAAGACGGGCCGCCTCACTGGCCCTTCAATGAAGGTAATGAGTAGCAAAACCTACCTCACGTAAAGCAACAGGTTGTGGGCGTTCAGGCGTGCACTTTCAATAAGTCTCGCCCTGTAGAACGGCTTCAATTAGACCATGTCCCATGTTGTAGGACCACCCGATAGCCGTCCGGATCCTCGAACGTACGCCCATCCCTGTCCCAGTACGGGTTGAATGAGGGAACGGGAAGATATCCGGCTTTGACCATGCGGTCCACAGCGGCCTGCCATTCTTGCTCGTCTGGAAGATAGAACACCAAGAGGTTGTCCTTAGTCGGTGCGCGACCCGCATCGTGGCCGCGCTTGCGTGTGAACTCAAGGTGGTAGGGAGCCCCAGACATACCCATCATCATACCGTCAAAGCCGTCGTGATCCTCGAATGAGCCCAATTCCTCAAGGCCGAGCCCGGCGATATAGAACCGCATAATCTCTTCGAAGTTGTTTGTGGGACGGGCGACTCGCAGATTTGTTTTTCGGTCCATAGGTGTTTTCGCATCTCCGGTTCACTACCGATGCTGCCAACAACCCTGGCTATTCAGCAATGTGTTTCCGAGACTAACGAGGGCCATGTCCGCCTGCAATCGTGGGTAGGACAGCATTCACGAAGTATCCCATGACGACCCGTTGATCGCGATCCAAACCGCGACCAGCTTCTTCTCGAACAACGGTTTCGACTTCTGGTCGCAACTCATGAGTAGGGATTTCAACAAATCCTAGTCGAGCGTAGAAAGGCATATTCCAGGGCACGCTCCGAAACGTCGTTAAGGTCATTTGCTGATACCCAGCGCTCACTACCCACTCCAGAACAGTGTGCACTAAAGCAGTCCCGAGCCCACGACGGCCGTGAGCCGGAGTGACATCGATCTCCTCGAGATGAGGAAGATCCTCAGCCAGCATTTCGACGAGGGCGAAGCCAACGGGAGTTTCCCCAAAGAGGACGACCCAAAGCCTTCCCTCACGCTGAGCGCTCCGGAATTTTGACAGCGGCGTGTTGTCTTGGGGCACCGATGCGGGTACATATCCCTCAAACATCGTGGCCGCCGCCAATTCGATGTCAGACAGTGCTTCTAAGTGCTCAGGTGTGGATGTAATAATGCTGTAGCCGGATTCCATATCTACTTCGAAGTGAACTTAAGCGCTACTCCGTTCATGCAGTAGCGCAAGCCGGTCGGCATTGGTCCATCATCGAAGACATGACCGAGATGGGCATCGCATCTCGCGCAGAGAACCTCGGTACGAGTTTCGGAGAGCGTATGGTCAGTTCTCTCCAGAACATTTCGCTTGTCAATTGGAGCCCAAAAACTGGGCCATCCTGTTCCGGATTCAAACTTTGTCATTGAACTAAAAAGCGGCAAGTCGCAACAGACACACTCAAACGTTACGCTGTCATGGATGTTGAGCAAAGGACTTGAATATGGTGCCTCAGTACCAGCTTGTCGAGTTATGAAGTACTGGTCCGGGGTCAGTATTCGTTTCCATTCTTCGTCAGATTTGTTGAGCTTATTGACCGGCACTTTTGCTTTCGTCTTTTCCTTTGTTTGAGCGAAAGAGGTAAAGAAAGTCGGACGGTGAAGAGTGGCCGCAGCTACTCCAAACATCGCGAATGATTCTATGAAGGACCTTCTATTCATTAAAAGCCTCGCTGTTATCAAGTGTCATTTTCAGTACTCATAATGTGCGCAAAGACGGAAGGCGCAAGCGCACGGGCCAACGCGAGATTGTCGCCTTCGGGCAATTCCGACACTATGAAGACGGCATGACGCGCAGTTTGAAAACAAGAAACCTTGTAACCGTTAAATTGTGAACATGTGATCACCTGTGGACCCGCCGAACTCCGTGCCGATTCCCGCTGCACGCCTTTGGTTGGCTCGAAATCGGTGACCAGAAAAGAAACTACCTGGCCGTGATACTTGAGAACGATGTGAGCAAAACGTCTCCTCTCAAAGAGGCACGAGTGTGCTTCGATAAACTGAGCATCCAATGGGGCGGCTCCCTGCTGCGACAACACTGCTTTGGTCAGGTTAAGGTAGACTGGGTCGTATTTCTGACCCGCAACTTCCAGATCGATCGGCTTCTCAGCTAAACGAAACTTGATTGCGCAGTCGCGATGATCGCCCACCGCACTCTTGGCCAATTCTGTTTTGACGATGCTTACGGGTATTCCGGGGTTAAGTTCAGGCGAGTCATTTGGTTTTGGCTTACTCGCGGCGATCTCGCCAGGGGCCTTTGACTCGACGAGCCGCTTTCGAACGACAACCATCCCCAGGCCCATAGCCAACAACAGGCAAGCAGCCAACGCGATCCATGTCGTCTGCTTTCTTGTCATGGACGATTGCCATCTTCGCAGCGAGACAAGGTGCGCCCCACGTTTACCCAGCGAGTAATCATGCAACTGGGTATTGAGTTGGGCGACGAATTCCGGTCGTAATTGGTTCTCTGGCGCTTTGATGAAGGCCTCCCGAAGTTTGCCACGCAACTCGCGCCGCGCTTTCAACTCCTGACGGCACTCGGCACACTGCTCCAGATGCGCGATGATCCCGTGATTCGTTTCAACCATCAGCTCGTTGCTGAGATAGGAATCAGCGATTTCCCTAAATTCACGGCATTGCATACTAAGGCTCCCTCAATGGTTCCTTCTCTGAAATCTGATGTTGAGTGGATCGGCCAAAGCCGTGAGCATTCGCGTAGCTGGCGAGTTCAGCACGAAGCAATTTGCGACCGCGTGAAATGCGCGACATCACTGTACCCACGGGAACTTCTAGAGCCGAAGCGATCTCCTTGTAAGACATTTCCTCGATGTCAACGAGGATGACGACTTCCTGGAAGGCTCGTGGCAATCGTTCAAGCGCACCTAGTACCTCCTCATCGGTCAAATTCTGCGGCGTCGGCGGTTCAAAAGCTGTGGTCTCTGCGATGCGTTCCTCAGCGTCGCTGACCAAGTGTAAACGTGCTGCCGTTCGTCTCCTCTTGCTTTGCATGTGATACAGAATCGAAACGAGCCAAGCTCGACAGTTCGTGCCTTGCGCAAATCGATGGAACGAACTGAGCGCCTCCATCAGCGTCTCTTGAACCAAGTCTTCAGCTTCATCCCTGTCGCGCGTGAGCCACAGCGCCACGCGGAATAGACTAGAGACATGCGGCATGGCTTCTGTCTCAAACGTCGCCCAACGTACTGCGCTGTCCGACAGAGCTCTCTGCTTCGATGCGCTGCCAAACATGTCTTACTAAAGGCCCCTAACCCTTCCGGAGCTCCAGCTCGCCGTCAATTTAATACCCAGCCCAATGGGGTTTATTCCCAAACTCAATTTTTCTTTCAGTACACCCAGAGATCGTCGAGGGAATAAGCCGGAACTCTATTGGTATTACACAACTACCAACCCGACACCAGGCTGCACTAACAGCGGTCAGTGTCAGTTCAGTGTGGCGAAATAGTCGTTCTTGAGAATAACCGAATTTTAAGACGCAATTGAGGACACGATGGATACCATTAGAAGAAAAGTTTTCACCATTGGGGCGATGCTGGCAATGGCAATTACAACTGTTGCGTACCCTTTAGGCGGTAATCCAGGGGAGGAGCCGAAGCGTTCAGCGCCCGTAAGCGTAGGTGAACAAGCTCCCGATTTTACGCTGGAAGATGTGCAAGGGAACCAGGTCACGCTATCCGCAACTCGCGGAAAGGCGCCAACAGTCCTTGTCTTCTACCGCGGATACTGGTGTCCCTTTTGCGCTCATCAACTATCGGAGTTGCGTTCACTGTTAAAGGTCGATGAGCAAGTGCGATTGCTAGCTGTGAGTGTAGATGATCATGAAAAAACGAAGCAGTTGATCGACAAGATCGCAGCCGATGGAAACGGCGCGGTGAACTTCACGATGTTGAGTGACCCGGGCCACAAAGTCATCGATGCTTACGGCTTGCATGACCCGGCTTACGACGGAACGAAGTTTGACGGCATTCCACATCCAACCGTTTACGTGATTGATAAAAATGGTCGTGTCGCATGGTCCAAAGTCGAAACAGACTATAAGGTGCGGCCGTCGAATGCTGACATTAGAGCGGCGCTCCAAGCATTGAATTAAGGATTACACGATCATGAAACGTCAAATCCTTTCACTCTTAAGTAGTCGGACGATTTCTCTGTGCCTTTGTTTAGCATCGGCGAGTCTCAGTACCGTCCATGCGCAGACAACGCCACCAAAGATAACCGCGAAATTATCGTTGACCGCCGCGAACGTTCAGAGAGGTCGGTCAGTACGCGCATCGCTCGTGCTCGATATACCTCGTGGCTATCACGTCAACGCGCACGACCCCGTCAGCCGATACGCGCTGGCAACAAAGATCGAAGTCGAAGCACCCAGTGGCATAAGGATTGGCTCAATCCTTTATCCAAAGGCGATTGTCAGACGGTTCACGTTTTCCGATGACCAGCTCGGTGTTTACGAGAACCGCGCGGTAATCAGATTTAACATCATGATTCCGCCAAATCAGCAGATTGGAAAGAGCGAGATAAAGGCTCATCTGAGTTACCAGAGCTGCAGCGATGAAGTGTGCTTTCCGCCGGTGAAGAGTGAGATCAGTGTATCGCTCAATGTTTTGTAGCGAGGTCAGCGATCAGAGAGGGTTTCGGTAAATGACTGGTATCGAGAAAAACCACAAATGCGTACTCGGCAGACAGTTCCTGGAATCCGAGAACTGTAATCCGTCGAGGAATAAATCCAGTCGGCTCAGGTATTCATTCAGGTGTTGAATGAATTGCACTGGTGAACCCGCGCTGAGGGAGCACCACATATCATGAATCATGAAAGGAAGAGTGAGAATGTTGATAAGAAAGTTAACTACGGCGATCTTTGTCGCCACCCTGTTTGTTGGTTCAACCATCGCTCCGCTAGCTGGACAGCAGAGTTCGCAATCCATGCAGAACGATAACAAGATGAGTGACGGCATGATGAAAGACAACAAGATGGCTGCCAATAAGATGTCGAACAAGAAACACAAGCACAAGGGGCACGCAAAACACAAAACGAACGACAAAATGCAAAGTAACAAAAGCCAATAGGGACATGTGCTCGGCAATTAATAATCGGCTTCGCACGAAGTAATGCCGAGCCATTTTTTTCGAGGAAGATGGGAACAAACATTACAATCGGAATCGCTTTTCTTGCTGGACTCGCTTCATTCTTGTCTCCGTGTGTCCTGCCACTTGTCCCCGGCTACCTGTCGTTGATTTCTGGAGTCAGCGTCGACCGCTTGAAGCAGCAGACTGATGATCGTTCATCGGTGCGCTGGGTGATCCTTAACTCGGTTGCCTTTAACGCCGGGTTGTCGCTGATCTTTGTTTCGCTTGGCGCGGCGGCTGGATTTGTTGGCGCCTCGGTTTTGTCGAGTCCCTGGTTGCGAGTCCTCGGTGGTGCAGTAATCGTTGCCTTCGGATTGCAAATGATTGGCTTCCTAAAGCTCAAGACACTCTACAAAGACACACGCTTCTTTTCTAACGAAAAGCCACGCGGCCTTTCGGGATCCCTGTTGCTTGGAGTTGCTTTCGCCGCTGGATGGACGCCGTGTATCGGACCAATCCTCGGCGGCATCATCGGTCTCGCGGCGACCAGTGGCGGTTGGAAAAGTGGTCTGGTTCTTTCGTCGTTCTATTCCGCTGGACTTGCTGTGCCTTTCTTATTAACAGGACTTGGACTTAATCAGTTTCTGAGCTTCTACGCAAAGTTTCGTCGACACTTGCACAAAGTTGAAGTCATATCAGGCGTCATGCTCATTCTCATCGGCGCCACGATAGCGAGTGGATATGCAACGCGATTCGCAAGTTCACGTCTGGCCTCTTTATTGCCAAATCTGGAGTCGCATATCAAAGTTAAAAGTGATCCAGCGACAAACTCGGCTGTGTCGGAGACAGGCCCATCGGAACCCGCGCCTCAAGTTGAGTTATCATCTCTTGAAGGTCAGCGGTTGAAGTTGAGCGATTTTCACGGCCGCGTCGTGTTGTTGAACTTCTGGGCGACCTGGTGCGGACCATGTCGCGCCGAGATCCCCGAATTGAATGAGTTGCAACGCGACTTCCAAGCGAGTGGCCTGGCTGTGGTTGGTGTCGCATGGGACGACTCCGCTGCCGGTGTCAGGGAATTTCAAAAAGAAATAAGACAGGATTATACGGTGCTGCTTGGCGGAGAAGATGCCCAGGACAAATTCGAGGAGATTCGCAGCTTGCCGTCTACTTACGTTATTGACCGTGAGGGCCGCATCCGTCAGAGGATCATCGGCGCACGCGACCGAGCCCAATTCGAAGCAGTATTGAAACCGCTCCTTAATGAACAGATTCCTAGCGCAAAGTGAGTGGCGGTCTAAGCTCGCGTGAGTCGGAATAAATGTTGATCTTTTAGATATTGGAGTACGGGCGGGACTCAACAGAACTTTGCGTGAAGACTACGATGAGGACAGCGGAGATGAAACTTTTTATTGCGCTATTCTTGATGGTATCTGGTGTGGTTACCTTTAGGATATTGAACCGATATCCGGCATCGTCGGTTACAGTCTCACCCGAAAGCGAGACAGCTAAGGCTGCCGGTCCGACTGTGACCGCGGTAGTAGTTGAACTGTTTACGTCAGAAGGTTGTTCGAGCTGCCCTCCCGCCGACGAGGTCCTTTCCAAACTCGACAAGAGCCAATCCATGGGAATTGAGGTCATCGCACTAGGTGAGCACGTCGACTACTGGAATAAGCTGGGCTGGATCGATCCCTACTCATCTGCGGAGTTCAGTACTCGCCAAAGCCGTTATGCGGACGCGTTTGGACAAGAGAGTGTATACACCCCACAGATGATCGTTGATGGCCGAGATGAGTTTGTCGGCGCCGACTGGAACAAAGCGCGTGAAGCAATTACGAGAGCCGCGCGTTTACCAAAAGCGAAGGTTAAACTTCTTGCTGCTTCGAGCTCAAACGAGACTAACAAGGACCTGAAACTTTCCATCCATATTAACGACATTCCCCAAATTACAACCGGCGACACCGCCGACGTGTTGCTGGCGATTACCGAAAGCAACCTTCGCTCTGAAGTGTCGCGCGGTGAAAATGCCGGCCGCTACCTGAGGCACACTGCAGTCGTTCGCAGCCTTTCTGTGTTGGGAAATGTCAGCGCCGGGCAACAAAGCTTTGAAGCAGAACCCACAGCGAGTCTTAACGTTGGCTGGCAACGGGACAATTTGCGCGCAGTGGTTTTAGTGCAGGAACGCAGGACCCGTCGCGTTCTCGGTGCCGCAGCCTTGGGACTGTCCAAAAATTAATATTGGTCCATTCGCTGGTCTGGGCGAAGAACTGGTATGGGTACGCCTTAAGTGCTTCTGGAGTATCTTTATCAGACGCCCAACAACTTCTGCACCTGGACCAAGCGCGCAGCTCATGAAAATGGCATCCATGAAATCTGACTGGTAGGGCAGAGTCATCGCGTCGGCGCAAGTCAGTTCTACACGGTCTTCAAGATGTTCAGGGCGTAACTATTGACAAGTGACGTCAAGCATTTGTTCGGCAATAGCAACGCCGGACACTCTTCCTTGAGACCCGACCAGCTTCGCAAGTTCGACGAAGTGAAGTTCCAGTTCCAAACCCAATCTCAAGGACGCGTTCGCCTTCTCTTACTTGCAGCTGTTCCAAGGCAAAGTTGCGAATGGGTTCTTCACTGTTCTCGGAAAGGAAATCGTAGACTCTGGCGATCTTGTTGTAGAACGCTCTTGCTTCGGCTTTTAGTCCGCAAAACTCGCAACACACCGAACTGCTCTTGCTCTTGATTATTCAGCGTTGATGACATGGATTTAGCTCGTCAACCATTAGAAGACGGCGGCGTAACGGACTTTTCAGGATCTCCAGCTTCGAGCGCCGCACGCGCGTGGGCGCGAACGATGTCGCTCATCGTCAGCAGTCCTATCAACCTGTTGCCATCCTTACCGTCAATGACTGCGAGCTGACGAACACCAGACTTCTCCATCCGCACTACTGCTCTGACCAGCGTGTGGTCGGGCTCAACGTGCGCGGCAGGCTGCGCAATCTCGTTGACGCGCTGATCCATGCCACCTTCAGCCGCAGTGCGACGCAGTCGCACCTCAGTGACCATACCCACGAAGCCACCCTGTTCGTTTACGACCGGGTATGTCGAGAAGTCGTCATGCTCAATCTTCTTCACGGCCTCGGATACCGAAGCCGTTGCCCGAATTGTTACCGGATGAGTCGTCATCGCACTCCCGACTCGCAACTGTTCGAGCGCATGCGACACTCGACCACCTCGGTGTGGTAGATAGATCCCATCCTGGTGCAGCAGTGCTTCATAGATCGGCGTGGGACGCAGGTGTCGAGCAAGAGCATAGGCCGACATATTGGAAATCATTAAAGGAAGAATCAGCTCGTAGCTGCCGGTCATCTCGAAGATAATCAACACCGAAGTGATCGGGGCGCGAATGATTCCGGCAAAGACAGCCCCCATTCCCACCAGCGCGAACGCGCCAATCTGATTACTCGCATGATGCAATATGCTCTTGTCCAGATAGCCGAAAACGCCGCCGAGCATGCCGCCGATGAATAAGGCGGGCGCGAAGATGCCACCTGCGCCGCCGCTGGCGTAAGAGAAGACTGTGGCGATTAACTTGAGAACGCAGAGTACAAGTAAAGCACGGATCGGGAGATTGCCTGCGAGCGCTTCAGACAGTGTGGAATAACCGCCACCCGTAACGCCGTCTGCATTTAACCAGTAGAGCGCCGCCACCGCGAGGACGCCGGTCACCAGACCGCCAACTCCCGGTCGCGCCCAGGCCGGTATAGCGATCATTTGCTGAAATTGCTTGCGCAGGCCAAGCAACGATTCAGTGAATTAACGAGACGCCTGCAGCAGCAACTCCAAGTGCCGCGTAAGAAAGGAGCGAAGATGCGTGAGTCAGTCCGTAGTGTTGTGTAATCGTAAAGACCGGATGCTCACCCAGAATACTGCGCTCTATTGCTGCTGCGATTGCTGCGGCAACTACAATCCATGCGATCACCGCCTGATCCAGATCGCCGACTACTTCCTCAATGGTAAAAGGAGGCTCATCCTGGCTTGCGAGCTGGACGAGCGACTTGGCGAGCTTGGCGGGATCACCACACTGTAAGCCGTGTCTCTATTCATCGCTATTGTCATCACTGTCTCCGCCCTCGCTGCTATCATCCGCGTCGTCACTATCCTCATCATTGTCGGCCTCGCTGTCGCTATCGTCACTGGCGTCAGAATCACTGTCGTCGTTGTCCTCAGTATCATCTTTGCTTTCATTATCATTTTCGCTCTTGGTGTCCTCGCTCTCGCCAGCTGAACCGCCGTCTCTTGACTCCGTTACTTCGGTGTGTTCGCCTTTTCCGCTCGGATTGAGGATGCTGTCGTCCGCTTCGTAGGTATCTTCCCTACCGGTCTCCCCGTCAGTCTCGGTAACCTCGGTATGCTCGCCTTTACCACTGGGGTTGAGGATACTATCGTCGGCTTCGTACGTATCTTTCGTCCCATCCTCACGGGTCTCCGTCACTTCCGTGTGTTCACCTTTGCCACTTGGATTGAGGATGCTATTGTCCGCTTCGTAAGTGTCTTTGGCGCCATCGTCACGAGTTTCTGTGACTTCGGACTGCTCACCTTTGCCACTTGGGTTAAGGATGCTGTCATCAGCTTCATAAGTCTTCTCGGCGCCATCCTCCTCTGTTTCCGTCACTTCCGTGTGCTCACCTTTGCCGCTCGGATTAAGGATGCTGTCGTCGGCTTCGTAGGTATCTTTCGTGTCGTTGTCACCCATCACATCTCCTCACCTTCTACTGGAACTCTGTGGCGTCGCGACCCGGTTATCCCTTGCATCCGCGCGTCGTACTTCTCGCCTTTGAAGTCAAACCACGCGCCAAGTATCGGACAAAGGGGTATTAGGTAGGTGAGGGATAGCACAATCCTCGCTCGATGCTCCGATAAAGCAGCAAACCGGCCAGTCCTAGCAGACCGATCAAGCCGAGCCAGGTCAATCGCGATCATCATCACTTCGGACCGTCTGAATAGGCGTGCCGACTGCTCCCGTATTTGCGTTTTGAGCAGACACTGAGATAGCGCCACCACCTTGTTGGCTGCTCCCCTGCTTCTTACCACCTTGATTTGATTTACGATCGTCTGCCATGTCACCCTCCCCTTGTTCGTTCTCTTTTGATACCTCGCACGCCTGAATTGAACGCAAAGTAATCTGCATCCATTCAGAACGTTTTGCGGCATTAACTTCTTACGGTAATAAAGGCGCCTAAGGTGCGGCAGCCTTCACACGCAGAAATAAATGTCAACTGCGAAGGAACGCGAAAAGTGCGGTTTAAGCTGCTTCGGATTGATCGGCGCCGCGATCGCCTATCTGAGGCTCTGCGTTTTCACAGCAGCGTGGGTTGATTCTTGCTTTGGTTCTCTCTGAGGCTTAGATAACGTTGAAATCGTACAGACGATTTCCTCAACCCGATCTTGATACAGAGTCGAAGGAGCAAAAGAATGATCGCGATAATTGGATGGATAATATTCGGACTAATCGCAGGGCTAATTGCCAAAGCCATCATGCCGGGGAGAGATCCGGGCGGCTTCATAATTACTATGCTCCTCGGCATCGCCGGCTCGCTTATCGGCGGTTTTATCGGCCAAGCCTTATTCGGCTACGGACGTGCTGTTAACGACAGTAGTGATCTGAGCCGGCCCGGGTTTTTAATGAGTCTCGTTTTGGCAGTCATTGGCGCCATCGTACTGCTGGCTCTTTACAGGTTGATCAAAGGCCGCACAACTCGGGTTTAGATTGAATTATGAGTCGACTGGACCGTCAGTTTCGATCCTACGCGGCCGCTCAACTGTAGATAGCGAGCGGCCATGCGTTGACGTTTCGCTTTTAGCCCTCGATCGTTGAAGGCCGAGTATGGGGCGTGGTTTAATCGGCGCCGTTCGTTCATCCAGCGATTGGAGGCCCCAATGTCCCGAATCTTGCTCGGAACGATCTGCGGTCTCGTTTATGGCGCGCTCTCTGCCGCCTCAATGATTCCCTTGTCCTTCTCTGATAAGACCGCGGCGTTGACGGGGGCGTTTCTCAATCGCTTCGCCATCGGTTTTGTTATCGGGGCGGCTCGTCTGCCGTTGCCATCGTGGGCTCAAGGTCTCATCTTCGGCATCTTGTTAAGCCTGCCGGACGCCATCATCACCAAAGCCTACGCACCGATCCTTATCCTGGGCGCCGTCGGTGGAGTGATCATCGGACTCATTGTGGAGAAGTGGGGTGTGTAACCTCGGCCTTATCTCTGGCCAAATGCAATTGGAAATTTCAGAGAGGGTCTCCTCAATCAAACAAGCATTAGCGGCTAACTCCGATGAAAAGGCGAAAGGCGCAGTCCGAAAGTTTATCCCTACCTCCCAACACGTCTATGGCGTCCGTTTGCCGCACTTGAATCAGATCGCGAAAGAGCACCGCGAGGGTGGATTTGAGTTAGCGGAAGCTCTGTGGAAGTCAGGGGCGTTCGAGGAAAAACTCTTAGTGGCGAACTACTCGGAAGCTCCTGAAAAAAGATCCTGATCGAGCCCTCACACTAGCAAAAACATTTGCTGCTCAGATTAGCGACTGGGCCGTATGCGATACTCTCGGAATGCAAGGAATGAAAGGAATAGCTCTCGAAAAACAGATCGAACTCTTTGCCTGTCCAACGTCCATCATCGCAGACGTGTCGTCCGTGGTTAGTCTTCCTTAGCTTCTTCGTCCCAAATAGTATAGACGGGTCGGCACTGGGGTTGCTTAAGGCCCGGTGTGGCCGTTAGCGTTCAGAGAGTTGCCGTTCATTCCGAACCCGCCGACACCGACTTCAAGGGCTTTGTGCGTGTGCGGGGTGCGCGGGAGCATAATCTCAAGAATATCGATCTGGATTTGCCGCGTGATGCGCTGGTTGTGTTCACGGGCGTGTCTGGTTCGGGGAAGTCGTCGTTGGCATTCGGTACACTTTATGCCGAGGCGCAGCGACGTTATCTCGAATCTGTTTCGCCTTACGCGAGGCGTCTCTTTCACCAGATGGCGGTGCCCGACGTCGACCGGATCGATGGTTTACCGCCGGCCGTCGCACTCCAGCAACAACGCGGCTCGCCAACCACGCGCTCGTCTGTCGGCAGCGTCACGACGCTCTCAAACCTGCTGCGGATGTTGTACTCGCGCACCGGCGATTATCCACCGGGCCAGACAATTCTTTACGCTGAATCGTTTTCGCCAAACACCGCTGAGGGTGCGTGCCCGACGTGTCATGGACTCGGTCGAATCTACGAGGTAACCGAGCAGTCGATGGTGCCCGACGACTCGCTCACGATTCGTGAGCGCGCGATTGCCGCATGGCCCACTGCCTGGGGCGGACAGAATCAGCGCGACATCCTAACCACACTTGGCTACGACGTCGATCTTCCATGGCGCGAACTGCCGAAGAAGGACCGCGATTGGATCCTCTTCACCGAAGAACAGCCACGCGTGCCTGTCTATCCGGGCTATGATCGAGACGAAGTGCGACGCGCGCTGAAGCGCAAGGAAGAGCCGAACTACATGGGAACGTTCACGAGCGCGCGCCGTCACGTGCTGCACACGTTTGCAAACACCCACAGCGCGCTCATGAAAAAACGCGTGGCCCAGTTTATGGTGGGGACCGAATGCCCGACGTGTCACGGCAAACGCCTTCGTCCCGAGTCGCTCTCAGTAAAGTTTGCAGGTCTCGACATTGCTGAAATCTCGCGGCTGCCACTCAAGCGTTTAGCGACTGTGATACGCCCGTATGCTCACGGCACTGCGCAGGGATTTGGAAAGCTGAAGACAGACCATCCGGAGAAGGCGATTGTGACACAGCGAATCTGCGAAGACCTCGCGGCACGGCTCACCGTGTTACTCGATCTCGGTCTCGGTTATCTCTCGCTCGAACGCAGTACGCCCACGCTGTCGCCCGGTGAGTTGCAACGCCTGCGACTCGCTACTCAAGTTCACTCCAATCTGTTTGGCGTCGTTTACGTGCTCGACGAGCCATCCGCGGGTTTGCATCCAGCAGATACGGAGGCACTCCTCGCGGCGCTCGACCAGTTGAAGGCTTCCGGAAACTCGCTCTTCGTCGTCGAACACGAGCTCGACGTGATTCGTCATGCTGATTGGATTGTCGATGTTGGACCAGAGGCTGGCGAGCACGGAGGCGAAATACTTTACAGTGGACCAACCGCGGGGCTCGTGCGCGTAAAAGAATCGCAAACCCGGCGACATCTTTTCGGTGAAGTCTCACTTCCGTTCCGTGAACCGCGCACGCCCAGGTCATGGTTGAAACTGAAAGGCGTCACGCGCAACAACCTGCACGATCTCGACGTCGCGTTTCCGTTAAGCGTGTTCACCACCGTGACCGGTGTGTCGGGCTCGGGCAAGTCGAGCCTCGTGAGTCAGGTCCTGGTGGAACTGGTCGCGGAGCAACTGGGCCATCACCTCCAGCCAGATGAGGACGAAGGTGAAACACTCGAAAGCACGGCGGTGGCGACGCTCGGCGGCCAGATAACCGAGGGTATAGAAGCGATAAAGCGTTTGGTCGTGGTGGACCAGAAACCAATCGGTCGCACGCCACGCTCAAATCTCGCTACTTACACGGGGCTCTTCGATTACGTTCGCAAGATCTTTGCTGAAACCAAAGCGGCGCGAGCGCGTCGTTATGATGCCGGACGTTTCTCGTTCAACGTCGCGAAAGGCCGTTGCGAAAATTGCGAAGGTGAAGGCTGGGTGATGGTGGAGCTGTTGTTTCTGCCGAGCGTCTATGCGCCTTGTCCGGTCTGTCATGGCGCGCGATACAACGCGAAGACTCTCGAGATCAAGTATCGGGATAAGAGCATTGCCGACGTGTTGCAAATGACGGTAGACACA
>Ga0207694_10002554_pt1 | contig 14771 bp, 12 predicted proteins | sample KBSC34metaG_FD_184353 | JGI IMG/M metagenome (GOLD analysis project Ga0207694, IMG submission 184353) | Corn rhizosphere microbial communities from Kellogg Biological Station, Michigan, USA - KBS C3-4 metaG (SPAdes) (version 2) | ecosystem: Host-associated > Plants > Roots > Rhizosphere > Soil...
GGACGGCATCGTCGATCTCACGTTCGGTGACGGCTTCGTCATCGTCGGTCATCGGGCCCATCTGATCACGGACCTGCTCGGCGAGAACACGCAAGCGAAGCCCGGGGAGTCAGCACACCTTCGAGGACCTGGGCCTGCCGTTCCATAGGTCACGATGGGGTCACAGGTAACTTCCAACGACGACGGAGCCCTTTTCGGCTCCTCACGGGGAGAAGGAGAGCCCGAGGGCGAGCCAGGGACGGACGCGGTAGGGAGACAGCGCGATCGTCCGCGAGCCGTCTGCGCGCTCGACGTCGAAGTGATTGCCGGCCAGATCCGCGGTCGCGCCCCCGGACGCGGTCAGGCCCAGCGTGCGCGCGAGCGGCAAGGTCACACCCACGCCAAGGGTGGCGAGCGGCGCCGCCTTCCAGAGCGGCGGGCTGGCCGTCACGGTGCCAGCCGGCGGCACGACCGGCGTCACGCGCATCACGTCGACCCCGACGCCGCCCGCGATGCGCACGCCGATGACCCCTCCCACGGGCGGCGTCGCCCCCAGTTCCAGCCATCCGGTGCTCCCTTGTAGGCGCGCGCCTGCCGGCGCGCCGGCCCAGTCGAACGGCGCGACGTAGGCCGCCGCCAGGCGAACGTCGACGCGCGCGCGGTGCCCGGCGCGCGCCCGCCAGACGATGTCGACGCCGGGCCCGTGCGCGATCGTCAGCGCCGCCGCGCGAGCCTCCGCGCGGTAGAAGGCGCCGAAGGTCAGGTCGAAGCCGCGTCCCGGCGTGGCCGCCACGGGCAGCGCGCTCCGCGCGCGGGGACGAGAGGACCCGGGCGCTGGCGACGGCGCCGCGGCCGGAGCCCCGCCCTCTGTCGCGCCAGCCACACGGACGGGACGTGGCGACGCTGCAGGTGCCGCTCCTGCGACCCCTGGCGTCGGCGCGGCGGCATCGGCGATCTCGCGCGCCGCCAGATCGCGGGGCACGCCCACCACGCGCCCGGCGAGGAGCGCGTCGACGGTTGACTCGAGCACGTGCGCCAGCGTCTCGCGACCCACCTCGGCGCGCGACGGCGCAAGCGGTACCGTTCGGGCCACAAAACGATCGCGCCGGGCATCGGCGATGTAGATCTTCGCGCGATCCACCTCGGACAGATCGATCCACACCCGGGCCAAGGTCGGTGGGACGCCGTCGAACGCTCGCGACCGCGCCAGGATCTGCGTCGGCGTCACCGACGTCTCTTCGGACCAGGCGAGTCGCACGGGCAGGCGGCCGAGGAGCTCGGTCACGACCTCTCTCAGGGCCGCCGCTTGCGTGCCGCCGCCGGCGGCGACGACCTCGACCAGCGGAGCAGCGCCGGCGCCGCCCGGCGGCGCGACCGTGCGAGCAGGGGGGGCCACGTTCGCTCCGGCCGCGACGACCGCGCAGGCGATCGCAGCCGCGATGGCATTCACGGGGGCAGCTCACCGAGCCGCACACGCGCCCGATCGGCGTAGACCGAACGCGGGAACCGCTCGACGAGCTGTCGCCACGTGGCGCTCTCCTCGCGGTCGCGACCGAGGCGCATGAGGCAGGTCGCCCGGCCGAACAGCGCCTCCTCGGCCAGCGCCGCCGTCGGCGCGGCGACGAGATAGGCGTCGAACTCCGCCAGCGCGCCGGCGACGGCGCCCGTGCGCGCCAGCAACAGCCGGCCGAGCGCCACGTGTGCCACCAGCGCCTCTGGCGACGACGGATACTCCTTCACGAGCCGGCGGTATTGCTCCGTCGCGCGGGCCGTCTCCCCGCGGCGCCGGCTGACGTTCGCGGCGGAGAACAGCGCGCCGGCCCCTTCGCCGTCGTCGGTCGGTCGCGCGCCGGGAGGCGCGTCGCCGCCGGCCGCTCGCACGCGTGCCGGCTTCGACGGAGACGGACGCCTGGCCGGCCCGGGCGCGGGGGACTCGCTCGCCGCCGGTGCCATGGAGGGCGCCGCCGGCGGCGGCAGGTGGTCGGACAGCTGGCTCGGCACGGTGAGCGCCGGTTCGGGGGGCGAGCGTGGCGGCTCCGGGCGGGCGCCGGGGACGCGCCCGCGGGCCGCCACGCTCGCGGGCGCGGGGACGACCGACCCGCTTGGCCGGCTCAGCCGCGCCCGGAGCATGGCCACCGAGGTCACGGACAGCAGGGCGATCACCGCGGCGGCCGCCACCGCGGCGATCGTCCGCGCTCGGCGTGACTGCCGCCGGAGCACCTGCCGCTCGACCTCGCCCCACAGGCGCGTCGCGAGCTGGTCGTCGCCGGGCTGCGGCCCCAGGACGCGGTCGAACGCCTGACCGGTGCGGAGCGCGGCCCGGCACGCGCCGCACTGCTCGAGGTGCGCTTCGAGCGCATCCCGCTCGCCGTCCGCCAGGGCGCTCGTGCGCGCGCGTGCCAGCAGGTGATCAGGGCACAGGCTGGGCGTGGTCATAACGCGTCCCTCAGACGAACGTCTGCCTGGATCTGCGCGCGCAGGGCCTCCTTCGCCAGTCGCAGGCGGCTGCGGACGGTGTTGGCGGGGACCCGGCACGCCGCGGCCGTCTCCTCGACGGTCATCCCCAGCACCACGTGCATGACCAGCGCCTCCCGCTGCCCGTCGGGCAGGTCGTCGCAAAGCTCGCGCAGGGCGGCCCGGCGGCGTGCCTCGATGGCCGCATCGACTGGCGAGGCTGCGCCATCCTCGACGAGGTCGAGCGCGAACCCGTCGTCGACGCGATCTTCGGCGCGCGCCCGCAGTCGACGTCGCGCGGCCAGCGCGCCCAGAACGCCGATCCGGCAGGCGAAGTGGATCAGATTACACTCGCGCCGGAATTCGGGAAGCGCGCGAGCGAAACCTAGCGCCGCTTCCTGTGCCACGTCCTCGACGTCCGGGTGCCGCGTCCCGAGCACGCTCCGGACGGCCCGCAAGATCGCGGGGGCGACAGTCACGATGAGCGTCCGCATGGCGTCGGCCTGCTGTCGCAGTGCGGCGTCGGCTAACGCGGCGAGCTCGTCCGTCGCCACGATCGGCGGCGGCGCCTGGGCGTCGATCGGCTGGCGGACGATCCGCATGCCCCATCATAGTTGCGGGTGCGAGCGAAACGGATCACGGAGATCGTGTGGTCCAGGCCGGTGATCCGTTTTTCGTGGCGCGGATACTGGATGAATGATGATGAAGATCGGTCTCCCGAAGGGTCTGGCCAAGGTCGCGTGGCTGGCCTCGCTGGCGCTCGGCGCGTGCTCGACGCCCAACACGATTGGACGCGAGGTCGGCGCTGGTGGGGGCCTCGCCACGGCGGGCACCGGCGGCCACGCCGGCTCCGGCACCGGAGGGACAGCCTCGACGGGACAGGGCGGGGCGTCGGGCTCGGGCCCCGCGTCCAGTTCGGGTGGCGCCGTCGGCAGCGGCGGCGCCGTCGGTAGCGGCGGCGCGGTCGGCATCGGCGGCGCCGTCGGCAGTGGCGGCGCGGTCGGCAGCGGCGGCGCGGCGGTGGGAGTTGCTGGCGCCGCGGGCTCCCCCCCGGCCGGCTTGGGCAGCGGTGGGGCGGGAGGACGCAGCGCGAACGGCGGGGGGACGTCCAGCGGCGGCGCAGGGGCCGCCGGGGGAGGCGGTGGCGCAGGTGGTCTCGGGGGCAATGCCGCGGGAGGCGCCACGTCCTCGACGCTGGTCACGCTCGCGTTCACCGGCCACGTCTACTCCGCCAGGATGGGCACCCCCGGGGCCATCCCCGGAATCCCCGCGGTCGGCGATCCCGTGACGGGCACGTTGACCTACGACCTCACCGCCGCCGACACCCAGCCAGGCGATCCCACGATGGCGCAGTACCAGCAAACCGGGGCCGGGACAGGGCTCTTCGTGCAGAGCGGCGGGTGGAGCTTCGTGCCCGGCACGACCACCATCATCGTCGAGAACGACGCCGGCGCCACGCCTGCCGACGCCTTCGTCATCCTCAGCAGCGACGAGACCAACCTGGGGCTGACGCAATCGATGCCATCCTACATTCAGCTCACGCTCAGAGATCTGACCGCCAAGGCCCTCTCCAGTGACAAGCTGCCAGCGACCTTCGAGTTCACCCAGTGGACGCAGGACCCTTGGGGGGCGCTCGACTTCAAGACGAACAGCGATCCCTCCTACGAGGTCGAAGCCATCCTCGACTCGCTGACGCCGACCTCATCCCCGTCGCGCTGAGGACCAGACCACACCGAGGTTACTCGACCAGCACCTGGAACCAGACCACACCGAGGTTACTCGGCCATCACCTGTCTCGAAGCGCGGCCGAAGAAGGTTCATGTCGATGCCTCTTCGAATCATCCCGGGCGGCGTGTACATGGTCACCACCCAGCGACCATGTGCCCGAGCGCCGTCTGGTGCTGCTCGCGACAATCTTGAGAAGCCGGAACCGGTCGAACGCCGTGAGCCTCGGGTGCGGAGACTTCCTCCGCAGGATCATGACCTGGTGCGCTCCGCCAGCGACGCCCGGCCTGGTAGCCAACGCGGCACGGGAGGAGGAGCTGGCAGCCGTCCTGTCGGATGTCCGGCGGCGCTGACCCGGACGTCCCTGTAGAACAATCGACATCAGGGCGGCAGAGCAGCGATCTCGGCAGCCGTGAGCGCGCGGCGGTAAACCCGGAAGTCGTCGATCATGCCGCTGAAGTAGGGGTCCACGAATTGCGACTTGCCGATGTAGTTTTGGTCGGTCGCCCCCAGATCCGAAGGATGAATGGTCATTGCCGTGTTGGTGCCGGCGACCACGCGATCAATGTACAGGGTCCCGGTGTACGGCGACCCGGCAGCGAGCGTCACCGCGACGTGGTGCCACGCGTTCACGCTGGGCACGGTCGGGGTCGTCATCCTGATCGCCTGCTCCATGGTGTTGCCCATTGTCGTGATGGCGAACTTCAACCCCGCTGCAGAGCTGGCAGCGTTGTGGGTGGTGACAAACATGTACGAGAGCGGGGGCGTGGCGCCTTTGCCGATGTCGAAGACGCGCTGCCAGGACTGGTCAGCCGTCATGTAGAACCAGCACGCGATGGTGATCGCGTTCGGGGCGATGGTGTCGAGGCTGGGCATAGACACGTAAGCGCCTGCGGTAGAGCTGGTCCCGTTGAGGCTGAGCGCGTGCGAGCCGACCCGGGCCATCGATGAGAACGTGGCGGTCCCCGTGGATACGGTGGCGATCGTGCCACTCCTCGATGTACCTCCGAACATCGCCGCGTCGCTGACGCCGGTACCGCTCGCTTCGTCGAACTTGTACCAAATGACCAGATCGGGGTCGACGCCGGCCGAGCCGCCGCTCCCGGCGCCTGCACCGCCGGCACCGGCGCCCGCCATCCCGCTGGCGCCTCCGCTGGCGGACCCTCCCGTGCCTGCCGTCCTGCCGCCGGACCCGTTGCCCGCGCCCACTCCACCCGCCCCTCCCGAGGCGGTGCTTCCCCCGGAACCCGGGGTCGTCCGGCCGCCTCCTGCGCCCCCACCGATTCCGCCCGATCCGGTGGTGCCCCCACCAGCCGACATTCCTCCCGTGCCGGGTCTGCCTCCCGACGAGGCCGGCCCTCCTCCCGCCGCCCTCACGCCTCCTGAACCGGTTAACCCCGTGCCGACGCTGCCGCCAGAGCCCATGCCGCCCGAACCGCCCGGACCGGCGGTCAGCTCCGTGTGGCAGTCGTGGCAGGTCTCGGGAGCCGCGAAGCACGATAGCCCCGCAAACGCGCCGCACGAGAGGACGAGCACGGATCGTAAGAGCCAGTAGCGATGAGAGTGCTGGCGCATGAGGTCAGAATTCGAGGGCGACACCGGCGTCGAGATCGACGTGAAACGTGAACCGCGGAAATCCGAGCAAGCTGTTTGCCCCCAGTACCAGGGCGAACGTCGGAGCCAGATTCATCGCCACGCCTACCCCCGGGCCGAAGAACACGGGTCCCGCGAGGACGGTGTCCACACATTCGACCGGGTGATTGGGATCATCCCCGCAGGTGGTTGCGCGGGGAATCGTGACCAGGTGGCGGACCTGCCCAGCTCCGACCATCGCGGATACATAGGGACGGACCCTGCTAGCGCTGCGGGCGAACCAGGCCGCTCGCGCGAAGATCGCCGTCGCCCCCTTGCTCGGCGAGCACAGGTGATCGGAACCGCACATGACCAGCTTGGGATCCCGCTCCGACGTGGCGCCCGAGACGAACTGAACGCGCAATTGCAGCGACAGGAGGAGGTTGGGCGCCAAGAAATATCCAAGCTCGGGAACGACATGCCCGAGCGACGAAGGACGAAAGCCGGAGGGGACACTTGCGTCCGTGACCTCGCCCGAACCGGACGTCCAGCCGATGCCGCTGCCGAGGCCCAACCCAACGTAGAAGGAGGGTCCCGCCACGCCGTCACGGCCGTCGCGGCCGGCCCTGGCTGCGACGTCACCCTGGTCTGCTGCACGCCGTCCGTCGTCGTCTTTCTTTCTCGCCTGGGATGCCCGGTCCGTGGCCGTTCGCCCGTCCTCGATCGAGCCGGCGTTGGGGAAAGTCTTGCGGCGGCTTCCCGTTCGCCCGTCGTCGGATCCGTCGTCGGATGCTGCGTGTGAGTGGCCCGTCTCTGCAGTGGGCACCGAGACGGAGCCGAGCCGTTTCGCCTCGGCGAAGACGCCCTGAATCTCCGGATTGGCCAGGCGCAGGCGCGCGGAAAGGATGACGGTGGGGTCGATCTCCAGGGCCTTGCCGAACTCCGCGAGAGCTTCGTCGTGTCGTGCACCCGACTGGGCTAGCGACACCATCCCGAGCAGCAGGTGCGTCTCCGCAAGGGCCCGGTGCGGGGTCGATGCCACGTCGCCACACTTCTCGAGCTCAGCCTGCAACATCTGTCGCGCGCCTTCGAAATCGAGATCCTGGTAGGCGGCGACCGCTTTCTTGTTCAGGACGGCAACGGCTTCGATGCAACCGGCATCGCCGTCCGCATGGGCCTCGCTTACCAGCGCCGGAAAAAGGAGCAGGAGAACGACCGGCGTCGCCAGAAGGAAGAAGACGCGGCCCGCGAGCCGCCCGCGGGTCCTGCCCACCAAGGCGATGACCCACGAAACACGCCACACATGTCGCGAATGGGCATCGACGTCGGTCTCTCGATGCCGCCGCATTCGAAAGGAGATCCTCGGTCTCCCTGTTGAATTGTTTAGGCGTCGCCCCCGTTCGAACGGAAACACCGTAGCGCGACCCAACCAGAGGCCGACCTATCTTGTACGTGAAGGCCCACCAGACCGCACTATTGTCGACATGGCGCGGGGGGGCCCACCTCGGTGACTCGGCGGGCGAACCGGGCCCGTCGGAGTTCCTTGGCTTTCGGGTCATCGGTGCAAGCGGGCAGCCCGCCCCGGCCTGGTGGTAGCGCCATCACCCCGATTCCCATTCGAGCCGCGTGAGGATCGGTCGCGGGGCCGTGGTGTCGAAACAGATCCTCTGGAGATAGTTCGTGAGATCGTTACGGGACCCGAAGACTGACAGCGATCCCCCCTGCGAGGTCGAAGCCATCCTCGACTCGCTGACGCCGACCTCATCCCCGTCGCGCTGAGAGCCAGACCACACCGAGGTTACTCGGCCAGCGATGTTGCTGGCGGTGACGGCGCTGGCGCGACGCCGCTGCCGGCCGGGCCTCAGGGGCCCCCGGCGAGCCTCGCGCCGTTGCCTTACTGTGTGACGCAACCGAAGCCCGGCGAGAAACACTCCCCCGCCGGGCAGTTGCACGTGCCTATCGTGTGGCTGTTCGCGGGTGAGCAGTTGCCAACCGAGCAGGTGTCGGGGAAGGGAGCCACGATACTCATGCAGTAGCTGCTCGTCGTGACCGTGCCCCCGCTCGTGGTGCAAAGCTCCTCGGCGGTAGGTGTCGACGCGTCGGCATCGGTGTCGGCGTCGGGAGGCCCGTCGCCCGCGTCCGGGTCCGCGTGCCGGAAGGCTGCGCCGACCGAGGTTGTCCGCTCGCACGCGCTCGAGAGGATGATGGCCCCGAGCAACGCGAACAGTAGCCGTCCTATGTTCATCAGCAGGTCACCGGCAATAGGTCAGCGCGTTGCGTGCTCGTTCGGCGAGGCCGTCGGTTCCGCCCCCGATGGACCCAAGGTCCGCCCTGCCATCGTCGCAACGGCCCGCCTTGATCCTGAGCTCGCCCCGGACGGTGAGCAGCTCACGACCACGCGGCACGTTCCCCTTGCCGAGCGCCAGCTGATCGAGGACAGCGAGCGCTTCGCGGTCGCGACCCTCGGACAATAGAATCTCGACGCGCAGCAACTGCGATTCGAGCGCCATCTGACCACGGGCAAAACGGCGGTCGTGGAGATCTAGATTCGCCAACGCATTTCGGCCATCGTGATCTCGGCGCCAGCTCCGAAGGACATTCGCAAACGACTCGCCCTCCCGAGAGATCGGATTGTCGGGCATCAGAGGGGTGGTGATGGGAAGTTTCGAGGACTTCCTCTCGGCCGCCGGTTCCGGGCGAGCGGCGCGGGCCGCTGGCGCGTTGCTCGCACGTCGACGGACAGGAGGTACGGACGTCGGGCTGTCCTCTCGTCGTGGAGGTGTCGGGGCTTCCAACGCTTCGGGGCGGGCAGTCGGCGCCTGTTCCCTGGGCGCCGCGATCTCGATCGGCCCGACCGCGGCCGGTGCCGTCACCAGCGACGGTGGGCGCCGAGCGATCCGATTCGAGGCGAAAAGTGCGCGCACCGCCGGGAAGCGCCGTAGCGTCCCGGTCGTCCAGGCGACGGCGGTGCCCGCGGAGAGCAGGAATACGAGGATGGCCAGGCCGGGAAGCAGCGATCGGCGTCGAACGGGGACGACCGCCGCTTCCAGCCTGCAGGCGATCCGTCGAACTTGCTCCGGCGTCAATCCGCGCAGGGAGCGTGCGCCATGCAGCAGGTGAAGGCCCCGTTCTTTCTGAGCCTTCTCTCCGGCCTTTTCGGGAGCTGAACGGTCCTCGTCAAACGGATTCGGAGTGAGCAAGGCTTGCCTCCCTTCTGACCTCGGCCTCTTCGGACTTCCGGTGGGCGAGGAGAAAGCGCGTACGGGCCCGATGCAGGCGGAGGCGCGCGTTCGCCACTTTGATCTTGAGCAGTGCCGCGACCTCGTCCGCCCCAAGCTCCTCGATCTCGAAGAGGATGAGGATCTCGCGATCGCGGTCGGGAATTCTATCCAGCAGCCGATAGACGAGGCGGGTCGCCTCGCCCAGTTCGGCGTGACGAAGGGGGTCGGGCGTGGCCGAGGCAAGGTGGCCGGCCGTCTCCTCCGCGGATCCGGACAGCCAGCGCCGCCACTTCTCCTTTCGCCGCCGATGGCGAATGACGTTGTTCGTGATCCCAAACAGCCAGGTCGCGACGGAGGAGTCATGGCGAAACTGGGCCCGCTGTCGGTAAGCGATCGAGAACACGTCGTGGACGACGTCCTCGATGTCCAGTTCGGGGCCCCCGAGTCGCTCGGCCCAGCGCCCAACCTGGTGCACGTTCTCCGCATAGAACGCACCGGTATCGAGTAGCTGATGCTCGCCGGCCGATTGGTGGGAAGGGCGGTAGAAGGTCACGTCCGGTAGATCTCGTGACGGATTGTGCTGTTCCGTTTCACCCGCGGCGACCGAATATCCACGATACGCCCACCTCCGCGCAGACGTCCGTGGGCGACAGGCGTGTGCTGGCGCTTGTATCGTCCAGCGTCAATCTTTCCCGGACCAGCGTGCGGTTGAGCGCCACGCTGACGAAGGGCGCCAGTCGCCCCCAACGGACGCCGATGCGGCCGCGGGCCTCGACCGAGGCGCCCCACACGGTCACTTCACGTGCCAGCCCCAGGGTCTTGCCGCCCTCGAGCGAGAGTTGCGTGACCTGGGGAAGCAGCGCTACATCCAGCCAGGCGAAGCCAGATCCAACGCGCACGGCGAGACCCCCACCGAGACGGGAAACGACGTAGGTCGCCGTCCCAGGCCCGAGCGGTACCTGGCGCTGGCCGGCGATGTCGGCCGTTAGCGCAACGCCGAGCACCCGATAGATCTGCAGGACCGCGAGCAGGCTGCCAGCAGGCGCCCGGGCGTCACCATCCGCGCTGCCTCCGACGGCGATTCCCACCTCCAACTCACGCCCGCGCTGGGGCGCGGCGGGCTCCGGGCCCGCCGCGGGAGCGAACGCCGTCTCGTTCCACGTCTTCGCCCAGGCGACGAGCAGGACGGCGGCTAGCGAGGCACGCTCGTCGCATCGGGACGGCGCCACCACCTCTCGTACACCCAGGGTAGAGCCTGTCCGGTCACGGAGCACAACACGCATCACCGCGCCGACGACGGTGACCTCCGAGTCGCCGAGGCGCTCCAACGTGGCGTTCTCTCCCAGACGTTGCAACTCGGCATCAACCTGGGAAGCCGCCGGGCATGGCGCCGCAGACCGAGCACCGGTAGCCGCGCCGCCGTCTGCGGCGAACAGGAGGGCCACCAAGAATCCATGCATGAGCCCGGCATCCTAGCTTAGCCAAGCTAGTCCAAGCGGCCTCCGAACGACCTGATCGGCGGCGGCCGGACGATTCGCCTGAAACGATCCCGGCGAAACCGGCACGAGAGGGGAAGGGGAGCCACCCATGCGCGAGACCACACGACGAGATCAGGTTCATTCAATTGGCACGAAGTTCCTCACCGCCTTCGCCTGCGCACTGTCCATGCTCGGCCTGGTGGCCTGCGGCAGCGATTCGGGATCGGGCGGTGGCGGCGCCGCCGGGGGGAACGGAAAAGGTGGCACCAGTGGGGCGTCGGCGACGGGAGGCAACTCGGCAGGTCAGGCCGGCAGCGGGGCTGGAGGGACCGGTGGCTCGGCAACCGGCGGCAACGGTGGACATGACACCGGCATGGCCGGAACCCACGGGGGAGCGGGTGGCAGCGGCCTCGGCGGGGGCGGTACGGGCGGGAGCGGCGCGACCGGATCGGCGGGGCACGCGGGCGCAGGGGGAGCGATTGGATCCGGCGGTCGCGGGGGTGGCACCGCCGGTACTGGGGGCTCGGGCCCAGTCGGTCATGGGGGCGGTGGCGCTGGGGGTGCCACCGGCGGCGCGGGGGGCGGGGGCGACGGAGAAGCCAAGTGCCGCGCTACCGGCGGAGCGGTGCAGACCGGGTACTGTTGTTCGATCATTTCAGACTTCCCCGGGATGTGCTCGGGCGCGATCGGGCTGTGTGGCTGTCCTCCGACCTCCAGTCACATGATCTCGCTCTGCGACTGTCCGACTAACAAGTGCTTCGATGCCGACAAAGGGTGCGTCGCCCAATGATCGCTGCGCCGTTCCCTCGTCCGTGCCCCGGAAGGGACTCCGAGGGGCACGGAGGCCAACCCATCAAGGGCCAGTCCGTTTCGGCGAACGACAGCCGGGCCACCGATCGTGCCACGAGTGGCGGGACGCCTCGGCTCCCCGGCGCGGACCAACCCGTGCCGCCGGGGCCGAGGTCGAGCAGGCTCACCTGATCTGGGTGTTCGGTCCCGTCACTTGAGTCAGAACGTTGTTCTGCGACGCCGTGCCAAAATCCCAGGGAGGGCTGGTGATCGGGTCGTCGCCACACGGGACGATGGTCCCGCTGGTGGGACAGAAGATCCCGCCGTGAGCGACGCCGGGAGCGGTGGGCGAGGTCAACTCGGCGCCCGAGGATGATCGCTGGTTGACGGGGCTGGCCGTCACGTAGTGCGAATCCTTGTCGAGCTCATTGTTGAAGTACAGCAGCGACGTTCGGGGCGCGCAGCTGAGGTCGACCGCCTTTCCCAGCGTGCCCGCCCAGCCCGCCGGACTGGCTCCGAAGTTCACGTCGGTCACGTTGCCGCGATAGATGCCCCTGTAGAGAAGCCACGGCCTGCCATCGCACGTGGCCTGGCCGATGAGGCCGCCCGCGCTACCCCGGCCGATGACGGTGCCGATCGCGTAGACATCCTCCACCCACATGCTCGAGCCACCACCCACGATGCCGCCGGCGGGGTGGGTGCCACTGGCAGTGCTGCCCGCAATCAGCGTCGAGGTCTGATTCGCCGCCTGAGCGTACGAGTTCATGACGTAGGCGTAATCACCCGTGTTGTAGCTGAGCGCCGTCAAACCGACCAGGCCGCCAGCGCCCCAGGCTCCCCCCGTCACCGTGCCCTTGAAGTACGACTTGGTGATGGAGCCACCTGTCATGCCCCCCACGATGCCACCAGCATAATTGGGAGCCGTGAGTGCTCCTTCTACCGCGACGTTATCGATCGTGCAGTCGACACAGTCGCCGACCACGCCACCGACGTCGTACGTCCCGCTGACGTTGATGTTGAGCAGTTTCAAGTTCTTGATGGTGGCGGATTCTGCATACACGATCATGCCGGCCGCCTGACCGATGGTGTCCGACGTGGTGAGGTTCGTGATCGAATGCGTTCCGCCGTCGAGGGTCCCCGCGAAGTATCCCAGGTGCCAGTGAAAGCCGGCGGCGTTGAGGTTCGCGGTCAGCGAGATGCTGCCATTCGGGTTGTTCGTCAGCGCATCCAGCAGGCCCTGCATGGTGTTCACGCTGAGGGCGCTGGTCTTGGCTGAGATGTCTTCCGCTCCCGTCGGGGCGACACCACATGAGGCGACGCTTACCATCCCGGCGAGGACGGCCGGGAGGATGGCCAATCTGGTCAGTCTGTTACCGCGCTGTGTTCCGTTCATTCCTATCTCCTTGTACGTTGGTATGCCGACAGGCGCAGGCATTCATCGGAGCGTGGAAAGGCATCCAGCCACTGTCGGTGGCCGACCCCAGTTCCGTCGGATGGCGTGCCAGGCCGTGCCTCTCCGTGAAGGTGGGCAGCCGCGGGCGCCCCTTCTTCGCAGGTCCGATACGACCGCCGCGTACCGTTTATACGAGGGCGTAGAAAATTGCTATGAGATATTTGCAAAACTGGCTCGAGCGACGGCGTGGACGGATCCGGCCGCTAGTCCGAGGCCCAGCTTCCTGCACCCGCCTTCGTCGATCCAGCCTCAGTCGAAGTTGAAGATCGCGAGCGCCGACAGCGTCTTGACCGTGTACTTGGTGTCCGCGCCGATTGAAGAGCCGTTCATTCGGCCGAGCGCGGCCTCGGCGGCGACGCCCAGGCCCCAGTAGCTCGACGGGCGCCATTCTTCGCCGACGGACAGCCGGCCCGTGTACCCCCAGTGCGAGGTCACGTTCGTCCCGTAGCGCGTGTCGAGCGGGGTTCCATCGCGATAGCTGACCTGCGAGAGCGAGAGCGAGGTAGACAGGAACAGACCGGCCGGGAGGCCGTAGTAGCTCACGCCGGGGCCCACTGCGATCAGATCCACGTCGATGAGGCCGGTGCCGAAGCTGTTCTTGGGATGCCTCACCTGATGCTCGAAGAACTCACCGAACACGACCCATTCGCGCGTCAACGCCCAGCCAGCGGACAGCGCGAACGGCGCACCGAATCCGTGGATCCGATAGTCGCTGTTGCCACTGCCGCTGTGCTGCGTGACATCGAGCCAGCCCGCGCCGAGACGAGCGCCGGCGTGGAATCCCTGGTGCGGCTGCCGCGTCGGGGCCGGCGCCGTCACGGCGGCGGCGCGCTCCGCCTCTTGCTCCGGGGGCGCCCCCGCGGTGACAGGAAATTGTTCGGCAGCGACGGCCGCCGCTGGCGCGCCGTCCGTCTCGACCGTGGACGTGCCTGCGTGGCTGTTGCTGCGTGGCGAGTTGTAAGCGAGCAGGACGAGCAGGGACAGGGCCTTCGGCACGTGCATGCCGTCCTCTCCGCCCTCGACGGCGCCGAGCAGGAGGTCACCGCCCAGGCCGATGGCCCAGTGTCGCAGGAGCCACCATTCCTTGCCGACGGTGACGTGCGCGGCGACACCGCTTTGCGGACCCGGGGTGTAGTACGGCCACGTGTTCGAGAAGCTGAAATGCGTGTACCCCAGGGCTGCCTCGACGAAAATGCTTCCCGGCTGCAGGTAGTACTTCGCGCGCAACCCGAAGCCGTGCGCGCGCGCCGACTGCAAGGCCGTGTACAAGTCCGAGCTCAGATCGGGCACCCGCGCGTACGTGAAATCGGCCAGCACCGCGAGGCGCGGCGAGAAGAGGTGCCCCACCGACAGCTCGAGGGGGACGATCGTCCCGGAGGCGAAGTCCACGCCGTACCGGGTCCAGAGGTGGCCTATCCCACCGCGTGACTCGATGAAGAAGTTGCCGCCGTCGTCGCGCTCGTCGGCCGCGTCGGGCGTGTCGCGGGGGACGGCCTCCTCGCTGTAAGCGACCAGGCCCTGCAGCGAGGCTCCTTCGATCACCGGCGCGCTGTCGATCGAGCCGCTCACTTGAACGCGAAAGAGATCGCCGGCCAGGCCGACGGCCCAGTGAGGGGTGAGCCACCACTCCTTGCCCACGGACAGGTCCCCGCCCCAGCCCCAGTGACTCTGAGCGCCGCCTTCGATCGACACCTCTGCCAGGTACGGCGCCGCCGAAACGAACAGGTCGTTCGAGGTGAGCGTGTACTTGGCCCGCGGGCCGAAGCCGTAGACGGCGCCCGAGTCGAAAGACGCGCCGGCTCCGCTTGGTGATGACATGTGCAGGTACGAGAAGTCGGCGAACAGCGCCAGCCGGCGGGTGAGGGACGTCCCGGCGGACACGCCGAGCGGCGCGCCCGGCCCGGACGCCGTGGCGCCGCCCGAGCTGAAGCGCAGCAAGCCGGCGCCGCCTCGCACCTCCAGGTGAAGGCCGCGCCGCCGGCCGGGCCCGTGCTCGACGGTATCGTGGCCATAGGCCGCGGACACCAGCAACGAGAAGCTCTTCACCGTGCTCCTCTCGTCTGGCTGGGCGTCGTAGGTCATGCGCCCGTAAAGAGCCTC
>Ga0207694_10002556_pt1 | contig 14757 bp, 15 predicted proteins | sample KBSC34metaG_FD_184353 | JGI IMG/M metagenome (GOLD analysis project Ga0207694, IMG submission 184353) | Corn rhizosphere microbial communities from Kellogg Biological Station, Michigan, USA - KBS C3-4 metaG (SPAdes) (version 2) | ecosystem: Host-associated > Plants > Roots > Rhizosphere > Soil...
ATGGTTGCCGTCGCCTTGGGAACATGGGGCCTGCAGAAATGGTATGGCGGCGATTTCGCCCCCGCCATCGATCTGATCCGCCGCGCGGACGAAAGACAGGTCGACCAGGTGTCGATCACCGACCATGTCGTCATGGGCGAGCATGTCGAGAACTATCCCTATGGCCCGTTCTACAACCCGCTCGATTTCCCCTGGTACGAGCCGATATCGGTCCTGTCCGCGGCCGCCGCCGTCACCAGGCGGATCCGCCTGTCGACGGCGATCCTGATCTCGCCGCTGCGCCCCGCGGTTCTGCTGGCCAAGCAGCTGGCGACATTGGACGTGCTCTCACGCGGGCGCGTCACCATCGGCGTCGGTCTCGGTTGGCAGAAGGAAGAGTACGAGGCCTCGGGCGTCCCGTGGGAGGGCCGCTATCTGCGCATGGAGGAGCAGGTCAAGGTCTGCAAGCTGCTGTGGGACAAGGCGCCGGCAAGCTTCTCGGGCGAAACCGTCCAGTTCGACCGCATCCACGCCTATCCCCGCCCGGTGCAGCCGGGCGGCATTCCGGTCCTGTTCGGCCTGGCGCCGACGGACAAGAACTTCCAGCGCATCGCCGAACTCGGCGACGGCTGGCTGCCGATGGAGCGGGACATCGGCAAGCTCGCAGCCCACATCGAGCGTCTGCGCCAGGTGTTCAAGGCGAATGGCCGCGATCCGGCCGGCATCGCCGTCCGCGCCGTCGCGCCCTACGTCTTCCGCGATGATGGGCTGGCCGATCTCGACCGGACGCTGAAAGCCGTGCCGGCCCTGATCGACGCCGGCGTCACCGTCGTCGAGTTTCACCCGGCCTGGTTCGCCACCAGCGACGCCGATTTCGACACCTTCCTGGACGGGATAACGTCGATCCGGTGAAAGGCGGGCAAAAAGCAGCGCTGGTCGTCCGTCATTCTCAGCCCTGCGGGTGAAGGCCCGGCGCCTCCTGGCCTGTCCGGGCCACATATTCGGTGTAGCCGCCGCCGAACTGATGCACCCCCTCCGGCGTCAGCTCCAGCACCCGGTTCGACAGCGCCGCCAGGAAGTGGCGGTCGTGCGACACGAACAGCATGGTGCCCTCGAATGCCGACAGCGCGCTGACCAGCATCTCCTTCGTCGCCATGTCCAAATGGTTGGTCGGCTCGTCGAGGATCAGGAAGTTCGGCGGATCGAACAGCATCTTCGCCATCACCAGGCGCGCCTTCTCCCCGCCTGACAGCACGCGGCAGGACTTCTCGATATCGTCGCCGGGGAACCCGAAGCAGCCGGCGAGCGTGCGCAGCGTCCCCTGTCCGGCCAGCGGGAACGACCGGTCCAGCGATTCGAAGACGGTTTCGTCGCCGTCCAGCAGGTCCATGGAGTGCTGGGCGAAATAGCCCATTTTGACGTTGGCGCCGATGGTCACCGTGCCCCGGTCCGCCTCGGCCGCGCCGGCCGCCAGCTTCAGCAGGGTGGATTTCCCCGCCCCGTTGACGCCCAGCACGCACCAGCGCTCCTTGCGGCGCACCTGGAAATCGAGCCCTGTATAGATCGGCAGGCTGCCATAGCCCTTATGGACGTTCGTGAAGCTGGCCACCTCGTCGCCCGAGCGCGGCGGGGTGCGGAAATCGAACTGGACGGCCTGGCGGCGCCGGGGCGGCTCCACCCGCTCGATCTTGTCCAGCTTCTTCACCCGGCTCTGCACCTGGGCGGCGTGGGAGGCGCGGGCCTTGAACCGCTCGATGAACTTGATCTCCTTGGCCAGCATCGCCTGCTGGCGTTCGAACTGCGCCTGGCGCTGCCGCTCGCTCAGCACACGCTGCTGCTCGTAGAAATCGAGGTTCCCCGAATAGGTGGTCAGCGCGCCGCCGTCGATCTCCACCACCTTGCCGATGATGCGGTTCATGAATTCGCGGTCGTGCGACGTCATCAGCAGCGCGCCGTCATAATCCTTCAGGAACGCCTCCAGCCAGATCAGGCTTTCGAGGTCCAGATGGTTGCTGGGCTCGTCCAGCAGCATGCCGTCGGGCCGCATCAGCAGGATGCGGGCCAGCGCCACGCGCATTTTCCACCCGCCCGACAGCAGGCCGACATCGCCGTCCATGCGTTCCTGGCTGAAGGAGAGGCCCGCCAGCACCTCACGCGCCCGGGCATCCAGCGCATAGCCGTCCAGCTCCTCGAACCGCGCCTGCACCTCGCCATAGCGCTCGACGATCGTGTCCATTTCGCCGGCCCGGTCGGGGTCCATCATCGCGGCCTCGAGCTCAGCCATTTCGGTGGCCAGCGCGCTGACCGGCCCCGCTCCGTCCATCACCGCCGCGACCGCGGTCTGCCCCGACATCTCGCCGACATCCTGGCTGAAATAGCCGATGGTCATGCCGGGATCGATCGCCACGATACCGTCGTCGGGCGGGTCCTCGCCGGCGATCATCCGGAACAGCGTGGACTTGCCGGCGCCGTTGGGCCCCACCAGCCCGACCTTCTCGCCCTTCTGCACGCCCATCGAGGCGTCGATGAACAAGAGGTGGTGGCCGTTCTGCTTGCTGATATTGTCGAGGCGTATCATGAGGTCCTGTCGGCTGTATCGCTGTGCCGCCGGAGGCTTAACGGTCGCTCATACGGCTGACAAGGAAGGGGGCAGGATATGCTGGGTCAATTGGAGGCGCTGGCGGCGCCCTGCGCCGCGATCCTGCTGGAGCGCGGACAATCGGTCGCGGTCGCGGACGGGTCGACCGGCGGGCTGATCTCGGCGGGTATGCTGACCATTCCCGGCGGCATCAAATTCTTCCGGGGCAGCGGCGTGCTCTATTCGCTGAAGGGCCGTCAGATCCTCTTCGGCCTCGCGCCGGATGCCTTCGATGGGCTCAAGCCCGTGAGCCAGCCCTACACCCTGCTGCAGGCGGACGCTATCCGCCGCCAGTTCGAAGCCGACTGGGGGATCGCCGAGTCCGGATCGGCAGGCCCGACCCATCCCTATGGGATCGAAGCCGGCACCAGCTGCGTCGCGGTCGTCGGCCCCGGCGTATCGATCAGCCGGATGGTCGAAACCGGCTCGTCCTCACGGCTCCACAATATGGAAGCCTACGCCAAGGCCGCCCTGTCGCTGTTCCACGAGGCGCTGGTTAAGGGCTGAGCAGATCGATTTTCCCAATCGTCATTCCCGCGCAGGCGGGAATCCAGGAATGCCGGTAAAAGCAGAAGAGGAAACGCAAAGGCGCAAAGACGCAAAGGGCCCCGAGAAGAACCGGATTTCCGGTTTAACTTTGCGCCTTTGCGTCTTTCCGGTTCGCATTCGACGGCTCATTGAGGCCGGTTCTACCTACTTATCGAACCACGTGATCAGATGGCTGATATCGCCCCGCGCGGCGCCCTTGCGGCCGTGCTTGGCGAGATAGTGCTCCGACAGCTTCAGTTCCGGCCGGATGGGTTCGACCAACTCGAGGATGCGGTCGTACTCGGTGCGCGAAATCTTCCATTCGCCGTTCACGCGCTTATAGCGGTCCTTATAGAGGGCGCTGCCGATGGTCAGGACATTCCGCTCCAGGTCGACGAAGATGTCCTCCAGATACCAGATGCCCTCGGCGTCATCCGCGCCGGTGAAGGTGATCTCCGGCATGTGGCCGTGATGCATGCCCGCCACCCCCGCGTGGAAGCTGTTCAGCACGAAGTCGATCATCTTCTCGTTGCCGGTCAGGTTGACGAGATATTCGCCGCCCCGGTACTCGCAGAAGATATCATCGGTGAACAGCGTGCGCAGGATCGCCTCGTCGGCCGTGTCGATCGCGCGGAAATACCGGTGCTTCAGAACCTTGATGTCTTCGGCGTCGGACAATTGCTGCAGGCTGTACGGCATCTTCGTTTTCCCACTTCGGATTGGATAATTTTCTCTGACTATTCGGCCGCCGCCGGCATCGCCGTCGTGGCGTGGCCGCCCTCGCGCAGCTCCACCGTGTTCCCGCCCGGATCGACCACGACGATCACCGGCCCGCCGCGCTCGAACGGAATGCCCAGTGATTCGAGGTGGCGCGCCGCGTCCTCGACGCTCTCGACCGTATAGGCCGTGTGCGGGCCGATCGAGATCGCCTTGCGATCGCGGCTCGGCGCCTGCTCGTCGCTCTCCAGAACGTGGATCTGCGTGTGCGTCACCGGGAAGTCGAGCCAGAAGCCCGGGATGGTCTCCTCCAGCTCCTTCGGGATCGCCCGCGGGACGGACGCGATGCCGAGCACGTCGACATAGAAGCGGCGCATCTCCGCAAGCTGCGACGGCGTGGCGAGGGCGATGTGATTGATGCCGGTGACTTTGATCATGAATGGCTCCTGTTCGCGGCCACTATAGCGGAGTGCTCGCGCTAAGGAATATGCGCGAATGGGGTGTTCGCGGGTTTTGCCCGGCTTCGACATAGGCCGGCTTCACGCCGTCGCGCGTAACCGCATCACGCCGCGATGGCGTAGTCCTCCAGCCTCGGCTTCGCCATCGCCTCGCCGAATTCGGTATAGGTCCACGGCCAGGTCGCCGGCACGCCTTCCGCGTCGAGGTACCAGCTGCGGCAGCCGCTGGCCCAGATCGTATTCCTGGCGGCCGCCACCCTGCGGCGGTCGTAATCCTCGTAGGCCGCGCTTGTCACCGCGATCTCGGTGGCGCGCCCGTCGCGCAGCAGCGCGGCCATCTGCAGGATATAGTCGACCTCGCGTTCGGCCACGTCGATGATCGAGAAGTTTCCGATCGGGCTGGACGGCCCGTTGATCATGAACAGGTTCGGGAAGTCCGGCATCGTGATCGAGAGGTAGGCACCCGGCCGCCGGGCCCAGACATCGTCCAGCCGCGCGCCGTTTTTGCCCACCATTTCCATCGGCCGCATGAAGCGGTCGACCGCGAAGCCGGTCGCAGCACCAGCACGTCGAGCGCGTGCAGCCTCCCGTCCTCGGTCCGCACACCCTCCGGCTCGACCCGCGCGATGCGCTCGGTCACCAGCTCCGCATTCGGATGCTGGATCGCCTCGTAATAATCGGGGGAGGAGATCAGGCGCTTGCACACCGCGCGATAGTTGGGGCGCAGCTTCTCGCGCAATACCGGGTCGCGGACGCTGTTCTCCAGGTTGTTCCGGCAGTGGTCGGAGATCGCCTGCATGGCGGGCGAGTCCGCGTCGACCACGCCGTCGGAAAAAGCCTTGGCGGTCGCCAGATAGCTTTCCTCGTTATGCAGCGCCGTCATCAGGCTGGGGTCGGCGCGCCATGCCGCCTTCTGTTCCTCGGTGAAGACGCCGTTCTGGACCGGGTTGATCCATTGCGGGGTGCGGGTGAAATGGGAGAGCTTGCCCGCCCGCCCGACCAGGGCGGAGACCATCTGCACGCCGCTCGACCCGTTGCCGATCACCCCGATCCGCTTCCCGTCCAGCGGCACGGAATGATCCCAGCGGGCGCTGTGGAACCGGGCGCCGCGGAAACTGTCCAGCCCCTCGATATCGGGATAGGACGGGTGGTGCAGGATGCCGGTCGCGGCGATCAGTATGTCGCCCGCGTCGGTCATGCCGCCGCTGGTTTCGATCCGCCACCGCCCGTCCGCCCAGACGGCGCGGGTCACCTGCTGGTTGAAATGGATATTGTCCCAGACGCCGAAGCGGCGGGCGGTGTTTTCGAAATAATCGTAGATCTCCGGCCCCGGCGGCAGGTGGCGGCTCCAGTCAGGATTGGGGGCGAAGGAATAGGTATAGGCGTGCGAGGGCACGTCGCAGGTGAGGCCCGGATAGGTGTTCTCCCGCCAGGTGCCGCCGGGCCGGTCGGCCTTCTCATAGACGGCGAAGTCGTATCCGGCCTGCTTCAGCCGGATCGCCGACAGAATGCCCGCCATGCCCGCGCCCATGACGATGAACCGTAAGCCACGCCCGCCTGCCATCCCCTTGCCTCCCGAACTCATTTTCAGGGGCAGCTTAGGGCGTTCCGGAGAAGTCTCAAGGATTTCCCGCCCGCCACGGTCCGGGAATATCCCTGGCGCGGCGTCCATTCTGCGGTACAACCGGCTGGGGAAAGTGGAGCGTCAAAAACCGCGCCCCCGGGGAAGGACAACGCATGACGGCTCTTCAGAACAATCGCCTGACCGAGGCCTCGCCCGACCCGGCCCCGCCCAACCTGGCGCGTGCCTGGTACAGCGTCGGTGTCCTGTTCGCCGTCTATATCCTCTCCTTCATCGACCGGCAGATGGTCAATCTGCTGGTCGATCCGATCCGCGCCGATCTGCATGTCAGCGATACCCAGGTCAGCTTGCTCCAGGGCTTCGCCTTCGCGGTCTTCTATACATTCATGGGCCTGCCGATCGCCTGGGCGGCGGACAATTACCGCCGGCCCGCCATCATCGGCGCCGGCCTGTTCTTGTGGAGCGTGATGACCGCGGCCTGCGGCATGGCGCGCAGCTTCTCGGCCCTGTTCCTGGCACGCATCGGCGTCGGCGTGGGTGAGGCGACGCTGTCGCCGGCCGCGTACTCCTTCATCGCCGATGCCTTCCCACGGGACAAGGTGGTCCGCGCGGTCGGCATATTCGCCTCGGCCCAATCGGTCGGCGGCGGTGTCGCCCTCATCGTCGGCGGCGCGGTCGTCGCGTCGGTATCGCAGCCGGGCCATGCCGGGCTTGTCCTGCCTTTGATCGGGGCGCTGAAGCCCTGGCAGGCGGCTTTCATGATCGTCGGCCTGGCGGGCCTGCCCTTCCTGGCCCTGGTCGCCACCTTGAGCGATCCGCCGCGCCGGGCGGCCGCGGCCGAGACAGCGGACATGGGCGCCTTCCTGGCGCATCTCGGCGGCACGCGGCGGTTCCTGTTTTTCGTGCTGGGCGGCCAGGTCTTCACGACGATCGCGGGCTACAGCTCGCAAAGCTGGTTCGTGGCGATGTTCGTGCGGGTCCACGGCCTGCCCATCGCCAAGGCGGGATTGATCGTCGGCAGCGCCATCGCCGTGTTCGGAACGCTCGGCCTGCTGCTCGCCGCGCGGTTCAGCGAGATGCTGGCGCAGCGCGGGCGGCGCGACGGGGTCATGCTGGCCATGTCGTTCGGCGCGCTCGGGATCGTCGTCGGGAATCTGGTGCTTGCCCAGGGCAGTTTCGCCGCCGGGATCGTGGGCATGATGATCATGGTGGGCAGCAACGCATCGGCGGCCATCATCCCCGCCACGCTTCAGCTCACCACGCCGGGGCGCCTCAGGGCGCGCGTCACGGCCTTCATGCTGTTCGTCCTCAACCTGCTGGGCCTGGGCCTCGGCCCGACGATCGTGGCGGCGACGACCGACTATGTCTTCCACGATCCCAAGGCGGTCGGCAGCTCGGTCGCCCTGGTGGGCACGGTCTGCGGACTGGTGGCGGCGCTGCTCTTCAGGCTCGGCTGCCGGCCCTATCTGAGGGCGCTCGACCGGATGGAGCTTTCGACATGAAGATCGCGCCGTTGGGGAACAACATCGCGCTTGAGGTCACCGGCCTCGACCTCGACAGGCCGATCGCCGCCGCCACGCGCAAGGCGTTGCGGGATGCCTTCATACAGGCCGGGATTCTCGTCTTCCCGCGCGCCGGGACCGGGCCGGAGGCGCAGCTGGCCTTGAGCCGCTGCTTCGGCGAGCTGCAGCAGCATCCGGTCAAGGAGGCCTGGGCGGACGGCTATCCCGAGCTGGTCGACGTCTCCTACCGTCCGGGGCGGCCGGGCCAATCCACCGTGGCGCTCTATGAGGTGGACGGGCGGCGCCGCGGCGGCTGGCTGCCATGGCATTCCGACCTTCGTTACATGAGCAGGATCAATCGGGGCGGCATCCTGCGCGCAATCGAGCTGCCGCGCGAAGGCGGCCGGACCGGCTTCATCGACCAGATCGCCGCCTACGCCACGCTGCCCCAGGCGCTGAAGCAGCGGATCGACAAGCTCCACGTCGTCTATCAGGTGCGCCCGGATTTCACACAGGAGAAGTTCGGCAAGCCCGAAGGCCTGAAGCTGGTGGCCAACACGGCGGTCCTGGAGTCGATGGCGGAGCGTATCGACCGCGATTTTCCGGCTGTCATCCACCCGATGGTCTATGCCCAGGCCGAGACCGGGCGGAAGGTCCTCAACCTGTCGCCGACCTCGGCCATCGGCATCCAGGGGATGCGGAATGGCGAGGGCGACGCGCTGCTGGAGGAGGTGCTGTCCTACGCGCTCAACCCCGCGTTGGCCTACCACCACGACTGGCGGGAGAACGACCTGGTCCTGTGGGACAACTGGCGGACCCTGCACTCAGCCGAGGGCGTGCCGGAGGACTGCGTGCGGGTCATGCAGCGCACCACGATCGCCGGGGATTATGCGCTGGGCCGGCTTCTGTCGGAGGTCGCGGCATGACCGGCCAGATGCGCTATGACGGCGAGGTGGCGATCGTCGCGGGCGGGGGCGGCGCCATCGGCGGTGCCGCGGCCGCGCTGTTCGCGGCGCGCGGCGCCAAGGTCGTCGTCAACGATGTCAGCGAAAGCGCGCATGCCGTGAGCGAGCGGATCGCGGCGACCGGAGGCACTGCGATCCCGTTGGTCGCCTCGGCTGTGACCGAGGCCGGGTCGATCGTCCAGGCCGCGCTGGAGGCGTTCGGCCGTGTCGATATCGTGCTGAACACGACCGGCCTGACCCATGTCGGCCTGTTCCACCTGATCCCGGCCGAGGATTGGCAGCGTGTGTTCGACTCCCATTTCGCCTCCACCCTGGAACTGACGCGGGCCGCCTGGGGCGCGCTCTCGGCGTCGTGCAACGGACGCCTGATCAACTCCGCATCGACCACGATCTTCGGCGGCGAATATTCCACGCCCTATATCGCGCCCAAGGGCGCCATATTCGCGGCCGGCCGTGCCTGGGCGCTGGAGGGCAGGTCGCAGAATATCCGGGTCAACACGATCATGCCGACCGCGATCAGCCAGATGAACGCCGACCTGCCCGACCCTGAGCTGGTCAGGGTCTATCGCGAGCATTTCCAGCCCGAGAAGGTCGCCGGCTTCCTGGGCTGGCTGGCGCACAGGGACAACACGCTGTCGGGCCATACATTCGTGGTCGGCGGCGGCCAGGCGGAACATGTCTATCTGGCGAAGGCCCAGCCCGTCTTTGCCGAGAACCCGGAAAGCCCCGAGGCATGGGCAGAACATGCGGCGGCCTTGACCTCGAAAGTCCAGGCATCGGCGCCGGACAACGTGGTCGATGAAATGCGCCTGCGGCTCGAGGCGATGGGCTTGCCCACCGGCAATCTGGGGAACCAGGGCGGCGGCTGGGCGCCCGGGAAATAAGGGAGGGAAATTATGGACCAGACACAACGCAATAAAGAGGTGGCGCGGCGGTTCGTGGACGCCATGGGCGGGGATTTCGCCGGCGCCGTCCGCGACATCATGGCCGAGGATTGCCGAATCGTCACCCAGGGCACGACCGCGATCTCAGGCGTACGCGGCAAGGCCGACGCGCTGGCGGCGGTGGCGCTCGTCGGCCAGCTTTTCCCCGGCAAGCTGCCGACCACGATCCATTCGATGATCGCCGAGGGCGACGCTGTGGCGATCCTGGCCGAATCCCACGCCACCCACGTGTCGGGCAGGCCCTACAACAATAAATACGCGTTCTGGATGCGCTTCCGCGACGGCAAGCTGATCGAGATGATCGAGTATCTGGATACCGAACTGGTGACCGAGTTCTTCGGCGGGTCGGTTTGAGATGCCGCTGAAAGTCATCGGCGCAGGCTTCGGGCGAACCGGAACGACGTCGCTCTATATGGCGCTCACCCAGCTCGGCTTTCCCAGCTACCACATGTTCGAGGTCGTCCAGAACAAGGCGAACAAGGGCCATGTCGATTTCTGGACCAAGGTCGCTGACGCGCCAGCCGGAGCGCAACACGATTGGGAGACGGTGTTTGCAAACTACACGGCGGCGGTCGACAACCCCGCCTGCTGCGTGTGGCCGGAGTTGATGGAGGCCTATCCGAACGCGAAGGTCATCCTGTCGCTGCATCCCAAGGGGCCGAACGCCTGGTACGACAGCACCATGGAGACGATCTATGCCCCCGAACGCATGTGGCAGTTCAAAGTGCTGCGGCTGGCATCGCCCTGGGCGCGCAAATTCGGCGGCATGGTGACCAGGCTGGTTTGGCAACGTTCGCACCAGGGCACGATGGAAGATAGGGCCAAGGCCATCGCCTTCTATGAGCAGCATACCGAACGGGTGAAATCTTCAGTGCCCGCCGACAAGCTGCTGGTCTTCTCCGCCGACCAGGGCTGGGAGCCGTTGTGCCGCTTCCTGGGCGTGCCGATGCCGGTGGAGGCGTATCCGGAGGCGAACGACCGGGCCGTCTTCAAGAAGAACATCGCCGGCATGGCCATGGCCGCCTACGGCATGCTCGCCGTGGCAGCTTTGATCGTCGTCGGCGTGGTTTATGGGATAGCCCGCGCGGCAGGCTGGGCCTAGCCGATCGGGCGCCACACGATCAGGGCCGGATCGCGGGTGAATTCCGCCCGTACCCGCTGGCCGATCTCCGGCTCCAACCCCGGGTCGGCCAGCCTGCCGATCAGGCGGATGTCGTTCTGCTCTGCCAGCTGCACTTCTACCGTCACGTAAGGCGCGTCGTCGGCGAAGCTGCGGATGAAAGGCTGATGGGTGCGGATCCAGCTGACGACCGTGCCCAGCCCGCTGGCCGTCACCCATTCGGCGGCGAAGGACCGGCAGCGGTTGCAGATCGCCCGCGCCGGCCAGCGCCAGGCGCCGCAGTCGGCGCAGCGCTGCAGCCGCAATTCGCCGGCGGCGATACCCTCCCAATAGGGCGCGGAATCGCGATCGGGCTGGGGCAGGGGCTTGTCGGTCATGTGTCCCGCCGGAGAAGAAGGGCGCTGGTCACGCCGCCGACATAGCCGGGGGCACCGGTCGAGAGCGCGATTCGGGCGCCCGGCACCTGCCGCGCCCCAGCCTCGCCGCGCAGCTGGCCGACCGCCTCTGCGATGTGGTTCCAGCCATGGACATAGCCCTCGGACAGGAAGCCGCCATGGGTGTTGACCGGCAGCTTTCCGCCCGGGGCGGTCGCGCCGGACAGCACGAATTCCCCGCCCTCGCCCTTGGCGCAGAAGCCGTAATCCTCGAGCTGCAGCGGCACGGCGACGGTGAAACAGTCATAGAGCATGGCGAGATCGACATCGGCCGGCGTCAGCCCCGCACTTCTGAACAGGCGCGGCGCCATCCGCGCGGCCAGGGATGTGCCGGGCTCGGGCTGCCGGTTGGAGAACAGCATCTGCCCGCCGCCCCAGGCCGCGGCGCGGATCAGCACCGGCGGCTTCTTGAGGTCCCGCGCCGCCTCGGCCCGGCAGACCAGCACGGCGATGGCGGCGTCGGTCTCCAGGCAGCAATCGAGCAGCCGGAACGGCTCGGCCACCCAGCGCGAGGCCAGATAGTCTTCATAGGTGAAGGGCGCGCGCATCATCGCCCGGTCGTTCAGCGCGGCGTATTTGCGTTCCGTCATCGCCACCGCGCCCAGATGGCGCTCGGTCACGCCATAGCGGTGCATATAGGCCTGGGCGACCATGGCATATTGCTGCGGCGGGGCGACGTAGCCGTAGGGCGCCTGGTACTGGGTCTCGATCGCCTCGACCGGCGCGCGGCCCGTCCCGCCCATGCGGAATTCGGAACGGGAATTGATCGCGCGATAGCACACGACATAGTCGGCGGCGCCCGACGCGACGGCCAGCGCCGCCTGCCCGACCACCGAGTGGGACGAGCCGCCGCCACCGAAATGGTCGGTGAACCAGCGCGGATCGGTGATGCCCAGCGCCTGGGCCACCACCGGCGTCGGCACGGAATCCCCGACCCGGTGCGTGCCGACGCCGTCGACCAGATCGGGGTCCAGCCCGGCATCGTCCAAAGCCGCCTTGATCGCGCGCAAGGCCAGGGTCAGCGTGCTGACGCCCGAATTCTTCGAGAATTCCGTATAGCCGATGCCGGCGATCGCGGCCCTGTCGACAAGATCGAAGGTCATCGAAATCCTTGCCCGCTTTTGCAACGTGACTATCATCCGACCGAATAGACCGAGCAAGCGTTTGGTTTTGTGGGGAAGGCTCGATGACGAAAGTCGCGATGTTTGCCGGCGTCAGGGTCGTGGAGCTGGCCCAGTATGTGATGGTGCCGTCCTGCGGCGCGATGCTGGCCGATTTCGGGGCTGAGGTCATCAAGATCGAGACGCCGGGTCGGGGCGATCCCTATCGCAGCCTGGTCGTCGATGTCCGCGCCGTCGGCAAGCCCAATTACAGCCTGGAGCAGAACAACCGCGGCAAGAAGAGCATCGCGCTGGACCTCAAGTCGGCTGACGGCTTGGCCCTGTTCTACCGACTGATCGCCACCGCCGACGTCTTCCTGACCAGCCTGCGCCCCGGCGCGCTGAAGCGCGTGGGGCTGGGTGTCGAGGCGCTGCGCGAACACAATCCGAAACTCATTTATGCCCGCGCCAACGGGCTGGGATTTCGCGGGCCCGAGGCAGACAAGCCGGGCTTCGACGCCAGCGCTTTCTGGGCGCGCGGCGGGTTCGGCCATCTGTTGACGCCGAAGGGCGGAGACTTCGTCCGCCAGCCCCGCGCGCTTGGCGATCATTCGGCGGCGATGAACCTGGCTTTCGGCGTGGCGGGCGCCCTGTTCCGGCGCGCCATGACCGGCGAGCCGTCGCTGGTCGAGACCTCGCTGCTGGCGACCGCGGCCTGGATGCTGTCGAACGACCTCGTCGCCTCGCAGGAGCCGGATTACGGCGACGACGTGCTGCAAAGGGCGGTCGAGCGCAACCCGCTGGTCGGTCTCTACCGCACGCGTGACAATCGGTGGATCCAGCTCGTGTTCCTTGAGGCGGACCGTTATTGGGTTGGCCTCTGCGAAACCTTGAGCCGCCCGGACTTGGCCACCGATCCGCTCTATGTCGACGCCAAGGCACGCGCCGCCAACGGCAAGTCGCTGATCGCGTTGTTGTCCCAGATTTTCGCCGAACGCGACTGGGCCGACTGGCAGCCGGCCTTCGCTGCGTTCGACGCGCCTTGGGAGCTGATCCGCACCATCCGCGACGTTTTCACCGACCCGCAGACGATGGCCAACGGCCATATCTTCGAGCTGGAAACGGCGGGCGGCGCGGTGAAGCTGGTGGCCTCGCCGCTGACTGTCGATGGCACGCCCGGGACCGGTGCCAGCCGGGCCCCCGACTGCGGCCAGGATACGGATGCGCTGCTCGCCGAATGCGGCGTGGCGGCGGGGGAGATCGCAGCGCTCAAGCAACAGGGAGTGGTGGCATGACGGTAGATTGCCGGGTCATCTCAGCGGACAACCACATCAACGAGCCGCCATGGGTGTTCGACCGGGTGCCGGGCGCGCTGAAGGACCGGGCGCCGAAGATGATGCGCGGCACCGACGGCGGCGACGGCTGGAGTTTCGACGGGCAGCCGCCCAAGCGCACCTTCGGCATCGAGGCCATGGCCGGCTACGCTAAGAAGGATTTCCGCCTTTCGGGCATGCGCTTCGACGAGCTGCGCCCCGGCAATTACGACGGTGCGGCGCATCTGAAGGACATGGATATCGACGGGGTCTACGGCTCCGTCACCTATCCGGCGCATGTGATCTTCACCTACATCTTCCCCGACCGGGAATTGGCCCTGGCCTGTCTGCGCTCCTACAACGACTGGATCCTCGAGGATTTCCAGTCGGCCGACCCGAAACGGCTGATCGCCCTGCCGCTGCTGCCGACCGAGGACGGGATGGAGACCTGCCTCGCCGAGTTCGAGCGGGTGCTGAAAAAGGGCGCCAAGGCGATGTTCATCCCCGGCATGCCGACCCGGCCCTATAACGACTCCTATTACGAGCCGCTGTGGGCGGCGGCGTCCGACGCGAACATCGCGCTCACCTTCCACCGCACCTTCGGCGGCCGGCCTGACAAGACCGACTGGGACGAGCTGGTCGATCAGAAGGTCAGCGTCGGCGGCATCGTCTTCCGCTATTTCTCAGGCGTACGCCCGCTGACCTATATGATCTTTGCCGGCGTCTTCGACCGGCATCCCAATCTTAAGATCGTGGCGGGTGAGGTCGATGCCGGCTGGGTGCCGTTCTGGGTCCAGACGATGAATGCCCAGTGGGAGGCGCAGCAGGCCTGGTTCCCGCAGAAGCTGGAGCACAAACCGTCCGATTTCGTCGGCCGCAACGTCTTTACCACCGCGATCGATGACTATGTCGGCTACGACCTGATCTCGACCGGCAAATATCCCTACCTCGCCAATTCGACCATGTTCTCCTCAGACTATCCGCACTCAGCCACGATCTGGCCGAACTCAGCCAAGGTCGCGGCCGAGGTCACACAGTCGATGACCAAGGAGGACCGACACAAGGTGCTGGAGGGCAATGCGGTGCGAGTCTTCGGCTTCGGTGCGGGCTCGTGAGGATTGTAACGCGGAGCGCGCTGAGGACCGCGGAGGGCGCTGAGACGAAGACCAGAATGTTTGTCCGCAGATTTACGCAGATTAACGCAGATGAAGATTTTCCGCTTTGCGGATTTGAAGCCGCCGAAGGCGGTGGAAGGAAATCTGCGTTAATCTGCGTTAATCTGCGGATAAAACTCTTATCTCCGCGACCTCCGCGGTTGTCCGCGTTCTCCGCGGTAAATCTTGCCCTTTCAACCCGACCCGCTACCATCGCCGGATGCTCAGCGGCCCGCCCTGATTCGAAAGCCTGATTTGGACGCCAGACCGAAAGCCGCACCCGGACCTCAGCGCAGAGCCAAAGCACCTGCCGTGGCGGAGAA
>Ga0207694_10002558_pt1 | contig 14755 bp, 14 predicted proteins | sample KBSC34metaG_FD_184353 | JGI IMG/M metagenome (GOLD analysis project Ga0207694, IMG submission 184353) | Corn rhizosphere microbial communities from Kellogg Biological Station, Michigan, USA - KBS C3-4 metaG (SPAdes) (version 2) | ecosystem: Host-associated > Plants > Roots > Rhizosphere > Soil...
TCCTCATCGCCGGCGGCGGCGCCGTTTGTTTCGGACTGCTTCGCCTCGCGGTCGCTTTTGGCGAATTTGTCGCTACATACGCGGTCGAGCACTAGCAGCCTGGGGTGAAAAAAGGGGGGAAGCAATTGCCATGCTCATCATCGCCCCGTTCCTCTTTCCTCGGCAGCGTCGAGTCCACTTCTTGCTACTTCGCTCAAAGGAAAAGTGAGCCTGTCCCTGTCCCCCGCTGTCCTCCGAAAATTTGACAGGCGCGCAAAAGTGGGCGTAACTTTTTCTTTCCGGGGGCAGGGCAAAAGGGGGCAAGATGAATATCTTGGCTTTTGGGCTGCGTGTCCGCGGAAAGAATCCCTACGTTCGAATTTGCGTGGCAGCTTTTGCGCTGTTCTGCAGCAATATTCACGCACAGGCCGCGACGTACACGGTCGGCGGCTCGATCTCCAACCTGACTGGCAGCGGGCTCGTACTGCGTCTCGATGCGCAAGCAGGCTGCATCGCGTCCGGCAACATTTCGTCCGTCACGAACAGCCCCGCGGCCGGCGGGTCGGAGCAGTGCCTGATTACGGCTACCAGCTATTGCTGCAGCGAGTCGTCGTCTAACGCCCATGTGACCACCAACCCCGACGGCACGTTCGACTGCACGGTTATATGCGGAGCCGTCATCAACAGCGTGCCAATTCCCGGTTTCGGCAGCAGCGTGCCGCAGGCCGGCCCTCCATTGACACAAACGGTGTCACCGGCAGCGAATGCCACAAGCTATACATTTGGTACTCCGGTATCCGATGCATCCCCCTACACCGTTAGCATCGACACGCAGCCAAGCAATCCGGCGCAAGTCTGCACTCTCGTCAACGCCACTGGCACCGTCTCGGGCGCAAACGTTACCAACGCCAATGTGAGTTGCACGACGGTGACACACACGGTGACGGCAACCGCTGGCGCCAATGGCACAGCGTCGCCGCCGTCGCAGAGCATCAACGACGGGAGCACCGCCACCGTGACGTTGACGCCGAGCGCGGGTTTCAAGGCCAGCGCGAGCGGCTGTGGCGGCAGCCTCGGCAGCGATGGCCTGACATACACCACAGCTGCGATCACCGCCGATTGCACCGTCGTGGCGACGTTCTCACCGGTGACACATACGGTGACAGTGACAGTCGGCCCAAATGGCACAGCGTCGCCACCGTCGCAGAGCGTCAACGACGGTAGCACCGCCATCGTGACGTTGACGCCGAACGCGGGTTTCGAAGCCAGCGCAAGCGGCTGCCGCGGCAGCCTCGGCAGCGATGGCGTGACCTACACCACGGCTGCGATCACCGCCGATTGCACCGTCGCGGCGACATTCACGCAGATACCGAAGTCGCCGACGACAACCGCCCTGTCGCTGTCTCCGAATCCGGCCCTGACCAATCAATCTGTCGCCGCATCGGTCACCGTCAGCAGCAATGCACTGCCCACGGGGACCAGCGCCAACGCAAGCAGATCGAAGATCGCGACGGCCATCGCCGCCGTGATGCCGACAGGAACCGTAGCTATTTCCGGCGGCGGCCAGAGCTGCAACGCGGCACTGGTGAACGGCAGCGGCAGCTGCATACTTGCCTATGCGACGCCGGGAACGTACAGCATTACCGCGACGTATCCCGGCGACACACAGAATCTGCCATCCACGGCCACGACGTCACTCGCCGTTGCGGCGCCCGCGCCGGTGATCCCGTCGCCGATGTTGGATGGCATCGCGCTCGTGGTGCTCGGTCTCGCGGTGCTCGCGCTGACATCACGACGGCGATCGGCGGGTTGGCGATAGAGAAAAGGGGTGCGCCCCCTTTTCTCTTCGACTCTATTTCCTGCAAGTTTCGGCTCAGTACGCCGACCCACCTGGCTGTGTAGAACTCAGCACCCCAGCCTCGGCGGACACCGAGTAAACCGTCCCACCCACCGGCGCCCAAGTGGCGAGATTGAAGCTGTCGCCCGCGGCAATGCGCGCCACGCCGATGTCGCGATAGGTGAGAGGCTGTTTTGCCGCACACACTTGCGGAAGCCCCGGCGCCCGCAGGAGATAGACGTGTCCCGTGCCTACCACGCTCGCGTTGCCGGTGGCGGGCACCAGCAGCGCGGTCATTTCGTCGACGGCAATGCCGCGCGGAGCGGTGCTCCAGCCGTTGGCGGCCACGCGGCAGAGGAAGGCGAGGTCGCGGCCCATGCGGTCGCGCGTGCCGAAATGGGCGTCGCCGAGGATGCCTTGCAGCGCGGGCACAATGGCGAAATCACGGTCGAAGGTCATGTAGCGGTTGAATGGGTCGGCCAGGGCTTGACTGCTCGTTACACCCTGGCTGGCCTGCGCGGTGTAGACGAACTGGGTGAGCACGTTGAGTCCAGCGCTGGTGCCGCCCACCGGCACGCCCTGGGCGATGCGCGCGTTGAGCGTGGATTGCACAGAGGTGCCTTTCCAGAAATTGATGTAGTCGGACTGATCGCCGCCGGCGATCCAAATCACTTCCGCTTGATTGATGATCGCGGCGACCGCAGGAAGATTGGCCGACGTGGCATCGGGGATGATCAGCGTGGCGATGGAATTCGTGTTCGGACACAGTGCCTGCACATACGGATTGTAGGCGTCGGTGCCGGTGGCGCGGATGATGAGGAAATCGCCGTTGCCGCCGAGACTGCACAGCCACTGGAAAGCTTGATCGACATCCGTGCCGCCGCCCATCAGGACCACGCCGGACGTGGTGGCCGGCGCAACGTCGGCGGTGTTGCCGACGCGCGTGTAGGTGTAAGACGGCGCCTTCGCCGCCAGCGCGGGTGAGGACAAAACGAACGCAGACAAAAACATCAGCAGACGACGCAGCATGCAGCACCTCATGGTCGGGATGTTGGTCGGGCCGCAATGTGCGCGGTGACGCATGGCGGCACGAGGCACTGCGGCTGGTAATGGGTCGGCATTTCGCCGCCCAAGACCCTAGACGTGTAACTGCCGTTCCCAGGAAATCGCCGCGCTACCCGCGACCTCGCGCAAAGACGTGAACCGGACCACGCTATCTGCAAAAGGTCCGTTCTATTTACACCAGAAGTGAACTCGACCCCGTTTATTGCGCGCGCGCCTTTTTAGAATCCGCCGGGGGAATCTAAGCGATCCCTGCCGTAAGCACCCCGTTTCGCCCGTGCGCGCAAATGGTGAGCTCGGCAGCAACGGCGTTCGGGACAGCAAATTCCGGCGCCGTGGATTTCGTTGTTGCCCTGATTTTCTACGCGGAAAAATTTACCGAAAAGCGGGTCACGCCCGACTGTTCCGGGAAGTGAAACGGATCCCGCTTATCGTCGATTGCATCGGTCCTCACCCTACCCTAAACGCCACAGGAGAAAATGCATCATGACGACGCCTTCCCTCAGCGCCACCGTGACCACCACCCCGCCGCTGACCATCGATCAGCTCTACACACCGGCTTCCACGCCAGGGAATGTCGGACTATGCCTGTCCGGCGGCGGCACGCGCGCGTGTTGTGCGGGCATGGGGCAGTTGCGCGCGCTCGCCTCGCTGCAGGCCAACGGCAAAAGTCTGCTCTCGCAGATCAAAGCGTTGTCGACTGTATCGGGCGGCTCATGGCTCGGCGTGCCCTATCAATACATGCCGGCATCGGGCCCGGCGGACAACGTCTACCTCGGCACGTACAACGCCAACCAGGGATCGTTGACGCTGGCTGATCTGGCCAGTCTGCCTACCGGCAACGCCGGCGTGCCAATGACGTCTTTCATCTTCTCTTTGGAAGGCATCGCCGGCACCGCGGTACTGCTCTACGAATTGTTCCTGCACACGAGTCCGAACAATCCTCTGCCAGCGAACATGCTTTGGCAGATGGTCATGGGTCTCAACATCCTCGACACCTATCAACTGCTCGACATCAACATCAACGACGGCCAACCGCAGGACATGTTCTCCGCGACAAAGGCTTCGCTGCAAACGATCACGAACGCGAACAGCAGCCTCGCCTCGCAGACCACGTACCTGTTCGCCGATCAGGTAGCTTCCTCGCGCACGCAGCGACCGCTCCATGTGTGCAACATGGGCATGTTCGTCAACGTGCCCGGCGTGACCTTCCCGCTCCTGGCGCCGGTGCAGTCCAATGGGCTGATGACCGGCACGGTCGGCGCGCCGGCCAAGGCGACCGACGCCAATGATCTCGTGGTCGGCGGTGGCGGCGTGGCGTCGTTCGCCTACAACTCAACCTTTACCTCGCAGTCCGGCAACAGCGCCACGGTGACGCAGACGCGGCAGTGGTCGCTCACCGACATCATGGGCACGAGCAGCGCGGCGTTCGCGGAAACCGTGCGCAATCAGATCCAGCAGTGGGAAGCCAATCCTTGGCTGTTCCTGAAATGGCTCGCCGAAGAAGGCGAAGCGATCTACGATTGGATCAAGAGCCATCTGCCGGAAGAACTGCAGGCCGCCGCGCAGGCGCTCGTCGCACGCGGCCAGCAAGGCGAGCAAGCGGCAGCGAGCATCAACTTCCCGAATCCGAAATACCTGATCCCTTCCTACCCATCCTGGCCCGCGGGCGCCGGTGCCGCGAACCCGAACTTGAACACCTACGCCGACGGCGGCAGCCTGGAGAACAACGGCCTGGCCAGCCTGCTCGCCTTCGGCGGCATCGACAATGTGATCGTCTGCGTCAATACGGAGATCCCGATGGTCGCCGGCAGCGCCGGCATTTCGAACGGAAGCGGCGGCTGGATTGCGGGCACGCAAGTCGTGGTGGACGATTCGGTGCCGCCGCTGTTCGGCTACCAGCCCTACAACGACACCAACGGCTACGTGCTGTACTCCGCGGGCAATGCGAGTCCGGAAAACCAATTGTTCGGCAACAGTCAGGTCTTCGCTTCCAGCAGCTTCGCCGCCTTCCTCTCAGGCCTATGGGCCGCCGCGGGGAATGCCTCGCCTGCCACGCAGCCGGCGATCCTGAAGCAAAGCCTCACCGTCCAGGCCAATAGTTGGTTCGGCGTGCAGGCCGGCACTGCGCCGATTACGGTTGTGTGGGTTTACCTCAATTACGCCAGCAACTGGGCCGCTCTATTCGCGAACAATTCGGCGGTGCAAAACCTCGTCGCATCCGAAGTGTCGACCAACCAGTTCCCGCACTACAACACTTTGTCGACGCAATTGACGGCGACGCAGATCAATCTACTCGCCCACTTCAGCTCGTGGTCGTTGGTGAGTGCGGACCAAAGCAGCAGCGTGTTGTCGAGTTTGTTCACGGCATAGCACATCGGGCGTCACGGCAAGATCGTTCGATGCGACAAGGACGGGGCAGGTTCGGTTTTTCTGAGAAGTCGACCTGTCCCCGCTCCCTGCTTTTTTCCAAGCGAATCTGCAACAACCCAGGCGGCACCGATCAAGGCGACATTTATCGCATTCTCGTTCCAGATCCAATGGCTGGAGGGATCGGCAAACAGCATCGGCAGGTGCACCATCGGCGTGAACAAGGCAAACATCACGGTAAGAAGGATCGCGGCCAGGCGAGCCTGCACGCCCGTAAGAATCGCGACGCCCGCTGCGATGTGGCACAACCCGGTCGCATAGCCCCAGAACTCTTGTGAAGGCGGCAACCATTTCGGAACCAGCGGAGCGGTCAGGTCCATGTAGACGAAATGCGCCACGCCGAATATCAGCGCGCAGACTCCGAACGCGATCTGGCTCCATCGCGTGAGGCGTGAAGCCAGGCCAGCATCGATGTCGGCACTGGCGGCAAAGACGATCAGCCCGCCCGCCGCAATGGAAAGCTGTATGGCGAGACTCTCGTAGGGCCCGAACTGCTCATAGTGGGCGATCAGAATGCGACCGTTCATCACAAGAACGACGATGAGCGCGAAGTACGCAGTGAGCGCCGCGGCTGCTCGCGCCGTGGTCCGCCGCCACTCGACGGCCACCCCCGCGACGAACATAAAAGCAGCCACTGCGTAAGCCAGAGCGGTGCGTTCCGGAAAGTCTTTCGGCACCGGCTGCCCCGGATGGAAGTCTCCGAAGGCGAAGCACACCAGGCCCAGTGCGATCATCCCCAATCCGTAGGCTCGCCAGCCGAAAGTGGCAGTCGCCTTTTCTGCGGTGATGTTCTTCGACTCGACGTGACTGCTCATCCGTTGTTCCTCAGAAGCGCCATGCTCGGGAAACGCACGCCTCAGGGCGTGCAGCAAGGAATCGTGCGGCGAGCCGAATTCTAGCTATTGCATGGGAAACAAGCGTTGCATCCGCTGCGCGCTCGATCTCCGAGTTTTCCACATCCGCGAATCCAAGGAACTTCCTCGGTTGTCTACAAGTCGCACAGTCACCCATGCGCCGAATGAACGCGCGCGGACGGAAACTGTAATTGCTCAATCGGTACAGCTCTGCAAAACAACTTCAACAATGACAATGGAGAAAATCATGCGTGTATCCGCGTTATTTGCAGCATTGACATGTCTCTTCGTGGCGCAATCCACTCTTGCACAAAACATCAGCACCGACGGCAGTACACAAGTAGACAAGAACACCGATAGCGCTCAACTCAGCGAACCCCTAATGGTCACGCTATTCTCAGATCGCGCCGCTTTTGATGCTGCATACCCGCAAGCATCTCGCGTGAATTTCGACAGCCTCATCGGACACTCGGCGCCCTTCGGCGTTGGTCGGGTCCGTATCTTCGGCGGCTATCAAGGAGCAATGACACCGCAGGTACTCGATAGCTTGGTCGGCCTTCCAGCAAATTTCTGGTTCGGCGCACAAACCACCTCGACAAGCTTTGTTCTCGCCAACCTGTCGGCGCAGATCAAATTTCCAAGCGGCGCCAATGCCTTTGGATTCGACGTGCAGTGCTTCGCCTGTGACGGAGCAGGCGCTACACCTGTCCCGGTCAACGTGGTCGTGCTCAACACCGCCGGTCAAATGATCTACTCAACGCAGCTATTCCCAGACGGACTCACCGGCGTTCCCACGAGTGTGCCAGCCTTCCTCGGCGTCAGCGCAAACCGCCCCATAGGTTCGATCATCGTCCAGCGCTACAGCAACTGGCTGTTTGCCAATCTCCGCTACGTGTCAAGCCAAGCGCCGAATCAGTTGTCGCTGTCTTCGTCCCCGTCTGAATAATCACGTTGTATTCATTCGATTACGAGCAACCGAAGTTCGGGAAACTCGGGGCAGAATGTACCTTCTCATAAGCAGACGCCGAGACTTCCGACAGACTGGATTCGTGAAGATCGACAAACTTAGCTAGGCCCAGAAATTTGAGAAAAGTGCACTCCGACCCGGGTTTCGGACCGGGGTTTCGCCGAATGACTTCCGGCACTCGTTGCGACGAATGACCGCACTATGCTTGCGCGTCATTCTGGAGAGAACGAATGGCCATCGCATTGATGAACCGACGTCTGGGGTTGGGCTGGACGTTGCTGCAATTTCCGCTTACGCGAATCATATTGTTCGCCGCCGTGGTGCTGGCTGGGATCATATTCGCGCAATCTCCAAAATTGCTCGGTATTGTGCCGCATTCGGCAGCGGCGGCCATCTTCTCGCTGCTGGTCGTTGCGTTGTGGGTGACCCTCTACTGCGTCCTCGTACGTCTGATCGAATCCCGCCGGGTTGCAGAATTTGCGCGAGCGCACTGGGCAAAGGATTTTGGCACTGGAATGCTGATCGGCACTCTGTTGTTCGCGATCACGATGGCCGTGTTGATTCTCTTTGGTGCGGCGAGCGTGAGTATCAGCGGCAATTGGAGTGCGCTCGCTTATGCATTTGTGAGTGCTCTCGCGGCGGCCGTCATGGAGGAGGTTCTGCTGCGCGGTGTGTTGTTCCGCATCATCGAGGAAAGCCTCGGCAGTTGGATTGCACTCGGCTTGTCCGCCCTTGTATTCGGTGCCCTGCATGCGTTCAACCCCGGCGCCACGCTGGCCAGCACAATGGCAATCGCGCTGGAGGCCGGCGTTCTTTTGGCTGCCGTATACATGTACACACGGACATTATGGATGCCGATCGGCCTGCACCTGGGTTGGAATTTCACCGAAGGCGGCATTTTTGGTGCAAGCGTTTCCGGCGGCGAAGCAAAAGGCTGGCTGACCAGCCATCTGCAAGGCCCGGACCTGCTCACCGGCGGCGCTTTCGGCCCGGAAGCATCGCTCGTCGCGGTATTGGTGTGTTTGACGGCAGGAGTAGCATTTCTCGTGCTGGCTGTGCGCAGACAGCATGTCGTCGCGCCGTTTTCAGCACGGAAGCAAACCACTTGAGCACGCGATTGCAAGCGGCCGGAATCTATTTGTAAATTTGTACTTCGCTCCCTATTGCATAGATCATCGGCGTGCCATCTGCCGTTCGGACTCGAATCTTGTTGGCTTTGGCAGCCAATGTCGAAAGAGACCAGGTTTTTCCGCCATCGTGCGTTTCAAATCCTCCGGCTGTCGTGCCGACCCAACCCGTGTCGGTAGACACGAACCCGATTCCCAGTTCTTCGGCATCTTTGTTCACGACGAGCGGAACCTCGGTCCAGTGTTCGCCGCCATCGACGGTCTTCACGATTCTTTGCTGCGCATTCGCAGGATCATCGTTTTGCACCGTCGCATAGCCGACGCGGTTGTCGACAAACGAAGCCTTCCACATGAGCTCGCTCAAGCGCGCGGATTGGTAGACGTTTCGCCATGTCCGTCCGCCGTCCGTGGTCTTGAGAATCAAGCCATGGGATTGCGACACATCACCACTGGTCGCCGCGAAGACGAACCCCGTGTTCGGATCGAGAAATTTGACGTCGAGAATCATGCCCGCCCGGTCCGAAAGATCGATGAGCGTCCATGATTCGCCGCCGTTCTCCGACCTGAGCAATTTTGCCGGTCCATTCGCCCGACCCGCAGCATGAATGTAGTAGCGCGCACTCAGATCGCCTTCGTGAATCGATCGGGATTTCAGAATATCGATGGAGCACACCCCGGGCATGACGGCGTTGCCGATCTTCGCCGGGCTCCACGTCGCGCCACCGTCCCGGGTTTCATACAGCGGCGTGGCGTCCGTGATTCCCGCCAGCCCGGCCCCGAGATTGCCCAGGAAACCGTGCTTCGAATCGATGAAACCCAACGAACGAATGAATGTGCCCGGCTTGTTCCAGATCCGATCCCACGATGCCCCGCCATCTTGCGTACGGTACAAATCGCCCTTGCCCGTGCCATAGAAACCCAAGTGCGTATCGACGAAAACGATGTCGTCGCGCTTCTTGGGATACGGCGTCGTGGACAGCGTGTGCCATTGCGGCGATACCGACTGCGGATCCGAAGCGAGCGCAGCAATGACCTGGATAGCGATAGCAACAAAGTTCATGGAGTTTCCGTTTTCGAGAATTTTTTTGGAATGGACTACCTACCGCAGAGGCTCAACGCGAGTCGCAAAAAGCCGAATAGAGGGTGATGTCGCTACACCCGGAACGTTGTGCGAAACAGGAAATCATCGTCCAGGTAACGTAGGGAATCTGCGCTATCGTATCCGTCGCCCGACGGAGCGCATGTGCATGTAGTCATTCGTGCTGATGAACTTGGATCGATGCGCGGCTCGGCGCGATTGACCAAATTTGCGTTGCAAATAGTTGGGTCAGTTCTCCGAAGGCTAGGGACTGAATAAGTGATCCGTTCGCCCTGAGCTTGTCGAAGGGAGCCTTGAAAAGCCTTCTGGCTCCAGAAACCTTCAGATCGTGCTTCGACAAGCTCAGCACGAACGGGAACGAGTTCAGAGTCTCCCTAGAGGAAAGCGACTCCGTCCCGCTTTCGCCCATGGCTATTTTTCGTAGAAGTAATAACAGCCGATCAGCGTGGATTTGCTGGACTTATCCTCGGCCGCGACCATAACGGTCTTCTTCGGTCCCAGTTCCAACTCGCACCCGAATATCTCATCGCCTGGATGGCCGGGGTCGCATTTCAGCGGCTTGCCCAGCGACTTCTCGACCGCTTTTCTAGCCACCTCGAATCCGCTATTCACCAGTACGGTGAACCCCACCGCCATGCCTGCCGACTCGGGATAAACCCTGGCCACGGGCAGGCCGAGCAGGGTCTTGGGCGCTTTCGGCACCAGAAAGCCTCCCCTGTCTTGTTGGTATGTGTAGTTGGCACGAAGACCCTCGGTGAATTTCGCGCCACGCGTCGGGTCGTCTTTCCAGTCCAGCCAAGAATCCCGGCACGTCGCCAAGCTATCGAGGCTCGGTTCGGCGGCGGCGTGAGATTTTGCAACGGAAAGAAGTGCTAACGAGAAAACGACGGCGAGGCGGATTGCGGCAGCGGGTTTCATGGTGGGCGTTCTCTCAGTAACGGAGCGGGATATCGTTCCTACCAAGACGTAAAACGCCGTATCGAAGGGGTCAGTCTGATCCCGCTTCCGGCCGCACCATCGAATGGCAACCCGGCCACTCCTGCGAATCCCTGCCACCTTCGGAACCCGCCGCCAATCAGGCAAGTCAACTCTGACTCGGTTTCTCAGTCGAGGCGCAACCAGTTCAGGAACAAACCATGCTCGCGGTCTTCGGTCCGATGCCCCTCGCGCCCTTCGACCACCTTGCCCCATACGATATGAGTGCCCCCATCCCGCAGGCCGTTCACCCCAACATGTTCACCTTGCTGGATAGGAAAGCGGGTCACAAGCACCATCGTAGCCTCATTCCTCGCGACCAACAGTGCAGGCTTCGAGACGGTGTTGGTCGTCGCCCAGCCCGAGTTGATCTGAATCTGCACTTCTTGCGGCGGTTGGTTGCTGCGATTGTCCAACCGCCAATCGGCGGTTTTCTCCAGCAGCGAACTCAGACGCGGATCGTTCCAGTCGACAGGACCGACCGGAACGTCCGAGCGCGACTTGTAGTGACTCATACTCCCCCCATTGGACGGAACACGAACCCATGCGTACGCGATTGTGAACAGTCCGGCAGCGGTAGGCGTCATAGTCCTACCGCAGCAGCAACCATGCAAGTGCGGCTTTCGGGATCAACAGACCAGAACTCCGGGTAACAAGGTCCACTCTGACCCGTTTTCTACCCCAGACGAATCGCCGATCCCGTAAACGCTACGACACCTAGATAACCCGCCGGCGGCGGCTGTACGCCGGCGCTCGCGGCGAAGCCGAACTGGGTGATGCCGTTGCCGACAATATCGGCAAAATCGTAGCGGCCGGCACCGAGGTCGAACGGGCGACTCTCGATCAGGCGCGCGGAGAACACGTTCGAACCGATCAGCGGCTTTTGCTTCGGCGCAGTGCCGCGTTCGAGCGTGGTACCGACCACGAGGCCGATGCGGCGGAATGTAGCGATGCGCTCGCCCTGCGCAAACGACGAAGGTGTGTCGAAATTGCCGGCGGGCGTTCGCTGCAGATAAACCGAAAATTCCCCGACCGGGTCCAGGCCGATCGCGAGCGCGTCGTTGTTGGCGCCGCACGGCACGAACGGCTTCGCCGCAAACGTGAGGTGCGCGGTCGTCTCGCTGATCGCGCCTTGGAACAGCGGCTCAGTGATTCCGGTGACGTGCAGGAAATAACCATAGTCGGCAACTGCCGCACTGTTCTCTGGCGCGTAGAAGCGGCCGGTGACGTACCAAACGATTTCGCTCGTCGCAGCTGTAAGCATGTCGTGCTCCATATGGAGTCGCTCACTCTACCCTACGGAGCGCGAGTTCGACTCGCAATTTACGTCGGCAGCAAAACGATTCGCAAAGAAAAAGCCCCGCGCATGGCGGGGCTTGATTGCGGCTTGGTCGATGGACGTTACTGCGTCACATTGCGTAGTGAGGCGGCCAGTTGTTCGAATTTGTCGACATCCGCAGATGTGGCCGTGATGGATAGACCGGTAACGCCCGTCTGCACTTGGTGTCCTGTCAGCAATCGGAATCCCGCGCCGGCATAGGCAGATCCTAACGTCCCGCCTGATTGAATGTACGCACTCCCGGTAGCGCGGTTGCCGTCGAACGAGGTGAAGTTGTAGAGGTCGTTGAGGGAAGCGCTTTGATATACCGAGACAATGTACTTGAGTGCCGGATCGTAGGTTGCGAGCGCGGGACGCGACGAATCGCCATCGACATAGCCGGCAAGGTAGACCTTGCCATCCGTAGCGGTATAGGTGGTATTGAAGATCACCCAATCCGAAAAGCTCAGGCCAAACGATGAATTGAAGCTCAACACCCATTTGCCATAGAAATTGGTCTTAGGGTCGTTGCTGGCATCGTAGGCATACAAATAGTGCTGAATTGGTGAACTGCCGCCCGGGTAATAAATTGTCCCTCGCTCCGCGGTGTCGAACACGATGCGAATGGTACCGCCTGCGCCTACGTTCACCGCTGGTTTGCCCGTGTAGGGGCAGCCGAGGCACTGGCCGGTATCGGCTGCGCGGTCGAATGTGGCTGTGAAGGTGTTGGTAGCGTCGTTGTAGGCGCCGGCTGAGAGATACCAGAGCGGCTTGCCGCTGGTGTCGTAGACATACGAAGCGACTACCATGACGTTGTTTTGGTGATCGATGGTGAACCCGCGCCCCGATTCTGCCGGGTTATACCAAAGTCCCGGCGTTGGCATGAACGCGAAAGCCGAGTTGCAGAGCAACACCATAAAAACTGCAAAAAGAAACTTTTTCATATCCCTATACCCCTTTTCCTCGTTGGTGGAAAACAACGGCTCATGCCGACGCCGAACCTGTATCCGACTCCCCTCCATGCAGCGCCCACTGATGCCGAAGCGTTCGGCGAACGGTGCGGCGAACGGTGCCAGGTTCACTTTCACCGCTCGATTTCTCTGCGCCTTAGGCCGCCAAACGATCGATATCCTCGATGTTTCGCCCGATCGCACGTTTCGCTTCTTCCAAATCATAGTCCGTTTGCAAACCAAGCCAAAACCGCTCGCTGGTCCCAAAAACACGGGCTAGGCGCACGGCGGTATCCGCACTGATGCCGCGCTTGCCGAGCACGATCTCGTTGATGCGGCGCGGCGGCACATTGGCCGCACGCGCAAGCGCGTTCTGGCTGATGTCCATCGGAAGAAGGAATTCCTCCAGCAGCACTTCGCCGGGATGAATGTTAGGTAGCGTCTTCATATCAGTGATAGTCCACAATTTCGACATCATGCGCGTCGCCGTTGTGCCAACGGAAACAAGATTCGCCACCGGTCGTTGATACGGATGCTGTGTTGGCCCCTGCGGTCGCCTTTGAGTGCCTCCAAGCGATTCGCCGGTGAAATCCTCAGATCATCGAGGCCCGATGCATTGTTGAGCATACGCAGCTTACGGCGAGCGACACTCTGGATATCCACAGGCAAGCGCCGAGACGGCGTACCCGCCCAAATCTTTTCCGCTTCCTTGTCGGCAAAGTCGCGAATCACAGATTCACTATAACGGGTTACGTCATATAACGAAATCCGTTATGGGACTTGCAACCTTCGGCAATCCAGCGGCTGCGTAAACGGGGCCTGCGTAAACGGGGTCAGGCCGACTTTACCAGACGCCATTCGCACTCATCTGCAACGCCAGTCGAAGCATCCTTGTCTTGTTGAGTCTTTCAGAAGAAGAGGTTGCAGAAACGAGGAGGGGTGTCGTAGAAGCGAACCTGACCCCGTTACCTCCCTGCCGCCATCGGAACCCACCGCCAATCAGGCAGGTTGACGCTGACCTGATGTTTTCACTCGAGGCGCAACCAACTCAGGAACAGACCATGCTCACGGTCTTCGGCCCGACGACCCTCGCGTCCTTTCATCACCTTGCCCCATACGATATGGGCGCCATGACCCCGCAGGCTCTCCACCCCAACACGTTCGCCCTCCTGGATTGGAAAGCGGGTCACGAGCACCATGGTACCCTCATCCTTCGCAACCACCAGCGCAGGCTTGGAGACAGTATTGGTCGTCGTCCAACCCGAGCCGATGTGAATCTGCACTTTCTTCTGCGGCGGGTTGCTGCGATTGTCCAACTGCCAGCCGGCGGTCTTCTCCAACAGCGCACTCAGATACGGATCGTCCCAGTCGATATCACCGACCGAAACGCCCGAGTGTGTCTTGCTGTGGTCCATGCGCCCTCCTCGTCGGGCGGAACACGAACGCGCACGTGCGCGATCGTGGACAGTCCGGTAGCGGTATGCGACATAGTCGTACCGCAGCGGTGGCCATGCAAGCGCGGTTTTCGAGAACAGCGTGCCAGAACTGAGAATAACGGGACCCACTCACCTCTTCATGAGCTGTATCAGTCATACGGGAATGGGCTTCGTAACGCATGGAGGCACAAGCTGTAGCGCAGCAGGCAACGTCGGCATCTCGCCGCCCAAGACCATAGACGTATAACGACAGAGGAAACGGGGTCGGAGTGGACCCTTTTTTGCCATGCAGTCATCCATGACTCTTGCCACGGGCAACCCGGCGAAATTTTCTTCACGCTTGCGGCTCAGGCCTTTCTAGGCGCACGAATCCATACCTTGCCCAGGAAATGCACATGAAGATTTTGCATCCCCATCTCATCGCTCAAGCCGGAGTGCGAACGTGACGCAACTCTCTCGCCGTCGCTTTCTCGCCAGCGCTGCGGCGCTCGGCGCCGTCGCCGTCTGGAGTCGCGCGATCGCCGCGCCCTCGCGCACGAAATGGCGTGAGCATCGCGAATCGTTTCGCGAAGGGGTCGCCTCCGGTGATCCGACATTCGACAGCGTGATGCTGTGGACGCGCTACACGACGAACGCTGCTCAGCCCGTTTTGCTCGATCTCGAAGTGGCCGAGGACGCTGATTTCAACCATGTCGTCGCGGTCAAAAAAACCACCGTCGCA
>Ga0207694_10002562_pt1 | contig 14751 bp, 17 predicted proteins | sample KBSC34metaG_FD_184353 | JGI IMG/M metagenome (GOLD analysis project Ga0207694, IMG submission 184353) | Corn rhizosphere microbial communities from Kellogg Biological Station, Michigan, USA - KBS C3-4 metaG (SPAdes) (version 2) | ecosystem: Host-associated > Plants > Roots > Rhizosphere > Soil...
AGCGGCGAGCGAGGTCGAGCAACTCCGAATCCGACCGTGGCACCGATGTTCAACGTTGCGCGAGGCTCCCAAACGGGTCAATCGCCCGCGGCCAGCGAGAAAAATCGGCTACGATGCCCTGGACACGGAGGCCGGAACCGAGGATAAGAACTGGGTTTCTGGTCCCCGCCGGAGTGGCGAAACGGTATACGCAGCGGACTCAAAATCCGCCGCTCGCAAGGGCTTACGAGTTCAAGTCTCGTCTCCGGCACAGGCGGAATCGTTCGGAAAAATGGCGGTCGTCAGGTTGTGAGTGGTCGTCGCTTCGTGCGGTGCGTGGGCCTCAAGTGGGCCTCACCGGCGCTCGTGAACGGATTAAATCCAATCGTGTTCGCGTAGGCGGTTCCACGCTGCCGTGATCTGAGCCGGCTTCATGAGCTGCGCTTTGCGGTCCGTCCACGCCTGCACGGCGCGCACCGCCATCTCCGGACTGCGCCGGGCTTCACTGTCTTCGTGCATGGCCACCCAGTGGACGCTGGCGAGGAGTTCCATTCCGAATGGCGTCTCGAACCCTTCGATGAGTCGGCCTACCCGATCGAAACGGTCGTGGACTGCTTGATCGCCCGCCAGGAACTCTTCAGCAGCCTCGGCGGCACCGGGAAGGAGGGTAATCGGAGTATCCGGCCTGTTCCGACCATCCCCATAGCCGCTGATGTAGTGGGACTCCATGTGGTTGAGGACGTGGCGGAGGTTGTCAGCGTACGGACCGTAGGTTCCCTTCACGTACTTCAATCTCAGAGGTTGGCCCGCTTCCTGGACGAAGTAGGACAGCTTCTGGACCTCCAGAAGAGAGAGCAGGTAGTCGTAGCCGGGCACGAGGTACCGCTGCATCAACGCCAAGACCGCAGCCCTACCGTCGGACATCTGGGGCTTCTTCGTGCGATCCGGCATTCGCTCCGGGGCAGGCGCGCCTTTGGGTTCGTAGGCCAGTACGCGAACCTCGGGTAATGCTTCGAAGGCTCGTTCGATTCTGGGTCGCACCGCGCTCCAGGCGAGGCCCCCATAACCACACCCAAGGGGCGGAACGGCGATTGACTTGATCTTCAAGCTCCGCACTTCTTCGACGAGCCGGGTCAGGCCCTTCTCGATCCATTCGATCCTGGAACGACTGCGCCAGTGGCCCTTGGTCGCCACGTTCAGGATGTAGCGGGGCTGCACGATTCCGCCGACTTGATGCACGAACACATCGCCGGGCGTGAGCTTCCCGGACTGGCAGGCCCGGCGGTAAGCATCGTCGTTTTCGGGGAACGCCTTTTTGAACTGAAGCGCGATTCCCTTGCCCATCACACCGACGGTGTTGACGGTGTTGACGAGGGCGTCGACATTCGCCTCAAGCAGATTGCCATTGATCCATTCAATCATGGCTTCGTCTCGTAGTACCAACTTGGTTCGACCGTCACGGACTGCATCGCCCCATGCTGCGCGAGGATAGATCGAACTCGCTCCGCCGTCTCCTCCGTTCGCGTCACCACCCGCTGAATAGAAGACCACGGAAACCACTCATGAACCAAGAATTCGGCCTGCCGCCGTTCCCTGACGGCACTGTCACCGCCCCACCACTTCCTGATGTCCATCACCGACCAATCTACTTCTTCGATCTGACAAAGGTCGTCGTAGTAGAGGGCGTGACCCAGTTCGGCGTGGCGGTCGGTAAAGGCCCACGGCCGACCGCTATCGATGGCCGTCTGAATCGTCGACACTAAGTGGACGACTGGATCTTGGCCACCGTCGTACCCTGTGGTTCTCCCCGCTACGGCGTAGAGCATCACGGAGCGGGGGCAGAAGTTGAATGGAACGTAGTCTCCCAAGCACCCCCCCGAGGCTGTCGTGACCTTGCGGCGGAGGCGCCTGTCCTTGATGTGCTGATAGCCGATTGCAGTCCTGGCGGCGCTCAGGGCTCGGACCTGGGCATCGCACCAAAGCCTTCCGACTCTCAGGATACCTTCGAGGTTGTCGGCGTGAGTGATATGGTAGATGCCGGGGTCGGCCGGTGGTGACGTCACGGGCGTTGTCCGACCTGCCAGCCCGGGCCGCCTGATTCGAGAGCTGGATTCTTGATGCCTGCGCGGCTCATTCGAGAGCCTGGAAGCCTACGTCGGCTCGTTCGCTGTGTCTTGCGCCAATCAGCCGGCGAAGTAGCGATCATGGACGTCAACCTCGGTCAGGTTGTGCCGAGCGAACATGGCGTCCAAGAGCACCCGGTAGCGCGTGTCTAGGGCGATCGCCCAGAACTCCTCGGCGGGAAGGCCGGAGAGGCGCGCACGCATGTGGCTCCAGACGTCGGTTGACGGGGCGATTCGGCGACCTGCCTGGGGGGCTGCGCCGATGTTGAGGCGGGCGAGTTCGGACGCGGCGCGGATCAGCTTCACGCGTCCGCGCGAAACCGACGCGCAGAAGAGGTCGGGCTCGGAAGGGGACGCGAGGACCGTCAGCCCCTCGGATGTCACGCGCTCGCCCGATGGTAGTTCCGACAACGTCCGCCGCGCGCGTCGTCGTCCGAATACGGGGGACGTTGGCGGGTTGGGCGGGGGAGACGGCGTCTCATCAGTGGTCAGGAAGCGCCGGATTCGACGTTGTCATCGACGACCTTCGGGCCCGGCGTGCCGAGATGGAGGGCCAGGCGCGCGTCCGCCTCTCGGACGCGGTGATCCTCGGCGATGTGCCCGTAGGTCTCGCTGGTCAAGACGGGCGTCGAATGACCGAGGTTACGCTGGACATCGGCGAATGCCTGCTGACGCCTAGCAGGGGCACCACCGTAACGTTTACCAAGACGGCGGCTGCCTGCCTGTCCAACACGATCTCCTACGGGAGCCAAACGTGTGACGTGAGTTGCGAGGGCGCCGGCTATCCCGGCGTCATCACCGCCACGACCACGGATGGGCACCACACCATCCAGACCTCATTCGGATCGAGTGTCTTTCGCGCCGAGACCGGCTTTTGCTCCTCGATCTTCAGCGGCGATTCGGTGGTCTTCAAGGACCTTCCGGCCGCCTGTGCGCTCACCTTCTTCGCCGACACAACGTCTGGTCAATTCTGCGACCTTTTCTGCTTCTGACGCCCGGCCCAGAATGACCTTCGACGAACTGCAGGCCGAGCGCCGTCGCGTTCGGCTTGGTGCCGTTCGCTGCCCTCAGTCGCAACCGCAAGTGGGCGACTTGGATCCGTCGCAGCAGAGCGCGTGAGTGCCTGAGCATCCACACACCCCTCGGTGGCTCGAACAGCACCCACTGTGCTCGACTGGATCAGTGGGGACCGGTCGACCATTCGTGTAACCCGCGGCAAACGCAACGACGGAAACGAGAGCGGCAACAAGCGACGCAACCTTGGCTTGACCCATGGGGCACCTCTATTTGCTATTGTCTCATTTTCCGGACGAACAGGTGATTTGGTCCATTCCGGCCATTCGGTCGTAGATTTCCCGACATGCCCCGCAAGGCCGCCCCTGCCTCCTCCCTCGCCTATGACGCCCAGCTCGCCACCCTCGTGGACGAGCCTCCCGAGGGCGACGACTGGCTGCGCGAGCAAAAGTTCGACGGCTACCGGATCGGCCTGGTGAAGGACGGCGCCACCGTCTCGCTCCAGAGCCGCCGGAACCTCGACTGGGCAGCGCAGTTCCCCGAGGTGGTCGCAGCCGGCGAGAAGCTGCGCGCCCAGACCGCGCTCCTCGACGGCGAGGTGGCCGTGCTACGGCGGAACGGCGTGACCAGCTTCCACGGTCTGCACGCGCGCACGCTCGGAAGCGCTCTCGTCTACTTCGCTTTCGACCTCCTGCACCTCGACGGCCGCGACCTGCGCCCCGCAAGTCACTCCTTAGACCTTGCGGACCGCCCCACCCTGCTACGAGGTGTTGGCTGAAGCGAGGCGACTATATTCGGACCGCGTCAGGGCAGGCTCAAATGCACGACAGCCGCCTACTGCAACGGATCTATGTCCAGGTGGGTCACGAGCCGCGAAGCAAGAAGAGCCTTAAGCCAGATCAGAAGATCGCCTTCCAGTCCTCGGCAGCCGAAGGGATGAAGAGACTGAAGCTTCAACCGCTTCGCGGTCCGATTGTCGTGGATATGACCTTCGACCCGGTGGCCCCGAATCCCCCTAGCATCGAGAAATTGCCCAAGAGCTACCTCGATCTGCTCGAACGACGAGTGAAACCTGACGGCACATTCTCGCAAGACCACCTCGTATTCCGCGATGATCGACAGGTCAAGGTTCTCCTTGTTCAGTATGATCTCGGACTTACCACCCGCCCGGGAGTCCATGCCACGATCGTGGCGCGACGACACCTCCTTGCGGACCTCGAACTGGCCAGGCGCATCGAAAGTGACGACTTCCTTCAGTCGGCCACGTACCGGTTTTCGCGGAGCAGAGTAGAGGGTAGTCGCATCTTCGCGTTCCAATCGGAGTTTGATCGTGAACGGGCGTTCGCCGAGATTCACGATCTTGAGAGCCAGCCGAGATTGCGTCAGCAGTTGGGCAAAGCCTATGACGATACGCTCCTAGTCGCCTACCACGAGGCTCAGAGGATCATCCTCGCCGACAATGATAGGGCTATCGGATCGAGTTTGGCTGCCTTGTTCCCCCTGTGGAAGCGCACCCAGCCACCGCTTCTGGCGGAATTACTGAAGATGCGCCGTGAGATGTTGATGTCCCGACCATTGTCCTACAAGGTCATGCATGTACCGCGGAGAGACGGCGACAATGCGCTCTTTGGCGATGCCGTTCGTCGTGCAGTGGCCGAACTTCAAGCCGATCATCCACTGCTATTTCCCCTCCGAACGCAACTCGCCGTCACGATCTTTTACGTGCCCCCGATGCCGGGAAGTCCTGGTTCAGTTGGCAAAGATCTCGATAACCTCGCCAGACTCTTGATTTCCCGCGTTCAGGAACTTTGTAAGCCGCCAAGTACACTCTGGCACACGTTTCGGCACTTTGAGATGACGCAGAGAGATCCAGAGACTCTGGCGTGGGCTGCGAGGCAACTAGATCTTCACAAGCGACTTCCAGGTGTTGCTGTCGTGCGCTACCTCGCCGTCGAACTACCCCGAGTCCCTGGAGATCCGGTGGACGGCATGGTGACGCTGGCCTTTGGCGGGGGCCAACAGGAGTACAGCTTTCTGGGGGCGCTCGATCGTTTTATCGACGAGTGGAAAGACGACGTCCGTTGACCACGTGCGCCGCGAAGATCGTTCGATCGTTTGATCCCCCGCATGATGGCACACGTGTCGCTCACTTAGTCCCATGAAGAGCTCTCATCGTTGCCGTCGTTAGTCAGCATCACTCGGTTCCGGCACTACCGCGACGGCCCCGCCAGCACCCAGCTTCATCAAGCCCCATACGACCAAGAACCCGATGACAAGTAGTTGGGCGCCCGGCCCGAGGGCCTTCGCGACGGACATGAGGACGCTGACGCCGAGCCAATGGGCGGCCTGACGAATGGTTCGAACATCGTCATCCGAGATCGACAAGTCCTCGATGCGCTTCGGATGGGTGACCCGGTTACGAATCGTGATTGCCTTCTGGAAGGCGGCCCAGCCCTGGCCCGTGTCGAGAGCATCGTCCGAGCCGTGAAACCTCATGAAGGCCTTGAACGCGAATCGCAGGTTGTCGTCGACCCGCAAGAAACGCGGTCGAGGACGCACATCGCCCATATTCGTAAGAACGTGTTCCTTCTCCAGCAACAGTGTTAGCTCGCCTGGCTCGAAGAGGTGCGGTTTCGTCAGCGCGATCCTCTTTAGCGCAAAAACGAACCCCTCCACCGAGGCAAATGTCGCGCGGACATACGCTCGTCGACGAAAGGGCGAATCGTCGCGCGCGAGGTCCTTCTCAGCGTCGCGAACTTCGGACAAGATGGCGACGACGAATTCGGCGGCCTTCTCAGCCTCATCGAGGTGCGTACCGGTCACCCGGCGATACTACCTCTGACCACCAAAACTATCCCGATCGCGCGATTGGAATTACGTCGGCGACTGATCCAGGTTCCGGGAACGAGATTCGGTCGGCCGCGCTGGCCATATGTCGGGCGACAAATGTGCATAAGGCATCGGACGTAATGACAGGCGTCGAGTGCGCGAGGATTCGCTGTGGCGTGAAGATGTCACCGCCGCCTATCCACGAAGAGACTGGCGAATGTGTGACGCAGGTCGTGAACGCGGATTCGCGGGCGTCCGATTCTGGCGAGGGCCGCTTCAAGGACGTCCTGCAGTACTTTGGACTCGACGAAGTACATCCCGCCCGAATCGTCCGGGAAGACCAACTCCGTCTTCCACGGGTCCATGATTCGGTGGGTCTTCAGGATGCCGGCCAGGGGGGGGCGCGATCGGGACGGTCCGGTGCTTTGACGACTTCGTCAGGCCCAAGTAACCTCGGCGGATCGAGATGATCCGTCGATTGAGATCGATGTCCGACCATCGGAGCCCCAGCGCCTCACCTCGACGAATACCCGTGTAGACCAGGGTGGCGAACAACGCCCGGAGGCCCGGGCGATTCGTTTGGTCCTCGATTTCCTCGATGACCTTGAGGAGTCGACCGACATCCTCGGCGCGTTCGATGGGGGCGCCAACTTTGTCTTCGCGACGGGCAGCATTAACCGCCCGCGCCCGAGGCGCGCCACGGGCGACGCGGGAATATGCCCCTTCACTACGGCGAAGCTTAAGATCGACCGAACCAGCGCCATGACAAGGTTCACCGTTCTCGAAGCCAGCACGGTATCGACTGTGCCGACCTTCCCAGAGGCATCGACGCGCCTCGTTCGTTGGTCACACGGAACGCTCCGGGCTGCATGTCGACAAGGGAACCCGTAACAGCCGGCGGGAAAGCCCGGCCCGCGGGGTCTACGGTCGATGCGAGAGCTAACCAGCGGCCCGGCCGGGGTGGCGCCCGGTCGGGCCGTTGACAGCGGCCGGCCTATCCGGGCGATAATCGTCACGTGAAACCAAACGAACCGGCCCCATCACCGCGATTTGCCCTTCTCCACTTTTTTCTTGTCCCGCCTGTCCGCGGGGCCCTTACGGACGGCGAAATGGTCGGCAGCGCGGAAGATGCCGACGGATGCATACGCTGGATCTCAGCGCGCGTGCCGCTGATGGGTAGCCACGGCACCGGGGGCACCATCAAGGTTCGTCCGCCAGGAAAAACGCCAGAGGAGGGCAGTTACACCGATGTCTCGATTGGGGATTGGAAGGGTCCGGGCGGGGACCTAGGTCGGGACGCCGAAGGCCTGATCCGGGAGCGCCTCGGGATCGGGCCGACGGCTCCGTGGCTTGCCCTCAATTTCCGGTGAACCGGAAGCGCCCACGGACTCAGGTCACATGCTGAAGGTCACACCCTTCAATCAGCTCGAAGGTTACCCGGACAACCCGGCCTTCTTCAGCCCGGGAGGCATGCTCACGAACGGCAAGGCCTACTACTTCACGAGCATGACGCTGCTCGATTCATGGCGGTTGTTCGCGCGAACACATTCCGGACCATGGGAAGCCGCAAATCATGTGTTGGGCGTCGCCTTCGTGTCCATGCATCAGGCCTGCGAACTGCTGATGAAGGCCATCGGTCTGTTCCTGGTGCCCGATTTCAAGCCCAGGACGTACGGTCACAATCTGGTCGCCCTGCTCGAGCACAACAGGCAAGTTCCGTTGTTCGCAGAGATCCTGACGTCGACCAATACCGTGGATCTCTTACACGCTTTGTCGTCCGCCTATTTGGGGGTTCGTTACGGGGAGATGCACTGGGCCTACGAGGACAGCAGGTTGTTTCTGTTCACCGATCTCGCCGGTCGCTTGATCAGCACAGCCGATGAGGCTAGTCGCCTTGGGCTGCCGGCCCGCTAGCTGCCATATCGGTGGTCAAGCTAGCGACGGATGTACCAGTCCGCCGCGATGAATGCGACGAAGGCGGCGGCGGCCCCTATGAGGTGCTCGCGCTTCACGCGGTGGCGGCGGCGCGGGCCTTCGGCGGTGGACGCTGTCTGACACGTCAGCCATGCCGCACCAGCGGAACCGCACATCCTCCGTTATCCCGACGGCGCCGCGGCGCTCGCGAAGGACTCGCAGTACCTCGGGGTCGATGGGTCTGCACCTCAGGGGCTTCCCCTTGCTAGAGCCCGCCCGTCAATCGATTCACCCACCCACCCGCCATTGAGGTGACGTTGCCCAATCCGGTACGAGTCGGCGGTTCCGGGTACTCGACCCGGTCGGCCTCGCCAACGAGGTGCCCGGGGACCAAGTGCGCGTAGACATCGGAAGTGAGCTGAGGCGTGCTGTGGGCCAGGAGGCGCTGAAGCGCGAAGATCGAGCCGCCGGCCATGACGAAGTGGCTCGCGAACACGTGCCGCAGGTCATGGACACGCATGCGCGGCAGCCCCGCGACCGCAAGCGCCTCGTGCAGGAATGCGTCCAGCTTGGCGTTGCGCGAGAACATCGTGCCATCGGGGGACGGGAAGGCGATTGCGCTCTGCCAGGGCGAGCGTAGCTTCCACTCCCTAAGGACCGTCATCAGCAGGGGCGGACTGGAACGGCCCGATGCTTCGCGCTTTTGGTCATCCCCTCGTAGGTCCGGACGCCGAAGGCCTGATCCGGGAGCGCCTCGGGATCGGACCGACGGCTCCGTGGCTTGTCTTCAATTGCCGATAAACCCGGGGCTTGCCACGGACGCAGGTCACATGCTGAAGGTCACACCCTTCAATCAGCTCGAAGGGTACCCGGACAACCCGGGTCTGTATCTCAAGGCGGCGAGGATCCCCGGTGGGTCGTCGGAACGCTGGGGTCACCGGACGGCAAAACCGGCCATAGAGGTGATCACCGGCCCGGCGACGGTGAACGAGGATCGGGTGCTGCATGGCCGAAGCCCATCGGCCAGCGCGCGAGAGGCGTATCGCGAGATCATCGAGGCTGGGTTAGAGCGCGGCCGGAACGCGATGGCGATCTGGCAAGACCTGGCCACCGAGCACGGATTCCCGGCGAGGGGAACTGCCGGGGCCTACCGAGTGAGCGCGTCAAGAGCCGTTTCAGTGCACAAAGTGACCCAGGGCTTGAAAATTAGTGGCGCTATTAATATCCACGGTGAAGGTCGGCCAGTTGTCATCGACGTCGGTGTTTTTCTTGCGCCATGATTCGCTCTGAACAGTGCGAGCCGGTATGAAGCCTTGTGCGAGGAATTTCGAACACCTCACGCTTTCAAAGGGCCAGCCACTGATACATGCCCATTCTTGTTTGACATGAAAGCTTGCGAGATTGTTGCAGAACGATTCATTGAAGTGTGAGGAGTCGCTCTGTGGATGACCACCGCGCGCATCTTTTAGTGGCGCCTGAGCCTGCTTGAAGAATTGTGTACCCGGGACCCAAAAATTGGCGTTGAACCACTGGGCATCGGCGAACCAGTTGAAGTCCGTCGGTTCTTGGCAGTTGGCCTGCAACGTCGTTTCGAGATTTTCGCCGCCAGCCGTGGCTGGAGAAGGGCTGGGCGCTGACTCGGCCGCCACCGGCGGCGCGACCGCCGCCTCGGATCGGCCAGCGGTTTCGGATGTTACATTGAGCTCCAGCCCCTGTTCGGCACGACCCAGCAGATCGGCCACTCGCCAATCGACCTTTTCGCCTGCCATCGCCACGTAGACCTCTGTCATCGACGCGTCGATCGCGACCCGAGCGCGATAGGTCTTGTTCATTCCGTCCGCGTCCGCGTGTAGCCACTCCCGGACGTTGAGCAGGCCCTCTTTCGGAAAGGCGCGAAACTCAATTCGATGCGTTGGACTGAGTTCGAGCTTCGCGAGCAGCACGGCGTCGGCGGCATCGAGCACCGGAACCGCGGGGGCATCCTGCGGAGCCGGCGCGTTCCCAGAGCCAACCAGCTCCGAAGGGCCGCCCAAACAGCCGACCAGAAAACTACCCACGATTGCCAGGACTAACTTGCTGTAAACCGCAACTCGTTCATTGTGCATCGACATTCCCTTCGTTAGCTCGCCGCGCGCCCCGCGTTCATCTGGAGGGTAGGAAAACCAAGTGAGACTATTAGCCGATAGGAACCGTTCCGTCTACCGCGCCGGTGCGCGTCGCGGCCCGGTCGCCCCGGGGCCCTTCCGGCCCCTACCGGGACCTCCGTTCGGAGCTTCTCGAAGACGCTATCAGCGTCTGGTCGACTACTTCGATAGATCGAGGTGCTCGACCGGGTCCACACACGACGTGAAGTGTGCACTGGACGGCTACCGCTCGCGATGGCGCAGCGTCTGATGGCGAATGACTGGCGACGTGCGCTCCCGGCCTCCAGACCGTCGAGGGAGGTGGTGCGGTTTTAGTCCTCGGCACTGGAGCGCGAAACCGGAACTATCCCGCCTGCTTTCCTCGGACACGTCGGCGAAATCAGGCGGCTGTGAGGACCGGCACAGGGGACGCAAGATCCACTTTGGTAGTGTGTATGCCTTGGTCGCCCCCTTCAGGTGCCTTCGGCGAATGGAGTTTCTCGCCCTGCCAGCGCTGTTCGCGACGGTTCTCTCCTGCGCTCAGACGAGTCGAGACTCACCGTTCGATCGGGTCTCGATCAACCTTTACACCGCGACGCTGGTGGCAGGGGCTGCCCCGGGCCAGTACACGCTCAACTACGGGAGCGATGAGACGCAATACGTGGAGCTCGACGTGTTGCCCGATCGCGGGTTCTACATCTTCTTGATTGCGGGCGAGATGACGATACGCGTGGACGACGCGCCCGTGCTGGGCAGCACGCTCAGCGTGGACGACGTGAGCTTCACCGTGCGCGACGATCCGGAGTTGCCCGGAGGATGGATGCGGGGGGCCCGCTTCACCTCCTCCGGGTGGCTGGCGACGTGCACGGAGCAGCGAGAGCAACTGACGTCCTGGCGCTGGACGAACGTCGCGGACCTGCGGCTCGAGACGGCCGACGGCGCCACGCGGACCCAATACCGCTGGGCCGAGAGCGACATTCACGGCGTCCTCCAGGGCACCCCCCGCGGCTTCTCCCCGCCACTCTCGACGTTCGTCAGGAAGGACGAGGCGCCATGACCGGCCGGCGCGGGCGGGCCGCGGTGGTGCTCGCGACGCTTGCCGGCGGGCTCGTCGGGTGCGGCGACAATACGCCGGAGCACGCGCTCGGCCCGGGCACGTTCACGTTCGACGACATCCTCCTCTACCTGACGAGCGCGATACCGCCCACGCCCTCCCCCGCGAACGCAGCCGCCCCCCCGCCCTCGACATTCGCGGCCTCCCTGCCCGGGAACGTGAGTGCCATTCAATACGGCGTCGGCTACATGATGGAAGCGGACGCGACCGTTTCCGGCGAGGTGGCCGGCTGCGACCCCAACGTCAGCGGCGGTGACGTCTGCGGTGTCTCGATCAACCAGCTCGACGTGGTCCTCCTCTCGGGCACGGGTGATCCGGTGCTCGAGGGCGCGCGCCTCTCGCTCGATCAGCCGGTGAGCGCGAGCGCGGTCTGGCAAGGGCTCGCGCTCTCCTGGGACGCGGGCGGCCCGCTCGGCACTTGCACGCTGGCCGGTCGGGAGGGTGGCGCGCGCACCGCCTATCGCATCACCGCCACGAGCGGAATCTTCGACTATCTGCGGCCGACGCTGCGATTCCAGTTTCAGATTGAGCGGCTCCGCGCCATGAGGCGAGATGAAGGCAGCGGTGGGAGCGGCGCCGGAAGCGGCGCCGGAAGCGGGAGCTCCGGAGGGAGCGAGGGCCGCATATGATCGGTGGCCGCGAGCGGGTCCGGGGACCTGCTCACAGCCGGCTGGTCGTAGTCGATCTTCATCTGGCGGGAGGACAGAGGAATCAAGGGCCGCTGTCACGTCGCGCCGATCTGCCGATAAGGGGGACTCCGTCAACTCCCCGAGGGCCGCCTCGCTCGAGTACGCACGCGGGCGCCGGTGGTCCCCCGGCGGCGCCAGAAGGGCCCGTTTAGAAGGGCCCGGAGTGGACGGACTGTCGAATTGGACATTTCGGCCCGATGCTCGCGCACTGAGCATTGTCTTCGCGCCCAATATGCGCGCGCCGACCGACGTTTCCGCGCCCTGGCGGCGGCTGCGGTCGGTGACGATTTCGGGCGGCGCGGCTTGGGGCGTGACAAACGGCGCTCGCCCCGTCATGTTCTCGGCCATGTCCAAGACGATGCGAGCGGTGCAGGTGTCCCGTCCGGGGGGTCCCTTCGAGATCGTCGAACGACCGATCCCCACGCCCGGTCCAGGGACGGTGCTGGTCAAGGTCGAGGCCTGCGGGGTCTGCCACAGCGACGTGGTGGTGAAGGAGGGCTACATGGCTGTCTCGTATCCGCGCGTGCCAGGTCACGAGGTCGCGGGCGTCGTCGCGGAGCTGGGCGCGGGGGTCAGCTCGTGGAAAGTCGGCCAGCGGGTCGGCGTCGGCTGGAACGGCGGCTACTGCGGTGTTTGCACGCCCTGCCGCCGCGGCGAGCTCTTCGCCTGTGTGACCGGGCAGATCACCGGCGTGACGTACGATGGCGGCTACGCGGACTACCTGGTGGCGCCCGCCTCGGCGCTCGCGTCGATCCCGCCCGAGCTGACCGCCGTCGAGGCCGCCCCGCTGATGTGCGCCGGCATCACGACCTTCAACGCGCTCCGCAACGCCGGTGCGCGCGCGGGCGATCTGGTCGCGGTCCTCGGCCTCGGCGGCCTCGGACACCTCGGCGTGCAGTTCGCGGCGAAGATGGGGTTCCGCACGGTCGCCATCGCGCGCGGCCCCGAGAAGGGCGAGCTGGCGTCGAAGCTGGGCGCGTGGCGCTACATCGACAGCAAGGCGAGCGATCCGGCGGCCGAGCTGCGGAAGCTGGGGGGCGCCAAGGTCGTGCTGGCGACGGTCACGGACGGCGGGGCCGTCTCGGCGGTGCAGGGCGGCGTGGGCGCCAACGGCACGCTGATTCCACTGGCCGGCATCCCGAGCATGACGATCTCGACCATGGTGATGTTCGGGCGCCAGTCGATCCGCGGCTGGTACTCCGGCACGTCGATCGACTCCGAGGACACGATGGCCTTCAGCGCCATGACCGGCGTCCGCTCGATGAACGAGGTCTTCCCCCTCGACCAGATCACCGCGGCGTACGACCGCATGATGAGCGGCGCGGCCCGCTTTCGCGTGGTGCTGACGCCGGGGGCGCTCTGAACCGGCATCCGTTCAAGGATTCACGCCGGTTCAACCGCGAAGTGCTGGTCGGATAACGCCACGTAGATGCGGCTACCGGCGAGGATGCAGAGGATCGGGACGTCGTACTCCTGTCCAGCCCGTGGCCCCGGCCCGGCGCCACTCTCCCAGCCGGGTCGGACGGCCTTAGCCTCGGGAAGCGGAGCGCAGCGGTGGCTATGGGCGCGAGCAGCAGGTGTACCATGCCGTCTGGTAGACCCCATCGCCGCAGCTCGCGACCGTCGCGAAGCGCGCCAGCGCGAGGTTCTGCTGGGTGCAGGCGTCGGACGCGTATTGTTTCCACACGTCGTACGGTTTGCAGCTCGTGTCTCCACCCATCATCTGGCTCGGCATGCACATCGCGTTGCCGGAGGAGCCCCCGCTGCCCGTCGGCGTGGGGCCCGGCGGCGGCGACTGATCACCGCAGCAGGTGAAGGTCACGCCCACGATGCCGCCCTCGCAGTCCGGCCCCGGCGTGATGGCCGTGAGCAAGAGGTTCTGGTTCGTGCAGGCGGCAGACGCGTCTTGTTTCCACAGGTCATATGACCGGCAGCTGTTCGGGCCGGTCAGCTTGTTCATTGTGCATGCCTGGGCGGACGCGCCGCCGGCGCCGCCGGTCCCGGCTCCCGATGAGCCGCCCGTGCCGGTCGATCCGGCGGGTGTCGTCCCACAGCAGACGTAGGTGGCGTTCTGGTACTTCGTGTCGCCGCAGGACGGCCCGATCACCAGGTCTGTGAGCTGCATGTTCCTTTGCCCACACTCGTAGGTCCCGTACTGCTTCCAGGTGTCGTAGGACTTGCAACTCGTCGAGTCGCCGCCGCCGTCGATCTTCTCGCACATGGAATCCGTCCCCGACGTGCCGCCCGCTCCGCTGCTGCCGGTCCCGTTCCCCTTCGGAACCTCATCCCACCACGGCGCCAGCGGGCCGCAGCCGGCGCCGACGAACCCCACGAAACCTACGGCCAAAAGAGAGCGGGTGAACGGAATGATCCTCATGGACATCCTCCTCATCGAATGAGCTATCGATTAAGTGAATCCCCAGGCGAAAACGGCTCAACCCATTGAGTATACGCACGCCCGCGCGGTGCCGGTCGGGCAGAGATGGTCTCGACGTGCCGACCACGGCGGCGTGCTCGAGGCGACCCGAGCACGAAGTCCACCACTCGCGCGAGGAGGCGAAAACGGCTCTCTCGGCGAACGAGGACCCTCGAGCGGCACGAGATCATCATCAAGGCAGCCCGGGAACGGCGGGGACTGACCATGACAAAAGGATCCGGCCGTGTCGTTCGTGGCAGCGGGTGATGGCCGGTTTCAGGCGGGAACGAGGCCGCTCTGCGGGCGCCGTCGGAGGCATTGAGCTTGCATCGTGGGCCGCCCATGAGATACGCCAGACCGAGCCTTCGGCTCGCCGCCACCTCGTTCTTCACGTTGATTGCGTCGGGCGCGTGCGGGCGTTCGCACACGTCTGTACCGGGGACCGGCGGCGCGCCTGGTGCGGGGCTCGGGGGAGAGGGGGGCGACAGCGGCATCATGTCGGGCGGCGGGACAGGCGCGGCAGGGACCGCGGGCGCGGGAGGCCTGGACC
>Ga0207694_10002565_pt1 | contig 14746 bp, 13 predicted proteins | sample KBSC34metaG_FD_184353 | JGI IMG/M metagenome (GOLD analysis project Ga0207694, IMG submission 184353) | Corn rhizosphere microbial communities from Kellogg Biological Station, Michigan, USA - KBS C3-4 metaG (SPAdes) (version 2) | ecosystem: Host-associated > Plants > Roots > Rhizosphere > Soil...
AGTGAATCTTGATCTTCCAGACGACGACGTCTCAAAGCGACCAGAAAAGCCGAAACCAATAAAACATGACTTTTCTCGTTATAAAGACTCAACTGCGGAAATTGTTACAGTCCAGTGGAACGACCGCAAATGCCTCGGAAAGTAATGAGTACCATCTCAAATGCCTTCCGCGTGATGGCTAGTATTGACTATTGATGCCTCGATTTAGGAACTTCGTCCCCACGCCGAATTGACTGAGCAGCGCTTTTCACGGTTTAATCTGGCGCGGCGTTTAAACTAATCCCCGTCAAACTTCTAGGAGAAACATAGCTAAGTGAGTCTGTTGCTTGAGGGAAAGCGCGCGTTCATAACCGGCGGAACGCGGGGCATCGGTGCGGCCATTTGCGAAATCTTTGCGCGCGAGGGCGCAGATGTCGCGTTCAGTTACAACTCGCGTGAAGATCTGGCCGCCGCGATTAGCGAGAAAATCGAGGGCTATGGCCGCAAGGCGTTCAATGCCAAGGTCTCGGTTGTCGATCGCGTGGGCATGAAGAAACTGACGCGCGAGCTGGTCGAGAAGTGGGGCGGGATCGACATCCTCGTCAACAATGCGGCCATCAATCGCGGCGACAACTTCGCCACGACCACCGATCGCGCCTGGGATGAAGTGATCCACACTAACGTCGACAGTCTGTTTGCGGTTACGAAGCCGATCTACAAACAGATGATCCGGCAACGGAAGGGAATGATCCTCAACATCACTTCGATCGGCGCAATGCGGGCACTGCCGACCGCCGTACATTACGCGACTTCGAAAGCCGCGATGATCGGCTTCACGAAGTGTCTGTCACGCGAAGCTGCAACGTTTGGCGTGCGCGTGAACGCGATTGCAGCAGGAATCTTCGATACTGATCTCGCGCAAGCGCTTCCCGATCGATTGTTACAGATGCACGACTTCTGGACTTCAGCCGGTCGCCTCGGCCGCCCCGAAGAGCTCGCGGAATACGCGGCGTTCATGGTGAGTGAGCGGAATAGTTTTATGAACGGCGAGATCGTGATCGTCGATGGTGGCGCGATAACTTAATCAGTTTTATCCGTGGCCTGGATTTTTCGTTGCAGCTCACGAATCGTCCGTTGCATCTCACCCAATCTCCGGAAAGCCGCCGTCGATCTCAGCCAATCCTTGTTATCAAACGCCGGAATCCCCGAGATGATTTTTCCTGCCGGAATGTCGTGACTCGTCGCACTCTTTGCTGTCAGCACCACATCATCACCGATCGTGAGATGACCAGCGACGCCGGCCTGGCCCGCGAGAATCACGCGGTTGCCGATGTGTGAGCTGCCCGCGAGTCCGACCTGCGCACACAACAAGGTATCCTCACCGACAGTACACGAGTGACCAATCTGCACGAGATTATCCAGCTTCGAGCCGCGGCCGATCCGGCTCTCTCCAACCGACGCGCGATCGATCGTAGTCGCCGCACCGATCTCGACGTCGTCTTCGATCACCACTCGCCCTGCTTGCGGGATCTTGAGCCAGCGCTTCTCCTCGTCTTTCGCGTAACCAAAACCATCGCAGCCGATCACGGAGTTGTTGTGGATCACAACGCGCTCGCCGATAACCGTGCGCTCACGAATCGCCACGCCGGAATGTATGACTGAGCCTCTGCCGACAGTGACGTCGTCGTAGATCGTGACGTTTGGATAAATGCGAACGTCGTCGCCGATGAACGCATTGCGACCAATCACTACGCACGCGCCGATCGCAACGCGCTTCGCCACGCGCGCAGTCGGATCGATAACGGCAGACGGATGCACAAACGGCTCGAGCTCGGCTTCCGGGTTGAAGATGCGCAGCGCGCGCGTGTAGGCAAGATACGGATCCTTCACACGCAGGATCGCGATCTGTCGGTCGGTCTGCGCTTCTTCGCTCAGGTAGATCGCGGACGCGCGAGTTGTATTCACACGCGGCGTATAGCGCGGATTGGCGAGAAACGTCACGTGCCCTTCGCCAGCCTCATCCATCCCCGCCGCGCCAGTGATTTCAAGGTCCTCAGCCGCGCCTTCGACTCGCGCCCCCGTACGCTCCGCCAGTTCTGAAATTTTCATTTTGTTAATCCTGTGAAATCTTGTAAATCCTGTCTCTACATGATCGACACCGGATCGATCTCCAAATTGATTGAACGAAGATTAACCCCGCTATCCGCAACCGCTCTCATCGCCGCATCCGCAACCTGACGGAGATCTTTCCTACTGCGCGATTTAATCAACAACTGAAAACGATGCTCGCCTTTCAACCGCGACAGAGGCGCCGGCGCTGGACCAAGCACGCGGCACTTCCGCTCCTGATTCACCAGATCGAGCTGTTTCCGCAGCTCTAAACTATCATTCCTCACCTTGCCAAGATCCGGCCCATGGACCAGCAGACTCGCGAGCGCCACGAACGGCGGATACGAATGGTTCTGCCTGTATCGCAGCTCCTCCTCGTAAAACGCTTCATAGTCCTGCGCGCACGCGTGTCGCAAAGCATAGTGGTATGGATGATAAGTCTGAATCAAGACTCGGCCCGGTCGATCACCACGACCAGCACGTCCCGCAACCTGCGTGATGAGTTGAAACGTCCGCTCCGCGGATCGGAAATCCGGCAACGCAAGCCCCGCATCAACCGAAACCACGCCGACCAGCGTCACATTCGGAAAGTCGTGGCCCTTCGCAAGCATCTGCGTGCCGACGAGCGTGTCGATGCGGCCCGCACTGAAGTCAATCAGCGTCTGCTCAAACACTTTACGTCGCGCAGTAGTGTCACGATCGATGCGCGCGACGCGCAGGGCAGGGAATAGAAGCCTCAGCATCTCCTCGAGTTGCTCCGTGCCTTCGCCGACGTAGTAGATGTATTTCTTCCCGCAAGACGGGCAAACGCGCGGGACGGCTTCACGATGATTGCAGTAATGACAGACGATCACGCGCTCGCTGCGATGATACGTGAGCGTGACGTCGCAGTTCGGACACTGAACCGTCTCGCCACACGAGCGACAAAGTATGAAACTCGAATACCCGCGGCGATTGAGCAGAATGATCGACTGCTCGCCGCGCTCGCGTGTTTCGCGAATTGCTTCTAGTAGCTCATCGGAAAATACGCGCGGCTTTCCATGTCGCACAAACACGTTGCGCATGTCGATGATCTTCGCTTCAGCCATCGGCCGCGCGCCGATGCGTTCCGGCAGCGCGACGAAGTGATACTTGCCTTTGCGAGCGTTGTGAAAAGACTCGAGCGAAGGTGTTGCTGAACCGAGTACGACCGTGGCCGACTCTTTTTGCGCGCGCACGATCGCGACGTCACGGGCGTTGTAGTACGGCGACTCCTGCTGGCGGTATGACGATTCGTGTTCTTCGTCGACAACGATCAGTCCGAGGTTTTTCACGGGCGCGAATACGGCCGAGCGCGTTCCAATCACGACGCGTGCGTCACCGTTTCGGACGCGCGTCCACTCGTCGAATCGTTCACCCTTCTGAAGCGACGAATGAAAGATCGCGACCTGATCGCCAAAGCGCGCGCGCAGACGACGCGAGAAGACAGGCGTGAGCGCGATCTCCGGCACGAGCATCATCGCTGACCGACCAAGACTCAGCGCTTTACTCATCGCGCGCATGTAAATCTCGGTCTTGCCGCTGCCTGTGACACCGTGCAGCAGAAATGCTGAATAGGCGCCCGAGTTCATCTGTTGTTCGATTTGTCTGAGTACGGAGGATTGAGCGACGGTGAGCGTATGCTCTGCGTCTGCAATGCCGAAAGTCTCAGCGAGCGGATCGCGTCGAATCGCGTCCTCGTAGATCTCGACCAGCGATTTCTTTTCGAGAGACGTGATTGTAGAGGCGCTTACGTCTGCCGTGGTGAGTAATGCCTGCAACGGCATCGGATTACTATTCTGGAGTGTAGCAAGAACACGCCGTTGATTATCAGTCAGCTTTTGTTCTGCTCCATTCGATGTCAATCGAACGAAGCGGCGCAGTTTTGGTTTTACAAACTTCGAACCGGAGCGACTCTTCGGAGTCATACCCGGCGGAAGCGCCGCTCTGATCACCTCGCCGAGTGGGCACGCGTAATAGTCTGCGACCCAACGCGCGAGCTGCAGGATCTCGGGATTGCAGACTGGTTCGGCATCGACAAGCGTGTGTGCGTCTTTTACATCGACTTCGCCCAGCTCGGCCGGAAGTTGATCGTGAAGACTGACGACGTAGCCGGTGACGAGATTGCGGCCGAGCGGTACGACGAGGCGCGCGCCGACCGCCGCCTGGACACTTTGTTCGGGGCTCAGGCGATAAGTGAACGTTTGAAAGACATGCAGCGGAACTGCGACTTCAGCGTATGAGGTATTAGCCACTGATTTCACGGATGGCTATCAAGATAATCTCGGACCATCTTCAAGTCTTCCCACGTCTCGCGTTTCTTCGATGGGTCGCGGAGCAGGTACGCGGGATGGAAGGTGGGCATTACTTTGATTCCCTTGTAGTCCAGGAAGCGTCCGCGCATCCGCGTGATGCCTTCACGTGTGTCCAGCAGATTTTTCATCGCGGTATTGCCGAGTACGACGATCACTTCCGGCTGTACGATCGCGATCTCGCGCAACAGATACGGTTTGCACGTCGTTGCTTCTTCAGTTGTTGGGGCGCGATTGCCTGGCGGCCGGCAGCGGTTGACGTTCCCGATCAGAACCTCTTCACGCTTCATGCCGATCGCTTCGATGATCTTGGTGAGCAACTGTCCGGCGCGGCCCACAAACGGGCGTGCCTGGATGTCTTCGTCAGCGCCCGGCGCTTCACCGACAAACATCAAGCGTGCTTTTCGATTTCCTTCAGTGTGGACCACGTGCTTGCGTTCGAGATGCAGCGGACAGCGTGTGCAGTCGCCGATTTCGGTGTGTATCTGTTCGAACATTTCGGTTGATTTCGTGAGTGTCACCGGCGCCGGCGCCATCTCACCAAACAATGATGTCACCGGTTGCGGAGCCGGAACATTCTCTATCGGAACAGGTGGCTTTACGGGCTCAGGACGCGGCGCAACGACGGACTTTGGGATCACGGGCTCCGCAGTCACCTGGATCCCCTCGACACCAAGCACCCGCAAGTGCTCGAGTTGCTTCTTCGTCTCAGCGATGATATTGCGAACGTCTTCTTGCATCTTTTGTAGGGGCGGCCTCTGTGGCCGCCCGCGGTTTCATCAACGGAATATTGTCGCGATACAGTTATTGACGAAGCGTCACTATAACATCGAGTATTTTATCCGCCGCATCACTCTTCGACATCAACGGTAATTCAACAGCATTGTCATTCGTGATGATTGTGATGGCATTCGTCGACGAATCGAAACCCGCATCTGGACGACTCACATCATTCGCCACGATCGCATCAAGCTTCTTATTGCGCAGTTTTTCCTTCGCATTATCCAAAACGTTTTCCGTCTCAGCGGCAAATCCAACGACGAGCATTCCATTCGCGCGCGACGCCGCAACCTGCGACAACACATCTGGCGTGCGTTCCAATGTCAACGTTATCGACTCATTCGATTTTTTTATCTTCTGCTCGGCTCGATGCGCCGGCCGATAGTCTGCAATCGCCGCTGCGCCGATAAACACCGACGCTTTGCCGGCTTCACTCGCAACCGCTTTCAACATCTCGTCGGCTGATAACGCCTTCATAACCCGCAGACCTGCGGGTGGGTCTACAGTCGTGACGCCAGCGACGACCGTCACCGCAGCGCCTCGTTTCAACGCAGCTTCAGCGAGTGCAAAACCCATCTTGCCCGACGATCTGTTTGAAATAAATCGCACCGGATCGATCTCTTCACGAGTCGCGCCCACAGTTATCAAAAAGCGTTCGCCGGCCAAATCCTTCGGACGCTCCGGGCCCGCGAGAATCTCCAGTGCGGCGCGAACGATGCGCTCGGGCTCACTCAAACGCCCCGGCCCAATCGTCCCGCACGCCATCTCACCCGCATCAGGCTCGACGAAATAAACTCCATCTGCGCGAAGCTGGCGAAGGTTTCGCTGCGTAGCCGGATGTTCCCACATCGTCGTGTTCATTGCGGGCGCAATCAAAACAGGCGCGGTGCAGCCGAGATAAGTCGAACTGAGAAAGTCGTCAGCGACTCCATTCGCGAATTTAGCGATGATATTCGCGGTCGCGGGCGCGACGATCATCAGATCGACAGTCTGAGAAAACGTGATGTGAGCAATCGGGTCCGGATTATCAGGCGCGTAATCGTCGACAATCACATGACTACCGGAAAGCGCGCGAAACGTGAGGGGCTGCACAAACTCGCAGGCGCGCTTCGTCATTGCGACTCTGACGGTGCAGCCTGCCCGCTGTAGTCCGCGCAATACTTCGACCGCCTTGTAGGCAGCGATGCCGCCGCAGACACCCAGCGCTACGCTCTTACCGGTCAAAGGAGCTTGAGGATCTGAAGAAGACATGCCGCTTAACGGAAATCGAAGATCAATGTAACATTGCCGAAAGACGCGCGCAATTTAGTTAATTTCACCTGTGGGTATAATCGGGCGGCCGCAACAAAAATAGAGGATTGCCTCCCGCCAGGAGCAAAACGATGGCGACTATCAAGGGAAGAATTTCCGCTTTTCTGTTGCTTGTTTTCTGCGCGCTCACGCCTGTCAACGCCACTCCGAGCACTCAAATCTCCGATGATGAGTTTGGTCCGGTGGTTCGTGCGTACCTCGGCTACCTGAAAAACGAGCAGGAAGTCGTGGACGATCGCGCCAGCCGACGGGAAGTAAGCACTACTTATTACCGGCATAATTCGAATCGTATCAGAGCCTTACGCCAGATGGCCATCAAGCTTGCGCGCGAGACTCACAACGATTACCTGCCCGAGCTTGAAGCCGTTTCTGCGAGCGAGATGGGGCTGCTTTTCGGGTCAAACCCGCCGGCTCCTGCGCGTTTGAAGACCGGGGAAGTGCTACGAAACACGTTTCGGTTTCTGGGACCGGTTCGCGTGGTCGGTGAGGTTTTTTACCTCTTTGCGCGCCTCGACCCGTACGAACAGGCCGAGTTGAACGAGAAATCCTCCGCCATCCGCCGGCCCTGAGTTGGGAAGTATCTGCGTTAGTGCACTATTTCAACGCAGAGGCCGCAGATACCCAGAGGGCCGCAGAGAAAATCCAAACTCAATTTGTGCCCTTTTGTGGCCCACGTGGTCCGACACAGTTTTGTGGCAATGTTAAGCCAAATGATTGTTGACAGAGGGCTTGTATTAGTGTAATAAAAGCCATGTTAGTGGTTTCGAGGCCACAAATCCCATGCACTAACGGGCCTCGAACGGGTTGCTAACATCTCATTGTTTTCCCACGACTGTTCGGCCGTCGCGGTACGCAATTAAGACCTTTGTGTTTCACTATACGGGAGGAAAGTTAATGATCAGCAAATCTTGGAGCCGCAAGTCCATTGCGACTACAGTGGCGGTTGCCGTTTTGAGTGTCTACTCAATGGTGGTATTGGCCGCGCCAGGCGCCAAGGCGTCAGGCGAGCTATCGGTCTCCGGACAAGTCACTGTGAACGGCCAAAAAGTGATTTCCGGTGGCACGGTTTTCACAGATTCAACAATCAGCACCGCGGCTCAAAGCAGCGCTTCAGTCAGCATCAGCAAAGTCGGTCGGGTTGAACTCGCACCCAACAGCAATCTTCGCCTCAGCTTCGCGGAGAACAGCATCACGGCAATGCTCGAGACTGGTAGTGCTCAAGTGTCAACGTTATCAGGAACCACCGTTAACTTGACGACCAAAGACGGCACGGTTGTTGTCGACGGAACCCAGCCAACGACGTTCACTGTCAGTGCTTCACGTGGACGTACTCATGTGTCGACGCTCGCGGGCGTTGCGCAGTTCAAAGCTGGTGGAGCAGTCAAGCAGATTGCGGCTGGTGAAAGTGCAACTGCCGGAACTCCGAATCCACAGACTGACGATGATGACGACGATCTGAGCGGCGGCGCTTTGGCAGTGCTTCTGCTGGCTGTCGGTGGTGCAGTGGCGGGCGTGCTTTACGCAGCGTTCCACAATAACGACCTTAACTTCGGCGGCAGCGTTACTGTAATCAGCCCGACCAAGTAAGCTCGCAGATTTCGTTCGACTTGGATAAAAACACTGTGGCACTGGTAACCAGCGCTGCGGTCAGGCAAATTCACCTTGCGGGTCACGCGAATCACACGCGTGACCCGCAAGGTTTTGATTGTAAGGATAGTCCTCTGCGTAGCCTCTGCGTTCTCTGCGTCTCTGCGGTTAACGTAATTCAATTAACCACAGAGGCGCAGAGAACGCAGAGACAGTGCAGAGAAGAGAGTAGCTAAATGCACATTGCTGTAATTGGTACCGGTTATGTAGGTCTTGTTACCGGAGCATGCTTTGCCGAGTTTGGTGTTGACGTTACGTGCGTGGATGTTGATGAAGATAAGATCGCGCGACTGCTACGAGGCGTCATGCCGATCTACGAACCGGGACTCGAGCAGCTCGTCTTAAAAAACACTCAGGCCGGTCGCCTCAGATTCACCACCGACGTCAAACAAGCAGTAGAACAAGCCCTCGTTATCTTTCTCGCCGTCGGCACGCCGCCCAAGCCGGACGGATCGCCCGATCTCAGTTTCGTCGAACAGGCGGCATCATCCGTGGCCGAGTTTATGAACGGCTACAAAGTGATCGTCACTAAGTCCACTGTGCCCATCGGTACCGGCGAACACCTTCGCACGCTAATCAACGAGCGTAAGAAAACGCGCGCTAACTTCGGCGTCGTTTCGAACCCGGAGTTTTTAAGAGAAGGCGCCGCTATCAACGACTTCATGCGTCCCGATCGCGTCGTGATCGGCAGCCGCGACGAAGAAGCGATCGCGATCATGAAGGATCTCTATCGCCCGCTTTACCTGATCGAAGCGCCGTTTGTGATCACTTCGCTCGAAGCTGCAGAGCTCGCGAAGTATGCGGCCAATGCATTCCTCGCGACGAAGGTTTCGTTTATCAACGAGATCGCCAACCTTTGCGACAAGATCGGTTGCGACGTCCACGACGTTGCACGCGCAATCGGTATGGATAAGCGCATCGGAAGTAAGTTCCTACACCCGGGACCAGGCTTTGGCGGTTCGTGCTTCCCGAAAGACACGCGCGCGCTTTCATCTGTAGCTCGACAGTACGACTCCGAGTCGAGGATCGTCGATGCGGTGATCGAAGTGAACCAGCGGCAAGGCCAGATGATGTTGGCGAAGATCCGCAAGTTAGTTGGTACACTGCAAGACAAGACGGTCGCCGTGCTTGGTCTCGCTTTCAAGCCGGAGACTGACGACATGCGCGAAGCGCCTGCAGTTGGCATCATTCGCAGCCTGCTCGAAGAAGGCGCGCAGATCCGCGCGTATGATCCGGTGGCAAAGCACGAAGCGATGAAAGTGCTTCCGGAGATCGATTACGCTGACGACGAATACACCGCGGTGCAAGGCGCAGACGCGCTCGTCTTCGTTACGGAGTGGAACCAGTTTCGCGCGCTCGACATGATTCGCATACGCGACCTGATGACAACGCCGAAGATTGCCGACTTGCGAAATATCTACGATCCGGAAGACATGCGGGAGTTCGGTTTTGAATACGTTGGGGTGGGCAGGTAAAAATTCAAGCACATGCCATTGACGGGAACAGCGCTGGTAACTGGAGGAGCGGGTTTTATCGGTTCACACATCGCTGCGGCCCTGATGGCCGGCGGCGCCCGCGTACGCGTGCTCGACGATTTGTCGACAGGGCATCGTGAGAACATCGAGGAGATCGGCGGCGATCTCGATTTCATCGAAGGCAGTGTGGCGGATGAGGCGCTGCTGAAAAAGGCGCTCGATGGTGTCGAGGTAGTCTTTCACGAAGCCGCGATTCCGTCGGTGCCGCGGTCGGTTGAAGAGCCACGACAAACTCACATCGCATCTGTTGACGGGACATTTTCTTTACTCGTAGCCGCTCGAGATAACCGGGTCAGGCGCGTGGTCTATGCGGCTTCGAGCTCTGCGTACGGCGATCAGCCGACGCTGCCGAAGTCGGAGCAGATGCTGCCGGATCCGCTGTCGCCTTACGCAGTGGCGAAACTGGTTGGTGAGTATTACTGCCAGGTGTTTACGCGCGTCTATGGTTTGGAAACCGTGTCGCTGCGTTACTTCAATGTTTTTGGACCACGGCAGGATCCGGGCTCGCAGTATTCAGGAGTCGTTTCACGGTTTATCAGCACGCTTTTGTCCGGCGAGCAGCCGGTGATCTATGGCGATGGCGAGCAATCGCGCGATTTCACTTACATCGATAACGTTGTGGCGGCAAATCTGAGTGCGGCGTCGTCGAAAGAGGCTTCGGGCAAAGTAATCAACGTCGCGAATGGAGAGCGGATCACGTTGAATGAGCTGCTGTCTGAGTTGAAGGAGTTGACTGGTAAGCAGGACGTGACGGCGGAGTATCGAGAGGCGCGCGTCGGTGATGTGCGGCACAGTCTCGCTGACATTACTCTTGCGCGGGAATTCCTGAGTTATGAGTCGAAAGTCGGGTTACGAGAAGGCCTTCAACGCACGATCGACTGGTGGAAAAACAGTAGATTCAGCCGCCGCTGAATGCGAATTACCGTTAGGCAAGTTAGAAACAATAAATAGAACAAGTCAGGAAGAGGGGCTTGCCCCCGCCGTTGCTTGGATTGAAACAAGCCCCTCTTCCTGACTTGTTCTTGTCTTCCTGACTTGCTCTATTCTTCGAACAGTTGTTTTAAGCTCTTCACGTATGGCGGACGAGCGACGCCTTTATCCGTGATTATCGCCGTGATGAATTGGTGTGGCGTCACGTCGAACGCCGGGTTATGAACATTCACGCCTTCAGGTCCGAGTTGGAGATCGCGAATATGAGTCACTTCCATCGAGTCTCTTTCCTCAATCGGAATCTCATCTCCTGAAGCAAGTGACATATCAAGTGTAGTCAGCGGCGCCGCGACGTAGAACGGCACGCCGTGTTCGCGTGCGAGCACTGCGACCATGTAAGTGCCGATCTTGTTTGCCGTGTCGCCATTCGCGGCGATGCGATCCGCGCCGACAACGACAGCATCAACCTTCCCGCTCTTCATCACGTGACCAGCCATGTTATCCGTGATCACTGTGACCGGAATGTCGTCTTTCGCCAGTTCCCACGCCGTCAGCCTGAGACCCTGCAGAAACGGTCTTGTCTCATCGGCAATCACCGCGACTTTTTTCCCAGCGTCGCGTGCGCCGCGAATCACTCCGAGCGCTGTGCCGTAATCTCCGGCGGTTGCGAGTGCGCCGGCGTTGCAGTGTGTGAGCACCGTCGCGCCGTCAGGGATCAGTGGTCCACCATGATGACCGATGGCGCGATTTGCAGTGATGTCTTCTTCGAATATCGCGAGTGCTTCCGCGACGAGTGTTTTCTTCACCTGTTCGACGTCGCCCAGATGTTTGTTCCGCTCGAAAGTCGCGCGCATCCGCTCGATGGCCCAGAACAGATTTACGGCAGTCGGACGAGTCTTGCCCATCACGTCGCAGATGTATAGCAGGTCGTCTTCGAGATCGGCGACTGACGTTCCCACTGACTGGCTGGCTCCGAGCGCGATTCCCATCGCGGCCGAGACGCCGATGGCCGGTGCGCCGCGAACCACCATCTTGCGAATGGCTTCCGCCACTTCGTCGTAGGAACGCAGCATCAGGTAAGTTTCTTCGGAGGGCAGCAGGCGCTGGTCCAGCATGCGCACGCCGTCTTTTGTCCACTCGACTGTTTTGATCATCGCGAGGCATCTTACTGGAAAAAAGTGTTAGCCACAAAAAGGCACAAAAAGCACAAATGATTTATTATGGGCGGTCTGTGCGTACTCATCGCAATCAATTCGTGTGGATGGCGGTTGTTGTCTGCCTTGCGCTGCTTTCCGCCTGCACTCCCGGAAGAACTGCGAATAACGGACCGACTCGCGAGATTACGGACGACGCGGGGCGACGAGTCAGCCTTCCTACCAAAGTCGATCGGGTAGTCTCGCTTGCGCCGAACCTCACGGAAATAGTTTTTGCTGTGGGCGCGGGTAACCGGCTTGTTGGGCGTACGAGTTATTGCGACTATCCGCCCGAAGCGAAAGCGATCGCTGAAGTGGGCGACACGATCCATCCGAACATCGAACCAATTATCGCCTTAAAACCACAGGTGGTCTTCGTCTCCACTGCATCTCAGCTCGAAGCATTTACACAACAACTCCAGGGGCAGAATATCGCGGTGTTCGTCACTGACCCACACGATCTCGAAGGTGTGTTTCGCTCGATCGAACAGATCGGCGAGATCGTTGGAGAAAAGGATCGGGCAAACCAACTCGTGCAGAAGCTACGAGAACGAACCAACGCGGTCCAGCAAGCCGTAAAGCTAAAGCCGCTGGTAAAGGTTTTTTATCAGACTTCCGGCGAACCGCTTTATACCGTCGGCCGTGATTCTTTTGTCACTGACCTCATACGACGCGCGGGAGGAGCTTCCGTGACGGCCGATGTTCCAGGTGCGTGGCCCAAGTACAGCAACGAGTCTGCCCTCGCTGCGAGACCCGACGCCATCATCCTGCCTACCGGCGGCTCGATGGGCGCTGCAAACGCAAACGTCGTCGAGGCACTGCGCCAATCACCGGCAGTGCTGAATGGCCGCGTCTACAAGATCAACGACGATCATCTCGCTCGACCTGGACCAAGGCTGGTGGACGGGCTCGAGGAGATGGCCCGCGTGCTGCACCCTGACGCCTTCGGAAAATGAATCGAGTCACGCTCCGCAAGACAATAGTTGCATGTGCGGTGCTGGCGGCGGCGTTGCTGCTCGCGATTGTCTTAATGTCGCTGTTGGGCAGTGAGCCGCTTCCCGTGCGTGCGTCGTTGTGCGCGCTGGCGTCGTTCGGCACGAGCACGTGTGGCCTGACTCAAGATCAGTTCGCCATTCTTTTCCAAATCCGTTTACCGCGAATTCTGCTGGCTGCGGCAGTCGGTGGCTCGCTTGCCACCGCGGGCGCAGGTTACCAAGCGTTACTTCGAAACCCGCTCGCCGAGCCGTATCTGCTGGGCATCTCGAATGGCGCTGCGGTAGGGACGATGATCGCGCTCGTATTCTTCGGGACAATCGAGTGGACCCGGCCCATCCTCGCGTTTGGCGGAGCCCTCGTGGCGACGCTCGCGGTCTATCGGCTCGCGCGCGGGCGTGCCGGCGCAACACCTGAACGATTGATACTCGCAGGCGTAATCGTGACGACGTTTCTTTCATCGGTGATCGTGTTTGTAACTGTTCTGATGGACGCGACGAAGATTCGGTCGTTTACGTTCTGGCTGCTCGGCGATCTGTCGGGCACGAGCAAGGCGCTGTTGCCGTTGACGATTGTAATCACGGTCGCGGGCGCGCTCGCGCTGACGCTTCACGCGCGCTCGTTGAATCTACTGATGCTTGGTGAGCGCGATGCTTTCGATCTCGGCGTGGAGGTCGGGCGCGTGCGAATTCTCGTTTTTCTGGTGGCGAGTTTGCTCGTGGGAAGCTCGGTGGCGGCGAGTGGATCGGTGGGATACGTCGGGCTCGTTGTTCCACATCTCGCAAGGCTTTCGCTCGGCAGTGATAACCGGATCAGTATTCCGGCGGCGGCGCTTGGCGGGGCGCTTTTTGTGATCGTTGCAGACACGGTGGCGCGCACAATCATCGCGCCGCGAGAGTTGCCGGTTGGCGCCATCACCGCATTGATTGGCGCACCGCTGTTCATTTACTTACTGAAAAGAGCATGATCATCCTGTGAAATCTTGTAAATCCTGTTCAGCCGTGTCGTCGAAATAGAAATAGCACAGGATTCACAAGATTTTACAGGATTAACAAGATGTTGGAAGGACGTAACATCACCGTCGCCTACGATCATCGCATCGCGGTGACTGATGTGACGTTGTCGCTCAAGCAAGGCGAGATCACCGCCATCATCGGCCCGAACGGCGCAGGTAAATCTACTCTGCTCCGCACTCTGAATGGCCAGCTTCCACGCTCCTCGGGTTCGGTGTTGCTCGACGGCGAGCCAATCGAGCGACTCAATCGTCGCAGCATCTCGAGGCGCATCGCCGTAGTCGCACAGGAAGCAGAGCTGCGTTTTCCCGTGACTGTGCTGGAGTTTGTGCTCGGCGGTCGCTTCGCGTGGGCCACACACTCCGGTTGGGGTTGGGAAACCGAGCGCGATCTAGACGTTGCCGAATCCGTGATTCGCGAGACCGAATTGGGTTCTCTGAGCGCGCGTTTGATGAGTGAACTTTCCGGCGGTGAAAGACAACGCGCCCTCATGGCCCGTGCGCTTGCGACCGAAGCTCCGATACTCTTGCTCGACGAGCCGACAGCGAACCTCGATCTCTCACATCAGGCGACGTTATTGAGTCTCGTCAGAGCTCGCTGCGACCAGCATCGTGCGGCAGCGCTCGTCGTCACTCACGACATCAATCTCGCTTCGGAGTTTGCTGACAATATTTTATTGATGAAGCAGGGAAGGACGGTCAATAACGGCAGACCGCAGGAAGTACTCACGCCGGAGATACTTCGAGATGTATTCGAGATCAGGATTTTAGTCGACGCTCACCCGGTGACCGGCGGACCACGCATCACGCCGGTCCACGAACCGATCTGCGATTAACGATCCGTGTAATCTGTGGCTCAGGTTGCAAGGGTTTGGAGATCGAGGACGCAATTGCGCCACTTACGGAACTCGCCCTTGCAACCTGAAA
>Ga0207694_10002568_pt1 | contig 14737 bp, 12 predicted proteins | sample KBSC34metaG_FD_184353 | JGI IMG/M metagenome (GOLD analysis project Ga0207694, IMG submission 184353) | Corn rhizosphere microbial communities from Kellogg Biological Station, Michigan, USA - KBS C3-4 metaG (SPAdes) (version 2) | ecosystem: Host-associated > Plants > Roots > Rhizosphere > Soil...
TGCGGCGAACGCGGAGGTCGCGGTTATGGAGAGCGCGGCTGCTGCGAGTGTGGCGAAGAGAGTGCGGCGAGTCGGGTGGAACATAGTGCCTCCTGCGAATCGGATGAATAATCCACAGCAAATGGACGCCGCGGATGAGGGCCTGCCCATGGATACGCAGGCTGTCGGCCCGCAGTTCGCAAAATCTTTTGAAACTGCCATAGCTTAGCGAATAAACCCGTTGGCCTGCATCCATGCCAGGAACTCCGGCATAACCATGGTGGAAGTTGTGCCGGGCAAACCAATGCCAAAGGCGTGTCCGCCGCGCTGATAAGCATGAAGTTCGACCGGCCGACCCGCCTTGTTCCAGCTGTCGACCAGAGCGAACCCTTTCCCTCCGAAGGCAGGATCGTTCATCGCCAGCGCCGCAAACATCGGGGGCGCATCCGACGGTACGGTGAACTTCCCCCTCGACCCGTATTGAGACGAAACCGAAACCGCATCCATGGGCCCGTATATGTACCCGAAGAAGTTTGGCACGTCCGCAGGCGCTGCTTTGACCACTGCCCCCATGACCGTCATGGCGCCGGCTGAGAATCCGATCATTCCTACACGCGATGGATCGATGCCCCATGTGGTGGAATCTGCACGAACCGATTTGAGGGCTGCGATCGTATCTTCGACTGCGAAGGGTGCATCGGTATCCGGTGGCGCGGGCTTGGGTCCGTTCTCACTTGCGATTTCCTTATTTAGCGCCGCCGCGAACTCGTCTTCGTCCGGGGGCGTCTGTCTCAGCCGGTACTTTAGGACGAATGCCGCAATGCCGTGATCGGCCAGCCAATGCGCGACGGTCCAGCCTTCGATATCCATCTGAAGCAGGGTGTAACCGCCGCCCGGAACAACGACGACTGCCGCACCGGTCCGCTTGTCCGGTGGCGGAAGAACAGGAGTCAGCGTGGGATGTGTGACGTTCCTGACGACACGAAAGCCGAAATAAATCTTGTCCCACACCTCGGCGGAGGTGTCTCCTGCGACGTTCGGATAGAGTGCAATCGCGTCAGGTTCCGGCACCTTTGGAATACGCGTGAAACTGATACCTGCAGAGGGCGCCTGAGTGGAAGGATCACTCTTCGTTTGTGCGTGCACTGCGGTTGCCAGGAGTGGGGCGGCTGTAAGAGCCAAGAAAAGGGTGCGGCGGATTAAACGAGACAAGTGCGTCTCCTGCGAGAAGGGATGCCGAGAGGACGTGACCACCGAGTACCTCGGCACCTGAATATACGGAAGCAGCCAGCCGCCGGGATGCAGGATTGTCATCCGCTGATCAAGCGGTGACTGACGAAGATTCGATGGGCGCGGAAGGCTCACCGAGCTGCTGGTCGCGGTACTGGAGTTGATAGAGCTTCCAATACAAGCCGCGCTGGGCCAGCAGCTGCTGATGCGAACCGCGCTCGCGCAGTGTGCCCTTGTGCATCACGAGAATGGTGTCGGCAGACTGGATGGTCGAAAGCCGATGCGCGATCAGCACGGAGGTGCGGCCGGTAATCATGCGCGAGAGTGCCAGCCGGATGCGGTGTTCGGTATCAGTGTCGACCGAGCTGGTGGCCTCATCGAGGATCAGGATTGCAGGCGCATGCGCCAGTGCGCGGGCAAAGCTGATGAGCTGCTTTTGCCCGGTGGAGAGTGTCGCGCCGCGCTCGCGCACGGGCTCAGCAAACTGCGCTGGTAACGTGCGGATGAAGTCGGCAATATTCACCTCTTCGCAGGCGCGCTCCAGTTGGTCGTCGGTGATCCAAGAGGACCCGAGACGGACGTTGTCGGCAATCGTCCCGGTGAAGAGGAAGGGGTCCTGCAGCACCACGCCGAAGCGACGCCGCAGAACGTTGAGGTCCTGCTCGCGCACGTCCACGCCATCGACGAGGACGGAGCCGGCCTGAATGTCGTAGAAGCGCATCATCAGCGCGGTGATGGTGGTCTTGCCGGCGCCGGTATGGCCGACGATGGCAGCTGTCTCTCCCGGGGCGATTGTGAAGGAGACGCCACGCAGCACCCACTCGACATCGGCAAGTGGACCGGATGTGAGCGCGGCATCCTGCTGCGGGGCAGTGTTCAGATAATTTTGCTGCTCGTCGGTCAGCAGCTGGTAGGTGAACCAGACGTTGCGGAACTCGATGGAGCAACTGCCGTCGCCCGCAATCGGATGTGTTGGAGAGAGTATCGTCGGTTCCGTGTCGATCAGGCGGAAGACGCGCTCGCTGGCTGCCATAGCAGCCTGCAGGATGTTGTACTTCTCGCTCAGATCCTGAATGGGGCGGAAGAAGCGCTGCGCATATTGGATAAAGCCGATTAGCACGCCAATGCTGATGGTTCCGAAGATGCCAGCGGCGTGGTTCGGATGGAGCCCCGCTGCGGCAGCGGCTCTCAGAAAGGCGTCATTCTGCAACACGGCGCGTCCACCCACCCAGATCACCAGCGCAATGGCCGTTGACGAAAGAAATTCAACCACCGGGTAGTACCACGCATAGGCAAAGATGGCGTCAGTCCAGGCCTGCTTGTTCTCGGCGTTTACGGAGGAGAAGTCGTTGAAGGCGCGCCGCTCGCGATTGAACAGCTGCACGATAGACATTCCAGACACATATTCCTGGGTGAAGGAGTTGATCTTTGCAGTGGCTGCGCGCTGGCGGCGGTAGCTCTCACGCACGCTGGCGCGGAAGATTCGCGTGACGAAAAGAATGGCCGGGATCACGGCGAGGGCCAGCAGAGCCAGCGGCCAGTTGATGCTGACCATAATGCCGACGATGAAGGTGAGGGTGAAGATGTCCTCAAAGATGGCCAGCACGCCGGCTGTGAACATCTCATTCAGCGCGTCCACGTCGGAAGTGAGGCGCGTGACAAGGCGGCCTACAGGGTTGCGGTCATAGAACGCGGGCGCCATGCGCTGCAGGTGGCGGAAGATCTGGCTGCGCATGTCAAACATTACCTTCTGGCCCGTCCACTGCATCAGGTACGTCTGCAGCAGCTCCAGCGCAAAGGTAAAAAGTAGGCAGGCAAGGTATAGCAAGGCGATCTCGGTGATGCCCTGCGCCGCGCTGGCCGGATGCAGATGCCGCGGAAGCCATGCGCGCAGACCGGTACGGGCTGAGGCGGTTCCCGTCACGCCGGATATGTAGGTGTCGATTGCCACGATTACCAGCAGCGGTCCCGCTGAATCGCTGGCGGCCTTGAGAACAGTGGCGACCGCCGAAATTCCCACCTGCAGCTTGTAGGCGTGCAGATAGGTGAGCAGGCGACGCATCAGCCGGCCGTCATAGGCCTTGCCGGCGACGTCATCGTCATGGGCGCGGGCGGGTTTCGCCGGCGTCGGCTTTTTGGTGGAGTCGCTTGTCTTTGAATCGGACATTCGAGGAATCAGTGCAGGAATTGCTGCACTGATTTTAGATGGTATGGAGCGGTGAAGGATTCGCCGGGATCAACGCGATGCAGAGCTGACAGCGCCCAGGATGGCCCCTTGCCCCGGCTGTTGCGCAAAGACTACAACGGCGAGATTGGCCGGGTCAGCCTTTTGCGGCAGAGTGAGCGAAAATGTGTGCGCGGCTGAGACATTGCCGATCTTCTGCAGCGCCAGAACAGTTGAGACGTGGTGCAGGGTGCGTCCGCCGTTTTCTCCGCGCCCCACATTGGTGGAAGCGGTCTTCTGCACCAGAGCGGCGTACAGATCGGCATTCGGGTGTTGTCCCGCTGCTATCTCCGCGGAGACCGTACCCGTCGCATGTGCGTTAGCAAAGCTCACCGAGGATAGCGTAAGCATCAGCTTGGGAGCGTGGGCAGCCGTGGAGATAGCCCGCGTGGCCCGTCCGGAATCGCTGCCGACGAACTGCTCGACGCCGTCAACGATCATCTGCGGGGTGTAGTTATCGTCGAGATGGAGACGCACGGTGTATGCATTCTGACGTGCGGTAAGGTCGTGCGACGAAAAGGGATCGCGCCAGCCCAGGTGGTCCCAGTAGTCGACATGCTCTTCGAGCGCGATGACATTGGCGGAGGGGATTGGCTGGTCATGCTGCAGGCGCGCCAGCAGCGCATCGGCGGGCGGGCAGTCGGAGCAGCCCTCGGAGGTGAAGAGCTCCACCAGAACAGGAGAGGCGGATGGTCCCTGTGTGTGGGGCTTTATCCGCTGTGCGAACGAGGGAGCGGTAATTGCTGCTGCTGCAATCAAAAACAGCGTCCGGCTTGATTGGAGAAGAGGCATACGAGTTACAGATTAGACGGGAAGGCAGGCGAAATGACGTGAAAGAATTGTAGTCGTGAAGGATTCGCTCGGTATCTACATCTCGGTGCCGTTCTGCAAGGCGAAGTGCACCTACTGCAACTTTGCCTCCGGAGTGTTCGGCGCAGAGCGAATGGACGCTTATGTACAGCGTGTATGCGCAGAGATCCGCAGTGTGCACGAGCGGGTGACGAAATTCAGCGCGCTCTGTGGTCGAAATGTTGCAGAGCTCGAGTTGCCCAAGCATGTAGATTCAATCTATCTGGGCGGAGGTACGCCAAGTTTGTTGAACGCAGAGCAGACGCAGGTTTTATTTGCTGCGCTTCGCAATGAGTTCCCCATAAGCAGCGGTGCGGAGATCACGCTGGAGTGTGCGCCGGGGCAGTTGAGCGATGAGACGCTGGCGGCGATGCTGCGTGTGGGTGTGAATCGCGTGAGCTTCGGTGTGCAGAGCTTTGTGGACCAGGAAGCTGCTGCGGTGGGGCGGCTGCATACGCGAGCGATGTGTCTCGAAGAGATTAAGCGACTGCGCGCTGCGGGCGTCACAAATCTAAATGTGGACTTGATCGCCGGCCTGCCGTGCCAGACGCACGAGAGCTGGCACGAGTCGGTGGAAGTAGCAATTGCCAGCGGCGTGCCGCATGTGAGCGTTTACATGCTGGAGGTGGACGAGGACTCGCGGTTGGGGCGCGAGGTGCTGGCCCACGGGGCAAAGTACGGCGCTGATAAAGCCCCGATTGAAGACGACACCGCCGAGTGGTACGCCGAGGCGTGCGGGTGGCTAAATGCCGCTGGAATCCAACAATATGAGATCTCGAACTTTGCATGCCTTGGACATGAATCGCGGCACAACATCCGTTACTGGAAGCGCGGGCCATATCTAGGCTTCGGCCTCGACGCGCATTCCATGCTGCGGGCAGGTGTCGGCGGAGTGCGTTGGGCGAATGTGGATGATCTAGACAGGTACGACCGTCAAGGTTCACGGTCCGAGCGGAGCGCGAGTTCCAGGAAGACGGGCAGTCTTGGCGCGCTGAGTGTGCTGACTTCGGATGTCGAGAAGCCCGAACCAGAGTGGATCGACCGCTCGCAGGCCTTTGAGGAGTCGCTGTTTCTTGGCCTGCGCATGAATGAGGGCGTCGATCTCGAAGCGCTGCGTGGGGAGTTTGGCGCGGAGTTGGTGGCGGTCGCGATGGCTGCGGTGGCGGAGATCGAAGAGGCTGGGCTGCTTGAGCGTACATACACGCGCCTGCGGCTGACGGATCAAGGCCGCATGGTCTCGAACGAGGTCTTCAGCAGGTTGCTGATGACTGAATCGGTCAAGGAGGCAGTGTGATTGACCTGCGCAGCGACACGGTGACCAAGCCAACGGCGAAGATGCGCGCTGCGATGGCTGCAGCTGAGGTAGGCGACGATGTCTGGGGAGAAGACCCCACCGTCAATCGCCTCGAGGCGCGGGCGGCTGAGACGTTCGGACGCGAAGCGGCATTGTTTGTGCCAACCGGGTCGATGGGCAATCAGATTGCGAACCGTCTGCACGCGGAGCATGGTCGCGAGGTGATCTGTGAGGCACGAGCGCATGTTCTGGATTGGGAGATGGGAACTGCTGCGGCCTTTTCCGGCTGCACGCTGCGTGCGGTGGAGGGCGAACGCGGCATCCTGACGTGGGAGCGCATTCGGCCGTCGATCTATCGCGGCGTGCGCTTCCACACCGAGACCGCTTTGATCTGTATCGAAAACACGCACAATATGGCGGGCGGCACGGTGATGCGTCCGGCAGTGGCACGCGAGATCTGCGAAGGCGCGCATGCGATGGGGCTGAAGGTGCATCTGGATGGTGCGCGCATCTTCAATGCGGCGACAGCACTGGGCGTTGGTGTGCGCGAGCTGTCGGATGGCTTCGATACAGTGATGTTCTGTCTGTCGAAGGGGCTCGGCGCGCCGGTTGGCTCCATGCTGGTGGGCAGTGCTGAGGACATGAAGCGGGCGCGGAACTTCCGCAAGGCCTTAGGCGGCGGGATGCGGCAGGCGGGCGTGCTGGCGGCGGCGGGGCTGATTGCGCTCGAAGAAATGCCAGCCCGGCTGACCGAAGACCACGCTAATGCGCGCCTGCTGGCGGAGGCAGTGGCAAGACATGCGGCCGCCCAGATCGATCTGGCAACGGTTGAGACCAACATCGTGATCTTCACGCTGCGGGTGGGAGGCGATGCGGTGGCGTTCTGCGCTGCGCTGAAGGAGCGTGACGTGCTGGCAGCCCCGGTAGGAATGCGTTCTGTCCGGCTGGTGACGCACTATGACGTTAGTGCAGAAGACTGCGTGCGCGCTGCGGGGGCGGTCGAAGAGTTGCTATCGGCGTGGAGCCAGCACTAGAAGGCGACAGGAAGCGTGCGCCCCTTGACAGAGGACTCGCGTGCCAGCTCTAGCAGCTTCGCCACCTGATAGGCCGCCTGTGGCGTGACGGCAAGCGCGGCGGTGCCGAGGATGGCGTCGCGGACGTTGACGTAGAAACTGCGGTAGTCGCCGGGCTCTGTGCGGATCTGTTTTTCGACGAGTGTGGTCGGGTCATCGGGGTTGGGCGCGATGGCGAGCTTGCCCCAGGCAGACTCTTTCTCTTCCAGCCATGCGTCGGAGGCTGGTGAACCAGGCTGCAATCTTGGCACCTTTGCTCCTCCAACAAGCGCAGGCTCCTGCGGGTCGAGACCCCACTTCACAAAGCTGCCTTTGGTGCCATGCAGGGTGAAGCGGGGTGCGTTGAGGCAGGCGAGGTAGCTGGTGCGGCAGTGGACGAGCAAGCTCTTTGCGTTTGCAGCGGTTCCGTTTTTTGCTGGGTAATACAGCGTGATGTCGAAGGCGTCTTCCACATCGGTCACATCGCGGTCGGCGCGGACAGAGGCTGTGATGGCCGCAGGCGTGCCGAAGAGAACGAGCGACTGATCCACAAGGTGCGGACCCAGATCAAAGAGCATGCCGTGGGAGGGGTCGCCTGCTTCCTTCCATGTGTTGGGGCGCGGCGTCGGGCGGAAGCGATCAAAGTGCGACTCAAAGGTGACGAGACGGCCGACAGTGTTCTCGGCCAGCAGCTTTTTGACAGTGAGGAAGTCGCCATCCCATCGGCGGTTGTGGAAGGGAATTGCGTGGACACCCTTGCGCTTCGCAAGATCGATCAGTGTGAGGGCATCAGCGCTGGTGGCCGTGAACGGCTTGTCGATGACGACGTGCTTGCCGGCCTCAAGCGCGCGCGTGGCCAGCGAGAGATGCGTCTCATTCGGGGTGGAGATGACGACGAGCTCGATGGACTTGTCCGCGAGCAGGTCGTCCAGCGAGCGGTCGATGCGGGCATGAGGATACGCCCGCGCTGCTTCATTGCCTTTGCGCTGCAGGATGGAGGCCAGCTTTAATCCCGGCACGGCACTAACGAAGGGCGCGTGAAAGACACGCCCTCCGAGGCCAAAGCCAATGACTCCGACGCCGATCTCACGCGGCATCTACGCCGCTCCGATCTGCTTCAGCGCCGGATACATCTTGCGATAGTGAGCGTAGCTCTTCTCCATCGCAGCTGCCTCCCTGGGCGCGATGGTCTCAGCGACTTGGATCGTCGCCGCACACGCGGCTTCAACCGTCGGCCATTGACCTACGCCAACGCCTGCGAGCAGCGCCGCGCCGAACGCACCGCCTTCATCTGCAGCGAGCAGTTCTACCGGATGGTTGTAGGCGTCGGCCTGGATCTGCCGCCAGAGCGGACCGCGTGCGCCGCCGCCGCCGAGGCGAATGCGGTTGACGGGAATCTCCAGCTCAGCGAAGAGGGAGAAGGTGTCTTTCAGGCTCATGGCGACGCCCTCCATCACGGCGCGGACAAAATGCCCGCGGCCGTGCGAAGCAGTGATGCCGGTGAAGGCAGCGCGCGCGTCGGGATCAAGATGTGGCGTGCGCTCGCCGAAGAGATACGGCGCCCAGAGCATGCCCTCGCATCCGGCGGGGACCTGCGCGGCGGCCTTGGTCAACTCGTCATAGGCAACGCCGCTGGCGAAGGTGTCGCGCAGCCAGCGCAGCGAAAGACCCGCTCCATTCGTCACGCCCATCACATGCCACAGCCCTGGTGCAGCATGGCAGAAGGTGTGCAGGCGACCGAGGGGGTCGAGCGTCGGCTTGGAGGTCGATGCAAAGACCACACCGCTAGTTCCGATGGTGGCCGAAACAGAACCTGGTCCGACGATCCCCATACCAACCGCGCCTGCGCCCTGGTCGCCTGCGCCGGCAGCGACCGGAGTGCCTTCGGCGAGGCCAGTAGCGGATGCGCCGGCAGCGCTGATCCGCGCGCAGATCTCGGGGCCTTCATACAGCTTGGGCAGCCAACTCATCGGAATGCCTGCGGCCTCAGCCACCTCCTGCGACCAGCGGCGATGCGTTACGTCCAGCAGCAGGGTGCCGGAGGCCTCCTGCATATCGATGGCGTACTCGCCGGTCATGCGCAGGCGGACAAAGTCCTTGGGGCAGAGAACGTGCGCGATCTTCGCGAAGAGGTCCGGCTGGTGGGCTCGCACCCACAACAACTTCGTCAGTGTGAAGTTGGGCAGCGCGGGATTGGAGACAAGCTCGATCAGCTTGGAGCGGCCGATCTTGGCTTCCAGCCAGTCGCACTCGGGCTGGGTGCGCTGGTCGCACCAGATGAGCGCAGGGCGGATGACCTTGCCATCGGCGTCGAGCATGACGCACCCGTGCATCTGTCCAGTAAGGCCGATGGCCTTGATGGCGGAGGGCGCAATCTTTGCTTGGCCCAATACCGCACCAATTGACTCTCGGGCAGCGCGCCACCAGTCTTCGGGGTCCTGCTCGGCCCAGCCGATGTGTTCAGAGTGGATAGGTGCGTGCTCGGCTGAAGCGGAGAAGAGGACGCGGCCTTCGGTGTCCGCGAGGACCGCGCGCGTGCCGCCGGTGCCTACGTCAATACCTAGAAACATTTGGGTCTCCAATTTTTATGTGCTGAAAAAGTGTATCTGCTTTGGGTGACTGGGCAAAAAAGCGGCGGCATTGCAAACCGGTGTCACATTTCATAAATCCTGGCGATCTTTTTGCACTCTTCCGCTATTTTGGCGCATCCAAAACTGGGACAAGATTTGGTGAGTGAGCAATTTGCAGCCCTCCCTCGCGGTACGGTTACGATAGAGACAATGGCACAGAGAAGAGCGACGAAGACCGTGGGCAGCATCCTGACTGCGGCGGCCCTTGCTGTAGTGCTGGCTATGCCCGCCGACGCGCAGGGACCAGGCGGCAGCAACAATAGCTACAGCGCTCCCGGCGCGACCACACCCGCGCAGGCTCGGACAGTGGAGAGCGGGCTGCAACAGCTGACGCAGCCCGGCGGACAGAATCCCGCGGCAGCTACGCCGGACTCATTCAAGGGATCGCTCGTCACCGGTCAGGCAACCGGTTCCATGATGGACCTAACTTTGGACGACGCGATCGCGCGCGGCCTGCGCCAGAACCTCGGCATTATCCTGCAGACGACAGCGCAAAAGAGCGCGCGCGGCCAGCAGTATCAGATGCTGCAGCCTCTGCTGCCCACCATCACCGGCGACGCGTCGATTGAAGTGGAGCAGGTGAACCTCGCGGCTTATGGTTTGAAGTTTCCCGGCCTGAACCCAATCATCGGGCCGTTTCAGGTGGTCGACTTTCGTGCCTACCTGACACAAAGACTTTTCGATGTACCGTCGCTTGAGAACTACCTCGCAGCGAAGCACAACTTCCGCGCAGCCCAGCTGACCGCCGATGATGCACGTGAGATGGTAGTGCTGACCGTCGGCAATGCATATCTGCTCTGTATTGCGGATGCGGCGCGCATCGATGCCGTCAACGCGGAGCTTGCCACCGCGAAGGTCTCGCTGGATCAGGCGACTGCCGCGCATGATGCTGGTATCAGCCCGCGGCTTGACGTACTGCGCGCACAGGTTGACTACCAAAACACACAACAGACGCTGATCTCCGCGACGAACCAGCTGGCGAAGGATAAGCTGGCGCTCGCCCGCGCCATCGGCCTGCCTCTGGACCAGCAGTATCAACTCACCGACAAAGAGCCTTACGCAGCGCTCGATGCTCTCGACCCGCAGGCCGCATTCGCCGCCGCGCTCAAGAATCGTAAAGACCTCGCCTCGCTGAACGAGCAGGTGGAGGCGTATCGCAACCAGAAGACGGCTGCGTGGGCCGACCAGTTGCCGACGGCGAAGGTCTCGGCCGACTATGGCGACATCGGTGAGACGGCCGGTCACTCGCACGGCAGCTATACCGCGACCGGTAAGGTGGAAGTGCCGATCCTGCAGATCGCCAAGACCAAAGGCGAGGAGACCGTCGCTGATTCAAACTACCAGTCGGCGAAGGACAAGCTGGCGGACCAGGTGCAGCAGGTGAACGCGGACATTCGTGACGCCATCCTCGACATCCAGTCTGCGGAGAAGCTGGTGGATGCCGCAAAATCGAACCTCGATCTGGCGAACGAAGCTCTGAGCGAAGCGCAGCAGCGCTTCAAGGCTGGGGTGGCGGACAATCTGCCCGTCAGCCAGGCGCAGACGACAACAGAACAGGCCAATGAGCAGTACATTGCAGCTGTCTATCAACACAATGCCGCCAAGCTCTCGCTCGCACGCGCTACTGGCGTTGCTGAGCAGCGTTGGAAAGATTATCTGGGAGGAAAGTGACCGTGGCAGACGAGCAAAATAAAGAACAGGCCCAACCCGAGCCAAAGAGCGAGCCCGCTCCGCCTTCTAACCGCCGCTTCATCGTCATCGGCGTCATCGTGCTGCTGGTGCTTGCCGGCGTGTTCTTCTACTGGCGCTCCACCTTTACCGAGGATACGGACGATGCGCAGGTGGATGGCAATCTCTACCAGATCAGCTCGCGCATTCAGGGCCATGTCGTGAAGGTGAACGTCAGTGACAACCAGATGGTGAAGCAGGGCGACGTGCTGGCGGAGATCGATCCCGCCGACTACCAGGTAGCGCTTGACCAGGCCGAGGCTGACCTCGCTGCCGCGCAGGCGCAGTATGTGCAGGCGTCCACCAACGTGCCCATCACCAGCACGAATGTGAATACCGCGGTCACAACCTCCAGCGCGGACGTGCAAGGGGCACAAGCGCAGGTGTTGCAGTCCCAGAAGCAGGTGGACGCCGCGAACGCGCGGGTGGTGCAGGCGACGGCCAACTCCAAGAAGGCTGATGACGATGTCGCGCGCTACGCTCCACTGGTTGCGAAGGACGTTATCTCCAAGCAGCAGTACGATGCTGCGGTCGCTGCCGCCGCTGCCTCCAAGGCGCAGGTGGCAGAAGCCGAGGCCGGAGTGCTGGCCTACCAGAACGGCGTGACCAGTGCGCAGCAGAAGCTGGCGCAGGCCGAGGCGCAGTCCAAGCAGTCAGTAACCAACCGCACTGGCCAACTGCGCGTGGAGCAGTCCCGCGCGCAGGCGGCGGCAGCGCAGGTGAAGCAGGCGCAGGCCCGCGTGGAGCAGGCCAGGCTGAACCTCAGCTACACGAAGATTGTTGCTCCGACTGACGGCATTGTGAATAAGAAGAACGTTCAAGTGGGCGCGAACCTTTCTGCGGGCCAGGATTTGATGACCATCATCCCGCTGACTGACCTGTGGGTGACGGCGAACTTCAAAGAGACACAGCTGGAGCATATGCAGGCCTGCCAGAAGGTGGAGCTGAAGGTGGACGCATACGGCGGCCGCAAGTTCTCTGGCGTTGTTCGGCAGATCGGCGGCGCGACCGGTTCGCAGCTCTCGCTCTTCCCACCGGAGAACGCTACCGGCAACTACGTGAAAGTCGTGCAGCGTATACCCGTGCGTATCGACTTCACCAATCTGGACAATGAGGACAAGGACCGCGTGCTGCGGCCCGGTCTCTCGGTCACGCCGGACATTGCAGTGAAGGATGGGCTGGATCAGAATTGCGTGAACCAGATGCAGCAGGCGCATCAATAGCCGGAATTGTTTTTATGCGAGGGCGCGGTTTCGGCTGCGCCCTTTTACTTTGCCGGGCCGCGTCTCTATGCAGGTCGGATGGCGTCGCCGATAAGAAGGATGACAGGCGCAGGGCCGACGGCATCGTCGTTGAGTGTGGCGACAGTGGCGCGGAGGACATGTTCTTCGGGAGTGCTGGCTTTGGAGACCGCGACGCAAGGGGTTTCGGGCGCGATGCCGTTGGCGATCAGCTCATCGGCGAGCTGGCGGAAACGACGGCCCGGCATGTAGACGACGAGCGTGGCGTCTGGCGGAAAGGCGCCCTGCCATTTGGGCGTCAGTTCAATCTTGTCCTGGGCGTGATGCGCGGTAGCAAAAATGAGCTTGGAGGCGGAGCTGCGGTCGGTGAGCGGCGTTTTGAGCTCGGCGGCAACGGCGAGGGCAGTGGTGATGCCCGGGACGATCTCAAAGGGCAGATTGTGCTCGGTGAGGAAGGCGATCTCCTCGGCGGCGCGGCCGAAGATGAGCGGGTCGCCGGACTTGAGGCGGAGGACAGACTTACCTGCACCGGCGTGTTCCAGCATCAGGTCATGGATGCCGGCCTGAGTGATGCGCGGCTGGCCGCAGCGCTTGCCGACATAAATGATCTGCGGTGGATGCGGGCGGGCGCCTGAGGTAGCGAGGGCGAGAATCTCGTCGGAGACAAGATCGTCGGGCAGGATGACGTCTGCGGTCTGCAACAGATGCAAAGCCCGCAGGGTGAGCAGGCCGGGATCGCCAGGGCCTGCGCCGGCGAGATAGACGGTGCCGGGTTTTGCTGGATCGTTCGCGCTCACGATTTGGTCGCCGGTGTTGCTTTGTCGTTTTCAGCGGTGCGCGGATTGGTCTTCGCGTGTTCGCGGGCCATGGTGCGCGAGGGGCAGACGTCATAGCTGCAGACATCGCGCGAGGCGAGGGTGTGCAGGAGCTGATTGCGGGCCTCGTTCAGCGGCTCCATTTGCAAAACTTCACGGCGAAGGTTGCCGACTTCGGCGAGCCAGTCGCCGGTGTCGAGGGGCAGGAGTTCGTTGATCTCCTTGCGCAAACGTTGTGCGAGCGCCGGGGAATGTCCCGCGGTGGAGATGGCGATCTGGAGATCACCGCGGCGGACGACGGAGGGGAAGTAGAAGTCGCAGAAGGGCGGATCGTCGACAGCGTTGATGAGGACGCCGGAGGCTTCGGCCTCGGCGAAGACGGCGCGGTTGACGGCCGGATCGTCCGTTGCGGCGACGGCGAGGAACTGATCGGCAATGTCGCCGTTTTTGTACTCTCGCAAATGCAGCGCGAGTTCACCGGCGTTCGCGAGTGCGGTGATGCGATCGTTCGCCTTGGGCGCGATAACGGTGACTTTTGCGTTCGCCGCCAGCAGCGACTCGATCTTCGACTCAGCCAGCTTGCCCGCACCGATGACGGTGCAGGGGCGCGCGGCGAGCTTAAGGAAGATGGGGAAGAGAGACATGGCTTCTCTTATCCTCCTACATTTTTGCAATTGACTGGCTGCGATTCACCGCGCTGTGTGTACGTGACAGTCACTATCGAGAATTTCCAACCGTCAGCCAACTTTCGCGCCTGCATGGTTGAATACATGCTTTTCTTACCTTGGGGAGAACGTGAGAATGTCGCGCAACCATCTATCCACCACCAGTTCTGCGACGGAACAAACGTGATCTTCATCGGGATGAATGAGGTCAATGGAGGTGTAGTGCCGTACATAGCCTCAAATCTATCGAGAGTCACATTCTCTGTGTTATCGAAGACGGAATACAACTCCGTCCATCTGTGCTGCTCTTGTAAAACCAGCGCATTTGCCAGTTCAGCTTTGAAAGCATCCCGATCGGATGTAGGTATCGGCGTATAGATATCCTGTGCGATCGCAGTCTGAAGAACCAAGAACGCAGCTAAAGCCAGTTTCGCAGTCACGTTTTGTCCTCTGTCGTGCTTACTCGCCGGGCGCAAATCGGCCGGCACCCACAGGCGCGGGGTCGCGCTCGACCGGTGCGACCCAGGTGCCGTTGAGCTGGGAGCGAATGCTCTCGTCGTCGTGGCGGGCGAAGTACTGGCGCAGGTCTTCACCGGGCTGGCGGTCGGCGAGATAGGCACGCAGCAGCTTCTCGATGGCTTCGGGGCAGTCCGTGGCGGCGGCGCGGAAGCCGACCTGCCGGGCAATTCCCGCATGTCTTCCTATAGACCCGCCGACGCAGAAGTAGAAGGCGTCGACCATCTGGCCGTCCTTCTTGATCTTCTTGCCTTCGAGGCCGATGTCGGCGATCCAGGCCTGGCCGCAGGAGTTGGTGCAGCCGGTGACGTGCAGGCGGATCTGCTGGTCGAAGCCGGGAAGGCGGTCTTCCATCTCGGAGACGAGCCACTTGGCGAAGTTCTTGGTCTCGGCGATGGCGAGCTTGCAGAACTCGGTGCCGGTGCAGGTGATTGCGCCGCGGAAGAAGGGCGTGGACTCGACGCGCAGGTCCATCTCGCCAAGCTTGTGGACGAGATCGCGCACGCCTTCGTTG
>Ga0207694_10002590_pt1 | contig 14672 bp, 12 predicted proteins | sample KBSC34metaG_FD_184353 | JGI IMG/M metagenome (GOLD analysis project Ga0207694, IMG submission 184353) | Corn rhizosphere microbial communities from Kellogg Biological Station, Michigan, USA - KBS C3-4 metaG (SPAdes) (version 2) | ecosystem: Host-associated > Plants > Roots > Rhizosphere > Soil...
GGAAGCCCCTCCGCCAGAATGGGCCGCGTATCGCGCCGTAGTTCCTCGCCGATTGCCAGACAGGCTCGCCGTGAAAGTTCCGCCGTTTCTGTGCGCAGCCGTAAATTGTGCTGCAGAGCTCCCCATTGAAATAGCAGGACACAGGCGCTTAGAACAAATGCAAGGCGTGAGTTGTCACAACCATCGAACACCACTCCCCAAAATAGCGCCAACCCGAGCGTAGGCAAATAGAGGACCCGTGCGCCCGCGAAATCCGGTCCGATGAGTAGCAGGTGCTGCACGGGAAGCGCCGCTGCGAGAATAAGACCGAGCGCGGCGAGCAGGCGTGACCGATCCGCACGCGAAACCACTAAGAACAGCGCCGCCGCCAATAGCATGAACGCAGAGGCCAGAATCAACCCAGTCCCTGAGAGGACCGACCAGTTTAATGGAAAGAGAAACAACCCCCACATGCGAAATAGCAGCGCGTTGAGCGTTCCAAGGACATGGAAGTTGAGGATCGCTGGAGTTCCTTGGTCAGTCGTATAGCCGCCGATTCCGCCCAAAAACCATGCGCGATACAGGAATACACTTACGCAAACCGCAGCCATCACTCCGGCCAGTTTTGCAATTTTGAGTGCATCCACACGGCGAAAGGGAATCATACAGAGCGCCATCAAAGGAAGGCAAAATGCGGATTCTTTACTCAGTACGGCGAGCAGAGTAGCAAGCACCATCGCCGCAAGCCAGACAGGTCTCCTGTGACTTAGGAACTGATGGAGCGCGATCAGAGCCATCAAAGAAAACAGGAACGCGAACAAGTCGAAGCGGGCCGCCATCCAGCCGGTTGCCTCCGCATGGCTGGCGTGTACCGCAAATACCAAAGCGGCAAAGATAGATCCCCGCCGGGACAATGGCAACTGGCGGCTGAAAAGATAGACTAAGATGCTGTTCGCGGCATGGACCAGTACGTTCCATAGATGCCAGCGCTCGGAATGGTAGCCCGCCCAATGGTAATCCAGCCAATAGCTGATATAGCCAAGCGGGCGAAAGAAAGGGTCTCCCGCTGCAGGGTGCTTGAAAAGGGCGCTCGCCAGCATTTCGCTCCAAGCTTGCCGTGCGGCGTTGCTCAAATGCGTGTAGTCATCGAAGAGAAATGGATCCCGGAGACTGGGCAGGTACGACGCGACCGCAACGGCCGCGATCACGCCTAAAGCCAGTCCACCGTAATTTTGCGAAGAGACTCGCTTAAGGGCCGCAGAGCCGCGCGAGTAAGAGACCATTAGAAGAATGAGCGATAAGAACGTGAAACTGCTGGCATTCAGAAGCGCTCGGCTTGCCGGCAAGGGGGACAGAAACCCGGCGATGATCCGTGCGAGAAGCGTGATGCTCGCCACCGCAAAGATAGACCAGAGCAACGCCTCGACTCCACGCCTCGCCCACCGCGATTGAGCGAATCGGGCAGGAGACCACATTGTTCGAAATGGTAGCAATGGGCGAAGCTACTGTCCGGCCGGCGCCTGGGTTTCAGGCAGCATTCTCTTGAGGGTGATCCCTCCAAATCCCATACGCAGATAGAGATGGTGCGATGGAGGCGAATTCGCTTGCGTGAAGCTCTCGCCAATCAGGTATTTGTTATGGGGAGAGCCTTCCAGGTCTGAAGAAACCAGGCCAAATTTAGTCCTCGCATCGAGCGCATACGACCCTGGCGGCAGCCGCAGGAGAATGTCGCCTCGCCCCGCCCGCGCATCTATGTCTCCGCTCACGCCGCTCACGGACACGGAACCGTTGCCGTGATGGATCGCCAGCCGTGAGTCGCGGGGCACATGAATTTCGTACTCGATCATCACCCCACCCGTCGTGTGACGCGTGAAGGGCGGTGTCCAGGCGGGATGGCGCGAAGGGAGTTCCGTCGAGATCGTCAATTCTGGTGGAGACTTATGTTCGGTGACAATTCGGACTCGATCCAAGTCTGCGGCACCCTGCTCCGGTTGCTTGGGTTTGTAGCCGTACGGCAACGATTTGATCACCGCCACTTCGACTTCGGGCCGATCCCAACCTTCGACGTTCAAATCGCCATAAGAGCCGTCGATGTGAATCGTTCCTCCGGGAGGAAAATTCACACGTTCGGTTGTAGTCTTTTCGGGCGGCGGTTTGATTCCACCCTCGCCGCGTACGGAAAGCGTTATTCCCGGCAGGCTCAGCAGAACGACGAACGCCAGTCGCGGTCTCATACTCGCCAGAAGGATACTAATTCGCGGCTGCGCGCGTCTTAGTCCAGGTAATTCCATCGAGCTAAAAATCATAGTGGGTGCCCCGGAGTACCGTTCCCGCCGGCAAGCTCAGAAACTTGGAAGATCCAGAGCAAAGGGGGCCCACACGCTAATATGTATCGGCCCATTGCGGCGGGAGAACTAGTTTTTATTCGTCCGGCAGCGAGAACACGAAGACTTGGTTCGAGGTGCTCGGATGCAGTTCCGGCGTCAGCGTTATCAGCCCGTTACTTACCAGCGAGCCTCCGGTGCTGACCGCGACGTACTGCTTGCCGTTCACCGCGAAGGCGATCGGATATCCCGTCACCGCCGAGCCCAGGTTCAACTCCCACAACACCTTACCCGTATCCGAATCCAGCGCCCGAAAGTGCCCGTTGGTATCGCCGCCGAATACCAAGCCGCCCGCCGTCGCCACCAGCGACATCATACCGGCACGCTGTTCGTACTTCCATACTGTCTTACCGGTCTCAGCGGAAATCGCGTAGACCGTGCCCAACTTATCCGTGCCCGGCGCAATCTGATTCTTCCCCCGTATCGCGTACAGCGAAGACGTCAGCGGAGCCACGTCCAAAGGCGAAACCGTCTCGCAAGCGTTCTGCAAGGGATAGAACATCACGTTCACCGCCGGACTGTAAGATCCAGCCTGCCAGTCCTTGCCGCCGTTAGCTGTCGGGCAAACGAACCGCTCTTCGCCTGCCTTCGAAAAAGTGGTCTCGGGATTCACGGTGACTTTCCCCGTCGCGCCGTCAATCGACGAAACCACGTTCTGCCGCACCGTCGGAGTTGCCCACAGGAATTCGCCCGTCTGGCGATCGAGCGTATACACGATCCCCGTCTTGCCCGGGATGCCTGTCACCACCTTGCGGCGCTCGCCTGGCTTCAGCTTGGGATTGATCCACGCCACTTGGCTCGCGTCGGGCGCGACCACCGTATCCACCAGCAGCCGCTCAAAAGGATGATCGAAATCCCAGTGATCGACAACGTGCTGGTAATACCATACGATTTTCCCCGTATCGGCATTCAACGCCAGCGTCGAGTTGTGATACAGGTACGTCTTATCGTTCCCCGCCAACATGAACTTAGGCGCAGGCGACGTAACCGACGTCCCGATATAAATGAGATTCAGTTCCGGGTCGTAGCTCGGCACCATCCAGGTGCCCACGTGTCGCCGCTTTTCATAGGGGATGTTGCCCCAGCTTTCGTCGCCCGGTTCGCCGGGGCGTGGAATGGTGTGCGTACGCCACAGTTCCTTGCCAGTCTTGCCGTCATGCGCCGTGATGATGCAGCCATCCGGCGTGGCCTTGTATTCGCAGCCGCGGCCGGAAACAATTTTGCCGTTGGCAATGATGGGACCCGAAGTCTCCTGTGCCGAATCCTCGCGGTAATCGACGATGCGGTTTTCCCACACCAGCTTGCCTGTCTGCGCGTCCAGCGCATAAACGAAATCGTCGGCGCTGGTGTCGATAATCATGTTGCCGTAAATGGCCAGGTTGCGGTTGATGCTGGGAACGATCAGAAACTTATTGAGGTCCTCGGGAAGTTTGCGTTTATACTCCCAAATCAAATCGCCGGTGGCCGCCTGGATCGCCTGCACGTAGTCGCTGGGATTCGGCAGGTACATCACTCCCTTATAGATCAGCGGCGTCGCTTCCTGGATTCCGGGACCCATGCCGCGGGTCCAGATCATCTTCAGCTTGCCGACGTTGGCGCGATTGATCTGGGTAAGCGGACTGAAGCCCCAACTGTTCAGCGTGCGCCGCCACATCAGCCAGTCGGCCGGATCGGGATTCTGCAAAATCTTGTCGGTCACCGGGACGAACGGAGCCGGCGCAGGTTGTGCCAAAGCCGGCACACCGCCAACCACGGCGAGAAGCAACAGAGCACGATAGAGGCGCATGAGTATCCTTAATTTAAGACCGTTCTATTTTACCCTGACGTCCACGAGAGCGACCGTGACGCAAGCGTGTTATTCTCATCTGTGGTTATGAGTGCTCAAAATCTAGAAGCGTTATTACAGACTGTCGGGAATCCCGTGAACCTGCTCCGCAATTCGCAAATCGGAGCCTATGTCTATCCGGTAGTGCCCGGCGAATACACTAACTGGCGTGACGAACAACGCGCGTGGCGCGATACCTGCGTGCTGTTCGACCAGTCCCACCACATGGTGGATGTAAACATCGAGGGCCCGGATGCCCTCAAATTGCTCTCGCATCTGGCGATCAATAGCTTCGCCAAGTTCCCCGTCAACCGCGCCAAACAATTCGTGCCGTGCAGCTACAGCGGCCATGTGATCGGCGACGGCATTCTGTTTCACATGGAAGAGAACAAACTGGTGTTCGTCGGGCGCGCCCCCACCGCCAATTGGATTCAATTCCATGCCGAAACCGGCGGCTACAACGTGACCACGGAGAAGGACGACCGTTCGCCCTCCCGCCCCGGCGGCAAGCCCGTGATCCGCAAGCGCTACCGCTATCAGATTCAAGGTCCTAACGCCAAGCAGGTGATCGAAAAACTGAACGGCGGCCCCATCCCCGACATCAAGTTCTTCAACATGGATTACATCACCATCGCCGGACGCAAGGTCTGCGCGTTGCGTCATGGCATGGCCGGCGCTCCCGGGCTAGAGGTCTTCGGACCCTACGCCGAAGGCGAAGAAATTCGTGCCGCCATCGTCGAAGCCGGCAAGGATTTCGGTCTGCATCAAGTCGGCAGCCGCGCCTACGCCACCAACACCCTGGAATCCGGCTGGATTCCGTCGCCCCTGCCCGCCGTGTATACCGGTGAAAAAATGAAAGCCTACCGGCAATGGTTGCCCGCGACAGGTTATGAAGGCACAGGCTCGCTAGGCGGCAGTCTCTATTCAAACAACATCGAAGACTACTACCTAACGCCCTACGAACTAGGCTACGGCCCGTTCGTCAAATTCGACCACGATTTTATCGGCCGCGAAGCCCTCGAGAAAATCGCCGATAAACCCCAGCGCAGGAAAGTAACCTTCGCCTGGAACGCCGAGGACGTCGGTAAAGTATTCCGTTCCCAGCTCGACGCAGGCCCGAAGTACAAATACATCGACCTGCCTTTGTCGAACTACGCGTCCGCGTCCTACGACAAGGTCACGAACGGCGGCAAGACAGTCGGCATCTCGATGTTCAGCGGTTACAGCTACAACGAAAGCTCGATGCTGTCGCTAGGTGTGGTCGACCCTGACGTGGCGATCGGCAACGAAGTCACACTCTATTGGGGCGAAGAGGACGGCGGATCGAAGAAAACCACGGTCGAGCGCCACAAACAGGCCGAGATCCGCGCCATCGTCAGCCCCGTCCCGTATTCCAAAGTCGCCCGCGAAGAGTACGCTAAAGGTTGGCGCACCGCTTCGCATTGAAGGTCCTGGTTCTCGACAACTACGATTCCTTTACCTGGAATCTGGTGCAGGCTTTAGAGACCGCCGGCGGGAGTTGTGTCGTCCACCGCTCAGACCGCATCACTTTGGCTGAAGTGGAGTCACTCGCGCCCGACCGCATCGTAATTTCCCCCGGACCCTTTGGTCCAGACCAAACCGGCATCTGCCCCCAGGTCGTGAAATCGTTCTCCGGCAGCGTCCCCATCCTGGGAGTCTGTCTAGGCATGCAACTCATCGCGAAGATGTCGGGCGCCGACGTTCGCCCGTCCGGCCACCCCGTTCACGGCAAGGCATCCCCAATTCGCCACGACGACAAAGGCCTCCTGCGCGGAATGCCGAATCCCTTTCTAGGCGGCCGCTATCACTCTTTAATAGTGGACCAATCGAGCGTCTCCACCGAACTCGAAATCTCCGCCTGGAGTGAAGACGGCCACATCATGGGCTGCCGGATGCGGGATCGCGCCGTCGAAGGCGTGCTGTTCCATCCCGAATCTTTCCTCACCGAGCACGGCGCCCGCATCTTCGAAAACTTCCTGGAAACTCCGGCGCATGTGGTCTGATCGAACCCCGCCGGAACGTTTGCGCGCGCTAGTCGCAAAGCTGCATTCGGTGCTACCCGCGCCCAGTCTCCATAGGACGGCAAGCGTCGATCAAGTTGAAGAACCATTGCACCTTGCGCCCGGTTTCGCATCTGTGACTGGCACAAGGCCCCTCCTGCTGCACAATCCCTTAGCGACCATAACCTACTCCAACGGATCTGCCGTATTCACCACCCCCGCAGGCACCGTCGAAGTTTCCGCCCCCGCCTTCGATGTATTGGAAGCCATGCTCGTAGCCTGGCGGGGCCCCTCAGAAGCCATTCTTGCCGGCTTCCTCTCCTACGACCTGGCCACCGAAATCGAAGACCTCGGCCCCATCCCACCGCCGGACTTCACTTTCCCGCAGTTCTACTTCGCCCTATACGATTCCGCTTTGACCCTTGAGAACAATCAATGGCGCCACTCGACAACTACCGCCTGGCGAACTCCACCGGCGCTCCGCAGCCGCCCCGACCGCGCATCCTTCGAGGCATCAGTGGAGCGGATCGTAGCCACCATCCGGGCCGGCGATATCTTCCAGACCAACCTCTGCCGCCGCCTTGAAGCCGATTTCGACCCCGCCATGGCGTGGGACTTGTACCAACGCATGCGCACGATCAGTCCCGCACAATACGAGTCCTACCTTCAAATCGACGACCAGCGCGCCGTCCTCTCCATCAGTCCCGAACTGTTCCTGAAGGTCAACGCAGGTATGGTGGAATCTTCGCCCATAAAAGGTACCCGCCCCCGCGCTCACGACGCCGCCGAAGACCAAGCCCTGTCGGCAGACCTCCTCACCAGCGAAAAAGATCGCGCCGAACTCGCCATGATCGTCGACGTAGTGCGCAACGATCTTGGCAGGGTCTGCGAAACCGGATCCGTCGAAGTAACTCAGCACGCCGCGCTGATGACGCTCCCCACCGTCCATCATTTGTATTCGACCGTAAAAGGCCGGCTTCGCGAGGGATTGGTCGATTTACTACGAGCCGCGTTCCCCGCCGCGTCCATCACCGGCGCTCCCAAGATCGAAGCCATCCGCGCCGCCATGCACGAAGAAGGCCAACTACGCGGCCCCTGCATGGGCGCCATCGGTTGGATTTCAATGGACGGAAACATGGAACTATCGGTCGCGATCCGCACGGCGTTCACGTCCGACGGCCAAGTGCGATACTATGCCGGGTGCGGCATCACGGCTGACTCCGATCCCCATACCGAGTTCCAAGAGAGCAGCCACAAAGCCGCCGCCTTCGTGCGGGCGTTAGAGGAGGTCAAGCGATGAAATTGGTTCTCGGAATCTTGTTAGGTGCGGCCGCGCTGTGGGCGCAGCCTCAGCCGCCCCCGGCCCCGTGGCGGGGAGCGGGCCCCACGCCCTGCGTCGGTTCCGACGGCGGCATCTATAAGTGCGCTCCCCCACCCCGCTCGATCGCCGTTCGCGCCGGCCGCCTGTTCGACAGCAAAACCAGCCAGATGTTGGCGAAACAAGTCGTGCTCATCACCGGCGACCGCATCACTGAAGTGGGCCCCGCGTCCCAAGTGAAAATCCCAGCCGGCGCGGAAGTGATCGACTTCAGCCAAGCCACCGTACTGCCCGGCTTGATCGACGCCCACACCCACATGTTCAACCAGCGCAAGCCCAACGGGACCACCGAAGACTACATGCTGATCGCCGTCCACAACGTCCAGGCCGATCTACGAGCAGGCTTCACCGCGGCGCGCGACATGACTTCCCATGGCAACGGCTACGGCGACGTCGCCGTCCGCGACGCGATCAATCAAGGACGCCTCGACGGCCCCCGCTACCAAGTATCGACGCGCGGGATCGTGTGGAGCGCCAACCCTGTGGACCCCGCCGTTCCCTTGAACCCGCTAAACCCCATCGCCGTTCACACGATAGAAGAAGCGCGCGCCGCGGTGCGCGAAGAAATCGCCCACGGAGCCGACTGGATCAAGCTGTATCCAGCCGGCGCCTACTCCTTCAACGCCGCCGGCAAAGACCTATACGAGGTCACCTACCCGCTGCCCGTAGTCCAGGCCCTGATCGACGAAACCCATCGCCTCGGCAAGAAGAACGGCTGCCACGTCTATGGCGGCGAGGGCCAGAAGAACGCCATCATCGCCGGCTGCGACACCATCGAGCACGGCTTCGGTCTCGATCAGGAGCAGGTAAATATGATGGTCGCCAAAGGTCTCTTCTACGACCCCACCATCGTTCGCTACACCGAGCCCTACATGGACGACAACGACAAAAAGAACACCGGCGGCAAATACCGCATTATCCCGATTTTCACCAAAGCCGCCACCATGGCCGCCGCCACCAAAGGCATCAAAGTAATGGTGGGTAGCGGAGCCGACGGCTCGACCTTCGCCCACGGCACGCAAGCCCTCGAGTTCGAAGCCCTGGTGAAGCTAGCCGGCATGACTCCCGCGCGCGCCATTCAATCCGGGACTATCATCAACGCCGAAGCGCTGGGATGGCAGGATCAAATCGGCTCCCTCGAAAAGGGCAAGTACGCGGATTTGGTCGCAGTCTCCGGCGACCCGCTAGCCGACATCACTGAACTCCAGCGCGTGAAGTTCGTGATGAAAGGCGGAAAAGTCATCCGCAACGACATGGCGGCCGGCGCTCCCCGATAACATTGACACCGCCTCCGTGCGGGATTAAGCTGCGGGAGGCACATAGAAAGGCTTCCCACATGCGTTTCGCAACACTTCTGCTACTGACGTTGCCGGCGTTCGGCCAAACGGCCGTGCCGACGATCCCCTTCGATCCCGACCCCAACTTCCTCAAGCTCAATTACCAGTTGAATCTGGGCGAAGTGCTAGGCGTGGCCGTCAATTCCAAAGGCACGATTGTGGTGCTCAATCACCCCGGCAGCGCCACCTCCGGCCCGCTGTACGGAAACGCCACCACCCAGCTTCTGGAATTCGACTCCACCGGCAAACTCATCCGGGAACTCGGCAAAGGCGTTTACGGACTAGGCTACGCCCACGGCGTCCGCTTCGATAAGTACGACAATCTGTGGGTCGTGGACAAAGGCACGCACGCGGCTATGCGCTTCAACCCGGCGGGCATGGTGACGCTGAATCTCGGCCGCCGGCCTGAGGGCCCCGATGAACCGGATTACTACAAGGGCAACGGCCTGGGCCGCGGCGGCGCCGCGACATCAGTGTTCCCGGCACTACCGCACATAGACGGCAACTTCCGCGCCCCCACCGACGTCGCCTTCGATTCCGACGATAACATTTATATCAGCGACGGCTACATCAACTCCCGCGTCGCCAAGTTCGACAAGCACGGGAACTGGATCAAGTCCTGGGGTGAACGCGGCCTGGGCGGAGTGCATGCCAACGAGAACCCAGGCATGTTCAATACGCCGCATAACATCGGCATCGACCGGCAAAACAATGTCTATGTGGCGGACCGCGGCAACCGCCGCATCCAAGTCTTCGACCGCGACGGAAATTTCAAGCGCTTCATTTTCCTGAACGTTCCGTACGACAAGAAGCGCCATCCGGTGCTAGGGAACGCGCCGGCGAATCCACCCGACGAAACCGCTCCCTGGACCATCTGCATCACGCAAGGCGCCACGCAGTATCTCTACACTTCCGACAACGAACCCGGCCGCGTCTACAAGCTGACGCTTGACGGCAAGATTCTAGGAATGTTCGGCGAATCCGGCCACGACGTGGGCCAGTTCAGTTGGATCCACGGCATGGCGTGTCCCGCCGAGAACTCCCTCTTCATCGCCGACATGAATAATTGGCGAGTGCAGAAAGTGACGCTCCATCCCGACCGCGCCAAAGTAGCGTCAGGCGGAGAAAAATAGCATGCGCCTTGGCTTAACGCTATTGATAGCCGGGTCCGTGATTCTCGCCGCCGACGCCTCCGTTACCTTTCACAAGGACGTCGAGCCGATTTTGCAGCGTAATTGCCAGACCTGCCACCGCCCCGGGCAAGTCGCGCCCATGTCCTTCCTGACGTATCAAAACGTCCGCCCCTGGGCTAAGGCGATGAAAGCCGCGGTGGTCGCGCGCAAGATGCCGCCGTGGTTCGCCGATCCCCAGCATGGCCCGTATTTGAACGACCGTTCGCTCAAGCAAAACGACATCGATACCATCGCGAAATGGGCCGACGCCGGCGCGCCCGAAGGCGACGCCAAGGATGCACCCGTCGCCGTCACATGGCCGGAGGGTTGGGCCATCAAGCCTGATGTCATCGTAGATGGACCCGTCACCGAGGTGCCCGCAAGCCCCAAGAACAATGTGGTCGAATGGATCACCGTGATCATGCCCACGGGTTTCACCAAAGACACCTGGGTGACCTCGGTACAGATCAAACCCGAATTCCCCGCAGTCACGCATCACATCTGCATCGGCTATTTACCCCACAATCCGGACTACAAATATGGAGTGGCCTACTGGGCCGACAAAGAGCGCGACCAGGAAGGCTCCGCGCTCCCTGACAAGGGCCCGACCTTCCTCGGTGGTGGAACACCGCGCAGCAACGACGGCAATCCCACTCCCGTCGCGGGCGGTCCTCGTGGGCTGCGCCCCAACGCAAGTTCGCAGCCTCCCGGAGGCGCCGAAGATTGCTACCTTCCCGGCAACTTCGCGGCCGATTATCGTGCGATCAACGCCGCCAAGCTGATCCCCGCCGGATCGGATATTACGTTCAATTTGCACTACACGCCCAACGGAACCGCCGTGACGGACCACGTGAAAGTCGGCTTCACGGTTCTCGATAAAGCCCCGGAGCGCCGCTATGTTTCGTTCCTCACCACTTCGCCCACCGATGCCAAGCGCTTCGCGATTCCGCCCAACGATCCCAACTGGCTGAGTCCGCCCGCGGAGGTCACGTTCCTGCAGGACGCCGAACTGGTGTACCTGATGCCGCACATGCATTTCCGCGGCAAGGACATGACCTACATTCTGCAGTTCCCCGACGGGACCAAGAAAACCATCCTGAGCGTCCCGCATTACGACTTCAACTGGCAACTCGGCTACGACACGTCCATCAAGGTTCCCAAAGGAACCGTCCTCCACGTCGACGCCCATTTCGACAACTCCGCAAACAACAAGTTCAATCCGAATCCGAACAAAACGGTATACTACGGAACCATGACGTGGGAAGAAATGATGAACCCGTTCTATGGAGTGGTGGTCGGCAAGGATGTAGATCCCAAGACCATCGTTCACAGTAAATATCTGCAGGTAGGAGGCGGCGGTTAACATGGCGAAATCGAAAAATCCTTCAGGACGGCGCGGCTTTTTGAAGGGCGCGGCAGCGGCTAGCGCGGCGGCGCTGGTGGGCCAGTCGCCTGTGAAAGCGCAAGCCCCAGAGACGCGCCGCAATGTGGCGGTGCCCTCCGCCACGGCGCTGGCCAAGGAGACCGAACCAGTCGCGACCGACGTCGAAGTATTAACGGCGGACCGCCCTGGGTCAGACTTTATGGTCGATGTGCTGAAGTCACTCGGCTTCGAGTATGTCTGCGCCAACCCAGGCTCGAGCTTCCGCGCTCTGCACGAGTCGCTTATCAACTACGGTGGCAATAAAGCTCCGGAGCTGATCACCTGCTGCCACGAGGAGCAGTCGGTCGCGATGGCCGATGGCTACGCCAAGATGGAAGGCAAGCCGCTGGCCGTGATGGCGCACAGCACCGTCGGCTTGCAGCACGCCGCGATGGCGATCTACAACGCCTACGCCGGCCGCTCGCCAGCCTTCATCATCTTGGGCAACACCATTGACGCCACCGCACGCCGCCCGCTGATCGAGTGGTATCACAGCGCTCAAGACGCCGTCGCCATGGTGCGCGATTACTCCAAATGGGACGACCTGCCGATCTCGCTGCCGCACTTTGCCGAGTCCGCCGTGCGCGCGTACAAGCTGGCTGTAACTCCGCCGATGGGCCCGGTGATTCTGGTCGCCGATAGCGATCTGCAGGAAACACCAGTCGAAGCAAATCTTAAACTGCACATCCCTAAATACACGGCATCCGGACCGCCCGCGGGCGATTCCGCTTCCGTAGCCGCCGTGGCCAAGCTAATGGTCAATGCCGAAAACCCGGTAATCTTCGCCGATCGCTGCGTGCGTACCGAAGCCGGGCAGGCGCTGTTGGTCGAACTCGCGGAAACACTACAGGCGCCCGTAGTCGGAGGAAAGTTCCCCAACCATCACCCATTGAGCCAAGCGGGCGGTCGCGCGTTGATCGCCAACGCCGACCTCATCGTCGGCCTCGAAGTGCCCGACCTTTGGGGAACCGTCAACACCGTACGCGACCAATTGCATCGCTCCACGCAAACCTTCATCAAGCCCACCACCAAGGTAGTCAGCATCTCGGCCCTGGAACTCGGCATGAAGAGCAATTACCAATATTTCCAGCGCTACCCGGAAACCGAAATCTCCATCGTGGCCGACGCCGAAGCCACACTGCCCTATTTGATCGAAGCATGCAAACGCCTCATCACGGCCGATCGCAAGCGAGCCTTTGAAGACCGCGGCAAGAAGCTCGCGGCGGCGCACGAACAAGGCATGCAGCGCGCGCGCGACGAAGCAACCTATGGATGGGATTCGAGCCCCATCAGCCTCGCCCGCCTGCAAGCCGAGTTGTATGAAATCATCCGCACGAAAGATTGGTCGCTAGTAGGCGGCGGCGCTTCCCGCCTATGGAACATCGACAAGACCTATCGCACGGCAGGCGGCGGCGGCGCGGCAGGCGTCGGCTACACCGCGCCCGGCTCGGTCGGCGGCGCACTCGCCAACCGCAAGCATGGGCGCCTTTCAGTAGCGATCCAAACCGACGGCGACCTCATGTATGCTCCTGGAGCCCTGTGGACTGCTGCCCATCACCGCATCCCTCTGCTCAGCGTGATGCACAACAATCGCGCATACCATCAGGAAGTGATGCACATCCAGCGCATGGCCAACCGCCATCAGCGTGGAATCGAGAATGCAGGAATCGGCACCACCATCACGGACCCGAACATCGATTTCGCCACCATGGTCCGCGGCCTGGGTGTGCATGGCGAAGGCCCCATCACCGAAGCCAAAGACCTGGGCCCAGCGATCCGTCGCGCCCTCGATGCAGTCGAACGCAGCGGGGGGCCCGCTCTAGTAGACGTTGTGACGCAGCCGCGCTAAGGGATCACCATGCGTTACTTCATCCTTCTCGCAATGGTCTGTGTGTTAAACGCGCAGACTCCCGCAGGCAACGCCGCCAACGGCAAGAAGATCTTCGACACGTATGGCTGCTATCAATGCCACGATCACGACGGGAAGGGTGGCGCGGGCGCGCGGTTAGCGCCGAATCCCATTCCCTTCGCGGCATTCTCGCGTTACGTGCGTAACCCCAAGGGTGAAATGCCTCCGTACACCAGCAAAGTGGTTAAAGACCAGGAACTAGCCGACATCTACGCGTTCCTGCAGAGCATCCCCGCCCCGCCGGCGTCGAAAAGCATTCCGATGCTGAACCACTGAAGAGTTAAGCCGGCCCGACAATCTGAACCCGCATTCCTTCCGGATCTTTGATATGAAAACCGGCATCCAGATTCTCTTCCGGAGTAACTCCGCGCTCCTTCAACTCGCGCGTCACGGCTTCTTTGTTGAACTTCTCGACGCCGATCGCGTAGTGATCCACCAACCCCGTGGGACTCTTGTGATGCAGCGAGACCAACACCTTCCCCGCCGGGCCCAGCCGCACGATCTCGTTAGGCTTGTCCTCGCTCACGATGGTGAATCCGAATATCTTCTGGTAAAAAGCAATCGACCGCGGCAGGTCCGTCACCTGAATACTCACGTGATCGATCTTGGCGGGCTTAATCGCAGTCTCCTGCGCCTGCGCGCCCGCCGCCGTCAACATCGCCAGTCCTTGGATCAACCCGCGCCGCGAGAGCGCCCCCTTCTCGAAACGGTTCAACAGATCCGAAATGATCGCTTCCATACAGCCTCCTGAATTATGGTTTCACAGTCTCAGCAGTCGTCGTTTTCGTAACGGCGCAACTCAGCGAGCGGAAATAGGAACTCGACCGACTCCGCGGGGCTCGCGCCGGCGCTCACCGTGGTGCGAAACGTGATGCCCTCGAATCCCGAAGCGCTTTTGAAATACGGCAATCGCACCAGATGCGCGACGTGCCGGTCAAACGCCAGTGCGGCCAGACGATATTGCGAACCCACATTAGCAGCCGTCAGCGTGGTCACTACTGGAACTTTCAGATAAGTCCCGCCGCGGAAAGCGGTGAGCTCGGGCTTCGCCAACGGATCAAAATGCGCTTGCGGACCCAGTTCCTGAACCATCCTATCCAGAACCGGTTGCAGCCCCGTCTGCCGTTGATCGAGAGCTTCCTTACTCGGTGGCGGAAGTGGTGCTGCAACGGGGGCCGGCGTGCGCGCGGCAGGCCGTTGCGAGACCGTAGCCGGAGCTTGTCCGTCGAACGGCACACCCTTGC
>Ga0207694_10002594_pt1 | contig 14657 bp, 10 predicted proteins | sample KBSC34metaG_FD_184353 | JGI IMG/M metagenome (GOLD analysis project Ga0207694, IMG submission 184353) | Corn rhizosphere microbial communities from Kellogg Biological Station, Michigan, USA - KBS C3-4 metaG (SPAdes) (version 2) | ecosystem: Host-associated > Plants > Roots > Rhizosphere > Soil...
TGTTCGTGAAGCTGTGCTTGTCCAAGGTGTGCTCAGGGGAATGGATTTGGAGGCTCAGTGCGTGGTGAGAGCCGTCAAGGTATCCCTGCCCAAGCTCGACGTGTGGGAGTACGTCGCGGCCGACGTTGTGCAGGCACCCAACGATCTTCCAGCTGGCGCTTACGAAGTCTTGTTTGAAGGCAGGAAAGTTAAGGTCCACAAGACGGCACACGGGTGGACGTCAGAGCAGGCGTGATGAGCAGAACTGAACTCAACGTCGAGTACGACAGCGAGATGAGGCCGATCTCAGCAACTTGCACCAGGTGCGGCGGGAAGATGCCCCAACCGCCTGCAAACCTGCAGAACTCCGCTGACATCATTGTTTGGCTGTCGGAGAAGTACATCGAACATCGAAAGCTGAAGCACTCTCAGGATGAGAGAAGACGAATTCCGAGAGATTAACGGGAGCCTTTGGCGAGGGATCTATCGACTCAGCGCTACCGATTTCTATAATGCGTGCGAGCCGAGCGGGGCGGTGGGTTTCGATACCAAGCAATCAGTGCAGGGTCGCAGCTGTGTGTACGCTCCTTCTCCAACAGGTCAGACTCAAGTCCTGCCTTTGCGATGGTTGCGAAACACTTGTGACAAATCGAGTCTATGCTGCCATCCGAGTTTTGGCGGTGAGAGAACTTTGTTCTGGCAATTTGCAATTTAGTCCTCCACAAACGCGTTCGATTTGAGCTGACTTATATCGCGAACGACTGAAGCAATGCAATCGCTATACGGTAACCGCGAATTGCTTACTGAAGTTGGTTTAACGGTTTAGTGCCTGATCGATTGACAAGAACTTGTCAGCAATTGATCTTGAAGATCTTGTTTTTCGAAGCATGCGAAGTGTAGGGCAGGGCGAGATTTCATATGGAGCTGTTGAGGCTGAGGCCTCCGGGTTTATGATTCGCGATGCTCGAACAGGATTGATTTCGGCTCTGAGTTTCCCGACTCGCAGAAAAAGGCCCACATGGACGATCTCAAAACACTGACGACGTTGCTCCATATGACGAATGAAGCGTGGGAATTGGCGTCAGAGATTGAGAAGCCAGAGCGCCTCAGGTTGCTAATTGAAGAAATGAAAGGCAAGGCAAGAGAAGAACGCGGACGGCTGAAGCAGGATCATCAACAGGGCACGCGTTACGACCTGTGCATGACTGGGATCCTCGAAGAGTTGAGTTATGTTGGCAAGTTGTCTTGGGAACGAGTCAGTGGCTTGGATTCAAGGTTGATGCGTGTCCGAGAGGAGATCGAGCGAACGATCGTAGACGTCAAAGGCAAGCGCAGGATCATGTAGACCTTCGCGTATTGCAAAACGGTCTGCACTTTTGCTTTAGGGGAACCTGAAGCCTTCTTGATTCTCACGCGTTCTCGAACCGGTCTTAGATCCAGCAATTCTTTAACTACATACCCGGCAGTCGTCCCGTCAGAAAACGAGCCCAATTGAGAGACTGTTGCACGGGAAAGAATTGGCTGGCTGCTCAATATTGCTACCGAGAGCCGACCCTACTTCCCAGCTTTCTCCTTCGCCCACCGTTTCCGCTGTGCTTCTGCAATCTTCTTCCTTGCCTCTATGCTCATCTTCCATTTGTGCTTTTTGGTCACCTTGGCTGCAGGTTTCTTCGCTCCAGTTTGCGTGAGTACGGAGAGACCGAGGGTACGGAGCGCACAATGCTTCCACCGGAGTACGGAGTGTCTGATGTCGCTCTGCCCAGTTCGCGGCAGGTGATCAGCGCCTCACAACCAGACGGCAAAACGACGTGATTTAGAATTGGTCCTCTTCGTTCATGCGATCGAGGTTTCGTATACGACGCGGTCTTTCGCTCCGACGATGGAGAGATCAGATTGCGTTCGATACGGGTTGGCCGAGTGGACCGAAGCCACGACTGCTCGAAGGACAGCCGTCGCTCTGGGCCGAAGTAGAACTCCAGTTGAAAAATCCTCACGCACAGTGAAGATCAGATCGTGGGCCGGTAAAAACCGCCTATACGGAAACAATCCGAAGACCGGCGAAGATTCGAAAAAGTTCCGTATTGCCCACTATTCAACCGCAACGCGACGAGTAGACTATCCGTGTTGTCCGACGACTTCCTGAACCTACCTTGCTGAGGTGTGGATGAGTCTTTCACAAAGTTTCGCCGGAATATCCTTCATTGGGCTGGTACTGGTCGGCATATCACCTAGCCAAGTTCCCGATAGCTCTAGCGCGAGGGCGAAGAGCTATGAGGTTGTCTCGATCAAGCCGAGCAAGCCCGGAACGCCTGGAGTCTCCGAAATTCTGCCAAACGGCTTTCGCGAAACAGATACAACTATCGCTAGCGTGGTCCGTGACGCCTTCGGAGTCTTCTACGAGAAACGAGTTCTCGGAATACCTTCATGGGCTGAGTCCGAGCAGTATGACATTGCGGCGAAGGTAGACTCGGATACTGCAGATCGATGGAAAGGGCTCACAAATAAGCAGAGGCACAAAGACGAAGCACCGATGTTGCAAGCCCTGCTCATCGATCGATGCAAGCTCAAAGTGCATTTCGAAAAGAAAGAGATGCCCGTATACGAGCTTGTGATCGCCAAGTCGGGCTTGAAGATGAAGGAAGCGCCCAGGGATGAAGTGGACAACGAAGAACTATCTATGGGAATCACGCTCACGGCGCACGCAATATCAATTGAAGACCTAACAGTAACTCTATCGGGCATAGATGGACGTCCAGTCGTGGACAAGACCGGCGTCGGCGATAAGAGATTCGATTTCAAATTGCATTGGACGCCAGATGGTTTGCCCGGCAATCAGGATTCTGGGCCCTCATTGTTTACCGCAGTTGAAGAGCAGCTTGGTTTAAGGCTGAAACCTTCCAAATCGCTCATGAGTGTACTTGTAATCGACCAGATTGAGCGGCCATCCCCAAATTAACGATTCACTCTTTTGATTGCGGTTGGAACACCGCCAATACGGAAACAATTCGGCTCTCGGTCAACTTCTTGACAAAGTTCCGTATTGGCCACGATCCACTCGGAACAGTTTGTCTGTTCCTAATATCCCCACTTGCGCAGGGTTGGCCTGACGTCCGTGAGAGTTAAGTGTTTCGGCCAAAGGAATCGAGAATCTTCGCCCCTATAGGTGATGTTTAGTTGATTCGTTGGAAATCCGGAAACCGATTCGGCATCGTAAGTGAAGGTGAAGGCTTCATGGAAGGTGCCGTCAACGGTCTTGTACATCCGAGGACCCTCGAAATCTTCCTGTTCTACAATCCATCTGTAGCCGCTTCCTGCTCTTCGGAAGGCAATCGTTCGCGAAGTTTTCGTGGAGATGTGGAGCATCGCGTCATAGGTTCTTGTTGGTTTAGATTCCCAGCGGACATCAGCGGCGTTGGGGATGGGAGTGAAACCGTAAGCCGTGCGGTCAAACTTAGCTGCTGCCTTGAGCAACGGCTGAATTCTCGGATCATCCATCCCCACATTGCGCGGAATCAAATCGCACCCGGTGACGCTGAGTGTCAGCAGCAAGAAAATGGCGCTTACCTTGGTTTGGCTCTTCATCGGACTGATGACATCATACTTGTGAACCGCACAACTTAATGGAACAACGCGGTTACTCCTGGATCACCGCTAGGCAAGATCGGAAACGCCTTTGCAACGAGTTGCGGTGAGCCTCTGAGTGATCTAAAGCGTTTTCGATTTGCAGGTGAGAAGGAAGCCGGAGGCGTTTGCCGCGGATGCGGTGAGCCTTATGGGTTTTCAATCGCAGCTATCTGATTTTTCGAGAGTTGACGGTTTGCAGCGCAAAGTGCCGGCAACTCTCTTCCCCAACTCATGCAGCCTTAGTATGGCATGATGCAGCATCCGGGGCGCCTGCGGCTTCGTTCTCACCGCCGATACCGAAACAATCCCCGACACGGGCGAACATTCGACAAACTTCCGTATTGGCCACGTCTATGTAAGTCCAAGTCAAGAGAAAAGCACAGAATTCCTGGGCGCGCACCGGAGGGCGCGCAATTGATCTGATCAGGATTTACCGTTACGCAACAGTGCCTCTCGGCCGATGATTCCTGCATCAAGCAGAACCACACATCCATTTGCTGTCTAAGACTCCGAGGAGTCCGCACAGAAGATTGAGTTTGTGTTCTCTGCCAGCCCCGAAACAACTCAACGGGAGCCTCCGGAGTTTTCACTCCATCGCACAGTGGCCTACCTGCGGGGCCTGGCAGTCTGCGCATCGGAATAATCCTGGTGTTTTTCATTCATGGGCAGGTTTTTAGGCCGCCGCCGTACCTCCGAATTTCTCGGCAGGCACGAAATCCTGTTTTCTGCGTTCGACCGCAATCATCCAGGCCACCATCTTCCTGGCAACTGCCAGTGTGGCGCGGTTGCGATTGCCCCGCTGCATTTCCTTTTCGTAAATCAAGCTCAGTTCATGGCTGTATCGCGGTGCCAGCTTCGCTGCTTCCACCAGCACCTGCTGGATATGCTTGTTGCGCTGCTTGGAAATCGGCGTACGCATGACCTTGTCTGCTGAACTCCTCTCGGCTCCGCACAGCCCGCAATAGCTGATAGCCTGTTTGATCGATCGGAAGCGCACCACATCCCCGATCTCCAGAACCCAGGTCAGCGCCGTGATCGGACCCACTCCGGGAACTGTTCTCAACCGCTTCAGCCGCTCGGCCAGCAGCGGGTCGCGCTCCAGAGAGCTCACCAGTGCATAGTCCAGTTTCTGTGATCGATTAATCGTGTCCCGGCTCAGCTTCAAAAGCGGCCTGACACAGTCGATCTCTTCGTTGCCCGCCATCAGTTCGGTGAAGTAGCCCACCTTGTGCAATCGCTGTTTGTTGAAACTCGCACCGGTCTTTATTAGCAAGCCCGAGATCCGGTTCTTCATCTGCACCATCTGCTTTACCAGCAGCCCGCGGTAGCGCAGAGTTCGCCGCACGGATCTCGGTCGATGTCATGTAGCACTCGGGAAGGAAGTCACAACGAAGACAGTCGGCGATCTTGCTGGCATCGATCTTGTCGTTCTTGCGCTTCGCTGCGGCAATGGCTCGCAGCATCAGAGGATGGGCTACCTTCACCTTCTCCGCATGCGGAAGAAGGTGATCGTAGATCCAGCCGGTGAAGATCGTCGCTTCCATCGCCATCATCCGGGGTTGGGGAAGAGTCTTGATCCAGGCATCAAGTTCGCGCCGTGTTGATCCGATCTTGCCTTCACAGTGGATCTTGCCGGCCGCGTCCTTCACGCAATAGCTGATCGTCTTCTTGTGAACATCAAGTCCAATGTAGTACATAGTGTGGGGGATGCTGCGATTGCTCCGCTCGCGTCATACATCGATCTTCGGTGAGAAGGGACAATCACTCCCGGCTCCCTCTAAATAAGCGCGCGCGACAGTCTGACGGGATAATCCCATCAGCGCGGCCATTAGCTTGATGTTGTTGGCTGGCGGCTCGAACCTCGATGCAGTTACCCAGAAGGGCCTAGGATACGAGACCTGGATCAGGCGGCGATTTGTGGTCTGGCACACGGCGAACAACTAGACCCGTCGCAGACACGTAGCCTACCGCCAAAAGGACAAAGCTGGCAGCGAGCCAACTATTCCCGATGGCGGCTCCGAACGACTGATGTTGCATGCTATGTAGAAATGCTATTCCACCTATCCAATCGATCATTCCAACAACCAGCAACGGGACTCCGGTCCAACGGGAGGCTGCGAGGCACACGACCTTGAGGACCACAATAAGCCATCCGAATCGCAAGTCGGAAGGTTCTGGGCCTCCACGATTGAAGTCGTAGCCAAACTGGCTAAAATACTGCAACACGCTGTCAAAGACAGTTAACGCTCCAAGCAGAATCAAGCTGAACCAGATGCATACTTTTTTCATCGAACTGCCGTTCCCACAGCCAACTGGCCGTCCTTGCGTCCGCCAGTAATGACTAGAATCTGATCTCCATGCTTGAGCCATTCACTTATTCGCGTCGCTCCCGGAAGGTCAGGATGCGCTGCAGCCACGTCTGCAAGCGCTTCGTTGCATGTGGACGCTGCTGCGGCCTGTTGCAAAGTCATGTGACCACCTCCAGCGTTGCTTGCTGCCGACAGGCGCGCAGCATCGAAACAGCGGTCATGTGCTTGGCAGGCAGCATCTAGCACATTGATCGCAGGACCTCCTCCGCCTGGGCCACACCAATGAGTTCCGAAAAGCCGCTCTGTCCAAGGATCTGCTGGTTTCAGCGTCTCCATGCGGTAATCCCCGCCCTGCCCGATCATCAGTTCTATTGCGAGCGCGTCTGGGCCGATGCCTCCTTGGTCGCCGCCATATACCTCAACGCTGGCTGTGCCACCTGAGATGTAATTGGACCCGGACGATGTATTCCCCCATCCACCATCTTCTATTCCCGTCAGATAAACATCGTTCGAACTGGAGGATAAATACACATTTGTGACCGTGCCGTCCACCCAATAGCCGTGGGTATCCTTACATTCCCCTGCGCTGCTTTGTTCATCGATGCCAATTGGATTACCGTTTGCATCTCGATCCACATCCGTCCCCGCATTGTTAAGGTAAACGCAATCGTAGCCATCAGGATCGACAAACCTTAACGGATTGTTCAGGACGTAGCTATAGAGATTCCATGTTTGGGGATTCCTCAGTCGAGTCGACAAAAACCATCCTGGGTCGGGGCTGGAGAACCGGCCCATCGTAGATGTGTAGTACCTGGCTCCGAAATAGTCATTGCCTGAGTCCGAGTCCCGTTCCTTCCCCGTGAAGTGTTGTTCCGTGGTATACGGACAGCCGCCGGTCGTCGTAAGACCGGTTCCAAACGGCAGGTTGGAGTAGGTGGTTGGGGAGCATCCTGAACCGCTCACTTCAGCCCTCCTTGTGCCGAGCCAGTCATTGAGTGCAAAGTATAGATGCGTGCTCTTGTAAGTTGCAAGGAGTTGCCCGTTCGCGAATGCATTTGAGTGGTCCCAAAAGCCGGAGCCGGTGATTTCGCTGAGTTGTTCTCCGTCAAAGCCAACGAGGATTCCCGCTGTAATCTGGATGAGCCCGGTACAACTCAATGGACCTCTCGTCGCTTTGCCAACCCTATTCCCTTCCGCGTCGTAAATGTAAACAGTGGTTGTCTGCGAAATAGAATTCATCACAGCACACACCCGGCCTTCGCCATCGTAGAGATAGCTATTTAGGCCATCAGCGGTCTCGTTTCCGGCGTTATCATAACCGCTGCTCTGACCCGTGTTCACGCTCGTGCTGTCCATGCGGTTCGTATTTGTAGTTGTGTAATCCGCCCAACTCGTCTTTGGGGGATTATTGTTGCATGCAGTTGTCGAGAGCGACTCTGAGGTGCGATTGCCAAACGGGTCATAAGTCCAGCAGGCAATTTTTCCGCTGTTTGGCCCACTCGACGCAGTCCCATTCACGAGGCGGTTTAAGGTATCGTAGCCGTAGTTCCAAGTACCGGTCACAGAATCAATCACTTTTGCCAGATTGCTGTTTGGGGTGTACGGAGTACCCGTGCCGCTACAGTTCGCATTGCTTGGCATGCAATAGCTGTAGAGCGTGGCCCCCGAGTTGTTCAAATATCCACCATAGATCGACCGCATTCTGACATCAGCGCGATGCTGATACGTTACGAGATACTGACTTGTGCCGCTGTTGTAACCAAAGGAGGCATTTTCGAGTCCTTCTGCTCCATAGGATGATGCTGGTGTAGCATCGAAGAGCTTGGTTATCGAGTCAATTGAGGTGCTGGCGGTCATCGTCTGGAGACGCGCGAGACCTTCATATGTATAAGTCCAGGTTATGGGGTGGTTTGTCAGTCCATTGCTGAGGGTCACCTTGTTGCCCATGAAGTCGTATGTGGCAGCAATACTGACGTGGCCCGCGCAATCCCCAGGAATACAACCAGTCTTACTGATCACGCGGCCCATCTGGTCGTACGAGTATGTTGACGTCGTATCTGTCGCCGCTGTGGATTGAGAGAGTCTGCCTTTAGCAAAGTTAACCGCGGGCGAAAGGACCGCGCCGTTAACATCAAGACCATCGTATCCGTATTTGGCGGTGGGGGTTCCATCGCTGTAGACCTTTTGGGTAAGTCGGTTCAATCCGTCGTATGAGTATTGGATGTTCACGCCGCGTGCATCCGTTTTGTTGGTCAAATTGCTGTCGAGGTCATAGGAGGGTGTGCAGTTCGCGCCGTTTGGCGCCGCTCCTCCTGTCGTCCCGTAACAAGTCCAGCCAGACTCTGGATTGAAAGCTTGGCTAAGGCGAGACATCCAGTCGTAATAAAACTTACGCTGACGCTCCACATAGGACGAAGTGCCTTTTGCCCCACCATATTGGTCCACTTGGAGAAGGTTCCCGACCCCGCTATAGAGATAGTCAGTCTCCATGGAAGGCACCTGCGTTGCGCCATTGGGCTCAACCATCGCAATTAACCTACCGAGGCCGTCCTGAGTTGATTGAGTATCGTTCAACGCCTCATCCTGATGATCTACCCACAAGCCGGGCGTAGAGGCAAGAGCAGCTTTACAATTCGGCTGACCATTCGTTTGCTTGTTGTAGTAACACCACCATTCGCTGCTGGTTCCATCCTGTTTCAGCTTTTGGACGGTTCTCCCCAGAACATCGTAATAGTACTTGGTGATCCCGTAAGTCGAGTCCGAAGTGGAGTAGTAGGGATTCGAGACCGTGAAGACTCGGCCCAGCTGATCGTACGTTGTATCTACCTTGATAGAGTTGGTGGATTGAGGCGAAGACTTTACGGTTTGAACAGGCCGGTTTAAACCGTCGACCTTGACCGTTGCACTTACCGTATCACCTGCCGTGTCTCGCCGGACCGTCGTAACCACATTCGGCTGCGAAGCGGTGTCATTGTATGTGTACGATGTCCAGCCAGTGTCGGGCCGCGTTTCTTTCATCAAACGCCAGAACGGATCGCCGGTTCCCGAACTCGAGTAGCTGTAGGTCGTCGGTTGTGAATTTGCATCAGTGAATGACGTTTTCACCTCTCCACTACAGTCCCAGGTAAATGATGTGGATAAGGACCCAATCGACACCAATGTTGGAAATGAACCGTTGCACGCCCCGTTGGTGATATTCGTTATTATGCCGCGCGGATCTACTGATTTGGTCAATAGGCCTGTATTGGGGTCGTAGGTGTTCGTCGTCGTCGCGGAAGCTGAACCGGAACTCCAATTGGTTATGCTTGTCTGATGTCCAAAACTGTCGCAGATAGCGGTTGTCTTTGATAGAGTCCCCGAACTGTTTGTGGTGATGTCCGATGTCGCACAGGAATAGGCCCCATAGACGATCTGTCGATCGCTGACGAAGTTAGTGCCTGGGGGAGTCGCTGCCCCGAAGCTAAATTCCTTGTCCTCGATAATATTGTTTGCGCCACCATACTTGATTTCGGATAAGCGGGAGCCGCTCACATTTGGATACGTGGTGTAAATGTCTTTCTGGAAAGGCGGAACTGAGTTATTGTTTGTTGCAGCACTAGCAGTGGGAAGACTGTCCGAGGCACAGTTTGTGAAGTTCTGGTTGTAGCACGTCACAACCGTTTTAAGTAGGACCTGCGAGCCCGCCACCTTTTGGAAAATCTGGCGTTGAATTTCATACTGGGCGAGGAGCGCCCCTTTGTTCAACGCATAGGACCAGAAGCCGGTACCACTACCGAATGTATAGACGGTTTGGTTACCCTGTGGATCTGTCACCGTCGTGGTCCAAAGGTTGGAAGTTGAATTATACGTTCTGCTGTACGTCCAAGTGCCATCCAGCGTTGTTTTAGTGAAGCCTGATGTACCACCGTCTTCGCAACTCACCCCGCTGTTCGGCCCGTTGTAGTTGTAGGTGATTGTGCCCCCGGTTGGCAGCGTGATCGTCTGTATCCGAGCGAGAACCGAATCGTAAGTGAAGCCGTATGAAGTGCCATCGGGCAGAGAAATCGCTGTGACTGCCGGGATGCTTGCGGCAGAGACCGTAGGAACGTTGGGGCAGGTTACTCCACCAGTCATGCTGATGTTCGTGACTGTCACACCGAAGTTCTTAGACAAACCGTCTGGGCCCGTATATGAAAAGCTGTTTGCAGACGAGCTCTTCACAATATTTAGGGCCACGTTTTGGATGTTTTGGGTACTGTCAGTAACGTACTCATGTGAATAGACGGGGAAATTTGGGTCATTCGTGAGAGTGATCGTGTTTCCGTTTGCATCGATCGAATCATTGACGATTCCAGTAGCTAGATCCCTGACATAGGCCGCGGGTGCGCCATTTCCTCCCGTTAATGAAAGGCCATACGAACTGCCATCTGACGAATAGCCTGCAAATTGATTTGTTCCCCAGCCAGGATTGGGCACGAAATTCGGACACTGAATTGGAGTCCCTCCCCCCTGTGTAAGGGTGGCAACTTGGAGATTGGACGGGAAATAGTGAACTGTCCCGTGATTGTCCAAATAAACGAAATTGTTGTAGACGGTGTATTGGCCGTAGTTTGTTGACCCAACGGTGCATTGCTTGATTGTTGAAGCAAAGGACAAGGAGCCGGGCCCGACGCCATAGGCAATAAAGTTGCCCATCACAGGCGTCCACGCAAAGGTGATTTGTCCGGTTCCGGGCCATCCAACTTGTGAGCCCGGGCCAAAAAGTGGTGCGGGTGTTCCGAGACGGTTGGTATCTGTGGAGAGCACCACTGAAAGGGGCAATCCGCGTCCAGGCAAGCTGCGTATAGGAACCTCAAGATGGGTATTCAGATTCGCAAGATTGACGTTGGTCAGAGAATCAGAGGCGAATGATGACCAAGGAGGCAGGCCAACCTGGCTCTGCGCAAGGCAGATATGTGCGGCGACCAAGAGAAATGACAGCACGCAAAGACGGCGAACCGCTCGAACGTTCACGATAGTCTCCAAGTTGTACTGCGGGAATTTCCACAACATAGCGAAGAAATGAAGGAGCGTCAATTACCCGCTGGTAATAACACTTCCGTTCCGGTCCTATTTCCTATTTAATGAACATCTCGACAAATTTCTACATCATTCCGCAACTTGACTAGGGTTTCCCCGGTGTTGCGTTTGCGCGGGTGGATCAAGGTCGAAGGTCGATTATCTAGAACCAGTCTCATAAATAGCTGGCGCGATTTGTCGTCCAACCCTGGGGCTGCTCTGTGAACTCCGCATGCGTTGATGACGGGACGCTGGGAACTGACTATAGTGCGTGAATAATGGTTATTCGCCTTCTCCCGCTGCTTCTCCTGACATGTGCCACACTCCTGACAGCACAGACGCCCAAAGTCCCACTTGTCGAGCTTTATACGGACAATCAGGGGCTTTATTTTCCAGCAGGTAGAACGCTCTACGCGGTGATCTTCGATGACGGTCGACTTGAATACATGGACACCACGAACCGTGATTTGGTGGTGAAGCAGAGGGTCTTAACAGCTGCGGATTTGATTGCGCTGCGACAAAGGCTTGAGAGCAAAGCTATTCTCCCATTCACCGGGATCATCAACGCCGAGCACCAACCGCAACGCTCCGACTATCAAACGAATCTTGAGGTTTCCATTGGGCGAGATCATACCCGGCAACGGTTCGTGATGCGCGGTTTCGATGCCGAGGATGCACGACCATTCCCGCAGCTGTTCAATGCGTTTCTCTGTGTCATCGATGATTTCAAACACGTGCAGTATCGGCTGTCGTGGAACTGCGCGAATTCCCAATAGAAGAGCGTTGCGGGCCAGTCAACGCCAACCCTTGGGTTTCTGAGGAGTAACGGAAGAGGCCACCACTCGACCCGAGTCGAAAATGCCACCAGTAAAATGGAGCATTGGAGCGCTAGCGGTGGACGAAGACGACAAGCAAAATCTCAAGGTGGCTCTTGTGGTTCTCCTGTGCTCCGCGCCCCTGTTATTCCTCTTTGCCGACCAAGGGAGAGCGAGAGCGGCGGCAGTCTGCGCGAGCGTTTTCGGACTCACCATTTGGTCGCGGCGACACGTAAGACGCAAAGTTTGGTTCTGGATCGTGCTGGCATTGTTAGCAGCCGCGCATGTGCCTCTGATTCTGTTGGTCCGCTGGCCAGATGCGTACCTTGGGCCATACGGTCTGATTCCAATAATGCTAGTTGACTACGCGTTCGTATGTGGCCCGATTTGGCTCATCGAAGAAGCAATGTCGAGTGAATCCAAGATAAGCTGACTGCCTCATCAGGACATTCGGGGAGTATTACCGTTAATACGGAAACAATCCGCAAGAGGGGCGAAAATTGAACAAAGTCGAGTAGGGCTATGGCGCTAAGCGGGCTTCGAATGATGCCGCCGTTTCCATAACCCCCTCTAAAAGTAGGGTCGAGGACTGGCGCGGCGCTCCGTAGGTCCAGCCTATCTGTTTCTCCCCGTTTCCTTCGGGAGTGCCTCAATATCTGAACCGTAAACCCGTTTCCAGTCCCCGCCTCGTCACACGCAGCGTGCGGATTTCCCGCACTACGCGTTCCTGTTTGCTTCGCATCGAGGGTTATGTGACCTATCGTGCTGGGGCGACTTTCAGCGCAGGCTTCGTGTACCGCACCCGATAGTTATTGAACAAGCCGAGTGCGGTATAAAACCATTGCCTCTTCCATCGCTTCCAGCCGAGACCTTTGCGTTTCTGGCTACGCATCAGATGCCGCCGAATCTTCTGTTCCACCCAGTTTTTGATAAACGAAAAGACTTGACTGGAGTGCCCTACTGCAAAGTAGTTCACCCAGCCACGCAAGATGGGATTGATCAACTGAATCACCCTTCCCACGGGTTGGCTGATGTGTCTGCGGAACACGTCTTTGAGCTTTCTCAGTAGCGCCGTGCGCTTCTTCAGCCGCGGTGTGTACTGAGGCCGCCATTGTCCCTGACAACTGGAAACTCGGCGAAAGTCAAAGCCAAGGAAAGCAAAACTCTCCCCCTTCTGCAGATCGACCGTCCGACTCTTCTCCTCATTAATCTCTACCCTAAGTTTCGCCAGTTCCTCCCTTAGCCGCTTGCATACCGCCTTTTCCAGCCAGTCATTTCGCGGGTGTGCGTCGATCAATATCACCAGATCATCAGCGAATCTTGCATACTGAATCGCGGTGTATTTTCCGTAGTGCGTGGCTTCAATCGCCCTTTCCAGCATCCGGTCGACTTCCGTCAGATACAGGTTACTTATTAAGGGTGAAATTACCCCGCCCTGCGGGACGCCCTTCTTCCCGGTAGCCTTCAACATCATGCTCAACAAGCGCATCACATCATCGTCCCGCACCCGTCGTGCCACTTTCTCTAACAACAGCGAATGCTGAACGTTATCGAAATAGGCACGGAGGTCAAGATCAAGAATGCGTGTCTTGTGTCGCACAATCGCTTCAGCCACCCGGTTGATTGCTTGATGTGCTGTTCGGTGAGGCCGGTATCCGTACGATCCCGGTTGAAAGTCGGCTTCGAATATCGGCTCCAGGATGAGCTTGAGCGCTCCCTGGACTACACGGTCCCGGATGCAGGGAATCGAAAGTACGCGGACTTTTGTGCCCCCGTCTTTCGGTATCTCCCGCTTCCGTGCCGGCAAGGGTTGATACGTGTGTGAGACCAGTTCGTCCCGAATCTGATTCAGAAAACTCTCCACTCCTCCTACCTCGATGGCTGCGAACGTGACACCGTCGACTCCCGGCGCCCCTTTATTCTGCTTCGCCACTCGGTAGGCTTCGTGCAGCGTCTCCTTCTTGCAGACGTGAACGTATAGTCCCCAGAAACGCCAAGTCGGTTCAGCCTTCGCCTTGACGTATATGGTCCGCCTCAGGTCTTGCAAACTAATAGGTGTCTTTGTCATCCACCCTTGCCTCCCATATTGTCGGATCAGTTACAAACAGCAGGGCCCCTTGGCTCCGCCAGAATTACCCGGCTTCCTCGCTACTGCGGACCCGGCCGCCACCCTCTCATCTTCTGCCGACTTCCCGGTGTGGCCGGTTATACGGCTTCCCTGCTCCGCCGATTTCGCGACGGGATGAGGAGGGCTTCTCCAGTTGCTCTGCATATCCTTGTCAGCGTGCCGTCACTATCACCCCGCCAGTGTGGTTCTCCGCGTCAGTCAGTCTGCGTAGTCCCATGCTGTCTTCGCCCTACGGAAGCGGGCTCGACCACTGAAGTTTCCACCTCTCGAGGCCACCTACGTGTTCATTTTCATTACGGCCCGTTGACTCGCCGTCATCCCGAGGATGACTTTTATTGATAGGCTTCAAGAATTTGGTTTCCCTCCTCCTTGCTATCTAGCTACGAGGCTCTGACTTTTACCTCGGTGGGACTGGATTGCTCTCCCACTGAACATGCCAGCATTCGCTGGACGCACTTCCGTACAGTGAGTTTTCCCCAGTACGGCTTCAAGGCTGACATATCAGATGATGCCTTCCTGTCCGTTGATTTGCTTAAGCCTGCTCCCGGCGTGCGCAACCCAACAAGCAGTTTGCTTCCATCCTTCGTATCGTCCAGGACTGAGACCTGTGATCCCGTTCTGAGCCGGGCAGGTTTTCTCTTCCGATACCGTCACTAGGGCCTCACGGCCTTACCCCAGAGGTCCTCGCTCCGATCGGTTATGTTGTCCCCGTTCATCAACACTTATTGACCTCATCCGAGCCACTCGCGTGCACTCTCCGATGGC
>Ga0207694_10002595_pt1 | contig 14653 bp, 12 predicted proteins | sample KBSC34metaG_FD_184353 | JGI IMG/M metagenome (GOLD analysis project Ga0207694, IMG submission 184353) | Corn rhizosphere microbial communities from Kellogg Biological Station, Michigan, USA - KBS C3-4 metaG (SPAdes) (version 2) | ecosystem: Host-associated > Plants > Roots > Rhizosphere > Soil...
GCTTCCGCGCGCTCGCGGAAAGCGTGGCGGAACGGGCGCGGCACTTTTACCAACTCGCGCGCGAGACGTTGCCGCCGGAGGATCGGCGCTCCATGGTGGCAGCGGAGTTGATGGGCTCGGTGTATTGGCGACTGCTGCGCAAATTGGAGCGGCAGCACTTCAATGTCTTCGGACCGAAGCCCACGCGCTTGAACAAGGCGCAAAAGCTTTTGTTGATATTGCGCTCGTGGTGCCGGTTCGTGCTCGGCGCGAGTTCTCCGAACTATGGCAAGGTCTGAATTGCCAGCATTGGACGCGCGGCCATCCGCAGGGGACACAAAAAGAGGAACTGCGAACCGCCGGTTGATCGTCAACGCGGATGATTTTGGGCGTTCACGCTCAATCAACGAAGCGGTCATTCGTGCGCATCGGGAGGGAATTCTCACCACCGCTAGTTTGATGGTCAATGAACCCTCGTGCGCCGAAGCGGTGGCATTGGCGAAGGAAAATCCGCGCATGGGTGTGGGCCTGCATTTGACGCTGCTAATGGGCCACTCCGCGCTGCCACCGCGCGAGATTCCCGGTCTCGTCAATTCGCAATCGGAATTTTCCAACGATCCCGTCGGAGTGGGAATGCGGTATTTTTTCCGGCGCGGGTTGCGTGAGCAATTGCGCTCGGAAATTCATGCGCAATTCGCGCGCTTCCGCGCAACCGGTCTCACCCTTGATCACGTGAATGGGCATCTGCACATGCATTTGCATCCGGTGGTGTTCGGTATTCTGATGGAGGACGCGGAGGCTTTGGGCATTGAGCGGATGCGACTAACGCGCGACCCGTTCTGGATGGACGTGCCGCTCGCGCGCGGGCAACGGTTGTATCGCGCCAGCCACGCCCTGATTTATTTTATGTTGTCCGCCGCAGCGCGCGGGCGATTGGCCAGGCGGCGCATTCGCCATACGCAACGCGTGTTTGGTTTATTGCAGAATGCGCGCGTGGATGAGGCGTACATTTCCAAATTGCTGCCGGTGCTGCCGCGCGGAGATTCGGAGCTTTACTCGCATCCGTCACTGGATGAATTTAAACATGAGTTCGACGGCCTCATCAGCGCGCGGGTGAAGGAACAGTTACAGCGATTGGGGATTGAGCTGATTCGGTATCAGGATTTATAAATTTATGCTGAAGTTTTTGATCATCCTCCTCATCGGCCTGAGCTTTGAATCAATCGGTGTGGTGATGCTGAAAAAGGGGATGGGAAAGATCGGTGATGTGAAGGAAATCAGCGTGAGCGAGGTGGCTCGCGTGGTGAAAGCGGGCGTCACTAATGGTTCGGTTCTGCTGGGGGTATTCTTTGAAGCGCTGTTTTTTGCGACGCTGCTGATCCTGATGTCCCGGAGCGATATCAGCCTGCTTTGGCCATTGACGGGATTGAGTTTTGTCTTCGCCACGATAGCGGCGATAATTTTTTTGGGCGAAAAAGTTTCACCGATGCGTTGGGTGGGAGTGGCTTTGATCGTGGTGGGAGCGATTGTGATCAGCTACAGCGAGAAAGCCAACGAACGCGCCAAAGGAGCGGTGACACCTTCAACTACCGCCACTCCCGGCGCCCAGTAATTCGCTTAACACGTCCGCCAGTTTTTGCGCGGCGAAACGGGTGTTTTTCTGCAATTGCATCAGCTGCGGAATTTTTCCGGGAGACTTCACCAGGGCGAGGCTCAATTTCGAAAAAGAGAGCGTCTGGTCGGCATCCATCAACTCGTTGAAATCGAGCGGCAGGTCGTCGAGGGCGGAATCGGAAATGACGCGCAGGGTGGCGCTGGGAATTTTTTTCTCACGGCAAAGGTTGCGAATGAATTGCGATTCCATTTCCACGACATCCGCGCCGGTGCTTTTGCGCAACTCGGTTTTTTCCGCGATGGTGGTGGCGACGCGAGTGGCGCAATGAAACTTTGCGGGGGCTGCGCCCGCTTCCTGGAGCGTGGGTGCGAGGCGGCATTCCGGGTCGGCATCAAAGACGACGTCGCCAATTTTCAGGCGCGGATCCAACGCACCCGCAAAACCGCAGGTCAGCACGAGACTGGGGAGGCTTTTCGGCAATGACTGCAACAGAGCTTGTTCGGCATGTTTCCGGCCCATGCCGGTAATGAGCACGGAAATGTCGGGATTTTCTTTGGCGAATTTTAGGAACGGCGCAGCCTCTTCCTTCACCGCGAAACATACCAGAGTCGCTTTCTGCGCGCCTTTGCCGTTCGGATTATTTGATGCCACTGAGCCGCTCCTTCCAGATTTGATAGAGCAGCACGGTGGCTTTTACATCGCGCAGGCAATATTCGGCAATCTCGCGAAACTTTCCTTCGGCGAGCAGGTTGCTGACATCCATCCCGGTGACACCGTGTGCTTTGGGGGATTCAATGCCGAACGCTTTGCAGTAAAAATCCAAATTGAACCGCCGCGCCGCGCCATCACGCCCGCTCACGCCGTAAAAAGTGAGTTGCTCGGCGAGGTCGCAATGCGGGTCGGTCTGGTAGCGGTAGCCAAGCCATTCCTTGCGGCTGATGGGAACGTTGAGCAAGGCGGAGCGGAGGTAGATGAACGGCACATCGAAGCCCCGGCCATTGAACGTGACAATGGATTCGTAATGCTTCGCGACATCCCAAAACGCGGTGAGCAATTCCGGTTCATCCGCGCAGGGAACGAATTCCACCGGGCCGGCTTCGGCGGCGTCCTCCTCGAAATCCTCGGCGGTGAACAGCACCTGCCCGCGCTGGCTCTCGGCGTTGAGCATGGCAATGCACACCACTTGCGAGGTAAAGGGCCAGAGGCTGCATTGGCGGGTGAGTTCGGCGCGGCGCTCGGCGCGGGCGGTTTCATCCGCGATTTTCTCGCATTCGCGAAAGAGATATTCCTGCTGCGCTTCGTCGAAGTGGTCGATAGGCAGCGCGGAAGTTTCGATGTCGAAGACCAATTTGGCCATGCGGGAGTTAAGCGGCACGAGCGGTTCGCGCCAAGGAAATTCGGGTGGCGGTGGATGTGATTCAGCCCGCTCGTGGGGCGCCGGTTTCACATTGCTCCACCGCCGGAAACCTTCCAGACTCGTGCGCGGTGAACGCGCCGAACTCGACCATTCTGGCCATTTTTGCAGTCACCTATCTGGGGCTCGCGATCGGGCATATTCCCGGGCTCAAACTCAACCGCGTCGGGATCGTTTTACTCGGGGCCATCGCCATGATGATTTTTGGCGGGGTCACGGCGGAAAAAGGTATCGCCTACATCAATGCGCCGACGATGCTGCTGCTCTTCGGCTTTTTCGTCATTTCAGCGCAACTCCGGTTGTCCGGCTTCTACGATTGGGTGGCGAATGCGATTGCGGCGCACCTGGATAACCCCGCCCGCTTTCTCCTCACTTTAATGGCCGTGACGGGCGGGCTTTCAGCATTTCTGAATCACGACATTGTTTGCCTGGTATTCACACCGATCGTCGGCGCGGCGTTGCTTCGCCGGCAAATGAACCCGGTGCCGTTCCTGGTGGCGCTGGCGATTTCCAGCAATATCGGCGCCGCGGCGACGCTCATTGGCAATCCGCAGGACATGATGATCGGCTCGGTGGCGCGCCTGAGCCTCGGGAACTATGTGCTTTGGAGTTTTGTTCCCGTTTTATTCGCCATGGTGGCGGCTTACACCATCATCTGGGCGCTATCAAAGAAGAACCTTGCTCTCACCACCCCGGCGGGCGAAGTTGCCCTGGCCGGTGACAATTGTGAATTCAATCGCCCGCACACGATCAAGGGGATTGTTATTTTGGTCATCGTGATCGCTTTGTTTTTCACTTCCTTGCCGAAAGAAATTGTGGCGCTGGCCGCGGCGGCGATTCATCTGGCCAGCCCGAAATTTCGCACGGACGAACTGCTCAAGCTGGTGGATTGGCCGATCCTCGTTTTGTTCATGGGATTGTTCGTGATCACGGGGGCGTTTCAGTCGACGGGTTACGGCGATTCCGCCATGCAATGGCTGGCACGGAGCGGCTTCGACCTGAATCACCCGCCGGATCTCGCCATTGCAACTGCGATTCTCTCCAATCTAATCAACAACTCGGCGGCGGTGATGTTGTTGATGAAGGTGGTAGACTTGTCGCATCCGCATGCGGCCTACGTGCTGGCGCTGGCAAATAGTCTCGGCGGGAGTTTGATCATCCTCGGCAGCGTGGCGAATATCATCGTGGTGCAACAGGCGCGCGATTTGGGAGTGGAGATCAGCTTCCGCGATTTCGCGCGATTGGGAATTCCCGTTACCCTGGCGGCGCTGGGAGGGCTGGTGGCATGGACGATGGTGATGAGTTAGACAACATTCCGAGAACCGTACGCTCGGTTGAATTTTTCCGGGGTGGCTTCTTAATGCTCCCTTCCCCCCTCCCATGAACCTCGTAGCAGCGGACGTGAGTCCGCTCCATTAAATTCACGGCAAAAGCCAGAGCCGACTCACGTCGGCTGCTACGGTTCAACGGTTCAATGGGCGAATTTATTTGGGGGATTCTCGCCCCCGCCCTCTCCCTTGGGGGAGAGGGTAAAAATTTAATCACGTTTTCGAAAACTCTCTCATTGCCAGAACTGAGGAATGGATGTCCCGTTCAATGGCCGTTGCCATTTCCGTTGTGGGCGACGCTGTCCTTGACTGCGGGCAATTGAATCCAGAATTGGCTGCCGTTTTTGCCATCCGATTCCACGCCTACCTGGCCGCCCATGCGTTCCATGGCTTTGCGAACAATCGCGAGGCCAATCCCGGTGCCCTCGTATTGGCTCTCGGGATGAATGCGCTCGAACATGCCGAACAAGCGATGCTGATGCTCCGGCTTGATGCCGATGCCGTTGTCGCGGACGAAAAGTTTTACGTGGCCATTGTTGCGCTCGGTCCACACTTTGCAATGCGGGGTGGTGTGCGGCGGCACGAATTTGCACGCGTTGCTCAAAAGATTCGAAAGCACCTGCGTGAGCGACGGCTCATGGCCGATGACACTTTCCAATCGATCGGCAATTTCAATCTCGCCGCCGGAAGCCTGGATGCCCGGGTATTGCTGGACGATTTCGCGCACCAACGAATCGAGCGAAACCGGTTGCACCGCGATCTCACAACGCGCCAGCCGGCTGTAAGTGAGCACCTCGCGAATCATGCGATCCATGCGGTTGCCGCTGCGGGCAATGCGCTCGAGATATTCGCGTCCGGTCTGGTCCAGTTGCTCGCCGTAATCCTCGAGCAACGCGTTGGCGTAGCCTTGCATCGCGCGAATGGGCGCGCGCAGGTCGTGGGAAATGGTGTAGGAAAATTCCTCCATTTGTTGCACGACTTCGCGGAGCGAGGAGGTGCGCTCTTCCGTCAATTTCTCGAGCTTGCCCGTATAGCTGCTTAATTCCTCCTGCGCGCGGCGGAGTTTCTCCTCGCTTTGCTTGCGGTTGATAAATTGCGCCAAGGCCTTGCTCGCGAGAGCCAACTCCGTGGCAAGCGCCTCCGAAATGGGCTGCTTGCCATGCACGGCGAACACGCCGATCAGGCGGTCGCCGATTTGCAGCGGATACGCGGCAAAGCTCGTTACTTCGTCGGTCTTCAACCATTCCGCGTCGGCTTTTTCGACATCGCTTTGGACATTATTGTTGATGACGATTTTGCGGCGTTCGGCAATACGACCGATAGTCGAGGACCCGAGCGGCAGGCTGTGATCCGGCCCGTCCGGGTTGGTGGAAATACCCGCGCTGGAACGCAACTCCAGCGTGTCGGAATCCGGTTCCAACGTCCAAATCCGCACCTGCGCCAGTTCGAGGCATTTGATCAAGGAATCGGAAACGCGCTGCAAAATGGAAGCCATGGGGCCGTCGTTGCCCGTTTCCATGGCGATATCCGCCCGCATCTGCGCCAGGCGCCCGCGCTCGGCAATGGACGCCTGCTCGGTGCGATGTTCCGTGACATCGCGCAGCACGGCGATCAAACGTTCCGGCCGGCCCTCTGCGCTGAGAATTGGGCGGACCAATACATCCCACCACTTGGGCGTGCCTTTGGGCGTGGTGCGGAAACCGACAAACCGGCTGCCTTTGCCCGATAGCGCGGCGCGGTACGCCTTTTCCGCGGCTTCGCGTGCGTCGCCCTCCCACACTCCAGGCCAGTAGGGTTTGGAACGTTCCTCGGAATCACCGGCTTCGAGCAACTTGCGGCCCGCGGGATTGACGTAAACCACGCGGCCGTCCAAATCGAGAACCTTGATGCAGTCGGGGCTGCTTTCCAAAATGGTGCGATTGAACTCTTCACTATCGACCAACGCTTTTTCCGCGAGCTTGCGTTCCGTGATATTGGTGTTCACTTCGAGAACGGTGCGAATTCGCTTATTGGCGTCTTGCTGCACCACCCATTGCGTGGCGACGTGGAGCACCTGGCCATCCTTGCGGCGATGGGTGACTTCGCCTTCCCAATGACCCTGCGCCTGGAGTTTGGCTTGAATTTTTGGCAGCGGCTCAGGCGTCTGAGTATCCAGCAGGATGTGCGCGGTCTGGCCAATGGCTTCTTCGGCGGTGAAACCGTACATCTCCTCCGCGCCACGGCTCCAAAGCACGATGCGGTCCTTCGGTGAGCGCGCGAGCAGCGGCGCCATTTCGAGCAATTGCGCCTGCTCGCGCAATCGCAGTTCGCTTTCGCGCAATTCGGCATTTCGCGTGGCCAACTCCTCATTGAGCGTGGTCAATTCCTCGTTCGCGGATTCGAGTTCCTCGTTGGAGGTTTCCAATTCTTCGTTGAGACTTTGCAATTCCTCATTGGCCGATTGGACTTCCTCGTTGGACGCCTGCAGTTCCTCGATGGAAGTGTCGTGCTCTTCCTGCAAGGAATGAAGATGATCGCGCGTGGAGGAGAGTTCCTCCCGCAACTCGCCGAGGTGGCGCGAGTCTTCTCCGCTACGGACGCTTTTGCGAGAGGTGGCAGGTGGAGCGGGCGCCGGGCGTGGTTCGCTCTTTTCGAAAAGCACCAGGTATGTCTGCGCCTTCATCTTCAGCGGAGCCACTTCGATGTCCACCCTCTCGCGGCGAGTATCGACGCGGATGTTTTTTTCGCGCACGACCCGGTTTTCGCGCTTCGCTTTAATGATGGCGCGTTCCAACGCAACGGCGAGGCAGTCCTTCGCCATTTTCATGATCTGGAAAGTCGCCTTGCCGGTCGGCAGGTTCAGGTAATGGGTCATGTCACCGCGGAATTGCAGCACCTCGCCATCCGCGTTGATGAGCACGCCCGGTGGCGCATATTTTTGCAACACCAACCGGTCGGCTTCCTTCTGCAAATCCGAGGCGCTGACCTCAACGGTTTGCCCGCTGGCATGATAGGAGTCTTTTTTCCCGGGCAACGTTGCGGGCGGGCGATCGAAACGCGGCCAATTCGAAGCCGGCTTTTTGGAATAGATGCGGTGCGTCTTCTCAACGGTATTGAAGAGATTGTGAAACTGGCCCACGGATTCCGAGGAGCCCAGCACGAGAAAACCATCAGGCTTCAGCGCGTAATGAAAGGCTGGGATAATCTTCTGCTGCAGAGCCGATTCGAAATAAATCAGCATGTTGCGGCAGGTGATCAGATCGACGCGCGTGAACGGCGGGTCCTGCACCAGGTTGTGCTGCGCGAAAATGACGAGGTCGCGGATGGATTTGTGGACCCGATAGCGGCCTTCTTCGGGAGTGAAAAACTTCTGCAGCCGCGCGCTGCCGACCATGCTCACATCCACTTTGCTGTAACAACCCGCGCGGGCGGTTTCGAGCACGGCTCCATTCACGTCGCTGGCAAAAATCTGGATCGGCACGCTGTCCTCGGCTTTTTCGGCAAATTCCGAATAGGCCATGGCGAGGGAGTAAGCCTCCTGCCCCGTCGAACAGCCGGCGACCCAGATGCGCAACGAATCCGCGCCGGAAAGATTTTTGACCAGCTTGGGGAAAATCTTTCGCTTGAGCGTTTCGAATACCGCGGGGTTGCGAAAGAAGCTTGTGACATTTATCAACAAGTCCTGGTGCAACGCATCCAATTCGGTGGGGTGATGCCGGAGGACTTTGATGTAATCCTCTGGGTTTTTGACCTTGCAAAGCGCCATGCGGCGCGCCAGGCGCCGACGAATGGTGTTGCTTTTGTAAAAAGTGAAATCGAGACCGGTCTTGGCGCGCAACAACTGAAAAATGCGGCGCATGTTCGGGTCTTCCGGCGCCACGGGCCAATTGGCCGGCAGGGGCGCGCTGCCGTTTCGTCCAAATCGAATCCGGCTGCCATTGCCGTGCTTGCGCCGGCGTTTGGCATTGGCGGCGGCACGGCTGCGAATGCGGTCCGGCGTCAGAATGACGCGCGAGAGTTCCTTGGCAATATCCGGCGGGGAGAGCACGAAATCCACGCACCCCGTGGCTACTGCCGCGCGCGGCATGCTGTCGTATTTCGCGGTGCGATCATCCTGCGCAAAGGTAATGCCGCCGGCTTCCTTCACCGCGCGGAGGCCTTGTGCGCCATCCGACCCGGCTCCCGAAAGAATGACGGCGATGGCGTTTTCCTTTTGGTCCGCGGCCAATGAAGTCAGAAAATTATCAATGGACCGCGCCGCGCCGCCGGTTTTCTCGCGTGGAGATAACTTGAGCACGCCCTTGTCCAGCGCGAGGTCGCAATTCGGCGGGATGACGTAAATCTGGTTGGCTTCGACGGAAGTATTGTCCGTGATCTCGCGAACCCGGAGCGCGGTGGTTTTTGCGAGCAACTCAGAGAGCAGGCTCCGATGGCTGGGATCGAGATGCTGCACGAGCACGTACGCGACGTCGGCATCCAAAGGCAGGCTGCGCAGCAATTCGGTAAATGCCTCCAATCCTCCCGCCGATGCTCCGATGCCAACAATTTTATTGGCGGATTTCACGGCAACCGACCGTTTTTTTGCAGTCTTCACTGATAATGGTGGGATATTTACTAAACCAAAACTTATCTTAGCTACGGGGTGATTTACCCAATCGAAGTAACGTCGAAAACGTGGGCGGGAAGTCAGACTCGGGCGTAATGAGAAACCTGCGGCACATGGGCGGCCGGGGTATACGGGGTGAACACGCTCCGCAGCGATTCTATCGTAGGGGGCTTTACAAGATAAGCCTTGGCGCCGAGTCGGGCGGCGGTTTCCTTATCCCGCTCTTCGGGCGACGACGTGAGGATAACGACATCCAGATGGCGATTGGCCGCATCGCCGCGAATCCATTCGAGCACTTCGAAGCCGTTGAAGTAAGGCAATTTTAAATCCAAAAACACCCAGGCAGGCAGGGGATAATGCCGGCGATCGGCGTAGTGGTCGGAGCCGCTGAGATAGTCCAGCGCCTGTTTGCCATCGGTGACGATCTGGACGGGGAACTCAATGCCGCTTTTTTTCAGGGCGCGACGCATGAGGAAGATATCGTCGGGATTATCCTCGATGAGCAACAGAGTTTCCGTTGCTGACGAAGAGGGACTGGAAATGGAATAAACTGGATGAAACGTCTGCTGCATGCGTCAATTGATTCGCATCCAATCTCCTAGAAAATTTTCCTCGCGAAAGGTAGGTGATTTCCCCATATCGAACACTGGGAGTCGACAGGCTGGAGATCAAATCGATTTGAGAGCCGAAATGACGGGCAGGCGGGCGGCGCGAATGGCCGGAAAGAAGCTCCCAATGATCCCGACCACCAAGGCGAAAATCATCCCCTCGATCAACAACGCCGGTGTGACGCGAAATTGGAAGATGACTTCGCTGAAAGTGTTGAAACTCAGCGTGCCGAAATGAACGTTGAACGCGACGCAGAACCATTGCGTTAACAAAGCGAGCGCGCAACCGATGGCGCCGCCGATGCCGGCGAGAATGGCGCCTTCAAGGTTGAAGCTCGCCAGAATGATGCGCCGGCGGAAGCCCAGCACGCGCAGGGTGCCGATTTCCCGCGTGCGCGCGCCGATGGCCGCATACATGGTGTTCATGGCCGCAAAGACCGCGCCGATGGACATCGCCACCGCCAGAAACCAGCCGAGAAACTTGATCGGGCCCGCGGTGCTGGTCTGCTCCTCGTAATATTTAGTCTCAAAATCCGCGCGCAACGCCATGCGTTTTTCCGCTTCCAAACGATTGGTGAAGGAAACGATGTCGTTCGTGTTCGCCAGCCGCGCCAGCAAACTGCTGTAATTTTCGCGATCGAATACCGAGCGCGCTTCATCCGCGTCCATCCACATTTCGGAATCGAAAGCGCTATCCGCACCATCGAACCAGCCGACCACCGTCAACTCCTTGCCGCCGGTGCGGAATTTCTGGCCGATGTCGGTATCGGCAAATCGTTGGGCCATTTTCACGCTGATCACGGTTTCGCGTTTTCCAGGTACAAACCACCGGCCGCTCACCAGCTTCACTTGGGGACGCAGCGACTTGCCCATCGGGGTGAGGCCGCGCATGGTGACGTTGGCCTCGCCCGTGCCGTCGCGGCGCGGAAGGCTGATGATGACGGCGAGGTCGGCGGAGATGACGGGTTTGTCCTGCGGGTCGCGCGCGATTTGCGGGAGGTATTGAACCATTTTGAACTGCTCGAGCGTGATGATACTGCTGGATTCCGCGGTGGATCCTTTGCGAACAATCATGACATTCCGCGGATCGCCCGTGTTGGCGCTGGATTTTTCCAGACCCGCGGCCATGGCGTTCAAGAGGATGAATACGGCAACGACGAGCGCGATGCCGACAATGGTTGCCGCCGTCGAGCGCCAGCGGACGAAAACGCTTTTGAAATTATAAGGCAACGGAATCGGCGAAGTGAACGCCGCCCATAGCAGCCACAGGCAGTAGCAGGCAAAGGCGAGGAAAAAGGCGGCGAACGGGATTAGGAGGGGTTTCATGCGGCGAAGCTCCAAATCCCAAGTTCCAAGCTCCAGGGAATCCTCAAGTTCCAAACCTCAAATCCTGCTGTCATCAGTTCCCTTTTGGAATTTGGAAGTTGGAGCTTCCCTGGAGTTTGGAGCTTGGAACTTGGAATTTTCATTTCAGTCCAAAGTTTTGAGTCCTTCGGTCACGCTCATTTTCGCCACGGCGATGGAAGGCATGATGCTCGCCACGATGCCCAGCATCGCCGCCACCGCAGCACTGAGGCCGACGATGCGCGAGGTCACTTCAAAGGATGGAAAATAACCCATCGTCATTTTGCCGACATCACCAAAAGTGAACAGCACATACGCGCCGCCCACTCCAATCAGTGCCCCAGCCGCCGCCAGGCCAAAACTTTCTGCAAGAATGAACGCGAACAATTCGCGGCGGCGGAAACCGATGGCTTTGAGAATGGCGAGTTCACGAAAGCGCTCGCGGATCGCCATGCTCATCGTGCTGGCGCTGACCAGCAGCAAGGTAAAAATAACCGCCGTGCAAATCAGGCCGACCAACAGTTTGATATTGCCCCACATGGAGATGAAACCGAGTTGAAACGCGCGTTCGCTCTCCGCGCGCACTTCGGCGCTGGTGTTTTCAAAAGCCTTGTCGATCGCCAGGATAACGCGCGGCATGTCCTGCGCGGAATCCACCTTGAGCCACCACATGCCAACCTGGCCTTTCATCCCGCTGGCTTCATCCAGGTAATCCTGGCGGAACAGCATGTTGCGATCATCAGGTGTGCCCGCGTAGATTCCGACGATTTTGAAATCCATCGTGGCGATCGGTCCTTCGAGCGTGAGTTTGTCGCCAACCTTTAACTTATATTTGTCCGCCGTGATTTTGCCGAGGACGCACGCATCGCGTTCGTGCTCGAAGGCGGCGTAGCTTTCCGGCGCCATTTTTAATTCCGTGAAAACGCCGCGCATCCTCGTGGGGTCGATGGCGAATTGAGCAAACGTCGCCTGCTCACCTTTGTATTTGCCGCCGAACCACGTGAACGGCGTGACCGCTTCCACACCGGGGATTTTCTCGATGATGGGCAATTGTTTGGTCGGGAGGAGATTGGCGATGGAAATTTTGTTCCGCACGGCCACGCGCAATTCCGCTCCCGCGCCTTCCACGGGCAGAGTAATTTCCCGCAGCGCCACCAGCAACAGTACGAGCAAAAACAAACTGACCGCAACGCTCAGGACCGAAAGCGTGGCGCGGCGCTTGTTGCGCAGGGCGTTTTTAATGATGAACGTGCCGAGCGTCATTTGGACAGTTCCCCTTTTTCCAAATGAATTGATCGCGTGCCGAACGCCGCCGCCTTCGGATCGTGCGTGACCATGATGACGGTCTTGCCGGCTTCCTGGCTCAGCGAACGCAGCACGCCGAGGACTTCGGTGGCGGAATGCGAATCGAGATTGCCGGTGGGTTCGTCGGCCACGATGAGCTTTGGATCGGTCACGAGCGCGCGGGCAATGGCGACGCGTTGCTCCTGACCGCCGGAAAGTTGCTTGGGCAAATGCTTCATGCGATCCGCGAGCCCAACGAGTCCCAGCGCGATTTCCACCTGCCGACGCCGCTGGCTACGAGTCAAACGCGTGAGCAACAGGGGCAATTCGACATTTTCGTAGGCCGTGAGCACGGGCAACAAATTGAACGTTTGAAAAACGAACCCGACGTTATGATTGCGCCAATCGGCCAATTGCGATTCGTTCAGCTTGGTGACATCGACGCCCTGGACGAAACACTCGCCGCTGGTGGGGCGGTCGATGCCGGCGAGAATGTGCAGCAACGTGGATTTGCCGGAACCAGATGGGCCCATGAGCGTGAGAAACTCGCCGGCCGCGATATCGAGCGAGATTTTGTCGAGCGCAGTGACCTGGATTTCGCCCTGGGCGTAAACCTTCGAGAGACCGCGGATGCTGACGATGTTGCCGTTGGTGGCCATGAGCCAGACAGAATTAGCCAAAAACGGGGGAAATGCAATCTGCTGAATGTCCACATAGGTGCCAAAAGCCAGCCACCGTATACTTCAGTGCTTTTTAGGAGGAGCAACCAAAGGAATCACTTCGCGCCCGTTGCGGCGGTAAACACTGAAATCCGAACGATCCAAGGTTACCACCTGGCAATCACGCGTTAACTCGGTCATCCTCACAATGCAAGCGTCTGCGAGATCGATATTGCGATCTGAATATTTCTTCAACAATGCAAGAACGCCGGCCGTTTGGTCAGCGAGATTGAAGCTTAATACTATTTCCTTGGCTTGAATCATTTCCACGATGGCGGACGGTTTGGCGGTGAGCGCGGCAGCTTCGGCCATTGCTTCCGGGCACGTGTAGAATGGCGGGCCCAGGCGCTCCAGCGTTTCACAAGCCCATTGATGATACTCGTCCTGCCGATTAATGGCGGCAATCAACGGGCCGGCGTCGAGAATATTTCTGACGCTCACTTTTTGCCCCACTTGCTGCGGTAGGCTTTATTGGTGCTAAGATCTGCCGGACCACGCACGGCGCCGAAGTGACGGCTCATGACGGAAAGCTTACCGGTGCGCTTCAGCCGCGCCTCCAGCGCTTGCCGGGCAATTTCACCCTTGGCCAAGCCGGTTTGCTCGGCCTCGGCCTCCAGGGCAACGGCAAGCTTTTCGCCCAGTCGAATGGTCAGCGTTTCATTCATGGTAAGGAGCGTATTACATTTAAGGCACAATTGCAATACACTACATAGAGCGCGCATGCGCTCGAAGAGTCTTTTGATTATTACTTTTTCCCCACGGATCTATACGCCACCGCCGCAACAACAGTGATAACGGCCCAAACTGAGAAATTAATGGGTGTGAAAAGCAAATTAAAATCGAAATGCTCGCCTCGGTTGGAAGTGAACCGCGGCGTGGTTACCTCAGTCCACACGAAACATAATATTATGGCACAAAAGCAAACTATGATTCGCTCACGATTCATTTTTAGACTCTTAGGCGGCTTGCTTCTGCAAAAACGGCGGCATCGGGCAATCGAGCGCGTCGGCGATGGCGCGGAGCAACTCGGCTTCCATTTCCTGGATGACGCCGTCGGCCGCGACGACTTGCGCGCACGCATTGAGCACCGCCTTCTTAATTTGTGGTGCGGCTTGATTTAGGCGGTTGAGCGCTGAGTCGACGTGGGACAAATCACAATCATCGGCGCTCACATAAACAATTTGAGCCTGGGCCTGGGCAGCGAGATTCCGGGCGCCATTCTGGAACGCTGCCTCGCATTGTGCGGGATTCTCGGAACCGATATGCGCGAGCGCGGAGAGCAGCACGGAACAATCCGGCGCGAGGGGCTTGAGCGCATAATATTGTATGATGCTCCGGCGCGCGCCGTTGAATTGGCCACCCAGATGGCGCAGCACAATTTTTTGTAGCACGTATTCGAACAAATCAATTTCGCCGTCCGCCTCAATGAGCGCCTGGGAGGCTTTGCTGAATTGCTGGTATTGGGCAGGCGAAAGTTGGCGCAGGCCCGGCAGCGCGAGGTCCACGAGCGGTAATTTGGCGTTCGTGGCGACGGGATCGATTTGCGGCAACAAACGCTCGGTTTCCTGGCGCACGGCGGAAGAGGCGTTTTGCACGAGCAGATCGAGTTGCTTCGCGCGCATGGCGGCGTCGGTGGACATCAGCAGACCGTAAACAATCGCCGAAGCGCCCATGGCATCGCGGGCGGCGTCTTTCAATGCGGGCGGAAAGGAATCACGCAACTCGACTGCATAACGCAAATGCGCGGTGCTCGGTGCGCCAAGATTCGGCATGACCG
>Ga0207694_10002605_pt1 | contig 14623 bp, 11 predicted proteins | sample KBSC34metaG_FD_184353 | JGI IMG/M metagenome (GOLD analysis project Ga0207694, IMG submission 184353) | Corn rhizosphere microbial communities from Kellogg Biological Station, Michigan, USA - KBS C3-4 metaG (SPAdes) (version 2) | ecosystem: Host-associated > Plants > Roots > Rhizosphere > Soil...
AGATTCGACGCGGGCCTTCGGCTGCGGCGGTGCATCACTTTTATCTGCGCCGCTGACATGGGCGACGACAGTGGACTGAAACTCGGCTGAAAATTCGCGCTTCGCGCGCGCAGTCCTCAATGCAGAATCGCGCTGGATCTTGCGGGCGAGCGCCTTGTCGTCGATCTGCTTTACGATCTCACGCAGCTCGCCTTCAAACTCCTCCAGCAACGTGTTCAGCTTCGCTTCTAGCTCCTTGGTGCGCGCCTTCTGCTCCGCGCGGCCCTCAGCTTCAAGCTTGGCGCGGTCGCGCGCCAGCTGCGCCTCGCGCGCGCTCAACGCCCCGCGTTCGTGGCTCACCGCGGACAACTGCGCATGCAACTCGTCCAGCAGCGCGCCAATGTCCGCGGCCTGCGTGGTCAACTGCGCGCGTGCTTCGGCGAGAATCTCCGGCGCCAGCCCCAGCCGCTCTGCGATGTTGAGCCCAGCGGATGCGCCCGGAACGCCAAGGCGGAGCTGATACGTCGGCGAGAGCGTCGCCTGGTCGAAGCCCACCGCTGCATTCAATACGCCCGCGTGCTTCGCCGCGTACACCTTCATTGATGTCAGGTGCGTGGTGATACAGGTCCATGCGCGCGCGGCGAGAAAGTGTTCTGCCACGGCGACGGCGAGCGCAGCGCCTTCTTCCGGATCAGTAGCGGAGCCGAGTTCGTCGAGCAGGACGAGCGAGTTTGCATTGGCGATGCGCGCGATGCGATCAACATTGAGCACATGCGCAGAGAAGCTCGACAGCGCGGACTCAATGGATTGCGCGTCGCCGATGTCGGCATAGATGGCGCCGAGCATGGGCAGCGTGCAACCTTCGGCGGGAACGGGCAGCCCGGCTCGCGCCATCAGCGCCAGCAGGCCGACGGTTTTGAGCGCGACAGTTTTGCCGCCGGTGTTGGGCCCGCTGATGACCAGCTGCCGTGCCTCAGGCTCCAGCGCAAGCGTGGTTGGTACAGGCGTTGCGCCGGAGCGGCGCAGGCGCAGTTCCAGCAGCGGGTGGCGCGCGGAGGTGAGTTCCAACCTATTGGCGAAGACCGGTCGCACGCAGGTAAGCTCATTGGCGAAACGAGCGCGGGCGAAGTGCGACTCGATCTCCGCGAGGACGGAGGTGCCGGCGAGGATGGCATCGGCCTGCTCGCCGATGGCTCCAGTCATCGCCACCAGGATGCGGCGGATCTCGCGCTGCTCTTCATCCAGCAGGCGGACAAGCTCGTTGTTCTGCTCGATCGTCTCCAGCGGCTCGATAAAAACCGTCTGCCCCGATGACGATGACCCGTGGATCACGCCCGGAACGCGCCGACGGAACTCCGTCTTCACCGGGATCACGAAGCGCTCGCCGCGCACCGTGATCAAGTCTTCCTGCGTTGATCCTTCGGACGAAAGCGCACGCAGCGATTTGCGCAGGCTCTCCTCAATCGCGCGGTGCTGGCGTTCCATCGCCCGGCGAATGCGACGCAGCTCGTGGCTCGCATCGTCGGAAAGCGAGCCGTCCGGCTCGATCTTGCCGCGCAGCGCGTGCAGCAGCGGCGCGAGGTCATGTTCGGCAATCGGCGCGGAGAGCGCGGTGGTTGCAGACCAGTCGCGGTTGCGGCCACCATCGGAGAGGAGAAGAGTGCGCCAGGCGGCGATACGCTCAATCACTACCAGCAGAGTGTTGATCTGCTGGCCTTCCAGCGCCACGCCCTCGACGCGGGCTTCATCCAGCAGCGCGGTTGGATCGAACAGGCCGTGGAAGTCAAAGCTCCCGCCGCCCGAGAGGAAGGCGCGGATCTCTGCGGTGCGCTGCTGCTGGGCGTTGATCCAATCTGCGGCGGCGCACGGCTCGAGCGCGAGGGTCCAGGCGCGGCCGAGCGGCGAAGCGGCCAGCGAGGCGATGTGCTCGCGCAGGCGCGGCCACTCCAGCGCGGCGGCCGCGGACTCAGCCAGCGGCAAAGGAATCTCAGGCAGAAGGCTCACCTTTCTATCGTAGCTGTGAGCCTTCATCCGGCCTTCAGTCGTAGACTGAAAGCATGAACTTTCCTGCCACGCGGATGCGGCGGCTGCGCCGCACGGCTGCGCTTCGGTCGCTGGTGCGCGAGACGCATCTGCATCCCGGCGCGCTCATTTATCCGCTGTTCCTCTGCCCGGGTGAGGGCGTCCGCAAAGAGGTGTCGTCGATGCCCGGCGTCTTCAACCTCTCGATTGACGAGGCGGTGAAGGAGGCTGAAGCCTGCGCCGCGCTCGGCATTGGCGGACTCCTGCTCTTTGGCCTTCCTGCGGAGAAGGACGAGCAGGCCAGCGGCGCGTGGGACACCAATGGAATCGTCCAGCAGGGGCTGCGTGCCATTAAGGCGAACCGCAGGCTCGACTCACTCCTCGCGATCGCTGATGTCTGTCTGTGCGAGTACACCTCGCATGGACACTGCGGCATCGTGAGCAGATCACAAATGCCAGACGGCGAGCACTTCGTCGTCGAGAACGATGCGAGTCTCGCGCTGCTGGCGAAGACCGCCGTCTCGCTCGCGCAGGCTGGAGCTGACATCGTCGCGCCGAGCGACATGATGGACGGCCGGGTGGGCGCGATCCGCGAGGCGCTGGATGCGGCGGAGCTCACCGAGACGCCCATCATGAGCTATGCGGCGAAGTTCGCCAGCGCCTTCTACGGGCCGTTCCGTGAGGCGGCGGATTCGGCGCCGCAGTTCGGCGACCGGCGCAGCTACCAGATGGACGGGGCCAATCTGCGTGAAGCGATGCGCGAGATCGACCTCGACGTGGCCGAGGGTGCGGACCTGCTGCTGATGAAGCCCGCCGGGCCGTACCTCGACGTGATCTGTGAAGCGCGCCGGCGGTTCGAGCTGCCGCTGGGCGCCTACCAGGTCTCGGGCGAGTACTCCATGCTGCATGCGGCCTTCGCGCGGGGCTGGCTGGAGCCGGAGCGGGCGATGATGGAGTCGCTGCTCTCGATCCGGCGTGCCGGCGCGGACTTCATCGTGACCTACTTCGCCAAAGACGCGGCCAAGCTCCTTGGCTGACCCCCCACCCCCCTGTACCTATGTTCTTTGATTTCATGAGATTGCAGCATTTTGGCTGTTCTACTTTGAAAACAAAGCGGTTGCGGGTAAAACATTGATTCTTTGTGGGGACTGAAGAAGACCGGCTGCCCGTCTGGCCATGCGCCGACATGCGTCCCGCTGATTTGCACCTCCTCTTTCTATTGTAGCGATTTGGGTGCGCGAGTTTTGGCGCGGAAGTGGCTTTGGGAGAGGGAGTTAGAAGAAATAATTTGACAGGTGTTCCTGGATTCGCGGGGCAGGGGTCCGTCGTTCGAGGAGGGTACGAGTAGGTGGGGTTGGAACGAGTGACCCTTCCGCGAGTTATGCTGTATGCGATTGTGATGATATCCATTACATTGTAATATTCCAATTATGACTATAGCGGCACAAAGGAAGTCGAGGGTTTACACGATCAGCCTGCCGCCTGAGCTCGCACAGAGAGCTGAGGCGCTGGCGCGGCGGGACAGCCGCACGATGAGCGAATTATTCCGGGAGGCTTTTCGCACCTATTCGGCACAGCAGGCACGTCGGACGCTGGATGAGGTGGGCGAGTACGCTGCGGGACGCAACCCGGAGAACTACAGCGAGAGCGATGTGCCTCGGCTTATCCGGGAGGTGCGCGCTGAGAGTTCGGTGCGGCCCGGCAAGTGATCGTCGTCATCGACACCAACGTATGGATTTCCGCTCTCCAGTTCGCGAAGGGCCGCGGCACGCCGACGCTGGTGCTTGAAAAGGCGATGAGCGAAGACGTGATTGCGACGTGCGATGAGATGGATGCGGAGATCGTCCGCGTGCTGACGGAAAAGTTCTCGTGGGAGCGATATCGGGCCATCGAGGCGCTGGAAGCGATTCAAGCGCGCGGGATTCGCGTGAAGATCCCAGGCACGGCAAAGGTATGCCGCGATCCGAATGACGATATGTTTCTGGAGTGCGCCGCGCTTGCGAAGGCGGACCTGCTGATTGCGGGCGACAAGGATTTATTGGCACTCGGCGCATATGAGGGAACGCGCATTGTGACGCCGTCGGAGTATTTGAGAGGGTAAAGCGAGCCGCGGCCCTTGGTGGGACGAAGACAAAGGGGTTAGCTAAAGCCAGGAATTTGGCTCGCGCCGCGACTGCCTCCTCTTTCTATTGTAGCGATTTGGGTGCGCGAGTTTTGGCGTGGGATGAAGTACTTATTACAAGCAATTTGACACCAATCTTAAGCAGTCGTGTAGGCACAAAAACGGCGCTGCGGGCAGCTGGTTATTCGCAAGCGAGACGACTGCGAAAGAGCTTCAACTCTGGACTGCCTTCTTCCAACCGCTTGAAGAACTGTGGCGGATGGAAATCTTTGGATTTGGAGCGAATCTCCGACAGTCCGACTCCTGGTGACACGTCTTCCACCTGCCTGAAGAAGATGGCACAACCTGTATCGCTGTCGCGGAAATAGTCCTCAAATTCATTGAGTGAAACACCCAAATCGGAGCGGTGCGATTGCCAGATCTTCCGCGGGCTTCCGGTCACGATCCGATCCACCGTGACACAGACAGAAATGACTGCCTCCGGGGCCTTGGTATAGATCCAGACCCGGCAACCTGGTTGGATCCGCGGCGCTCGCCGGCGCAATTCAGCCGCTTTGTTACCTGCGAGAATCCGTTTAACAAACTTGTGCTGCACCGAAATAACGATATCGCCTTTACTCACGGGTGCCCTGTCCTTCAGTAATGATCTGGTTTAACTGCGTCGAAGTTATCTGCCGCGATGTGATCAGATTCGAGCCATCGACGCACCCCAATTCACGTAGAACCCTCAGCTCTACAGGTCTCTTAAGCTTCATCACGTTGTCGATCGTTGAGGCTGCAATTAGGTTCCCTGAGCTCAAATCTTTGATGTCTTCCTCGGCGACAACTCCTCCGTCGATCAGTGTCGCTGCGATCTGACTTTTCGGCACTACAACTGTGCTTTTGACGCGGGCCAATGCCACTGCTGCGCTTCGCCCGTTCGCTTTGCCCGACTCATAAAACACAATGGGGGTACCCTTTACCAGCAGTCGCTCGTTGCGCGCTGAACTGAAATAGGTTCTTTCATGAAGGATAGCGGCTTGGAGCTTGGGTAGGAGAGATGCTTGATCGGCTGTGTCGAGCAACTCGTCGGCGTATTGGACTCTTATTGGTGCTAGGACGCCGGTTCTACCAGGGAGCAGAAACAAGGTGGGTGAAAGTGTTGTCTCAAGATCGAAAAGGTCGATCATGAGTTCCTCTCCGGCCTCGGTTTGGAAGTGGACTTGCTGCTCGTCATCGACAACTGAGGCGAGACGCTCGGCGAAACGCATGTCAGCTGTTGCATGAAGACTTTGGCGCGCAGATGGCCATGAGTTAGCGTCCACCACGCACCCCATCGAGAGGCGCTGATACCGCGAGACCTCTGGCTCACTACGGCTACAGCGCATGAAACCGTATCGAACGGCTACATCTTGGCTTCCAAGCGCGCTGTTAGGAATCGCTACGCATATGCGTATGGGTTCGCCGTATCTGGCTACTCTTGAGAGTTGATGTAGAAGTGCGTTGACGGCGACAAGTGATGACGCCTGATCTTCGTCAACCAACAACAGCGCCTCGAGTCCACCCTGTAATACCGATTGAGGCTGCCAAAAAGCAGCGCAGATCACTTGATCCTCAAATGCGATAGCCAAAGATCGACGCGTGCTCGCTTGTATGCCTTCCGCCAAGGCAAGGCTACGCAATTCCCACGGTAGCTTGACTGAATCAACGAGCTTGCGGATCGCCCCAGCTTGGTTCGCAGTGACTTCGGACAGCCTAAGATCACGGTCAGAGAAGCCGATATCGAGTGGTGACGACACTGTAGTAGCTGATCTAAGAGTTTGCGCTAAATCCTTAACGTGCAAGATGCGGATTCCAAACCTCGCCTGGATTACCTGACTGACTAGAACGAGCGCATCTTCTGCGGTCACAAATGCAGCAATCTTGTGGTGAGCTGCGATGGCCAGATGGATCAAGTCTGACCGGTCTTGGTTTGTCAAAGCTTTTGCCGCTGCTCGGGTAGGAAAAACGATAGCAGCCAGTTCTTCGATGAGTTGATTGCTTACTCCCTGCTGTGGTGCTGGCAGCGTCGGGAGTTGGAGCGCAAACTCTAAAATCGGATCGTCCAATTCCCGTGCCGACCGACGCAACTCGTGGACGAACTCCTGGGTTACCATGAGTCTCACAATGTTGTTGAACGCCGCGCTCATAACGACCGATCCGTCCTCCGACCGTGGCCTACGTTTGGCTACGTCGAAGAAAATATTAAGGTCCAGGGCAAAGACGGGTGTGTAGTTCGGCAGAGGGTCTGTCAGAGGAATGCCGGAGACAGGTCTACGGTAGCCGAACAGAGCGGGCGTGTTGAACTGCCTAGCGCGAATATTGATCGTTCGTCCGCGCGATATGCCGCCCGATTTTGTCGCGATCGTTTCGAACTTGAGTGAGGCCCAAAACCGGTTTGCTGGCAGCTCAGAAGCGACTCTAGCCGTGACACTCAGATATTGTTTTTCTTCTAGTAATCCAAGGAGTTCTAGAACTAGCTGGCGACCAATTCCGAGCTTTCTGTGATTGCCTGCAACGTATACTTGGAATATTTTCGCGTGAGGATAAGTTGCGCCGAAGAGCAAATGACCGGCGTAGAGCCTTTCACTTCCACGCCGTTCTACGGCAACGAATAGTGTGCCCTGCTTAGCGGCCTGCTCATACGCCTGTGCTGGTAAAAAACCGAGAGCGTCACGATTCGCATCGGCGTTAAGCTGGACAGATTGCACGAGTCCAGGAATTTCGTAAGGTCTTCGTTCAATTTCAATTGTCGGACGCGGTCGTGCCAATTAGTTTCTCCGCTTGCACCGTCGTAACAATCCCTCGAAAGCTTTCCTTGCGATTCCAAGCATAGCAACCCTACGAAGGGTAGTCTCGTGAAATATAAGTTCCAAGTTTGATAAAGCATATGAGGTTCCGCCTCGCATCGCTCATGTGCGATATCCTTGCTGCGCATTCCATTCAGGTGAGAAGAGGTGGGCGATGGAGACGAGTTCGGTGACGACGTTTGGGCTGGCGGTGCTGGGTGTGCTGGCGCTGATCCTGCTGGTGCTGGTGATCAAGACGCTGTACACGGTGCGCACCGCGACGGCCGGAGTAGTGGAGCGGTTTGGCAAGTTCAGCCGGATTGAGCAGGCGGGGCTGCATGTGCTGGTGCCGTTTGCGGAGAGCGTCTACTTTGTGAACCTGCAGGTGCAGCAGGCGCAGTTCCAGGTGGAGACCAAGACGCACGACAACGTGTTTGTGCAGATTCCGGTGAGCGTGCAGTACCAGATTCTGCCGGACAAGATTTATGACGCGTTCTACAAGCTGAGCTCGCCGCAGAAGCAGATTGAGAGCTTTGTGTACAACTCGATCCTGGGGCATGTGCCGAAACTCACACTCGATGAAACGTTTGAGCAGCAGTCGGGGATCAGCGTGAATGTGAAGACGGAGCTGGACGCGATTATGAGCGGGTTCGGCTTCAACATTCTGACGGCGCTGGTGACGGACATTATTCCGGACAGCAAGGTGAAGGACGCGATGAACGACATCAACGCGGCGCAGCGGGCGCAGGTGGCGGCGCAGGCGCGGGGCGAGGCGGACAAGATTCTGAAGGTGAAGCAGGCGGAGGCGGAGGCGGAGAGCAAGGCGCTGCAGGGCAAGGGCATCGCGGCGGAGCGGCAGGCGATTATTGATGGCTTGAAGGCTTCAATTGAGAACTTCCGCGAGAGCGTGCCGGGGGCGACGGCGGAGGATGTGATGGCGCTGGTGCTGCTGACGCAGTACTTCGACACGCTGAAGGACATTGGCACGCGCGCGGGAAACAACACGATTTTTCTGCCGAACAATCCGGGGGCGGCGAACGAGTTTATGACGCAGATACTGGGCGGGCTGCGCGGGGCGATGAATGCCGGCAATGGACGCGCGGGCGGCGTGGGGCTGCCGGTGGTGACTCCGGGAGCGGCGGGAGCGCAGGGGTAGGGCGCTTGCGAAAATGAACGTGCGCGTAGACCGGAAGAGAGCCTACGCGCACGGATGAGATTACCGCGGATCTCTGCGGCTAATAGTGAAAGGTTAGAAATTGAAGACCAGGCCGGCCGAGTAGCGGAAGTTATTTTGCTTGCCGTTGCCGCCATCGCCGGGGCGCGGAAGAACGGTCTCAGTAAAAGTGTGTGAATTGTTGAAGCGGGACATCAGATACTCAAACTGGGCGGGGCGGATGGACACGTGCCTGGAAGCCTTCCAGTCGAGTCCGCCTCCGACGGCCAGAGCAAAGGCATTTGCAGCCGGTCCCTTGATAGATACGTTGGAGCCCAAATAAGTGCCCGACTCTCCAAACGACGCGTGCATGCCACCGAAGAGCGCCTGGGCGAAAGGTGTGATTGGGCCGCTGTGATAGGAGAGCTTCGGACCGAAGAGGTAGGTCTGCGCATTCTCCTTCGCGCTAACGCTGGACGGCAGCCCGGTATTGCTGACTGAGCTGGCGTGGTAGTAGCCGTATTCGCCGACGACAGCAACTGTCCGGTTGAGATCGTACGCAACCGATGCGACGAAGCCATTGCCGTTGGCGGTATTGTCCGGCTCACCCTGACCGTAAAGCGCGGGGTCGGTGCCGTTGTTGTAATGGAGGAACGAGTAGCCACCGAAGACAGAAACCTTCGAGGAGCTTGGCGCGTTCATCTTTCTCTGAGCGATGGCGCTCAGACTCATACCAGTAAGAACCAGGACACCTAAAACACGTACAGCTCTGCGCATTCTGTAACTCTCCTTATGTTGCTCAACTCGGTTGACGTTCAAATTGTTGTAGTGGATTGAGAATCGTAGCACTGCTGAGCGACCTTGCAGCTCTCATGTAATACGTATCAGCGTATTGGAAAGACTGAATGATGCCGCATACCATAGGAGGCGAAGGGCATTGGGCAAAGCAATTTGCCATTGGGACGACTGAGAGATTAGTTGGCAGGACTCGAACAAGACACGATTGTTGCGATCTCGACGCCGCCGGGGCGCGGCGGGATCGGGATTGTGCGGCTGAGCGGGCCGCGCGCGCTGGAGATCGCCGCACCGATGCTGCGACTGCGGCATGAGTTGGAGCAGGGGCGAGCACGGTTTGGGGAAATTCTGGATGTGAGTGTGTCCCCCACCCTAAATGGGCCGCGCGTGCTGGATGAAGTTGTGGCGACGTACTTCGCCGCGCCGCACAGCTATACGGGCGAGGACGTGATTGAGATTGCCATGCATGGCGCACCGGTGTTGCTGGAGCATGTGGTGCGGCAGTGCTGTGGTGCGGGCGCCAGGCTGGCGGAGCCAGGCGAGTTTACGCAGCGCGCGTTTCTCGCGGGGCGGATCGACCTAACGCAGGCCGAGGCGGTCGGCGATCTCATTGAATCCAGCACGATGGAGCAGGCGCGTGTGGCAGCGCGGCAGATGGGCGGAGCGCTGGCGCGCACGGTGGCGCCGGTGAAGGCCGATTTAGTAGCGTTGATTGCATCGATGGAGGCCGGCATTGACTTTGCCGAGGACGATATCGATGTGATGCCTGCAGAAGAGATTGCGCGACGGATTGCGGCGATGCGCGGGCCGCTTGCGGCGCTCGAGCAGAGCTTTGCGGTGGGGCGCGTAGTGCGTGAAGGATTCAAGCTGGCGATTGTGGGCCGGCCAAATGCAGGTAAGTCGAGCCTGTTCAATCGCCTGGTGCGGCGTGAGCGCGCCATTGTGACGGCGACGCCAGGGACGACTCGCGATCTCGTAACAGAAACAGTTGCAATCGACGGAATACCCGTAGAGCTGATCGATACGGCTGGGCTGCGCGAGGCGGCGGATGAGGCGGAGCGAATCGGCATCACCAAGTCGCGTGAGGCGATGGCCGATGCAGATGTGGTGCTGGTCGTCCTGGACGGGACAGATCCGAAACACCAGGAGATTCCGCAGGAGACCGAGGGACGGCCACGCATCATCGCGTACAACAAGTGCGATCTGGTTCCCGGAAAGCGCGAGGTGCAGGGAGAAGCGATCGCAACGTCAGCCGTAACGGGGGAGGGCCTGGATGCGCTGCGTGGTGGAATTGTGCGCGCCGTTGCGGGCGGCGAACGCGGGCTGCGGGAAGCGGGGATGCTCACCAATCTGCGGCAGCACCAAGCGGTCGAACACTCGTTGCGCGGGTTGGATGCGGCGAGCGCAGCGATCGACACGGCGACCCCGCATGAGATGGTGCTGCTGGACCTTTACGAAGCGCTGCGCGGGTTTGACGCACTGACCGGCGCAACTACTAACGAGGATGTGCTGCGGCTGATCTTTTCAAGTTTCTGTATTGGAAAATGAGGGCTTCATATATCCCCACCCGATCTTTTTGTCATGCCATTGCGCTGCGGACTTTGAAGGCTCCGACAAGCTGATTCAGGTTTGCCGCTAAAGAAGAGAGCCGGCTGCATGCTTCTACCGCGCGCGACGAGCTGATAGTCGTGAGCTCGATGATGCGGGTGATCTCCTGCACGTTGCCGCTGACCGATTGCGTGGCCTGCGACTGCTGGCTCGCTGCGGCGGCGATCTCAGTGACCATCTGCTGCATCGCCTCGGAGCCTTCCAGAATGCTTGCCAGCGCATCGCCCGCGGAGCGCGCGGAGGAGACGCCGTTTTCCACCTGATGCATGCTGGCGCGCACCGCCTGCACTGCCTCCGATGTTCCAGCCTGAATGGCGCGCACGGTCTGCTCAATCTCCTGCGTGGCGCGGCTGGTACGCTCTGCCAGGCGGCGCACCTCACTGGCGACGACCGCGAATCCGCGACCGTGCTCACCCGCGCGCGCAGCCTCGATGCTTGCGTTAAGCGCGAGCAGGCTGGTCTGGCTGGCGATGTCATTAATGACGCCGGTGACGGCCCCGATGGCATCGCTGGCACGGCCGAGTTCTTCAATCTTGACCGCCGTCTGCTGGTTTTCAGCAAGTAGTTGCTGAATGGAGCTCACAGTAGCGCGAATGGTATCTGCGCCGGCGTTGGCATTCTGCTCAGCGGTGTGTGCATCGTGAGCAGCGGCCTGCGTGGTGTCGCTGATCTGCCGCACAGAGACGGATATTTCAGACATCGTGTCTGCGATTCGTGCGGCCTGATCGTGCTCATTGCCGGAGCGCGAGGCGGTCTCTCCTGCAATGGCTGAGAGAGCAGCAGCTGCATCGGTCACAGCGCGGGCGCTGGCGGTCACTTCCACCACAATCTGCTCCACGCGAGCGATAAAGATGTTGAACCAGCGTCCTATCTCATCCAGTTCACTGTGACCACGAACTTCGAGGCGGCCGGTAAGATCGGCCTCTCCCTGCGCAATATCTTTCATGCGTCGGCCCAGACGGTCGAGCGGAACAATGATCTGAAATTGCAAGATCCGCCATGTGGCTATGAACCCAAGCGCACTGAAGATAAGCGCGACCCATCCCGCAATGCGCGAGCGAGACGACCACACGCGGGTGATTGCGTATTCTTCGCGATCTCGGGCATCCAGGGCAGCACTTAGCTGCTTCATGTTGCCAGCCAGCCGGTCCGTGTCAGCCGCCAGCGCAGCTACGCTGACCTGCAGCCCCTGGTTCGCACTGTTGCCGCTCTGAATGAACGCCGGATAGATCTGTCTTGAACGCGAACGGATCGTCTCCAACTGCGCAGCAAGGTCGGCTGAGCGGAGTGCCAACTCAGGCGTGTCGGGCGCAAGTGTGGCGTTCAATGCAGTGAGACTGGTGGTGGCGAGGTCAGCGTCATGGCCGGCCTCAGCCAGGGCTGCGGGCTCTTCCATCAACACAGCTTCCTTATACTGGCGCCTCATTTGGTCGAATGCAGACTCGGCCGTCAGCAGTTGCAGCGATGCCGGATAGAGGACATTGGAGAGAAGGGCACCGTGCTTATGGAGCGTGCTGGAAGAAAACTCAATCAATGCGAGCAGCAACAGATAACTCAGGCCTACCAGCCCCAATACGCCGAGGATACGGGTACGAATGCTGTGCCGGTATGTGGAGATAGAGATCACGGGCTTACCTCACCGCCATAGTCTTTGCGCCAGGATGCGGGCTGGAAGACGCAATGTATCCGATAGCCCCGCGAGTGTGGGCGACGTACTCCACTACCTGGGCGTCGGAGTCGAAGGTGCGGGGCATGGTGCTTTGTCCGGAAAAAAGCAGGCTGCGCCACCCGGCGCGAAAGGCCGCGTCGGATTTGCCGATGTACCTCGTCAGGAAATCCTCATGCGTGGTCCCAGCCTTCAACAACACGGGCGCTACGTCACCCAGCCCCTTGATGCTGGTAGTAGTGCCGGTGAAGATGTCATGCAGGTCGGCGCTAGAGAGTTCCGATGCGGAAACGCTGTTATTGGCGATGACGGTAACCTGCGCATGCGCGTGGCGCGACATCGCAAGTGCGGACAGGATGCAGAACGACACAAATAGCGAACGGAGTCGTGACCAACAGCTGAGCGGGGTCTTCATCAGAAGCTCACCCCCAGCTTGAGGATGGTCATGCGCGTGGTGGGCTGCAGATTCGGATTGTCGGACGCGTTGAAACCCGTGGCGGTGCCATTGATGAAGTGCTGCTCCGCCTTGGCATAGAGATATGGATTGAAGTCATACCGTGCGGAGACTGTCCAATCCTTCTGAAAGCGCGAGGTTGAGACAGGCGCCTTCAGGTTCATCGTGCTCGAGTAGTAAGTCCCCGCCGCGAGCTTCGACGACGCTTTGTAACTTGTCATCACGTAGAAATTTCTGGCGTCTACCTCATTCACGAAGGCAGGCAATCCAGGAAAGCGCGTAGTCGAGTTCAGGCGAATGCGCTGATATTCGCCGCCGACCATCCAGCGCTTCTTTTCGTATTGCCCATAAAAGAATGGCGTGCGAAACGGGCCATCTTCAAGCGTCCCGTGCATTCCGGCGAGATCCATCTCGCCGTTCTCATGGTCATATTCGCCAGTGGCGCCGACCTTAAGACCTCTCAGTGGTGTGTGCCAGATGAGACTGGCTCCAAATGTCGGGCCATTGGTCCCATTCGGCAGCGTGAAGCCCGCATCACGCAGGAACTGGAAGAAGCCATCGGAGCCGCTGAGAATTCTTTCGCCTCCGTAACCGGCATACTCCAACTTGCCAAGGCTTTCGCCGAGTGGAAGCGTGCCGTACACGATTCCCCCATAGTGACTGAGCAGAGAATTCCGACTGGCTATGGGATAGATGGACTGCGGGAGCAGAGCCCACAGATGCGCGGGGTCTATGTCCTGCGTCTCATTCAGGAGGCCAAGGGGGCTCTTTACCTTTCCCACGCGGAAGCCCAGCTTGCTGTTCACCTTGTAGTCCAACTGCGCCCAGTCCAGGCTGATCTGATTCCCATAGTCGCCCAGCAGGTAGTAGCGCGCCTGCACGCCGACGTGCAGCTTCGATTCGGGTTCCACGGAGAGGTTGACGACAGCCTCAGTCCACGACGCACTTCCGTGATTTGAATCCGTTCCGTTCCAGCTGTTCTTGTTGGTATAGAGAAAGGCCTGCGTTGCATAGCCATGCACCTGCAGGTTTATGTCGTCCACGCTCTGCGCGTGCAGATTGGCCGCGGCGGGAACGAGCAACGCGAGAGCACTGGTAATGCGCATGATGCGGGATCGGTTCACGAAAGACTCCGGTTGCGTGGTCATGCCCGGGCAAAGCTCCAGACGAGCGCAATAAGGGGTCTATCGGCGGTGTGACAAAAGACATTACCTTTGGCTCGGAGTGAGGCAGATATCCATCGCGGAATCGTGAGAGGGTAATCCTCGACATGCGGTAAAGAAATCCACCGGGGGCGGCGGACTATAGTTGGCTTCATAGCTATGGCGACCACATTCTCACCGGCGGCGCTGAAGTTCCTGCGCTCCCTGGCGCGCAACAACGACCGCACCTGGTTCGATCCGCGCAAGCCGATTTACGAGCGCGAGATCAAGCAGCCGATGCTGGCATTTATAGATGATGTGAACCACACATTTGCGGAGTTCGCGCCTGACCACATGCGGCAGCCGAATAAGGCCATGATGCGCATCTACCGCGACACGCGGTTCGACGCCTCGCGCGGTCTGCCTGCGAAACCGTACAAGACGAATGCCGCCGCATGGTGGGCGCGTACGGGTCTTGAGAAGACGACCGGCGCAGGCTTTTACTTCCACTTCAGCCCCAAGGAGACGATCATCGCTGCCGGCGCGTACATGCCAACGCCGGACCAGCTTCTGCTGATCCGGCGACATATTGAGCAGAACCACAAAGAGCTGCGCGCGATCCTGGCGAACAAGAAGCTGAAGGCTGCGATGAAGGAGTTCGACGGGCGCAAGCTGACCCGCGCGCCGCGCGGCTTCCCTGCGGACTCACCTGCGCTCGATCTTCTGGTCTGCCGGCAATGGGGCGTTGGCGCGACGCTGCCTCCGGAGTTCCGTGCGGCCGTCGTGCTGTGCGACGTCGAGGGTCTCTCGTACGACGAGATCGCGCAGATCCTGGACGCCAAGCTCGGCACCGTCCGCTCGCGGATCCACCGCGG
>Ga0207694_10002607_pt1 | contig 14622 bp, 13 predicted proteins | sample KBSC34metaG_FD_184353 | JGI IMG/M metagenome (GOLD analysis project Ga0207694, IMG submission 184353) | Corn rhizosphere microbial communities from Kellogg Biological Station, Michigan, USA - KBS C3-4 metaG (SPAdes) (version 2) | ecosystem: Host-associated > Plants > Roots > Rhizosphere > Soil...
TGCGCGCGACCAGAGCTATTTCCTGTTCGCAACCACGCAGGACCAGCTCGATTTCCTGCGCTTCCCGCTCGGCGGCCTGGCCAAGACCCGGGTGCGCGAACTTGCCGCAACGCTTGGCCTCGGTGTCGCGGCCAAGCCCGACAGCCAGGACATCTGCTTCGTCCCCGATGGCGATTATGCAAGCCTGGTCAAGAAGCTCAGGCCCGAGGCCGATACCAGCGGCGACATCGTCGACGAGACCGGCCGCACCCTCGGCCAACATCGCGGCCTGATCCATTTCACCGTCGGCCAGCGCCGCGGCCTCGAGATCGGCGGCACGCCCGAACCGCTCTACGTGATCCGCCTCGAACCCGAGAGCCGGCGCGTCGTGGTCGGGCCAAAAGCGGCGCTTGGCGTCGAATCCGCGCGGCTTTCTGGCATCAACTGGATCGGCGGCGACCATCGCGGCGCCCTCACCGCCAAGATCCGCTCACTGGCAAAGCCGGTCCCGGCGCAGCTGATCGGCGACCGGGTGGTGTTCGACGCCCCCGAATATGGCGTCGCCCCCGGCCAGGCAGCGGTGCTCTATGCCGGCGACCGGGTGCTTGGCGGCGGCTGGATCGAGGAAACCGAGCGCGCCCTGCTCGCCGCCTAGCGGACCTTGAGCGGCGTGCCTTTGAACGGCTCGGGCTGGCAGCCGAGCACCGGATCGTAACGCGCCGAGCGGCTGGCGATCAGCGGCACCCAGGCAGTCACCGTCTTCGTCGCCGGATCGCCGGAAAGCCGGATCGGCTCCATGCCCGGCTCGAAATCGGCGCGGCAGCTCTTGAGATCGCGATTGCCGATATAGCGGCACGCGCAGGCGACCCGGGCTGCATAGCCGGTGCCCAGTTCGAGCTGCGGCGTGGCCGAGCGGATATAGAGGAACCCGGCAACCAGCAGTGCCAGCAGGACAGCGCCGATCCCGCCAATGATTCTCCTGGCCCTGATGCGTCTTGCCTTCATGCCCCCGCACCCTATCCTACGCCCAATGCTGCGCAAGGCCGCCTTTCTCGCGCTCGTGCCATTGATCATGGCGAGCGGCGACGCGCCGCCGCCGGGCAGGCCGCAGTTCATGATCCGGCATTGTCCCGGCGCCGACCTCGCCCGATCGATTCAACCGATCCGGTTGCTGTTCTCGGCGCACCCCGAAACCCGCGCAGTCCTGATCACGGCTGACGGCTGCACGGCGCTCAAGGCCTATGCCCCCGGCTATTCGGATTCGAACCGCTTCATCAGCTGGTCGATGGCGAAGACGATCACCGGCCTGCTGGTCGGCGCGCTTGTCACGGACGGCCGGCTGAAACTCGATGCGCCGGCGCCGGTCGCTGAATGGCACGCACCGGGCGATCCCCGCGCCGCGATCACGCTGCGCCAGATGCTGCAGATGTCGTCTGGCCTGAAACATGTCGAGGTCGGCGATCCGATCGAGAATTCGGATACGAACCAGACCCTGTTCGTCAGCCACACCGGCGCGATGGCGGCCGCGGCGATCGACCATCCGCTGGCGACGAAACCGGGCTCGACCTTCCGCTACAGCTCGATGACCAGCCTGATCCTCGCCGAGATCATCACCCGCACGCTGACACCGAGTCATGATCCCCGGGTCCGGGCGAAAGCCTATACCGACTTCGCGCAAGCCAGGCTGTTCGGCCCCTCCGGCGTGCACAGCGCAGTGCTCGAATTCGACGGATCGGGAACCCAGATCGGCGGATCGATCCTGCACATGACTCTCGAAGACTGGGGTCGGATCGGCGGGCTGCTGCTCGACGGCAAGGCGGCTGACGGGAGGCAGGTCGTCGATCCGGCCTGGCTCGCCTTCATGAAGACTCCCGCGCCGACCAATGCCGAATATGGTGCCCAGCTCTGGCTCAATCGCCCCGGCGGCGCAGAGGGCAAGCCGACCCTGTTCCCCGGCAAGGGCCCCGCCACCGCCGTCGCTGCCGACGGCCATCTCGGCCAGCTGGTGATCGCGAGCCCGGACAGCGGCCCCGGACGCGGCATCGTCGTGGTCCGCCTCGGCAACACGCCCGATTCGCGCAACCCGGCGCTGATGCAGGCGCTTGGCGACGTGGTCGCTGGCTTCGACCGGCAGCCCGCCAGTCAACGAGATGACCGCGATTCCCGATGACCCGCTCCACGCCGAGGGCGCTGACGCTCTCGGCCAGGTCCCCGATGCGATTCGCCACCCGCCCTGGCTGCTGATCGGCGCCGGCGCGGTCTCGGCCGGAATCCTGCTGCTCGGCCTGGTCGGTTTTCTCATCGACAGCGGCCTTCAGCTTGGCTTCGACCGGGCGATCCTGCTCGCGATGCGGCACGGGACGATGCACGGCACGCCGATCGGCCCGGCCTGGCTCAAGCTCGCGATGGTCGACATCACGGCGCTTGGCGGCGCCACGGTGCTTCCGGTCATCGTTGCGATCACGGCCGGCTTTCTCGCCGTCCGGCGCTTGTGGCTGACGATGTGGCTGGTGCTTGGCGGTACGATCACCGGTTCGATCGCGATCGGTCTGGTCAAGACTCTCGTCGCCCGCGCCCGACCCGAACTGACCGACCATCTGGTCCAGGTCAGCTCGGCGAGCTTCCCGAGCGGCCATGCAGCGAACAGCGCGATCGTCTATCTCACCATCGCGACGCTGATCGTCCAGATCGTCGAGGGACGCGGCACGCGGATCTATATCCTGGCAATCACTGCCGTGCTGGTGACGGTGATCGGGGTCAGCCGGGTCTATCTCGGGGTGCACTGGCCGAGCGATGTGCTCGCCGGGTGGAGCTTCGGCACCTTATGGGCGCTTGCCTGGTGGGCGCTCGGCGCATGGCTCCGCCTGAGACGCGCCGGCCGGCCGGGTGTTGGAGAATAATGTCACACCCATCAGGGGGTCGTGTCCAAACCGGATGATAAATTATCTCGTTAATTCATAGACTTAATCATCGCCTGCGACGGCGATTCTGTTGGAGAGTGTGACAAAACTCTCCAACATCTAGGCCGCCGGAGCGCGTTCAGGGGATCGCTTCGCCTTCCACCGGCGGCTTGACCGTCGCGTCGCCACCGAGCGTCCTGTAGGCGAGCCCGCCCAGGATCCCGCCGACGATCGGCGCAACCCAGAAGATCCAGAGCTGCGCGAGCGCCCAGCCGCCCACCACCAGCGCCGGCCCGGTGCTGCGCGCCGGATTGACCGAGGTGTTGGTCACCGGAATGCTGATCAAATGGATCAGCGTCAGCGCAAGCCCGATCGCGATCGGCGCGAATCCGGCCGGCGCGCGGCTGTCGGTCGAGCCCATGATCACCAGCAGGAAGAAGAAGGTCAGCACGATCTCGATGACGATGCCCGCCTGAATCGAGAAATGGCCGGGCGAATGCTCGCCGACCCCATTGGCCGCCAGACCCTTGGTCGCGAGATCCCAGTCGGGCTGGCCTGAGGCGATGAAGTACAGGAGATAGGCGGCGACGATCGCGCCGAGCACCTGGGCGACCACATAAAGCGGGATATCCTTGCCCGGGAATCGGCCCCCGGCCCACAGCCCGAAGGTCACCGCCGGGTTGAGATGGCAGCCCGAAATATGGCCGATCGAATAGGCCATGGTCAGCACCGTCAGCCCGAAGGCGAGCGCGACGCCGGCAAAGGCAATGCCCAGGCCGGGAAAACCCGCTGCAAGGACAGCGCTGCCGCAACCACCGAAGACCAGCCAGAAGGTGCCGAGAAACTCGGCAAGCCCACGCTGCGTGTTCGTCATCATCGCATCCTCCTCTTGTGAGTCGTTGCGCGAGGAGGTTAGCGACCACAGCCCTGCGGTAAAGCCGTCAGTCGCGATGCGCGGCGCGGCGCAGGCGATCGTTGATCGCGATGCCGAGGCCGGTTTCGGGCACGGGTGCGACCGCGATGCACGGCTTGTCCGATGCGTCCGCCAGGTACAGTGCTGAAAACAGGGCGGCCGCAGCTTCGGTGAGATCGCCGGCGGCCGAGAGCGTGTCGTCTCCCGCGACGGCGCCGAAGCCGATCAGCCACTCGTCAGGCTTACGGTCATTTGCGTTTATTCTTAGCGATTTGGCCGGCGCGTAGTGGCTCTCCAACTGGCCGGGCGCGGTAATGAGGGTGTTCCCCGGCGAAGGCCGGGGCCCAGCTTCGGAGGTCTTCGTAACTGGGCCCCGGCCTTCGCCGGGGAACAACTCAGCCAGATCCTCTTCAGTGATCGGCCCGGGCCGAAGAATCCGAACGCCACCCCCCGTCATCACAATCGTCGACTCAAGCCCGGCCTCAGTCGCCCCGTCATCGACAATCAGCGGAATCCGCCCGCCCAGGCTCGCCAGCACGTGCTCAGCCCGGGTCGGGCTGATCGCCCCGCTCGCATTGGCCGAAGGCGCCGCCAGAGGCTTGCCGGTCGCTTCGAGCAGCGCCCGCATCGCCCGGTGCCGAGGGATCCGGATCGCAATCGTATCGAGCCCCGCCGTCACCAGCGACGCAATCCCCGCATCCGGCCGAAGCGGCAGCACCAAAGTCAGCGGCCCCGGCCAGAAGGCTTGGGCCAGTGCCCCGGCCGCATCGTCGAACACAGCGATCCTCTCGGCCGCAGCGCGATCAAGCACATGCACGATCAGCGGGTTGAAGCTCGGCCGCCCCTTGGCTTCATACACCCCCGCCACCGCCCGCGAATCGGTCGCATCAGCGGCAAGCCCGTAGACAGTCTCGGTCGGCACCGCGACCACCCCACCCATCGCGATCAGCGCGGCGGCTTCAGCGATCGCGGCCTCGCCGTAAGGTAAGCTACGTGTGGAAACAGGCGGGTTTGGCTGGCTCATCGCCCGGCGCTATAGCCCGCCCGACCGCAAAAAGAGAAACCGCCATGACCTTCACCGCCGCCACCGCCGAACAGCGCTTCGTTCTCGACCATATCGTCGGCATCGGCGCGCTCGCCGAGAATGACCGCTTCGCCGCAGCGACCAGCGATGTCGTCGACGCGGTGCTCGACGGCGCCGGCGATTTCGCGGCCGGCGAATGGGCCCCGCTGCTCCGCGCGGGCGACACGGTCGGCGCGAAATGGACCCCAGACGGCGTCGTCATGCCCGAAGGATTCGGCAAGGCCTATCGCGACTATGTCGAGGGCGGCTGGGGCACGATCGGCGTGCCGGAAAGCGCCGGCGGCCAGGGCCTGCCCTTCGCGCTGCAGACGGCTGTGCTCGACACGCTCGGCACGGCCAATATGGGCCTCGCCCTTGCCCCGACGCTGACGGTCGGCGCGATCGAGGCGTTGATCCATCACGGCTCGCCCGAGCAGCAGGCGCTCTATCTCCCCCATCTCGCAACCGGCGCCTGGACCGGCACGATGAACCTGACCGAGCCCCAGGCCGGCTCCGATGTCGGCGCTTTGCGGACCCGCGCCACCCCGCGCGCCGACGGAAAATGGAGCATCAAGGGCACCAAGATCTTCATCTCGTTCGGCGACCATGACATGGCGCCAAACATCGTCCATCTCGTCCTCGCCCGCACCCCCGATGCGCCGCCTGGGACAAAGGGCATCTCGCTGTTCCTCGTCCCCAAATATCGGCTCGACGCCGAGGGCAATCCGGGCGAGGCCAACGATGTCCGGGTCGTCTCGATCGAACACAAGATGGGCATTCACGCCTCACCGACCTGTGTGCTGAGCTTCGGCGACCATGACGATTGCGTCGGCGAGCTGATCGGCGAAGAGCTTGGCGGAATCCGCGCGATGTTCACGATGATGAACAATGCGCGCCTCAACGTCGGCCTTCAGGGCGCGCAGGTCGCCGAGGCGGCCACCCAGGCAGCGGTCGCCTATGCCCGCGACCGCATCCAGTCGCCCCGTGCCGGATCGCCGGGCCGCGAGTCGGTCGCGATCATCGAGCATCCCGATGTCCGCCGCATGCTGATGCGGATGAAGGCGCAGACCCAGGCCGCCCGCGCCCTTGTCTATTTCGCCGCCGGCCATGTCGACCGCGCGACGCTCGGCGAGGACGGCGCTCAGGCACGGCTCGACCTGCTGACTCCGCTGGCCAAGGCGCATGGCACCGATATCGGCTGCGAGGTCAGCTCGATCGGCATCCAGGTCCATGGCGGCATGGGCTATATCGAGGAGACGGGTGCAGCCCAGTTCTTCCGCGATGCCCGGATCACGCCGATCTATGAGGGCACCAACGGAATCCAGGCAGCCGATCTGGTCGGGCGCAAGCTGAGCTTCGACAATGGCGGCACCTTCGCCGCGCTGATCGCAGACATGCACACCGAGGCGAAGGACGCAGGGCTGGTCGCGCTGATCGACGCGTGCGACGAGATCGGGCGCTCGCTGCTCACCCGCGATACCGACGACCGGCTCGCGGCAAGCTATCCGTTCCTGACCATGCTCGCGACGGCGGTGTGCGGCTGGCTGATGGAGCGCCAGGGCCGAATCGCCGCGACGAGCGAGGGCGATCCCGCCTTTCTCGCGATGAAGATTGCGGCAGCGCGCTTCTATGTCGAGCAGATCGTGCCCGAAGCGATGGGGCTCAGGGCCGCGGCGATGGCGAAAGCGGAGGTGCTGTATTCGGTGGGGCCGGAGATGTTCGCCGCCTGACCCAAGCCGTCATGCCGGACTTGTTCCGGCATCCATCGTGCGGCTGGCGTTGCGTTTCAATAATGAGCGCGGCGCCTGATCTTCGATGGACCCCGGAACAAGTCCGGGGTGACGAAGGGCTTAAGCCCCTTCGCGCTCCAGCAGATCCTCGGCATCGAGCCCGAGCAGCTTGATATGCGCGCTGATCCGCGGCCAGCTCTCGCGCAGGAAATGGGTGCGCTCGGCAAGGCGAAGCTTCTCCGCAGCTCCCGGCAGCACGAACATGCCGACGCCGCGCCGGACCTCGACATAGCCGTCATCCTGGAAGCTCTGATAGGCCTTGGCGACGGTCAGCGGATTGGCGCCATGCTCGGCGGCGAGCGCGCGAACCGAGGGAAGCTGGTCCCCGGCGCGATACTCCCCGCGCAGGATCGCGGCTGAAATGGTGCCGCGCAGCTTGATATAAACCGGGCTGTCTTCGCTGTTGAGCGCTGTCATGCTGCCTTAATACACCTCTTGGGCAGTGAGTCCAGTCCTATGTCCAGTATCGGACAATTTTGTCCGATTCCGGACGCGGCCGCTCCTCGAGAGGCTTCGAAACTGTCCCGATGAAGACGAATCCAGCAATTTTCTCCGGTGCCGCGCCGAACGCATCGCGCACCGCATCCGAATAAGCCGACCATCCAGTCAGCCATCCGCCCGCGAATCCCATGGCATGGGCTGCATGCAAGAGGTTCATGCAGGCGGCCCCCGCCGACAGCTCCTGCTCCCAGAGCGGGATGTGGCTCTCGACCTTTGGCGAGGACAGTATGACCACCAGAGTCGGCGCCTGATGCGCAAACTGGTCGAGCGCTTCGATCTCGAGCCGTGCCGCCTGCGGCCGCTCGGCGAGATAAGCGGTGGTGATGACCGCGCTCAGCGCATCACGGCGATCGGCCGGCACCACCACGAACCGCCACGGCGCAAGCTTGCCGTGGTCGGGCGTGCGCGCGGCGATCTCGAGCATCTGCGCGAGCTGAGTCTCGTCCGGGCCGGGTGCGACGAGATCGCGCGGCTTGCCGGAGCGGCGAGTGGCAAGGAGGGCGAGGGGCGAGCTTGTGTCGTTGAACATTGGCATCCCCTAGCGAGGGACAGGCATATTTACACCCCAGCGGATGCCGCAAGGGCCCATATTCGTTTCCCGCAATGGTCGTGATCGCCCGGAGAGAGGCGCTGGCAAGGAAGGTTGCGCAGTCGCGGGCCGGTAGCCCGCGCAAGCAGCCTGACGCCGCCAGCGCCTCTCTCCGGGCGACCGCTTCGCGGCGGGCGGCTTTTGGCGTGATGCGGCGTCGCGCGTCGGTCACGATGTGAATACATCGCTCCCTCCTTGCTCCTAGCCTCACGCCAAAATCCGCTCCGTCACGACCGTTGCAGGAGACGAATATGGGCCCTAGTCTCTTTTGTTACGAGCAGCGCCGCCTGCGACGGCGTGAAGACATTCAGGGAGCGAACAAAAATGGTGGACACCCCGACCGCGGACAGCCCGCGAGAGCCGGATATCACCCACATCAATCCGGCCAGCGATGCAGTCTGGTTCGGGCATCCCCCGCAGCTCAAGCGGCTGTTCACCACCGAGATGTGGGAACGGTTCGGCTATTACGGCATGCGGGCGATCCTCACCCTCTATCTCGCCAACCATTTCCTGTTCAACGACAAGACCTCGACCGGAATCTATGGCGGCTTCACCGCTCTGGTCTATCTCACCCCGCTCGTCGGCGGCCTGATCGCCGACCAGTATCTCGGCTCGAAGCGCTCGGTGAAGTTCGGCGCGATCATGATGGCGATCGGCTATTTCACGCTCTGCTTCGGCGGCAGCGACGCAAAGCCCTTCGCGACGATCGACGGCCAGCGTTATGAAGTGACCGTCGAAGGCGCAGGCGACGCGAGCAAGCAGTTCGTCACCGATCACGGCCAGAAGCTGCAGATCCGCGGCAATGACGACAAGAGCGTCTCGCTGCTCGCCGCCGACGGCCATGAGATCCGCAAGATCACCGGGGACGGCTTCAAGTCGGACGGCGAGCGTTCGCCCTTCTTCGTCCTCATCCTGCTGATCGGCCTGTCGCTCGTCACCGTCGGCAACGGCTTCTTCAAGCCAAACATCTCGACCATCGTCGGCTCGCTCTATGCCGATGGCGATCGCCGCCGCGACGCCGGCTTCACCATGTTCTATATGGGCATCAATCTCGGTTCGCTGATCTCGCAATTCCTCTGCCCGATGCTCGCGCAAGGAGTCGGCTGGTGGGCCGGCTTCGGGCTTGCTGCGGTCGGCATGACCTGTTCCTGGCTGCTCTTCCAGTTCGATGGCGGACGTCTCGCCGGCTATGGCGAACGCCCGGCCGATGCGCCGGCCGACCGCGACTGGTGGATCTATGGCGGCGCGCTGCTGGTCGTGCCGCTTGTCGTTTTCCTGTTCTGGAATCTGATGAACTATGTCGCGCCGCCGGCCGGCTCAGGCATCATCGGCTATGTCTCCTCGCTGCCGATCATGGGCAAGGCCTTGTTCGGCACCTTCCTGATCAGCGTTCCCGGCATCCTCATCTGGTCGGCGGTCAAGGGGAGCAAGACCGAATTCCAGATGATGGTCGCGGCGATGGTGCTGATCGTCTTCAACGTCGTGTTCTGGACCCTGTTCGAGCAGGCCGGCTCCTCGCTCACCCTGTTCGCCGCGCGCAACACAGTGCTCGAAATCGGCTGGACTGCACCGCTCTTCGCGATGTTCCACGCCAGCGTCGCAAGCTATTATCTGTTCTTCGCTGTCGTGATCGGCGGCATCGCCTGGCTCGCCTTCTGGTTCTTCGCCGCCGGCGAGCAGCCCGAGACGCGGCGGATCATGGCGATCGGCTTCGCCGTCGTCGCAGTGCTCGGCATGGTCGGCATGCATTTCGCACGGACGCACGGCTTCTCCAGCGAGGCTGTCTATATAATGCCCGCCGGCCAGACCCAGATCTTCAACGCATTGTTCATCGTCATCCTGGCGCCGATCTTCAGCGTGATCTGGAACGCGCTGGCGCGCCGGGGCATCGAACCCTCGATCCCGATCAAATTCGCCATCGCGCTGATGGGTGTCGGAGCCGGCTTCCTGTTCCTCGTCTGGGGGACTCAATATGTCGGGTCCGACTTCAAGGTGGGCATGGCGTGGCTGGCCGGCCTCTATCTGATCCATTCGATCGCCGAGCTCTGCATTTCGCCAGTCGGCCTGTCGATGATCACCAAGCTCTCGATCGCCCGGATCGTCGGTATGATGATGGGCGTCTGGTTCCTGTCGATCTCGGTGGCGCAATATGTCGCCGGCGCCGTGGCGCAGGTGGCGAGCGTCGAGACGGTCGGCGGACAGGTGACCAACCTCAAGGTCAGCCTGGAAACCTATACCGGCGTGTTCACGACAATTTCCTATGTCGCGATCGGGCTCGGCCTGCTCCTGCTGCTGCTGTCCTGGCCGCTCAAATACTGGATGCACGGGGTCAAATGAGGCGCATCGCGATCGGCTGATCCGGCCGATCGCGATTCAAAAAAGGAGCGCGGACTGATGCAGCCACCGCACAGGACGGACTGCCGATCGGCCCGTTCCATCCGACCAACCACCAACAGTTTGAACGCTCGACTGAAGGATCGCTTCTTCCGCTTGGGCCCATGCTCGGGGGCCACTCCAGCTGGCTGGCTGATAACTGCCTGTTTTCGAACAACAGCCCGCCCGATCAGGGACATGGCAGGTCCTAGCCCGCACCCATTTGAGTCGATAGGAGCTGCGCGACATCGAATGAACGGAGCAAATCAATGCAGGTGATTGGCGTGATCGGGGCGGGGCAGATGGGCGCGGGAATAGCGCAGGTCTCGGCACAGGCAGGCTTTCATGTGCTGTTGACCGACGTCTCGAAAGAGCGCGCCGAAGCTGGCAAGGCCGGAATCGCCAAGGCGCTCGACCGCCTCGTCACCAAGGAGAAGATCGCTCCCGAAGCGCGCGACCAGGCACTGGCGCGGATCGAGCCGATCGACGGCGTCCAGGGCATGGCGTCCTGCGGACTCGTCATCGAGGCGGCGACCGAGCGTGAGGAGATCAAGCGCTCGATCTTCGCCGAGGTCGGCAAGGTGCTTGGCCCTCAGGCAGTGCTCGCCTCGAATACCTCCTCGATCCCGATCACCCGGCTCGCCCAGGCCTCGCCCGATCCGAAGCGATTCGTCGGTGTGCATTTCTTCAATCCGGTGCCGGTGATGGGGCTGATCGAGCTGATCCGCGGCCTCGCCACCTCGGACGCCACCGTGCAGTTGGTCGAGGACTATGCAAAGGCGCTCGGCAAGCAGGTCGTCCGTGCAAACGATGCGCCTGGCTTCATCGTCAACCGGGTGCTGATGCCGATGCTCAACGAGGCCTGTTTCGCGCTCGGCGAAGGCGTGGCCACGATCCGCGACATCGATCTCGCCTGCCAGCTTGGCCTCAACCACCCGATGGGCCCGCTGACTCTCGCCGATTTTATCGGGCTCGACACCTGCCTCGAAATTACGCGGGTGCTGTTCGAGGGGACCGGCGACCCCAAATTCCGCCCGGCGCCGGTGCTGATCAAATATGTCGAGGCGGGCTGGTACGGGCGAAAGACCGGCCGCGGCTTCTATGATTATTCGGGCGAGGAGCCGGTGCCGACCCGGTAAGGCTCAGGCCGCCAGCGCCTCGAGCCATTTCTGGTGCCAGCGCTCCATCCGGCTCGGGAAGATCAGCCGGCCGGAGCGGGCAACCAGACCGTGCTGGGTCTCTTCGGTCAGGATCGTGCAGCCGTCTGCGGTCGGGGTGATCAGCCAGGCGTGATAGGCCTGGACGCCGAGCCCGGTGGCGAGCCAGGCGATGCGCGTCTCGGGCTCGAACTCCTTCACTTCGCTTTCAAGCGCGATGCCGAAGGTCTTCCAGGTGAAGCGCGCGCCGGCGAACAGGTCGGCGCCGCCGCCTTCGACCTTCACATTGCTGGCATTTTCGTAAATCTCGGGCCAGCCCCTGGCATTGACGAGACGCCGCCAGACGATGTTCGGCGCCGTCGCTGACTCGATCCGGTTGATGACATGGACGGGGGACGCATCGGGCTCGAAGCCACGCGGCCATCTGATCCCGTCCATTCTATCCTCCATTCTGGGCGAGCGGCGCGAAGCGGGCGACCTGGCGGCCGATCAGCGAGAGCTGCTCGAGCACCGCCGGGTCGCTGCTGCCGCCCTCATCGTCGAACTTGGTGAGCTGGGTGTTGATCGCGGCGGCAAAGGGGGTGGGCCAGCCGCGCAACGCATGGACGATCGAGCGGAGCGCAGCGATCGTGCTGCCGGTCGCCTGCCAGCCATAAGCCGTGGCGATCAGCCCGACCGGCATGTCGGCGAGATAGGGCCGCGCCTCGTCGCGCGCGGTTTCCTCGAGCAGGTCGAGCGCATTCTTTACCACGCCCGAGATGCTGCCGTGATAGCCCGGGCTCGCGATGATCAATGCCGATGCCTGGCGAATGGTATCGACAAACTCGCGCTCATGCTCGGTGCGCTGGGTGGCCCTGGGATCATAGAGCGGCAGCCGCGCCATGTCGGCACCCCCGAACATCCGGGTGCGAAATCCCTCCTTGCACGCTGCATCGAGCGCGATCCGGAGTGCCCGCTCGGTCGACGAGATGCCGCCGATCGTACCGCCGATCCCCACGACGAGCGGCAGTGCGGCGGGGGCATCGGTCATTCGGGATCCTCGGTGCGCGGAGGCGCGCTTGCGCTGGATAGCCTCTGTGCCCGGACGCCTCAATGGCCAGTTCGCGGCGCAGCCCTCGCAAGCACCGCCGCCTGCTGTTAGGACGGCCCATGGCCAATGCTTGCGATCACTGTGCTATCGCGCTAATACACCTTTGGGCGGCGTAACGGGACGAGTTGAAAGAGACGATGCGTCCATATCCCTTCGATCCGGCTGCCGAACACGGCACAGCGGCGCCGCTCGACCTGACCGAGGGCATGCCGCCACCGGGCGGCTATGGCCGCTATGCAGCCGATTATTTCGATCATGTCGACCCGCCCGAGACCTATACGACCAACCTGCCGGTGGTGCGGCGGCCGCGCCGCTGGCGCTGGGTCATGCGCGGGATCGGCGCCCTCATCCTGCTGTTCGTGCTTGCGGTCGGCTGGCTCGCCGTCACCGCGCCGCTCTCCCAGTCGCTCAAGCCGTTGACGCCGCCGAGCATCACTCTGCTTGCCGATGACGGATCGCCGATCGCGCGGCGTGGGGCGATCATCGACAAGCCGGTCGATGCGGCGACCCTGCCCAAGAACGTCACCAACGCCTTTCTCGCGATCGAGGACCGGCGTTTCCGCTCGCATTGGGGGATCGATCCACGCGGCATCGCGCGCGCCTTTTTCCACAATATGAGCTCGGGCCGGCTGCATGAGGGCGGCAGCACCATCACCCAGCAGCTCGCCAAGAACAGCTTCCTTGATTCGGACCGGACAGCGGCCCGCAAGGCGCGCGAAGTGATGATCGCCTTCTGGCTCGAGGCATGGCTGTCGAAGGACCAGATCCTCTCGCGCTATCTGTCGAACGTGTATTTCGGCGACAATGTCTACGGCCTGCGCGCTGCCTCGAAACATTATTTCAATCGCTCGCCGGAGAAGCTCTCGATCGGCCAGGCGGCGATGCTCGCCGGGCTGGTCAAGGCGCCGTCGCGGCTCGCCCCGACCGTAAACCTGCAAGGCGCGCGCGACCGGCAGAAGCTGGTGGTCGGCGCGATGGTCGAGGCCGGGTTCCTCGACAAGGCCACCGCAGCCAATGTCCGGCCCGCCCGGCTTGCGGCCGACCGGATCGTGCCGCTGCCCGACGGCACCTATTTCGCTGACTGGGTGCTGCCCGAGGCACGCGATCGGGCCGGCGAGATCGTCACCGAGACGACGGTCAAGACGACACTTGACCGCCGGCTGCAAAAGGCGGCCGAGCGCGCGGTGAAGCATGCATCGCTCCGCCAGGCGCAGATCGCGCTGATCGCAATGCGCCCCGATGGCCGGGTGGTCGCGATGGTCGGCGGCAAATCCTATGCCGACAGCCCGTTCAACCGCGCGACCCAGGCGCGGCGCCAGCCGGGCTCCGCGTTCAAGCTGTTCGTCTATCTCGCTGCGATGCGCGCCGGCATGACCCCGGATTCGATGGTCGACGATTCGCCGATCACCATCGCCAACTGGTCGCCAAAGAATGCCGACGGAAAGTATCTCGGGCCGATCACCCTGCGCCAGGCCTTCGCCAAATCGAGCAATGTCGCGGCCGCACGCCTGATCCAGAAGGTCGGGGTAAACGCGGTCATCCAGGCCGCCCGCGATCTCGGCATCTCGACGCCGATTCCGGGCGAGGCGACGATCGCGCTCGGCACCTCGACCGTCTCGCTGCTCGAACTCACCTCGGCCTATGCCGCCGTCGCCAACGAATCCTATCCGGTCAGCGCGCGCGGGCTTGAGGCAGTGCGCGACCAGAGCTGGTACGAGAACCTCACCACGCGCTCGCACCCCCTGACCGGGCAGATCCGCGATGAGATGCTCGATCTGCTCTCGGCCTCGGCGGAAACCGGCACCGGCCGGCAGGCCGCGCTCTCGGTCGACACCTATGGCAAGACGGGCACGACTCAGGACAATCGCGACGCGCTGTTCCTGGGCTTCGCCAATGGCCTGGTCTGCGGCGTGTGGGTGGGCAATGACGACAACAGCCCCAATCCCGGCCTGTCGGGCGGCGGCATTCCGGCCCGGGTGTGGCGTGATTTCATGCAGCAGGCGCTGGGCGTCGGGCCAAAGGTCGCGCCCGAGCCGGTGATCGACAATCCCGACGACCCCGACAATATGATCGACCCCGATGCCGGGCCTGCCCCGTCGATCGAGGGCGCGATCGAAGGGCTTGGCCTCAATCTCCATATCGGCCGCGACGGCAGCATCGATCTCAGGCCGGCGCATCGCAACGACGATCCGCCGCGCCCACGCCGCGACGACCGCGCGCCACCACCGCGCGATCGCAGCGACGAAGAATAAGGGGCGAGTTGACGC
>Ga0207694_10002611_pt1 | contig 14618 bp, 15 predicted proteins | sample KBSC34metaG_FD_184353 | JGI IMG/M metagenome (GOLD analysis project Ga0207694, IMG submission 184353) | Corn rhizosphere microbial communities from Kellogg Biological Station, Michigan, USA - KBS C3-4 metaG (SPAdes) (version 2) | ecosystem: Host-associated > Plants > Roots > Rhizosphere > Soil...
GTGAAATACGGCTTATAGGTCCAGCAGAGGAACGAAGCAAGGCCACCCTGCGCATGTGGGAACGCCTGTAGCTCGTCCTGAAAGCTGCGCGTGCGCGCGATGTGCTCAATGCGCTCTTCAATCGTTTCATCGAAGCCGATGACCATGGTTGCTGTGGTGCGCAGGCCGGCATCGACGATAGCGCGTTGCGCCGCGAAGTACTCAGCAACGGTGTACTTGAACTTGCTGTGCCGCCTGCGAAAATCTTCCGTCAGAATCTCGCTACCACCACCCGTGATCCAGCGTACGCCTGCATCCTTGAACCGCTCTGCCGCCTCCGCGTAGCTGAGCTTCGCGTGGTCGGCGAGGTACAGAAACTCGGCAATGGTCAGCGCGTAGAACTCCAGGCGGTCACAATATCGCTTGCGGATGGAGCGGAAGAGATCGCAGTAATAGTCCAGCGGCAGATGAGGATTAAACCCGCCATTGAAGGCAGCCAGATCCCCGCCGAGCGTAAGCAGCTCGTCCAGTTTGGCGAATACCTCAGCCTGCGAGAGGACGTACCCTCCCTCCTGCCCAGGGAGTTTGTAAAAGGCGCAGTAGTCGCACTGCGCCACACACACATTGGTGTAGTTCACGATGCGCATCACCATATAGGTGCATGCATTGGCAGGATAGAAACGCGCGCGGACCTGCGAGGCAAGTGAGCGCAACTCATCGTCCGAGGCTTCGCGCCACAGCGTCAGCGCATCTTCGGTTGTGATGCGCTCACCAGCCGTAACCTTGTTACGGACATCGGAAAGCGATGTAGAAGTTACAGGCACATATTGATTCTAGTCCGCGATGTGACTGTGAGCACGGAATGCAGCGGTCGAGCGTCGTACAATCAGTGCCATGAGCGAGGCGCCCGCAGCGGTGGATATCGAAGGCAGGAGTTCCGGGGGCGGCGACGCCCCTGTATATACGCGCAACAATCCGTACACTTCCACCGTCACGGAGAATCGGCTGCTGAACGGTCCGGACTCCGATAAAGAGACCCGTCATATAGTCTTCTCACTCGACGAGAGCATGGCCTGCACGCCTGGCGACTCGATCGGCGTGCTCCCGGAAAACCGTGCAGAGTCGGTAGCAGAAGTGCTTGCCGCGCTCGGCTTCAGTGGCAATGAGCGCGTGCTGGACCATTACAAAGTGGGGATTAGCTTCGAGGAGGCGCTGCGCACACGGCTCTCTATCGGCGCGCTCACGCGAGGCAGCGTAGGTCAATACGCCAAATTGCCTGGCGCCGCGAAGGTCGGCGGACGCGGACTGTCCGAGCTGAAGGCGCTGGTTGGCCCCGAGAATAAAGCCAAGGCGGAAGAATACTGCTATGGCCGCGAACTCATCGATCTGCTCACCGACTTTCCCCGCGCCGTTACATCGCCGCAGGAGCTCTTCAACGTGTTGCAGCGGCTCGTCCCGCGGCTGTACTCCATCGCATCCAGCCAGCGCGCTCACCCAGGCGTTGCTGAAACCTCGGTCCGCGTGGTTCGTTATGAGTCACACGGGCGTGAGCGGCAAGGGGTATGCAGCGGGCAACTGGGCGAACGCACGCCAGCCGGTACGCAGCTCCCGGTGTTCTTGCACGCCAACCAGAACTTCCGTCTGCCGGAGGACAACTCAACTCCAGTGATCATGGTGGGGCCGGGCACGGGCGTAGCCCCCTTCCGTGCGTTTCTCGAAGAGCGGCAGGCCACGGGTGCGACTGGCGACAACTGGCTCTTCTTCGGCGACCAGCATGAAGCCACAGACTTCCTCTATCGCGAGCAGTTTCAGGCGATGCTCGGCGACGGCACTTTGAAGCGGTTAGACCTTGCCTTCTCACGCGATCAGAAGGAAAAGATCTACGTGCAGGACCGCATGCGCGAACATGCAGTTGAGCTGTATGCATGGATCGAGCGGGGAGCCTATTTCTACGTCTGCGGAGACGCATCTCGCATGGCGAAGTCGGTAGAACTGGCCCTGACAGACGCGATCGCCAACGGCGCGAGCATCACGCCGGATGCCGCGACGGAGCGTATCAAGGCGATGAAAAAAGAGCGGCGCTACCAGCAGGATGTGTATTAGGCGCTGGGGACAAGTTGCTAGACGCGATGGGTGTCAGCGCGCCAGGTGACGACCGACTGCTTGATCTGCTTCTCAGAGAGCTTTTCATCAACCGCGCGGCGCAACAGCGCCGGCAACTCGGCATCGGAGGCAAAGCGCAACCCTATGATCTGGCGTAGCGTGAGATCGCCGCTGCGGGCGAGATCCTCCGCTGAGAGCAGCGATTGGTAGCGCAGCTTTTCCTCGAACCGAATGGTGCGGTCCTGCGCGCGAAGGGCTTGTACCCGGCTGAGGACGATGGCGAAGGCGAGCACGATGGTCAACAGGTCCCACCACAGCATCATGATCCGGTGCTGCGGCCAGTGGTGTACGGTCAGTGCAATGGAAAAGATGATATTGAGAAATAAGAACGGCAGAACGAAGAAGTGGAAGGGCGGGAAGAAGCGTGCATGGTTCTTATAGTTCTGGATTTCGGACATGGTTGTTCCTTTTCGGAGACAAGAGCATATGGATTCGGGGAGCAAGAGGATGATACACAAGCACGGGAGACGGTTTGCGTCGGTTAGGCTGAAGAGATGGCAGCAAAGCGAATTGGCGTACATGTTGGAACTGCAGGCGGCGTGTGGACCGCAGTGAATCGCGCAGTAGAGGCGGGCGCGAACTCATTCCAGATATTTTCTTCAAGCCCGCGCATGTGGCGCCCCACAAAAATCGCGCCAGCGGACGCCGCAAAGATGCGCGAACTGCGCACTCAGCATGACGTCGGTCCGGTTGCCATCCACGCCAGTTACCTCATCAATCTGTGCAGCCAAACCGAGGCCGTCCGCGAGAACTCCGTCATTGCCTTCCGCGGAGAAGTCGAGCGCGCCCTGGCCCTCGGCGCGGAGTTCCTCGTCTTGCATCCGGGAAGTTGGAAAGGACTCACGCGCGAGGAAGGCTTGCGCTTGGCGGCACAGTCCATCGAACGCGCAATTAATGGTCTGGCATGGCAAGGCGCGGATTTTCGCATCCTCATCGAGAACACGGCGGGCGCGGAGTTTTCCCTCGGCGGCAAACTCGAACAGGTGGCTGAACTTGTGGACTGTCTCAAGCCCTGCGCGCCTGTCGCAGTTTGTCTCGATACATGCCACGTACACGTAGCCGGATACGACATCGTGAGCGACGACGGTTACATTGAGACGATGAAGCTGGTGGAGTCAACCGTCGGCTTCGACGCTGTGAGGGTGTGGCACTGCAATGATGCCAAGGCGGCGATGGGTTCGAAGCTCGACCGGCATGAGCACATCGGCGAAGGCACCATAGGCGCCGCTGCATTCAAACGGCTGCTGCATGACGAACGCTTCGCACACAGCGCCTTCATCGCAGAGACGCCCGTCGACGCACCTGGCGATGAAGCACGCAACGTCGGCGTCCTGCGAACTCTGGCAGCCGGCTAACCGAAGTTACCTGCGATTGAACGCGTTGGCATAACCGCGCAGATACGCATTGCGGAAGGTGTCGCGGTATGGCGGATACGGTCCGAAGGACGGATCATATCCCGGCGTCTCGGCATACTTGCGGTCGCGGCGAGGATGGTAGCCGGTGCCGTACGCAAGATCGCGTGAGCCGTCGTTGAACCCGGCGCGGTAGCCGCGCTCCTCAGCCTCATGAATCAACGGACTGCCATAGACACCTGGAGGCGGTGGCGCGTAAACGCGCTGCGTGCAGCCAGACAGCATCAGGCACGTGCCCGCAGCAAGCGCCAGGATAAAACCAGATGAGCGAGAAGAAAATACCCCACGCATAACAAGTCCTCCGCAAGATTCACCTGCATCGAAGCAGACGCACGCCTCTACGAACGCAAGTTGACGCCGAATGTCGCGGAAAATAAAGTTGCGCGGTGTTGTTACGAATTCTCGCGCTCTCTCCTATTTACTTCGAGAACAACTGACTTGGGTCGGCAAAAGCCTTGAACTCGAGCGCATTGCCGGCAGGGTCGAGGAAGAACATCGTCGCCTGTTCGCCCACCTCGCCTTTGAAGCGCACATACGGCTCGACGATGAACTTGATCTTCGCTTCGCGCAGCCTATGCGCTAGCTTTTCCCACTCATCCAGCGGCAACACTATGCCGAAGTGCGGAATGGGAATGTCATGGCTGTCGACCGGATTGTGATGGATCACGCCCGCCTCTGTGCGAGGGCGCAGATGCGCGACGATCTGATGCCCATAGAGGTTGAAGTCGATCCATTCCTCGGAGCTGCGGCCTTCGGGGCAGCCCAGCAGGCCGCCGTAGAAAGAGCGCGCGGCGGCAAGGTCATCAACAGGGAAGGCGATGTGGAAGGGCGAGAGATGCTGGTGCATGACGGTCTCTAGTGTAGACCGGCGAGGCGAACTCAGCCTCGGTCAAGCGGCAGGCGCACGCGGAATTCAGTCGCGCCCGGCTCCGATGAGAAAGTAATCGTGCCGCCGTATTGGTCCACAATGCGCTGCACGATGCCCAGGCCGAGGCCAGTGCCGACGCCCACGGGTTTGGTCGTATAGAAGGGGTCAAAGACGTGGGCCTGGCTCTCCAGCGGAATGCCGGCGCCGTTGTCGGCAACTGTGATGCAAAGAAAACGGCGGGACTTGTTGCCCGCCGTTGTTGCATTTGAAATTTCATCCATCCATGTGCGAATACGGACCGTACCACCCTGCGGGATAGCGTCAATTGCGTTGTCGAGAAGGTTGGTCCATATCTGGTTCAGGCCGGAGCATTCGCATTGCAGCGGTGGAAGATCTTTGCCAAGGTCTTTCTCTACAACGGCCTGCTTCTCGCGGAACTTGTGCGCCAGGATGACAAGCGTTGCGTGGATACTCTCATTGATGTCAACCGACTGCTTGCTGCCTTTGCCTTCATAGGCGTAAGACTTGACCGCTTTCACCAGTGTGGAGACCCGACCGATCGACTCCTCGATCGTAGTCACTAGCTGAATGCTTGAGACGAGCGCCTCTAGCCAATTCAGGGCGTCCGAAAAGATCGCCCCCGGAAACTCCGCGCGCGCACATTCCAGCTCGCCGGCCGTTATGCCGATTGAAACCAGGGTCGGTGCTAGCTTCCACGCATCTTCGACGCTGGCGTTCTCCAGCCATTCCGTCAACTTCTCTTCCGCATCGCTCTGTTCCAGCGAGTTCATGCGCAGCGGCTTCTCTTTGGCCAGCGCATGCTCCTGTAGGTCGAACATGCACTGTTTCTGCTCCGCGCTCAGGTTGCTCTTGGAAAACTTCGCGGTCAGCCGGTGCATGCGCATCAGGTTGTCGCGCAGTTGAGCGGCGGCACGTACTGCGGCAGCGCCAGGGTTATTCAGTTCATGCATCAGGCCGGCGGCCAGCGTGCCCAGCGACGCCATCTTTTCCTGCTGCACTACGACGCTCTGGTACTTTTGGAAGCGTACCGCCATATTGCCCAGAATGGCCTTGCGAATGCTGGGGCAATCCGTCATCAGGCGCCAAAACTGATGCTCGTCGAATTGCAGCAGCTCCGAATCTTGGGACGCGCGAAGACTGGCTGCGCAGGGTGTATTGGAGAGCAAGGGTAATTCGCCAAAGCCCGTTCCGGCCGGCATCGTGGCAACGTGTTGCTCCCGACCGTCAGGTTGAGTTTGCACGATGTGCAACTCGCCGGAAAAAACGATCCAGAAGAAGCGAGGTGGATCGCCTTGGTGAACGAGATAATCGCCTGCGGATAAGCGGAGGTCCGTCCCGCCATACAGGCAACGCACCTCGTTCTCAGGTACGTCCGCCAGGAGGGGCACGGTGCGCAGACGCGCTAGCAGCTCGTCGGAGACGAGACTGTCCAGTGCGGTTACCGCGGGTTCTGTGCGTGCGCTCACGGCTGTATTAGATACGGCAAAGTACCTGCCGGCTTCCTTTTTTACTGCAACCATACGGTAATAGATCAACGAATCAACGGGGTAACAAGTTTCACACCCCTATAACCCAGCCAGATACTGATGCACAAACTGAATGGCGATTGACCCTTCGCCCACCGCTGAGGCGCACCGTTTTACCGAGTTGAAGCGGACATCACCCGCAACAAAGATACCCGGTACGCTGGTCTCAAGCAGGTAGGGCTCGCGATCCAGCTTCCAAGAGCCCGGCGCCCGCGCCTTCAGCTCTGGCCCAGCCAGGATGAAGCCTTTGGGATCGACGGCGATATCCTGGGGCAGCCAGTCCGTCTTGGGCGCAGCGCCGATAAAGATGAACAGGGAATTGGTGCTTCGCGACTCCGTCCCCCTCGGCGTCTTCAACGTCAGGCATTGCAGGCGGCCATCGCCGGACATCGAAGTCACCTCCGTCCCCGTCTCGACCACGATGTTCGGCGTAGCCGCGATCTGGTCGATTAGATACTTCGACATGCTCTTGGCTAGCGACTCACCGCGCACCAGCATGTGAACCTTGGCGGCATAGCGCGAAAAGTTCATCGCGGCCTGCCCGGCCGAGTTCGCCCCGCCCACCACGTAAACCTCCTCCTCCGCACAGGACATTGCCTCCGACCGCGCCGCGCCGTAGTAGACCCCCGCGTTGAAAAAAGCTTCCGCTCCCGGCACATCGAGCTTGCAGTAGTCCACTCCTGTGGCCACCAGGCACACATGGCAGCTGATCTCGCGGTCATCGTGCATCTTGACGAGGTGATAGCCGTTCTCTTGCCGGATGCAGGTCACGCGCTGCGTGAGGAACTCCGCGCCCAGACGCGAAGCCTGCAGGAATGCGCGTTTAGCCAGGTCTTCGCCGGAGAGGCCTTGCGGAAAGCCCAGATAGTTCTCAATTCTGGAACTCGACCCTGCCTGTCCGCCCACAGCCGAAGGCTCGACAATCAAAGTTCGTAGACCTTCAGACGCGCCATAGACTCCGGCAGCCAGTCCTGCTGGCCCTGCGCCCACCACGATCACGTCATAGAACTCTTCCTTCGCCTGCAGGTTGAGCCCAATCCTCGCGGCCAGCTCCTGCGTACTGGGCTGCACCAGCGCTGTGCCGTCGCCAAACAGTACCACCGGCAGCTTCGCATCATCCAGCCCCTTCTCCTTCAGCAGGGCCGTGGCCTCGGGTGTAGTCTGCGGATCGAGCCACTTGTACTCCACACGGTTGCGAGAAAGGAAGTCGCGCACAGCGTGGTCCGTCGGCGACCAGCGCGTTCCAATCACCTGTATGCCCTCATATGGCGCCTTGTAGCCCTGCTTCCACGCCTCAAGCAGATCGTCCAGCACCGGGTAGAGCTTCTCCTCCGGCGGGTCCCAGGGCTTGTTCAGGTAGTAGTGGATCTTCGCCGAGTTGATGGCGCGGATCGCCGCCTCGGTATCGGCGTAGGCCGTCAGCAGCACGCGCTTGGCCTCGGGATACATCGGCATCGCCTGCTCCAGCAACTCAACCCCGGTCATCCCCGGCATGCGCTGGTCAGAGAGGAAGAGCGCGACGGTCTCCTTGCGCTCCGTGAGCTGGCGGCAGATGTCCAGTGCGGCCTGGCCGGACGCCGCGCGCAGGATGCGGTAATCCTGCCCATAGTGGCGGCGCAGGTCCTGCACCACGGCTTCGAGCACGCTGGTATCGTCATCGATGGCGAGAAGAATTGGCTTCGGCATAAAGGCTCTGAAGCTACTTTAGCGAACCTGTCAATCCTTGTCTGCGCGGCGGAGATTCATCTGTGGATTCCCTATGATGAAACAATGCTGACCGCAGCGGCAGAGATTCTCACCACACGCACCCTCCTGCGCCACTTGCGTGAGGCCGACTTTCCCGCGTTTGCATCTATGAACGCGAATCTTAAGGTTATGCGATATTTTCCCCAACCCTGGACAGTAGAAGAGAGCCGCGCTGTCTTCGATCAGGTCAATACAGACTTTGATCAGCGCGGCTTCGGCGTCTACGCGCTTGAAGTTGATACGCAGTTCGCAGGGGTTGTTGGGCTTTCAGTTCCGGAATTCCAAAGCTGGTTCACTCCCTGCGTGGAAATCCTCTGGCGACTGCAGCCGGAATTCTGGTGCAGGGGACTGGCGACTGAGGCCGCGGCAGCCGTCCTCAAGATGGCAGCCGAATCGCTCTCGCTGGAGACGATCTACTCCTTCGCCGTGGTGCAGAACCTGCCGTCACTGCGCGTCATGCAGAAGATCGGAATGTCGCCCTCTGCTCCCGCGCACTTCGATCATCCTGCGGTAGAAGATCCGGCGCTTCGCCGGCATCTCCTCTACGGCATCACCCTGCGTTGAATAACGTGAAAGTGTCCCCCAAAAGGTGCAAGCACCGGCATCTCTCGCGGATTAGCCTTATAAACAGGCACGCTCACCGGGCCTGAACCGGCCATCCTGCAAGAAGGAAGTTGCCGCTCGGGACTCGTGCCGTCGGCAAATCTGCCGATGGAATCAGTGAAGCCGCACAACCGCGGCACGGGAGACCCAACAGAGAGATGAAGCGAATCATCCTGGCCGACAATCAGGCGATCTTTCGCGCTGGTGCAGCGCGCGTGCTGGCGCTGGAAGAAGACATGCGCATCGTCGCGCAGTGCGACGAGCAGACACGGCTGCTGAGCGCTGTGGAAGTCCATCGCGGCGCATATCTCATCGTCTCAACCACGATGGGCCTCGACCTCACGGCGTTGCTCGGCTCGGCTCAGGCAGCTGGGACACGCACAATTCTGATCGCCGAGAACGGTGTGGACGTCCCGGAAAACCTCATAGCGAACGCCGCCGGTATTCTCTATCGCAATGTCGCTGGCGCTGAACTGGTTGACTGCATTCGACGCGTCGCGGCAGGCCAGCGCTGCGTCGCGCGTGCCAATGTCACCTCAATCGCCGCACAGGACACTGTAGGCGCGCGTGTGCGCGACCGCCTTACACCCAAGGAGATGCAGATCGTCGCCCTGATCGTCCAGGGTTGCAAAAACAAGCAGATCGCCCTGCAGCTCAAGACCAAGGAGCAGGTCATCAAGAACTACCTACGCTCTATCTATGACAAGACCGGCGTCTCCGACCGCCTGGAGCTGGCGCTCTTCACCATCCACCACAAGGTGTTGGCCGAGGCCGCTGCCCGTGCAGGTGACTTGCTGCAAACGCGCACGGCGTAAATTGACGTCAGCCTGAAAGCTTCCTATAATCTCTGCTTTCCCGGGGAAGTAGTTTCCATAAGATTTGGTAGGACGTGGCGATGTCGCGTGACGCGCAAGCAAACCGCTGGGTCGTGATCGGCTGGAGTCTGTCTGCCGCAATTGTCTTCTCGCTGGTTGCGTCCTTCGGGCAAGGCCAAACCTCCGCGCACGCAACTTCAAAACGGTCCCCGACGGTGCCAGCTTCCGCGCCGAAGAAGGGCGGAGCTTCCAGTTCCGCGGTCCACAAAGCCGCTCCCTCAGCATCAACAGCGGCTGCCAGCCTCGTCCACAAGTCGGCTGCTTATTGGGGTGGCTACAGGTCGGACATCATTCAGCAGGTCTTCGACGGCGCGTTTCGCGGTGCGGATATGGACCGGAACACGCAATTCCATATCCTCTTCAGCGGCTATGTGGAGCAGTACTCGGATAACTGCAGCGACTATCTGAGAGGGCATTTCGATCATAGGGTCATCACCCATACCGTGAATGGGGTGGTCTCAACGAGCGCGATCAATATCGACTACAGGTATCTTCCCAAATACGACGAATACAGCCAGAACGCTGGATTGGACACACTCCGCGTCCTCACCGGGTCTGTCAGTTTTGGCGACGTTGCCGCTCCGGCGCTCGATATGATCACGTTCTTTTCGACGGAGCGGTGCGATAGTGCTGCAGTACGTCAGCTTGGCGAAAATCTGCTGCGCGGCGCGAACGGACAACCGTCCCTTCAGGCCTCCGGCGGCAGCATTGCCGGTGCAGCGGCGGAATCGCAGATTGACGGCGTTCCTTCGCCGGCCGTTGCGTCGCGCCTGGGTGCATTTGGCGACGGCTGCAACGCTTTCATGCATGACCCAAAGACCTCTCGATACGGGCCGCGGGATCCCGAAGCCTACTGCAAGTGCCTTAGCGATGGATACCGGAGCGTGATGACCCCTGCGGAGCAGGCCGACTATGGCAAGAACTTCGAAGCGAAATTCTGGCGTGACATTGCCCAGCCCAGATCGGACAACCCTGCGTGGCCCCGCCTGAATCCCGTGGCCGTGAGTTGCATGCAATAGATCCGCGCCAGGCACCCGAAAATTAGCCCTTTCCAAACAATTTGCATCCCCTTGCACCCCGCCTCGCGTATAGGCAGGATGAGAGCGTCAGGACGTTAGAAACATGGCAATCGCCGACGGCGAATTCCGCAGGCTGATAGATACGCACCAGCGCATGGTCTTTTCCATCGCGCTGCGCGTTACCGGCGACCACCCCACCGCCGAAGAGGTGGCGCAGGATGTGTTCCTCTCGCTGCATCGCAACGCGGAGAAGCTCGCCGGAGAAGACCATATCCGCTATTGGCTGCGAAGGGTTGCGGTTCACCGGGCCACCGACGCGATCAGGCGCAGGTCCGTTCGGCCGGAGTCGGGCGCTGAGGAGTGGAGTGAAGAGCAGTCAATCAGGGACGGCGCGGCATCAGGCAACTACGCCATCGCCGCCCGGTTGGATGAACTATTGCGTGGGCTGCCGGAGGCATTGCGAGTGCCGGTGGTTCTGCGCTATCAGGAGGAGATGATGCCGGAGGAGATTGCCGCAATGCTGGGCCAGCCGGTGGCCACCGTAAAAAGCCACCTGCAGCGCGCCCTTAAGCTGCTGCGGCGCAAGGCATCCGTCACCATGAAGGAGTATGTCCGTGAAGCAATTTGAATTTGACAACGAAATGAATGAATTCGAGCCGGAGAGCTTTGAGAACGCCGAGTTGGAGAGCGCTGACTTTGAGCGCGCCGATCCTGAAAATATCCAGTTTGAAGCGGAGCTGACGCTCGCCATGGGCCACGTCGATCCGCCGTCAGGCTTTGCCGACCGCGTGCTGGCTCAAGCGGCGGTACCGCAGCAGCCCATGAGCGCAAAGGTTCTCATGATGCCGCGCCGCGTGCAGACATGGGTGGGCAGTGCGGTCGCGGCGGCATTGTTGATTGGAGCATTCGGCATTCAACAGCAGCACGAGCGCAGGCAGCGCGAAGAGGCTGCCCGTGAGCAGCAGCAGCAACTCGAACTCGCCTTGCAGATCGCCGGCGAGACGCTGGCCAACGTGCGCGCACAGGTGCAGGACGCAGGTATTCGGTTGGGAGATTAGTGCGGGCGAGCAATAAGCAGGAAATGGATCAGGCAGGGACAAGGAGAAAGCGATGAAGAAAACAACGATGGTTTTGGCAGCGGCAGGGATAATTGCTTCGTGCAGCGGGGCGTTCGCGCAGGACGCTCCCGGCAACATGATGGTGTCAGTGGCCCCGGGTCTCAACTTGCAGATCGGTGCTTCGGTCAAGGACGACTTGCTGGCGGGCACGGAGAAGTTCGGGCAGGGCGCCTCCAAGGTCACCGAGATCAACCTCAATCCTTCGACCATGGACATGGCTGGCCGCAACTACGGACCCGGCGGAGACATGAACAAAAAAATGAAGCTGATGGTCGTTCACACCTACGGCTATGACAAGCCCGGCATGTACCGCATGGAGGACGTGGAGACATACGCGAAGAAGCTGCAGGATGGCAGCTGGAGTTGCCCCGTCGTTTCGCGCGAGAAGTACAAAGATCAGGAAAAGCTTAGCTATATCTGCACCAAAACCGGCACCGACCAAACCAATGAGATGGTCGTGCTTACGGCCGAGCCGCAGAAGCTGACCTTCATCCACATGGCAGGAACTATGTCATTGAACGATCTGACGCGGATGAGCGACAACGCGCATGGCCTTACGCGGTCTGTGGAACCGCATGGGAACTTCTACGTGGGAAATCCGCAGACCGTCCGTTTGCCGACATTTCCGGGCAAGGTAGTCATCACGACGCCAGGGACGGCTGGAGTTCCCGCAGCTCCAGCGGTCCCTGCTCCACCCGCTCCGCCGGCGCAGTAATCTCAGCTCGAAATACGCAACCTTGAATCACTTGCCTCGCCGGCTCCACAACATGGAGCCGGATTTTTTCTGCGACCGCCACACTGCCCACGAAACGAGTCAAAACAGCCGCAAATGTGATCGCGCCGCTACCGCTGCTCCCCTCAAGCAGTGGTCTTTTTTGCGCTGGTATCGCGACGTAAATATTTTGTCACATTTGTCACATTTCATTTTTCCCTTCCCAACCGTGTGCTACGGTCTCTAACATCGGCTTCGCTTATTTCAAAAGCCGGTTTCTTCAGTAACCAACGCTGTCACAATAGAGCAGTTCCGCACTCGGGAAGGGCTTTCCGCGAGCACGGGAGAGGTCTGTCCTTCCACAACGTCCGGCCGATCAAAAGAGGCACGGGAGAGCTAGGAGGAGGTCCATGCTGATTCGAATTCCGATGGCAGTTGTAGTCCTTGGCGCGGCGCTCGGCGGGCAAACGTGGGCACAAGAGCAGCGGTGCGGCACGATTCTTGACGGGCAAAATCACACGGAAATCGCGCATCTACCGAGCAGTGCGCTGGAGGCCGCGCGCTCCGATGAGCAACTCGGCGAACTTTGCGAAAGTGCTGGAATGTATGTCCAGGCTGAGGCAGCATTGCGGCGTGCCATCGAACTGTATCCCACCGAGGCCATCCTAGAGCGCTTGAGCGCGCGCAACAATCTTGCTACGTTGCTTGCCTCCATTGGTGAAGAGAAGCAGGCCGAGCAGGAAGACCGTATTGCGCTGGTCGAGGCAGAGAAGGTCGGCGACGCCGGAGCCGCCTCCCTGGCATGGACAAACTTTGCCGACGCGGAAGCGCTGCAAAAGCATTTTGGCAAGGCAATTGAGTACTCACGACGGGCTGTGCTTATCGACGAGACGGCCACATCCGAGCCGCTTGTCAACCGCATGCTTGCAAAGCAGGCGCTGGGTTTCGCTCTGGCAGGAAACCATCAATGCGCAGAAGCGATTCCATTGCTTGAAGAGGTCCTCACGCTGTCGAAGGGCAGCTACGGCGAACAGAGTGGAGAGGCCGGCATCAGTCAGTTTGTTCTTGGGGAGGTGGCAGGCCGCTGTGGTGACTCAGCTGACGCTGCGGCATGGATGCAGCAGGGAATCCTGCGGATGAAGGCGACCCTGGGCGCATCGCATATGGGCTACCTCCATGCGGTGAGCGAATATGCACAGTTTCTGCGTGAGAACGGACGGCTGGAAGAAGCTGTGATCGCCGAGCGCGAGGTGCGCATGGCGAATACGACGGTGGACGCGCGGACACTGGCGCCGCTTGCGTCACTGCGTTAGTTCAGTACGCGGAGAGCCGGACCCTCTGCGTCCTCGGTTTGGTCTGCGAAATGCGCGCGGATCTTTTCTGCAACCGCCGCGCTGACCACTGCAGTCAGCGCATCCAAACTTGCCCGCCGAATCCCGCGCACGCTGCCAAAATGCTCCAGCAGTCGCTGCCGCGTGCGCGGGCCGACGCCCGGAATCGCATCCAACTCTGACGTCCTATCGCGCATCTCGCGCCGCTTGCGGTGGTAGGTAACGGCGAAACGATGGGTCTCATCGCGCACCTTCTGGATCAGGTGCAGCACCGGCGAGCGGCGGTCCAGCACCACCGGCTCGGACTCCTGCCCATACACGTAGAGAATCTCCTCGCGCTTTGCGATCGACGCCAGCGCCGGCTGCTCCGGCGTGCCCGGCTGTATCCCAATCTCCGCCAGCGCCTCCGCCGCGGCATGCAACTGCCCCAGCCCACCGTCGATCAGGATCAGCGACGGCATTTTCTTCTTGTCTTCCAACAACCGCTTGTACCGCCGCCCGACGACCTCGCGCATCGACGCAAAGTCATCAACCCCGGTCACTGTCCGCACCTGAAATTTGCGGTAGTCGGACTTCTTCATCGCGCCGTCCTCCCACACCACCATCGATGCAACCGTCTCCGCGCCCTGAATGTGAGAGATGTCAAAGCACTCGATGCGGCGGGGCAACTCGTCGAGCGTAAGGATGTCAGCCAGCGACTCCTGGATGGCCTTCATCGCCGGCTGCATCACGCGGAAGCGCTGGTCGTAGCTCTGCTTCGCATTCAAGCACACCAGATCCACCAGCGACCGCTTCTCGCCCCGCTGCGGCGCCAGAATCTCAATTCGTCGCCCACATCGCTCCGTCAGCAGTTCAGCCAACACCGCGCGGTCGGGAAAATCCACCGGCACAAAGATGCTGCGCGGAACATACCCTGCATCCAGATAAAGCTGCGTCAGCAGGGAAGAGAAGAAGGCCGCTGCGCTGAATGCATCTCCCGGCTCGGCAACTGCGCCTGCTTGCACCTGCCCATTTGCATCCTCGCCAATCTCCGGCGCCAGAAACGCCGGGTCCGGTTCCAGCGCCGGCTCCGCTTCTTCCTCGCGCCGCGCGATTGGCGCGGGCGGGTCGAGCACCAACTCTGCCAGGTCCTCCCAGAAAAAATCTCGTCGGTCGACGATCTTGCCGCCGCGCATGTGGAACAGGTTCACGGCGAGCATGCCGTTCTCGTAGTGATACCCAAAGACGTCGGCGTCCTCGTTGTCC
>Ga0207694_10002615_pt1 | contig 14607 bp, 11 predicted proteins | sample KBSC34metaG_FD_184353 | JGI IMG/M metagenome (GOLD analysis project Ga0207694, IMG submission 184353) | Corn rhizosphere microbial communities from Kellogg Biological Station, Michigan, USA - KBS C3-4 metaG (SPAdes) (version 2) | ecosystem: Host-associated > Plants > Roots > Rhizosphere > Soil...
CGCCAACCGACTCTTGTCGAGGGCATCGCGCAGCAACGATTCCACCGGATCAATAATGACCAGCGGCACGTCATGTCCTTCCGCTTGCAGCTCAAGGATCTGGTGTTCGAGCGACAGCAGGTCCAACCGCATGTCGTAATCCTTCTCCGCCCGCGTCGGCGCTTTGATCTTTTTGCCCTCCAGCGGTTCGTTCAAGTCCGGCAGATCGCGGTCATAATTCCGCATCACCATCCGCACTTGTTTGAGAATCCCACCCGCCGCCTCCAACCGTTCGCGCAGGACGGAGGGCGGATCCCCACACCCGAACAACATCACCATCCCGCCAGTCTTGTCGGTCTTTTCTCCGTTCTCTCTGACCTCTGTGGCCGCCGTGTTCTCTGTGGCGGAACTCTTCTTCCCCCCATCGGTGTGCCACTGGCGTGTCTGCTCGCCAGTGGCCTGTGCGGCTGAACTCTTCTTCCCCACGCGCATCTCAGCCGAAGGCAGCATATTCCAACCCCGAGTCACCATCGCAGCCAGTTCCATCGCCAGGCAACTCTTCCCAGTCCCAGTCTCACCCAGAACCAGCGACACGGCCCCGCGAGGAATCCAGTCCTGCCAGATCCAGGTCAAAGGAGCCGGCTTCACATCACTCAAGAAACGCATATTCAACCGATTCAATTCCGGCGCTGACGAATCAAGCATGGCCAAATCTCCAGACAGAATGAGGGGGCGGCAGGTCGTGTGATCTTCTATTCGGCGTCGGGTGGCACAGGTTGCGGAGCAACCTGTGTGACGAAGTCACAAGAGGCGTTGTTCAAACGGTGTCGGTCCGAGAACCAACGCCATTCGAATTGCCTCTTTCAGCGAAGCCCCTGGGGCCGTCGAAACGACGACCCCAGCCACACGGGATCTCAGCAATCAATCGCGTCAGTCCGCCCACCAGCAGAAAAGATGACCGGTCGCAATCCGCAGACATGACACCGTCATGCGCACGAACCGGGTGCCATCAAGAAACACCCTCCAACGAACTGAACGAAACCAAGCATACCCAACCCTCAAGTCTCAACCACCCCAACCTTCCAAACGTTTGGAAACAACCACAGTCCGCCACGGGCGGTTCGTGCGCGTCGCACGATGGGAGCAAAATAGGGGCGACGTTCGCGCGGTGGGAATCTAGTATCAGGTCGACGTAGGGTGGCGACAAGCCGCTCAGGGCGCAGTCCCACCATCTTCTCGCTGCGAGGCCACTCGGTGGGACTTCGTCCGCGCGTTGTCGGCAGTCCAATCTTCATCTGGTGTGCCACCGGCTATGCCAGTGTCTTCTGTCAACAGTCGTTGACATCAGGTCAACGGCGTCGTCTTTCGGTCGAGTATTCAAAGCAGTACCCTGACAGCAGATTTTCAGGTCATCCTGTTCCGTGGCGTACCGAGCAACAACCAGGCTGACAACAGGGTGAGAGGGAGAACGAGGGACCAATAGGGGACGGTCCAGATAGAGAGTTTGGGACCTTCCGGAAGCTGCCCTTTTCCAAACCCCATCAATCGCCACTGCCACAGGACGGTTCGCAAGTCGGACTCAAACAGGTTGATGTTCCCTTTTTCCCAAACGGGGAATCTCCACGCGTCTGTTGATCCGCCTTCCCCATTCACCAAAACGATTGAACCGTGGCCGATTGCCATAAATGACGGGCCAGAAAAGACGATTCCATCACAGATGAATTCGCTCCGCACCCATCCCGTCATCAGCCCGCATGCCCCAACAAGCACGAGCGCGCCCAGCTTGCGTCGAAACGGCCGAAAGAACTCACGCATAGGGCACCGGCGATTTCGGGTGTGGTTTGCTGAGCAACAGGTAGGCGGAGAGCAGAGTAAGCGGGATGACAAAGAACCAAACCAATACGAAATAGTGACGTTTAATTCATAACTTTCGTCTGGGCCCTGTATTTCCCAAACCTGCCATCCGAGCAACCGAAAACGCCATTTCAGGTTCGGCTGGTCGAATTCCCTGAGATTGGAATACGAACTCCACTCAGGGAATACCAAGCCTGTATCCCCCGTCAGGCGAGTGCCACCTACGGTACGCGTTCTGTTCCAAGATATGGAGCGTCTCTCCGAAACGATCGTGTCAACGTAGTCGCGTCGTCCGAACCTTCCTTCGCATATGTGAACGGAAGTGTCACTATGTCTGCTGTGCTCTGACTTCTAACCAACCCTGCCGTGAAGACGCACGCCATCACCAGCGAAACACTCCCCGTCTTCCGCCTCCAGCCTCTTAAGAACTCACGCATCGGTTTGTTCGCCACAATTTTTGGCGCGGACACCGATCTTCGAGGTGGTTCAATTCAGTCGGCCAGATCCTGCCGCAGCACTTCTGCCAATCGCTGAGCGGCGAATGCCGCACGCTGGCGAGCAACCATTCCGGCATTCTGCAAATACAGTTCTGACAGATCGATTGGTTCAAGCTTTTCGTCTGTCGGCAATGCTGAAATCGGTTCCATCACTTCCGGCGTGTACACGCTCTTGATTGCCGCCGATTGCGATTCTCGAAGCCAGCTCATCGGGTCGACTCCCATCGGCAATTTGGTCCGTTGTCCGGCGATCTTCCACACGCCTACCTCATTTGACCTGATCTGATTCGACCGGCGTTTGATATCGCCCGCGTCGTACTTCGATCCCAGCAATCCATCCCACAGGGCGTGCATGTTCTTCGATTGCAGAGTCGGAATAGAGTTGCCCTCGCGATCCCCTTCAGGAAACCGCTTCGAGTACAGCGAACCTGCGTGAGACGGTTGATGAGCGTCACCAATGAGGTGTGCAATCCAACAGAAGGCGATCGCCCGATCGCTGGCCGCCCTAGTTTTGTCTCGCAGAACCGATCGGCACAATTCGATTGCCTGGACAATATGCAAATCCTGTGTGGCGAGTGTCGCGTCTTCGGGCGCGGGGCCTGGGCTGTCAGGATATTTCGCATCATTCAGCACGAGAACAGCCCCAAGTTGGTAGTGCCATGCCGGACGGTTGTATTCCTTCTGGCTTCGTGCGACATCGGGCCAGTACGCTGCCCGGCCGATCAACCAGTGTTCTGGATCACCCGCCTTCTCGGGAATGGCAAAATCGTCGGCAAACCTCGGATGTGATCTCAGCAACTCGATCGCCGTTGCCTGCAGGTCCGGAGTCAGTTCATCAAAGGCCAGCTCGCCAATCAAATGGTGTCCGGCCTCGGACCACGCCCAGCACGATCGAGCAACGCAAACGGCTACCAGAAATGCTACGATCGATCGCATGGCGTTCCTCCTGTTCACAGAGTGACAATCGGCTGGAGAGCAAATCTTTAAGGCGCCTCATGACCGTCCGGTTGCCCGCCAATAAACGCATCCACCCGATAGGCCTCGCGGCGACCGTCGTGTTGTACGCTGTCGCGTGCTTTCTCCTCGCGCTTCACGACGATCCATCGCACCGGCGTCTGACGGCGCCGAAGCCTCTGGTAATCACGATGAGGGGCCATGATTGTCTGCTCTGCATTCCGTTCGTGTGTTTCACTTTGGCGTGGTGGGCGAACCCGGCGTACTTCGCGGGACTGATCGCCGCGTGGCGCGGCCACTGGCGAGCATCTCTCGTACTGGCGACGCTTGCCGTGCTTGCGGCGTCGACAATTCTCGTCGATTTCCCGGTCTACGTGAAACATTACCCCGGCACGATTGTGGTGACAGACCGCATTGTTTGAGATGGTCTTTGATTTCGTTCCACACAGAGGCTCCGCTAAGCGCCTGAATTCTGACCATAGCCGTAGGATCGAACCAATCGGCAGAATCTGCCGCTTTGCGGGCGCAGGCGCCCGGAATTGCTGAAAAACGGTCTTCTTGCAGGCCGATTTGCTAGCAGGGACGTGCCACCTTGAGTCGGAACACATCGTAGATGCCATCGCTACTAACCCAATCGCGACGACCTTCTCGGATCTGGTTGTTGGCGCTGTTGACTTTTTTCGCGTTGCCGCAGCCCGCGTCGGCTCTTCCTGGCAATCGCAGTTCGCGTGAACACGGGCTCTTTCGGTCGCTTCATACACGTGGACCCGTATTTCCACGTCCGGGTTCAGAGCAGTCGGAGCCTCGACTGAGGCGGTTCTATGATTCAACTGGCCGCTGGACAGGTGACGGCATCGACTCAATGTCATCTGGCGCAAATCAAGCGACCGTGCAATACATCATCCCCCAACCCTATCGATAGTGGCGCTGCGCATCTCAGTCCGCGCCCGCTGTGGCAACACTTTTGCCAAACGGCACATGAGCCGTCATGATTCGGGCCCGTTGGATGTGCGGCCGACATTTATGGCGTCTTTTGCAGGGCCAAGCGGCGGGATTTCAGGCGTCGCCAACGCAAGTGGCCTTCATCAATTCTTCACAATTTGCCAGAATCCCACGGCATTTCTCCCGAGCCATTTTCTCAAATAAATGACGGCCATCACCTGCGTTTCGGTATGCGCAGCCCGTACCAAATCTCCGTATTCCGAACGGACGCAAAGTTGCTACCAGAGCTTCGCATCGCTGCCATCACGCAAGTCGTTTCGACGGGTGTGCACCGTGCGTTTTGTGGTCGAAGCCGAACTTGTCGGGGCGTCAGTGGCAGCGTGCTGCGACGGGTCGTTAGCTGGTATTGCTTGCTGCTGCTTTTTACGACGACCAATGTCGTCTCGCACTTCGACGTTGCTCGAGGCGATGATCGGATCGTGGACGTGTTGCCTGCTCCATTCGGTGATCGGGCAGACACCGAAGATTCAATCGAAAGTTTAACTGAGTCACACCGTCAACTTGTCGAACAACTGAAACAAGTCCTGAGATTGAACGAAGAACTCAGCGAACGGCTCAGTTCCCTCGAGTCGAAGGCGAAGAGCGATAAGACGGAGTCGAAATCGCCACTCGAAGCGATGTCGGCCGATCGCGAAGCGTTGTTCGATTCGTTCCATATGCCGTCGATCGGAAAATCCAAGCCTTGGTACGAGAAGCTTTCGATCCGCGGATATGCACAGATTCGCTTCGGTCGCTCGGTGAATCAGGATCCCAATGGAGCCGATCCGATCTTGCTGGGAGATCGATCAATCAGTGGATCAACGGGCACGTTCTCGGTTCGCCGAGCGCGAATGATCTTGTCCGGTGATGTCAGCGAATACTTGACCTACTATTTCCAGGCCGACTTTGCGAATAACCCGGCGGATGGAACGAACACGCTGTTCGCCCAGATTCGCGACCTGTACGGTGACATTTACCTGGACACCACACGCATCAACCGACTTCGAGTCGGCCAGTCGAAAATTCCCTGGGGCTTCGAGGAGATGCAGTCCAGCGGAAACCGAATTCCTCTGGACCGCAGTGATGCCATTGACTCCGGAGACAACCCGAATCAGCGCGATCTTGGCGTGTTTTACTATTGGACTCCCGTTGCTAAGCAGAAGCTATTGCGCGACCTGGTTGACGGCGGATTGAAGGGCAGTGGGAATTACGGGATTTTTGCATTCGGCGCCTACAACGGACAAGGTGGATCGGAAGTCGATCTGAACCGCGGTCTGCATACCGTGTCACGACTGACCTGGCCATTTCAACTTGAAAGTGGGCAGGTCGTAGAAACCAGCATCCAGGGGTACTACGGCAAGTTCGTCGCCAGCGGAACGCCGATTCGTCCCTTGGGCCAAGGTGCGCCAGAAACCCCCTCAGGCGTCCGTGATGACGGAATTCTCGAAGAACGCCTGGCGGCTTCGTTCATCTGGTATCCGCAGCCGTGGGGTTTTCAAACTGAGTGGAACGTGGGTCGAGGGCCCGGTCTGAATGATGCCCAGACCACTGTGATTTCCCGCCCGCTGAGCGGTGGGTATGCCATGACGATGTACAAGCTGGATACGCCGCGACACGGTATCTTCTTTCCCTACACTCGGTATCAACACTACCTGGGTGGATACCGTTCTGTCGCAAACGCACCGTATGGGACGCACGACGAATACGACGTGGGTGTCGAGTGGCAAATCCGCAAAGAGTTGGAATTGGTCGTTGAATATGGGTTCGTCAATGGGATCAGCCTTGGTGCGACCGAACAGCCAGGAGTCACCCCCTATCAGAACTACACCGGTCAGTTGTTGCGGTGTCAGTTGCAAATCAACTACTGATCTTCGGCCTAAGCCTCTGAATTGCAGCGACCGTGATAAAGGACCAAGTCGCGGGTGTCCCGGTTGACCATACTGATTTTGACGTCGGTCGATGCTTGCACTTTGGTGCCCGGAATAATCTGTAACGCCTGCGGAAAGTTTTTCGGGGCAAAATCCTTTCCGTCGCTTTTGGCTTTTTCGCTACAACCGTTTCGTTCATCAATACCCGTCCCGCGGTCGATCGCATGTCTGTGCCAACTTCCGGCTTTCGATGCGCCGTTGTTGTTTGTGCAGAGAACGAATTTGCGTGCCTGCAATGAACAGCAGTTACTGCCGATCACCTAATGACACGGTTTGGATGGAACATGCACCTCTTGTCATTCGTTCCGTTGCGACAATCAAGAACACTAGTCCTGTCCACACAGACACTGGTTGCTCTCGCGTTTGCACTTCCTCTCTGTGCGGGAACTTGGGCCGCAGCGCAAGATCCGTTCGAAGATCTGCGTCTTCGAGTGGAAAGACTGGAAGCGGAAAACGCACGGTTGCGATCCGCTGCCCTGAAAGACACTTGGCAAACGGCGTTTGAGTCGGACGTGCCTCCGGCCCCATTCGCGTACGAAGAGGATGACGCGGAAGAAGACAATAGCGACGTCGCTGAAGAAAAGAGGCGAGTGCGACGGATTGTCGAAGAGTATTTGCGTGCACGCGAGGCGGGACAACCTCCTGTGATCGCTGAAGACCCTGCCATTCGTGACAATTTCAAGAGTCTCACCTCAGAAGTTCAACAGCTAAAGACGCGCCTCGACAAGGCTGTGAACTGGCCTGCGGACGGGCTCACGTTTATCTCCGCGAACGGCGACTTCAAAACACACATGGGCGGAACGGCTCAGTTAGACGCGGTCGCCTTTCCGTATAACGGAGGACTGGGAGTTCCTGGTGGCGCGGGCACCCAGACCTCGGTCGAGTTCCGCCGTATGCGATTTCGCGGCGAAGGAACGATGTACCAAAACATTGATTGGGTCTCGGAATTTGATTTTGCACTCGCATTGCAAAACCTCGATCCCACCACCGCTGCATCTCAAAACCTGGGCCTCAACCGAACTGCCGGTCTAGCCGCCGGAAACGTATTCGGACCAGGCGGCACGCCGGGCCCAGGCACACAGGCAGGCAATACGATTAACGTGATTCAGACCTCAACGGTCTTCATCACCATCAAAGATATTCCGATGGCGGGAAACATCCGAATCGGAAACCAGCAAGACTGGTTGAGCCTTGAGCACATCGTCAGTGCACGCTTCCAGGACTTCATGGAACGATCTCCGATTATGGATGCATTTAACGGCGCCAACAATAACGGGTATGCGCCGGGTATCTCGGTCTTCAATACGACCGAGAACAAAATGGCGACCTGGCAGTTGGGTGCCTACAACAACAACGTCTACAACTCGGGTTACAGCTACAACATTGGCAATCAGTGGATGTATGGTGGACGTGCCACCTGGACACCGTACTACGACGAGTGCTCAAAAGGCCGCTACTTGGTTCACACTGGTCTTGGAGTTCAGTACCGCCAGTTCAATACGTACACGTCGGACGCAGTGGGACAGGACAATATCCGTATTCGATCCCGTGGTGTTTTACGCAACGCAGCGGCGACACTCGATCCAAATTACGCCGATACAGGGAATTTCTTCGTTACCGGCCAGACACTTTTGAACCCGGAAATTGCCGTCGTCTGGGATCGGTGGTTACTTCAAGGGGAAGTCAGCCACAACTACTTCTATGGTGCCCGCTCGAACAAGAATGCGACTGGCCCGAACAATTTCGGAACGATTTCAATGAACGGTGGTTATGTCGAACTGCTGTATTTCCTGACGGGCGAATACAAGGAATACAATCGGAACACAGGGTCTTTTGGCCGCGTAGTTCCCAACGAGACGTTCAATGTCAAAAAGGAAACATGGGGCGGGTGGCAGGTCGGCGGTCGGTACGATTGGCTGGATCTGAACGCCAAGGGCATCAATGGCGGCATCGAAAACGATTGGACGCTTGGCCTCAATTGGTTCCTGAATGCGAATGCACGAATCCAGTTTAACTATGTCTTTTCAGAGGTCAGCAACCCTGGATTCTACTCGCAAGGGCCGATGGGCTCATTGGTTGGCTCCCGCTTCTCAGGGCATGGCATGGTTCAATCCGTCGGTACCCGATTGGATTTCAATTTCTAGTGAGTGTCGCACGGACCTGTCGCGTTTCGACATGAGTTAAACGTATGAATTTGGCTCGCGAGACAACACACTTAATAGGAGTTTGCTTTATCGACCATGCGTCGGCGAATGTATGTCGTTCGAAACGCGATGGTTCAATCGTCGATGACGGCCTCGGGGTTCATCGAGAACGAGCGAACCGTGAATGGGGTTCGTGCTCTGTTGGTAACCAGACCTGGAGTGCGCTCAAGTGGTGGGCCGCATGAGGATCTGGATGACGCGAGTCGTATTTTGATTTGCGACGAGTTGCAGTTGGACGGCACCCCGATCGTCAGAAATGGCAGCCTGTTTCTGTCGCGCTTCCGCTTCGAGCATTCGCTGCGGTTCTCAACACACTGCTTCTGGAGCGTTTGGAGACGGGCGTGACGAGCGTCACTCGAGATAGACGCTGTGAATCTGAGCTGGCACGACGCTGTGCAGAGCTGCAGAGTGTCCCGCCGGGTTGCATCCGCTTTGACCGCCTCGTTCGGGAAATGATCCCATTAGAGCGCGTCCGTCGTCAGTCTAGCGCCATGGCCGCAATTTAGGTAATCTGGCAAACAACTCAAGACCAGAGAGGTTTGCCATGGTGCCCTATTCGAAGGAAATGCGTCGCGACGTTTTGGCGGCGTGCGATCGAGGCGAAGGAACTCGGATTGTCGCGTTGCGTTTTCAGTGCAGCGAGTCCTGGGTTCGCCGGGCGAAGCAGGAGCGGCGTGAGTTGGGTAAGACGGCACCGATATTGACGCGTCGTCGCGTCCCGAAATGGGAAGTCTATCGCGTCAGGATCATCGAACTGATTGCCCAAAAGCCAGATCTGACACTCCAGGAATTGAAGATGCTCTTGCGGACGTCGCTCTCACGGCAGACGTTGTGCATGGCGCTCAAACGCCTGCAGTTGACGCTCAAAAAAAAGTGCTGAGAGCGGCGGAACAAGCGCGCCCTGATGTCGTCGAGCGGCGTGCTCAATGGCATGCACGACAAGCCGATCTCGACCCAGATCGTCTGGTTTTCATCGATGAAACCTGGGCAAAAACGAATATGATCAGGCCACGAGGCCGATCGTTGTGTGGTACCCGCCTGATTGCCTCTGTGCCACACGGTCACTGGAAGACGACGACCTTCTTGGCGGCGTTACGTGTCAATGGCCTGACGGCTCCGCTGGTGGTTGATGGAGCAATCAATGGTGTTCTCTTCTTGAGTTATGTGAAACAACATCTCGTTCCGACGCTGCAATCTGGTGACATCGTGATCATGGACAATCTGTCGAGTCACAAGCGGATTGGAGTTCGCGAGGCGATTGAATCTGTGGGAGCCACACTTCTGTTTTTGCCACCATACAGCCCAGATCTGAATCCGATCGAACTCGCGTTTGCCAAGTTCAAATGGCTGCTCAAGAGCGCGGCCGAACGGACGGTGGACGCCCTGTGGAGTACCTGCGGAAAACTCCTCGATCGCTTCGGTCCCACCGAGTGCCGAAACTATCTGCGACACGCTGGCTACCGCTACACGTAAGCCTGACGCGATCTAGTGTAGTTGCACTTCGTACTTCGAGTTCCAGGATTCGTTCACTTGGTGTGAACTGAGTCATCGGGTCCTTGATGTGCCAAAGAGACACCGCACCACCGTTCCTATAATCGCCACCACCCCAAACCAAAACTCGCGATTCATCGTAACTGAATCGCGCACCAGTCACCGGGCGATCGTGCTTAAATGTCATGAGTGGTTCATCCTGCACCGTATCCCACATTTTCACAGTCTGGCTAAAACTCCAAGTCAGAACGCGTGACCCATTTGAATTAAACTGTGCGCCGACTGCGCCGCCATCCAGTTTGACCATCCAGAACGGCTCACCATCGGTTATATTCCACATCCGAGCCATTCGGTCGTCCCAGGTCAACAACCGCAAGCCGTTTCGACTGAGCAAAGCTCCTGTGACCGGGGAGTCATGCATAACCTTTTTGAGCAGCGAAGCCGTCTCAAGGTCCCAAAGTAATACTTCGCGACCGTTCTGACTCCACGTCAGAACGTGCATGTTATCTTCATCGAATGAAGCTCCGGAGATCGGGTAACTATGATTAAATGTTTGGAGCGGTTCAGGTTTAATCACGTTCCACACTTGTATCTCGCTTTCCATGCGATCTGGGTCATTACTCCACATTAAAAGACGTGACTCGTCTCGGTTCAGTCGAGCCCCGTCCAAGCGTCGAGTTTCCCGGACAACTTGAATCTGCCCAGCTTGTCCCATTTTCCATAGTTTGACATCAGAGCCCCAAGCTAAGATGTGAGTTCCACCGCGACAGAATTGCGCGCCTCGCACTCCGTCCGGAAATTCAAACTTCCGTTCAGGCACATTCTCTTCCACGCGCCACAATCGCACTGCGTTATCTCCCCAAGTCAACACGTGCGACTCGTCTGCATTGAGTTCGACGCCGGCAAGATAATCATGCCGAAAGGTCTGCAGCGGATCAGCCTTGAGTAGCTGCCATAGTTTCACTTCGCCATCGCGACTCCAAGTCGCAACTCGCGACTCGGTCCAGCTAAATCTCGCCCCGATAATGATGTCGCCGTGCTCGAAGGCCTGAATTGGAGAGGATTGCGTCGACTCCAACAGTAGTGCGGTGTCCTTTACTGCGCCTTTAGGAAATGCCTTGCCACCTTGCCAAGCGAGAATCCGCGACGCGTCGTGATTGAAATCAGCGTTATAAATAGGTGTTTCATGTTCGTAAGAACGGCTCGGCGCTGACGCTCTCAGATTCCACAACCGTGCGCCACCCTGTTTGGAGCCGGTCCATGTCAAGATGCGCGATTGCCCCCGATCCAACTGCATACCAATTAATGGCGACTCATGCGTTAAGTGCGGCAATCTTTGGATTGCTCATCCTGTTACCGGTGGATCGTCAAGGCGCGATCGACCACCTTAACCGGTCACGCAAGACCACACGCAATGCGCGTCTTAAACGTTCAGGTCGGTGCGCTGCCGGCAGAAGACGTGTATTTTCTGTTCAACGCAATTGAGATGTCGTGCTCAATGAATTGAATAGCCTTGAGTGCACGAGAAATACGATGTCCGAAGTATTCGGTTTGAGGCGCTCGTATGCTGTTTTTGCCGCGGCGTTTCGCTTAAGTTGAGTTGACTGGTTTTCTTCGCTCGTTCAGAAGGTCGGAACTGTTCATGCCGTTGTTTGGATCTCATTTATCTGTTGCAGGAGGTTTGTACAAAGCGGTCGATGCGGCTGCGGCTCTGGGGATGTCTTCGGTTCAGATTTTTACGCACAGTCCTTCGCAGTGGTCAGTAACCGCTGCCGACCAATCAAAGAAGGGACCGAGCGTACGCTGGCAGGGGAAGCAACTGGCCGAAGCGGATATTCAGCGATTCTTCGATTCACTGAAACGCTCGGACGTGACGCGACCGTGTGCTCACAACAGTTATTTGATCAACCTCGCCACACCCGACGATGATCTGTGGCAGAAGTCGATCGATGCGCTGGTTGGTGAATTGCAGCGGGCCGAGGCTTTGGGACTCCAGGGCGTCGTGATGCATCCCGGTAGCCATGTCGGATCGTCGGAAGAACTCGGCCAGCGACGCATCGTCGATGGAATGAACGAAGCGTTGCGGCAGACGTCTGGGATCCGTTGCCAGTACTGGCTCGAAACGACCGCCGGTCAGGGATCATGTTTGGGTCATCGATTCGAACAGATTGGGTTCGTCCTGAACGAAGTCCGCGAGCCGGAGCGATTGGGCGTGTGTGTGGATTCATGTCACATCTTCGCCGCTGGCTACCCTCTGCAGACGCCAGAGGAGTACGCCGACACCATGAACCAGCTTGACCGGGCCATCGGCATCAAACGAGTTAAAGCCTGGCACTTGAATGACAGCAAGAAGCCGTTGGGCAGCCGAGTCGATCGGCATCAACATATTGGCGAAGGATTTCTGGGTCTGGAACCGTTTCGTCACATCGTGAACGATCCCCGTTTTGCCAAGACGCCGATGTACCTCGAGACTGCGAAAGGCGAACGTGACGGAATCAACCTGGACGCGATGAACCTCGCGACACTGCGGAGTCTGATCAAGACTCCGGGCAAACAAAAATCCGGACGTACAGCAAAGGCCGGTAAGTCAAAAGTCGAATCGGTGTGACGATCTGCTGATCGAATCGCCGGTCGGTTTTACTTCGCCTTCGGCGCGACCGCGACGCCCGTTTTCGGATTGACTGTCAAGTTCAAGTCTTCATCGTCAGCAACGAAGAATCCATAACCGTTAAACATCTCGTCGTAGGTTTGTAATCCATACGGAACGGTTCGCTTCGGATCTGGGTTGTAGGGATTGAAGGTCGAATTGTCGTAATGCGCGATCGCTTCGATCTTTGTTCCCTTCGGCAGTTTCTTTTTGCCCGGCGCGATTTCGTAACCCAATTGCCATTCGAAGTTGTAGTTGGGAATCTGCAATAGTGTATCACGAGTCTGATCGGGAAGGTGCGCATAGAACGTCATGTCCTTGCCGCGCACATGCATGTGCGTGAACAGTCCCAACAGCGTCACGTCCTGGTCAATTTGTTTGGCCGCCTTGATTGGAAATGCACCATCTCCAGGTGCGATCTGGATTCGATGAGGATCGAGCAGAAAATGCTTGAGTTGCTTGTGGACAATCTGTTTGGGAAATCGGAACCCGACAGAGATCTTGCAGCGTTCTTCCTTCCCCGTCGTGGTGTAGTGGACCTGCAGTCCCAGGGTTGCCAGTGCGGGAACGCGGTACGCCAAACCATTGTCAAATCGTCCCAGATCCATGGGTTGGCCGCCCGGCACATGCCCGGTAATGAACGTTTCGTTTCCGGCTCCCTTCGAAGTCACGTAAGCCATATTGCAATGGTGGACGACAGCGGGATTGTCAGGACGGATTTCGATCGCCTCGAGCCAGGTCTCGTTGAAGAAGACATACGGCAGTAAAAACTCTTTGTAGGGAATGTACCCCGTCGCCGGAATCTGATGCTCGTCGAGCATCGAAACCACCATGTCAGGCTCGCCGATCCGCCATTTCGCACTGGACGGTGCCGGTAGTTCCGGGGCGTCTTTCGGATCTCCTTCCGGACGGCCGGAATTGACCCAGCGCACCACCGTTTCGCGTTCCTCGCGCGTCAGCGAAGGGTCGTTCTGATACATGCCTGGTTTGCTGTGGGCGTACCAGGGCGGCATCCGCAAATCAGTGATCACTTCCGACATCATTTCGGCATGTGCCTTCGCATCGCTGTAACTGGTTAACGCAAACGGCCCGGCCGCACCCTCGCGATGGCACGCGACACAGCGTTTGTTCAAGACTGGGGCGATGTCTTTGTGAAACGTGGGAACCGGACCTTCCTTTACCGCGGCAATGGGGTGTGCAATCAAACAACCATCGACCGGCGTTTCTGCAACGGAGATCTTTTTTCCGTCCAGAAGTTCGTTGAGCGCCTCTTCCAGATCACGCCGCGTCGGTTCAGGCCGCGACCCACCCAAACGGTATTGATCGTCAATCCGTCCGCGGAAAACCAGGACTCGATCTGCATTCAAGAGGGCGACTTCGGGCGTGCGATCGATTCCCAAGGCTTTGACACACGACAGATCGGTGTCTTTCACAAATGGAAACGAAGCCTCGTATTCGATTGCCTGGGCGGCCATATCTCGAATCGAGTCTTCAAGCCCTACATTAACGGCAACGACCTGAACACCGCGTGGTCCAAATCGAGTGTCGATGTCAACCAGTTTGGGCATCGAGCGTTTGACGAGCGGACACTGCGTCGACGTGAAGACGAGAACGTAGGCCTGCTTTTTCCCCAGTTCCGAAAACGATCGGTTCAGTCCTCGAATATCTTTGAACTTCAATTCACCGATTGAAGCACCGATGGCAGGCTGCGAATCCGCCGCCTGCAACGGCACGATCAGGCTCAGCAGAACCAGAACCGGGAAGCAGTACCGTTGCATAGGACCAACCTCGAACAGGTTCGACATCGATAACGGGCAAAGAGTCGTAGGACGGCGAACCGGAATCATAAAACACAGCATGAATCGGTCTCAAGCGATTTTTGCCCACGGACGGTGGCGGTGCATCTTGTGCAACGTCTTCAGCGTGCTGACCGAATAGTCCGATCATCTCTCGAGATTTGGGGCCAGTTCAATCGAATCGACGAAAAAAGCCAGCGACAGATCCCTTCTGTCGCTGGCCCTGATGATGGAATTTGGCCGTCAGCGTCAGGCCTTGAAGCCTGTCATGTAGGG
>Ga0207694_10002616_pt1 | contig 14600 bp, 14 predicted proteins | sample KBSC34metaG_FD_184353 | JGI IMG/M metagenome (GOLD analysis project Ga0207694, IMG submission 184353) | Corn rhizosphere microbial communities from Kellogg Biological Station, Michigan, USA - KBS C3-4 metaG (SPAdes) (version 2) | ecosystem: Host-associated > Plants > Roots > Rhizosphere > Soil...
TAACAGGGTCACTAAAAAACTTCAATATACAATGTTTTATACGGTCTGTGTCGTACCTTGTAAAACTAACAAAGATAATCAAATATGGTCTTCTGTCTCGGAAGACGGAATAAATTGGCTTTTTCCAAGACCACTGCTCCGCACAAAGGGAGCAGCAGTTCCATCAGTGGTCTCTGATGATCGTGGAAATTGGACGATGTTTTATTCCAATACGGACGAAAGTCCGAATAAGGTTTATGCGATTGATGTTTCCGGCGATCGCGAGACCGTAGGGCGCGAGCGAATTGTATATACCTATCCCTATGAAGGCTTTGTTGCAAATCCGGAAGTTGCATTGATCGCTGGGAAGTGGACGTTGCTGTTTAATGTATATCACACAAGGCGTGGCGCAAAGCGGCGCACAGGTGATATATATGTTGTGCAGTCCATGAGACGCTCCAGTTGGCAATCCGGGGCGGAGCGGCCGCTTATTCTGAACGATCCCGAAGGCGATGTCTGCGCCACACTTTCCCCCGCCGTTCTTCCGATCGATTCAACACATGTCGTGGTGCAGTTTGCTCAAGCGCGCTATTCACCGGATGGCGACTGCGACTTCGCCACATTCGGGTCCGTGCAGCAGTCTGTCCTCAGCAATGAAAAGCTGGACGGCTCGAAAAACGTCAGGCTTTTGCGCTGACATGGAGGCGCAGGCGCGGGGCGGCCTGATTGGCCGTCTTGCAGGCTTGTTTTGCCTGGTTTTGCGGGCCGACGTTTGTCCTTCGGACCATTCCGATCTCATACAGGCGCAGTTCGGCCTTCGAGCCATGCGAGGCGCTGGAAATTATAGACCAGGTTGGCCATGCCGATCTTGATCCTGGCACGGGCGATGCCGATGGTGCGGACGACGAGGCCCATGCGGTGCTTTTGCCCGGCAAAAACGTGCTCGACCGCAGCGCGGACCTTTGACCGCCTCGCGTTGGCCCTGGCTATCCTTTCGGGCAGCGGCCGCCTGGGCAATCGCTTCTGGTGGATGTTGCTGGTGAACATGCCCCTGGCAAGGAACGCTTCATTCTTCTTCGATCGATAGGCGGTATCGGCCCAAACGCCCGAGGCGGTGTTGTCCTTGCTGTGAGGTGGTCCCGCCTTCTTGGACAGTTTGGCGGCTGAGTTAAGCTAATTCCGGTTGTCGTTTATGCCGCCTGTTTGATCATGAGATCATGGGGGGCATGCCCCCCATGATCTGATTGCCCGATCCGCCAGCATGCCTCCACCGGGGTTCTCCCGGCGAGGCCCGAGTGTGGACGCTGGGTGTTGTAATAGGTGATCCACCGGGCAAGGCCAGCCCGCAGCTCCGAGCCGGTCTCGAAGGCATGGAGGTAGACGCATTCGTACTTCAGGGATCGCCACAGGCGTTCGATGAAGACGTTGTCCATCCATCGTCCCCGGCCATCCATGCTGATCCGCACATCGGCGTCGCGCAGCACGCTGGTGAAGGCGAAGCTGGTAAATTGGCTGCCCTGATCCGTGTTGAATATCTCGGGCCTACCGAAGCGGGCCAGAGCTTCCTCCAGCGCCGCAACACAGAAGCCGGCATCCATGGTGTTCGACAGCCGCCAGGCCAGAACCTTGCGGGTGGCCCAGTCCATGATCGCGACTAGGTACAGGAACCCGCGCCGCATCGGGATATACGTTACGTCAGCGCACCAGACATGGTTCGGCCGTTCGATCGCCAGCTTGCGCAGCAGATAGGGATAGATCCGGTGCTGCGGGTGCGGATCGCTCGTCCTTGGCCGCTGGTAGATCGGCGACAGGCCCATCTTCGCCATCAGCCGCCGTGCACGGCGGCGCCCGACCTCGTGGCCCGCCCGGCGCAGGTGCCGCGCCATTTGGCGGCTGCCATACCACGGGCACTCCATGAAGGTCTCATCGATCACCGTCATCAGCGCCAGCGTCTCATCCGTCTCGGGCACCGGCGCGTAATAATAGGACGAGCGACTGATCGAGAGCAGGCGGCATTGTGCCGATATCGACAGGCGGTGAGCAGGTTCGACCATCGCCCGCCTCCGATCCACGCTCATCGACCGGACGCCTTGGCTAAAAAATCTCGCTCCACAACCAGTTGCCCGATCTTGGCGTGCAGCTTCTCCACCTCACCTTCGCTGGCGGCCTTGGCCGCATCGCCCGCGCCGGAGAATGTGCCCGCCATCCCGTCGATGGCCTGGCGTTTCCACGCCGCGATCATTGTGTGGTGCACGCCGTGCTTGGCTGCCAGCTCCGCCAGCGTCAGGTCACCCCGGATCGCCTCCAACGCCACCTTGGCCTTGAAATCCGCGCTGTAGCGCTTCCTCGTCGTCTTCATTCCCATACCATTCCATCAGGTCGGGATTAGCTTAGCATCCTGTCCAGAAAACCGGCACCACCTCAGTAAGCCACCGGTCGCCGCGGACCGCAGTAGCGGCGGAAATGTCCCATACCCTGCCTGCCGGGGTCGACCCATGCCGGACACTAGGCACCTGATTTTCGATCCCTAGCAACGGACGTTCCTCTTTTCTGGTAGCTGTCGACCAGAGCCGGTCGTATAGAACCGCCAAGGCGAAGGTTTGATCCTTGACAGAACTTGCCGATGAAGCGCCCCGAAGCGGTCCCCCAGCAAAGCCGCGCGAGATTAATCTTTTCGCATCTATGCAGCTACTCCGGAAAGCAGTCGCCTATTTAGGTAGCATGCCGACCCGCCCCGAGAACGGGCACTGTGGCGAAGTTGCGAGGGCACCAAGCTGCGACGCCGCGATCATATACTGAAAATCCTGTCTCCGCTCGTCAGGGTGCCGGGCGCCAGCAAGAGAAGCGCGAGAGGCTCGGTCGCAACAGATATAGGGAGGCATCGTAGCGGGGTGCAGGAAGAGAAAGGATCGGCGTAGTGACCTTGTTTCGTCGGTCAATATCGTCGTTGCCAGGGGGATGGAGGATGAAAAGGGAGCATCAATGGTTTGCTTCCTCCCTGTCGCGGCTATACCGATAACTTCAAGACTGGTTAAGACGCGACTTCTTCGGTTTCTTTGGCACCTACATGTTTAGATCGATGAACCATCCACTTCATCGGTTTCATTCACCTTGCCACCGCCATGATTTGGTTACGATGAACGTCGATCCGGGCTAGTAGATAATAGGATTGATGCGATGCTGCCGTAGGACGTCGTGCTAGAGTATCGGAACTGAAGCGGTGGAGTTGATTCATGAAGCGCCTGCTCGATCGGCTGTTCGGCACGAACAAGATTGAAGTTGCTCCAGCGGCTGTGGAGCCGTTAGCGCAACTTCAAGTTCGCGAATTTTCAGAACGGCTCATCACAATCGATGCGCTCGACTTCGTCGGGCAGTTCGCCAAGTCACCAAACGGCCAGTTTCGGCTGATCTGGTCGGATCGCAATCCGGAAGGTAAGCGTGGGCTGAAGGCCGCAGATCAGGCGGCTTCGGCGATCGGTTGCTGATCTGGTCGCCAGTTCCACGGCATGAGTTCATCCCAGCGGGCGGCAGGCCAGTTGCCGGCGATCTTGGCGATAGCGTCAGCAATATAGGCCTGCGGTTCGAGGCCGTTGAGCTTTGCGGTCTCGATGACGGAGTAGATGGCCGCTGCCCGATCGCCGCCTGCCTTTGATCCGGCGAACAGCCAGTTTTTACGGCCCAAGGCCACGCAGCGCATGGCGCGCTCCGCAATGTTGTTATCGATCTCCAGACGCCCATCGTCGAGGAAACGTGTCAGCGCGACCCAGCGTTTGCGGCCATAGGCGATCGCCTTGGCCATCTCGGACTTGGGCGAGAGGCGGCGCAGGGCATCGCCGAGTGTCTGGCGCAACTCGTCGATCAATGGTTGGGTGCGGTCCTGCCGGCTTCGTCGTCGGATATCGGGTTGCTGGCCTCGAACTTCTGCCTCGATCTCGTAAAGCTGGCCGATGCGTTCCAGCAGATCAGCGGTAAGCGGCGTCGGCTTGGTGGCGTGGATGTCGAATATCTTCCGCCGGAAATGCGCCCAGCAAGCAACCTCGGTGACGCGGTTCGTATCGTAGAGCTTGTCATAACCGGCATAGCCGTCGGCCTGGAGATAGCCCGTGAAGTTGGCCAGTTGGCGCTGGGGATGCGCGCCGGTGCGATCGGTGGTGAACTCATACCAGACCAGCGGCGGGGTCGTGGCGCCAGAACCCCGATCGTCGATGGCATACGCCCAAAGCCTGCCGGTCGCCGTCTTGCCCCGCCCCGGATCAAGCATGGGAACCGGCGTATCGTCGGTATGAATCTTCGAGGCGGTGAGGCCGACCTCTCGGATACGACTGATGATCGGGTCGAGCAGCACGGATGCCTGTCCCACCCAGCCTGCCAGCGTCGAGCGGTCGATCTCAATACCCTGCGCAGCCATTATCTCGGCCTGGCGGTACAGCGGCAGATGATGATCGAACTTGGAGACGACGACGTGGGCCAGCGTGCCAAAGGTCGCCTTGCCCCGGGCAATGGCTTTTACCGGCGCGGGCGCCTGCACGATCTTCTCGCAGGACCGGCAGCTATACTTGGGCCGGATGGTCCGAACGACGCGCCACTGCACCGGCACCGCATCGAGCATCTCGTCGCTATCCTGCCCCAGAGGGCGCAACGCGCCGCCGCAGTCGGGACAGGCGCAGTTGCCCTGCTCAGGCTCGATCCGCTGCTCCTCACGCGGTAGATGAGCAGGCAGCGCCCGAACCGGCGACGGCCGATCGACGGTGGCCGGATCGGCTCGACGCGCGGCCGCGACGATGGCCTCGCCTTCCAGTTCCTCAAGCGCCAGTTCAAGCTGTGCGATCTGGGTGTCGAGCTTCTCGGACGACCTGCCGAACTGCATCCGCTTGAGGCGCGCGATCTGCACGCGCAGCGTGTCGATCAGGATGTCGCGGGCAGAAATATCGGCGTGGGCGGCCGCCAAAGCAGCTTCGAGCTCGGCGATCCGAACGTCTTTGTCAGCGGTGGAAAGGCCTGCGTCCGACACCGCGACCCTATAGCGGAACAGCGGCCGTAATGCCAGAAAAAGCACCGGAAAATGGGCGTTTATCCCGCGAGCGAAGGGATGAACGTGCGCTCCGGCCGCCGCCAGTCGATGCCTTCCAAAAGCATGGAAAGCTGGGCCGCCGTCATCACCACCGACCCGGTCTTGGTCGATGGCCAGATGAACCGGCCCCGGTCCATCCGCTTGGAGAAAAGGCACATGCCCTGACCGTCATACCAGAGCAGCTTCACCAGATCGCCGCGCTTCCCTCGAAAGGCGAACAGCGCGCCGGAATGCGGGCTTTGCTCCAGAACCTGCTGCGTCATGACGGCAAGGCCGTCAAAACCCTTACGCATGTCCGTCGCCCCGCAGGCCAGGAATATCCGCGTTGAGGGCGGCAGCGGGATCATCGCGTCAGGATACCGATCACCCGGGACAAGGCGTCGGCATCGACTGTGGCATCTACAGTCACCCGGATGCCCGATGGCAGGTCGATGCCGATCGAACTGCTCATGGGCGGGGCAACCGATGGAGCGGGCAACGCTGGCGGCCCGCTGATCTGCACCTCCGCAAATGCCGGATCGGCTAACTTGCGCACCCCGGCGAGCTCACCGGACATCGCCTGCCGCCGCCAAGTGTAGATCGATCCGCTGCCAACATCATGGCGTTCACAGGCCGCGCGCACGCAGCCATCCGGGCCGAACGCATCCCGCAACGCCGCCAGCTTCTGCTCCACCGTCCAGCGCCGTCGGCCAGACACCCGGCTAACGACCTCAATCCGACCACTCATACGACCACTCGTATGAGCGCTTGCTGCACCGCTCACTGAATCCTCGATCTCGTCCGACATCCGCCACCCCGTTCAAAGAGCGGCAATCAGCCCGGCAAACGGGAGCCGCGCAAGGCGGCCGTCAGGCCCCGCTTACTCCGGAAGGAACCATCGGCGGCTATCGCACCGAGGGCCATGGGAGCTGGGCCTTGCTCGAACACGACCGCCTCATCTGCGAAGGCCGGCTGGAGCGTCCGCAGGACGGGAAGGTTGCGAATGACGGCACCTTCATTCTCAACGACTGGATGTTTGGCGAAGGGCTCAAAGGGCGGCTCGTCGCCTTCCGCCGCGACGGGACCGCGATCCTGGCGCGCGACATCGCCGCCAACCTGATGAGCAACGGCCTGTCGAATGACGGCCAGTTCGCCATCTGCCAAACCGCGAACGCACCCGGCAGCCCAGATAGCTGCGTCTACATGGACTTGTAACGGTTTTGCGCCGGTCACCTATCTCATTATGCCACCTTTGCCTCAAAGGCGAGCGGGCTGATGCCGCCCAGATATGAATGGCGCCGCCGGGAATTGTAGAAGCCGTTGATGTACTGAAAGATGGAAGCTTCAGCTTGCCGCCGGGTTGGCCAGCGCTGCCGCCAGATCATTTCTGCCTTCAGGGATTTGAAGAAGGTCTCGACCGCAGAGTTGTCGTAGCAATTGCCCTTGCCGCTCATTGATGGACGCAGGCCATAGGCCTGCAGCTTCTTTTGATAGGCGTAGGAGCAATATTGACTGCCGCGATCGGAGTGAAAAATGCAGCCCTCGGGCGGCTGACGCAACCGCACCGCCATATCCAGCGCCCGGATCGCCAGATCCTTTTTCATCCTGTCGCTGACAGCCCAGCCAATGACGCGACGGCTATGCAGATCAAGGATGACGGCAAGATAGAGCCAGCCCTCCTGTGTCCAGACATAGGTGATGTCACCAGCCCATTTGCGGTTGGGCACATCAGCGGCAAAGTCGCCGTCGAGCCAGTTCGCCGCGACACCCAGGCGATGGTGGCTGTCCGTCGTGACCTGAAATGCCGTGCCGACATCGGTAATGATGACATCCCCTGCCCTCACCTGAAAAGGCCGGCCAGCGTCATGCCGCACGCGGAACATGGCCTGCCCTTCGACCAGTTGGACATGCCGTTCGCTCTCACCGATCCGCACGGTGATCCGGCTGCCCGAATCCATGGCGACGGAAGAGCCGTCATGCAGGGTCAACGACCGGATCTCGCCTCTCCCGGCCTGGAACTGCTCCTCGCGCGGGAGCGCATAAAGAGAGATGCCGCAGATCGCCGCCAGCACAGCCGCGCCGGTCAGGGCCGCCCGGCGGGAGCGAAAACGCCTCTTCACAAGCTGAACGGAAGGCTCCGCCTCTGGTTCATCGCTTTCGGCCGACGGATGATGCAGGTCCGCGCCGAACATCGCCAGCACGGCCTGCGCGCGCAGCAGGGCACCGGCATGCACCGGATCTGCCTTCAGCCATGATTCCAGCCCGGGCGGGCAGGCATCGGGCGCAGCGTCGATCCGCGCCGCCCAGACCGCCGCCTCATCTTCCAGCCCAAGCCTCGTATCCCCGCCCTTCGACAACCTGTCCCTGATCCTCTGCCAAATGTTCGTTCTGCAATGCCCGCTGGATGACGCGCAAGGCCTTTTGCACATCATTTTCCACTACATTCTCGGTGACGCCCAGCCGTTTTGCGATCTCCCGCTGCGACAGGCCCTCGACCCGCTTGAGCGTGAAGATGGACCGGCACCGCTCCGGCAAGGCGGCGAGCAGGCGGTCGACCAGCCTTAATTGCTCGCGCGCCGCAACCATCGCTTCGACGCCGATCCGGTCCTCGACGAACAGGCTGGCGTTTTCCGTAATATCCTCGAAACGGATGAGCTTCGACCGGCGCAGTTCATCACGGTGGATATTTTTCACCGTCTGCATGAAATAGGCGCCGGGGCCGACATGCTCCGTGGAGCGCATCGCGGCGAACCGGCAATAAGCCTCCTGTATCAGATCATCGGCATCCTCGTTGCTGACGCCCGCGCGGCGCAGCGACGCGCGTACCAGCGGTTCCTGTGGAACGATGAAGCAGGAAACCCAGCGGATGATCTCTGGAGAAGCTGTAGGCACGAGCCGGTCCTTGTGACCGCCGCGCGCTATGTCGCTATTGCGTAAGCTTCGTGACAGAGCCGTGCCCGGCCTGTGGCCCCTCCACCGCCGGAACTGCATGCGGCGCTTGAGGTAAAATGAAGCCGATCCTCAGCCCGGGGGCATTGTCTTCGACTTCCAGCTGCCCCTCATGCATCGCCACGATCGCCGCGACCAGGTTGAGGCCCAGTCCATGGCCGGCGACGGTCCTGCCGCGATCCAGCCGCACGAAACGGCGGAAAATGGCCTGATGCGCCTCAACCGGCACGCCTGGTCCATTATCGGATATGGTGAGGCGTACCCTGTCGTCGAAGGTTTGGAGACACAATCGGATCGCCGTGCCGCACGGCGTATGAAGCTGCGCATTGTCCAGCAGGTTCACGATCGCCTGGGCGAGCAGTTCCGGGTCTCCCTGCACCAAGGCTCCGGCCGAAACTTCGGCATGGAGGGTCCGCCCGCCTTCCTCGACCGCCGGGACATAGCTGTCGCTAATGTCGCGCGTGATCTCAGCCAGATCGATGGTTCGAAAGCTCGCCTTGCGTCGGCCGCCTTCTATTTCGCTGATGCGCAATATCGCGGCGAACAGGGCCAGAAGCCGGTCGGCTTGCTCCAGCGCGGAGGAAAGCCGTTCCCGCTGCTCGGCGGCATCGCCTTCACATTCCAGACTTTCCTCCAGATGGCCGCGCAGCCGGGCCAGCGGGGTGCGCAGATCATGGGCGATATCACCCGACAACTGGCGCAGATTTTCCAGCAGCGCGGTGATGCGCTCCAGCATCTGGTTGAGCGAACGAGCCATGGCGTCGAATTCGTCGCCCGTTCCGCTTTCGGGCACGCGGCGATTGATGTCGCCTGCCATGATTCGATCGGCCGCCCCGCTGATGCCGGCCAGGCGACGGCGCAGATAGGCGCCCAGTATCAGCGCGCCGGTGAGGCTGAGCAGCAGGACTATGGCGAAGGCGGCCAGAAAGATGCCGCCCAATGTCCGATCGACGCGCCCGACCACGGAACGGTCGGCGCCGACGACCAGACGCGAGCCGTCATCAAGGTCGACGGCCCAGGCGCGGGCGACATCGGGTCCTTCAAGCGTGTCACGAAAATCAAGGTCGCTCCATCCATTGGGCGGACGGCGGGCATGCAGCCCGCCGGCTATGCGCCGCCCGTCTGGCGCAAACACGGCATAGAGCAGTTCATTGGTCGTATTGCCCGCCTCGCGCTCGCTGATGGCGAAGTTCAGGCCCTCATGTCCTTCCAGCCGATATTCGGCGACGAGCGCACCGCTATCTTCGACAATCTGCGCCTCCAACTGATGCATGAAGGCCGCATGGGCAAAGAGGACAACCGCAAGTCCGAGCAACGCCGTCGCCACGGCGAAGCCGAGGGCATAGACCAGTGCGATACGATAGGCGGCGCTGCGCAGTAACCTAGCCATGCATGACAAGCCGGTACCCGATGCCACGTACGGCTTCGATGCTGGCAGGCACTCCGCTGTCGCCGAGCTTGGAGCGCAATCGGCTGATATGGGTTTCGACGATGCTGGTCTGCGGGTTGAAGGTGAACCCCCAGACCCGTTCCAACAGCATCGCACGCGTCACCGATGCGCCCGAATGGCGCATCAGCTCCTCCAGCAGCCGCATCTCGCGGGGTTGGAGCGCAACCTGCCGCCCCTTGTAGCGCAGTTCGCGGCGCAGCAGGTCCAGCACCAATTCGCCCTCCTCAATTCGCGAATCCGGTCCTGGGGCATGGGCGCGGCGGGTGATCGCCTGGAGTCTGGAGAGAAGTTCGTTCAAAGCGAAGGGCTTGCCGACATGGTCGTCGGCACCGGCGTCCAGCCCCTCCACCCGGTCGTCAATGCCATCAAGCGCGGTCAGCAAAAGAACGGGCACATGATTGCCCTGTTTGCGCCATTGGCGCAGCAAATCCAGTCCCGTCATGCCCGGCAGCATCCGGTCGAGGATCACGGCATCGAAGGGTTGCTTCCCCAAATCCTCGGCCGCATGCTCGGCGCTGGCCACACCATGCGGCACATGCCCGGCACGCCGCAGGCCGTTTTCGATGAACAGGCGCAGGTCAGGATCATCTTCCACCACCAGGATCTGCAACGCTACACACTCCCTGCCCGACCGGCATCGCAGATGTAGAGCCCCGGTGGCGGCGCTGCAAAGCTTACATTTTCCCACACTTTAAACTGTTACCAAAGCGTCATCGATCCGTCATGACGCCTGCCTAGCCGATCCCCCGACGCCAGAATGGCTGAAAGGGGACGAATTTCATGAGCATCACCACGTTTCGCCGGGCGCTGCTGCTTGGCACCATTGCGACTGCTTCATTGATTGCCGGTCAGGCCGCTCTGGCGGCCGAGGCTTCCGCCGCCGCCGAAGACGCCGCCGATCAGGGCATTGCTGAAGGCTCCAACATTCTGGTGACCGCGACCAAGGTCAATGAGATCGCGCCCGTCACCGCCTCGCTCCAGGCCACCCAGCCGCAAGCGATCATCTCGCGCTCCTTCATCGAGGATTCGCTGCCGGCCACCGCCGACTTCAACCAGATCGCCCTGATTTCGCCCAGCGTCTCCAATTTCGGCGGCATCAACGGTGCTGGCCTATCGGAATCCAAGGCGCAGATCCGCGGCTTCCAGGATGGCGAGTATAATGTCACCTATGACGGCGTTCCCTTCGGCGACACCAACGATCCTTCACACCACAGCAACACCTTCTTCCCGTCCAACACGATTGAAACGCTGGTTGTGGATCGCGGGCCGGGCAACGCCTCGAACCTGGGCATCGCGACCTTCGGCGGCAGCATGAACCTCTTTTCCCGCGCCACACGTGAAGATGCGAGCGCGGAGCTGAAAGGAAGCTACGGCACCTGGAACACCTGGCTGGCCCGCGCCGTGCTGCAGAGCGGCGCGATCGACAGGCTGGGCGGTACCGAAATCATGCTGTCAGGACAGCATGTCGAATCAGACGGGGCGCGCACATTCAGCCCGTTCAGGTCGAACAACATATTCGGCAAGGTGATGATCCCGATCAGCCCCGACGTGAAGCTGACGCTGCTTGGTACCTATAACGAAAACCGCTTCAACCAGCCGGACAAGGATGGCGCGACGCGCAGCCAGATCGCGCTCTATGGCAAGAATTTCAGCCTGAACAACGATCCGGGCAGCCAGACCTATTATGGCTATAACCACACCCACAAGACGACCGATTTCGAGATCGCAACGCTCGAAGCGAATATCGCGCCCGGATCGACCTTCGAGAATCGCGCCTATACCTACAGCTATGACAATGAGACGCTGAGCGGCAATGACGTGACGCTGTTCGCCACGGCGACCCCCGCGCAGATCGCGACCGCCAACACGGTCAAGCTGACCCCGGGCGGCGGCGCTGTATTCGGCGTTCCGGGCTATACGAAGACCAATAAATATCGCGTCTATGGCGATATCGCCAAGGCGAAGATCAAGCTCACCGATTTCGCCACGATCACCGGCGGCCTGTGGATCGAATGGGTGAACACCTATCGCCAGCAGCGCGACGTGAACCTCGTCACCATGGCGCCCAACTATGTCGAGAAGGCGGTGAAAAACCCGGTCACCGGCGCTGCCACGCCTGCAAACATCAAGTTCGATCAGGACAGCCATACGGGTCATTATGAGCTTTTCACGGAAGTGGAGCTGCGCCCGTTGCCCGGCCTGACGATCACACCCGGCTTCAAGCATGTCGACTTCGAGCGTGAAATCGATGCAGACTATAACCAGACCACTCGCTACGCCCAGAATATCAGCCATGATTATCAGGCAAACCTGCCGTTCCTGACCGCCAATTACGCGGTCACTGACCAGTGGGCGGTCTATGGCCAGTTCGCCAAGGGCTTCCTCGCTCCGCCATTGAGCGTCCTCTATGTCGCCAATCCGCGGTTTTCGAGCGCGACGCCGCAGAAGTCGACCAATTATCAGGCCGGTTTCGTCTATCACGGCTCCCATCTCAGTCTGGATGCCGACGTCTACTATATCGACTTCAGCAACAAGATCGTCACCGATCCCTCGGCTCCCGCCAGCGAGGGCACAGTCTTCATCAACGCGGGAAGTGCTGTATATAAGGGCGTGGAGGGTCAGGTAACCTACGCGTTCGACAATGGCTTCGCCATCTTCGCCAACGCTTCACGCAACTATGCCAAGACCGATAACGCCGGCACCGCACATCTTCAGCTCGCCAATGCGCCAACATGGACGGCGGCCGGCGGCGTACTGTTCAAGAACGGACCGATCCGCTTCTCGCTGATCGACAAATATACCGGCCCGCAGTCGGCCACAGGTGACGGCGATCCGCGCTATCGCATCGGTGGCTATAACAATGCGATCCTGTCGGCACGCTATGATTTCGGACGGGTGCGCGTGGGCATCGAGGTGAACGACCTCTTCAACTCCACCAACCTCACCAACATCAATGCGGGCAAGACAACGCAGTTCGACCAGCTCTTCTATCAGCCGGGCCGGTCGGTCACGGGCGACATCACGCTCACCTTCTGAATCGGGGCAGGACCGGCGCTATGATCAAATGGATGCTTGCCGCCGGTCTTGTCTCAGCGGGCTTGACCGAGGCGGCGGCGGCGGATCAGCCGTCGCCGCTTTCGGCTTATGTCGTGATGACAGGCGATGGGCCGGTAGCCCGCGCCCTGATGGCCGCCACGGACGCCTGCCCGGTGGTGAGGGTCGATGGACGCGGCATGGTCATGAACGTTCGCGCACAGCCCGCTGACCTGTCGCTGCGTCCGACCAAATCGAGCATCGACAACAGCAAGCCCTCGCATTTTCCGGTGCGCGTCTGCGAAACGCCGATCCCATCGGGCGCGCGAAACATCCATATCGGCAGATCCGCGCTCCCTGCGCCGCGTCCGTCCATCCGCCGGATCGTCGTGATCGGAGACACGGGCTGCCGTCTCAAGGCGTCGGACAATGCCTATCAGCCATGCGACGATCCAGCCGCATGGCCCTTTGCCCGGATTGCGCAACGGGCAGCGGCATGGAAGCCCGAACTCGTTCTCCATGTCGGAGACTATCTCTATCGTGAAAATCCCTGTGCGGATCATCCGGGCTGCGCGGGAACGCCATGGGGCTATGGCTGGGACGCGTGGGATGCCGACTTCTTCACCCCCGCCGCGCCCCTGCTGGCGGTTGCGCCCTGGCTGATGGTGCGCGGCAATCATGAGAGTTGCCTGCGCGCCGGACAGGGCTGGTGGCGGCTCCTCGCCACGCAGCCCTTCGTCGCCGGGCAAGACTGCAACGAAGCGGCCAACGACGTCCGAGGCGACGAAAGCCCGCCCTTTGCCATATCTCTGGGCGGCGGTGCGCAGATCATCGCCATGGACCTCTCCATCATGGGCGAGGATACGATCGCGCCGGACGATCCGCGCTTCGACCAGATACGCCGGACGCAGCAGGTGGTGATGACGATGACGAAAGGCCACAGCTTCACCTTCGCCGCCGATCATTATCCGCTGCTCGGTCTCACCGCTTCGCCCAGGAAGGGGATCAAGCCCGGCTATGACGCGGTGCGCTCGACCTTCGGCAGCATCGACCCTGCCATGCACCTGCCCGGCGTCGACATGCTGATCGCGGGCCATGTCCATGAATGGCAGCAGGCGGACTTCGGCCCCGACCATCCCGGCCAGCTCATTTCCGGCATGGCAGGGACGCAGGAGGATGTGACGCAGGTGCCCGCGGCCAAGGCCATCGGTCAGGAACCCGCACCGGGCGCGAGGGTTCTGCGGTTCGACAGCTGGACCGGCCATTTCGGCTTCATGACGCTGGAGCGCATGGGCAAGCGGCGCTGGCGCCTGGAGGTCCATGATCTTGCCGGAAAGATCGTTCGCCGCTGCGTCATCACCGGGCGCCGCTCAATCTGCGCCGCCTAACCTTACCATATTGCAATTAGGCGCCTCTCCAGCGCGAGCCTAAAGCCCGAACCATGAACCGCAGGCCTCTCTCCCTGTTTCCGGCTCTCATCGCCCTTCCGCTGAGCGCCTGTCAGTCTTATCGGCCTGCGCCTGTCGATCCAGCGGCGCTGGTGAGGGCGCGGCAACAGCGGCCGGTCGAAGCCCTCGCGGTTCAGGCCGAACAGGCGCGGATTGCGCCTGCCTCACCCTATGACGCCGCGCATTGGACCCGGCTTTCGCTGCTCGCGGCGGTGCTGGCCGGCAATCCCGACGTCGCCGCCGCGCGGGCAGCGATAAACTCCGCCCAGGCGCAGGAGGCTGCGGCGCGTCAAGCTCCCGGCGCGACGCTGACGCTGACCAGCGAATATGCGAACGACCCTGCGACCCGTTCGCCCTGGCTTTTGGGTAGTGCCATTGATGTGCCGCTCGACATCGGCGGGCGGCGCAACGCTCGACTGACCAGCGCTGCCATCATCGTGACTATCGCCCGCTATGATTTTGCGGATGCGGTCTGGGCGGCACGGATGCAGGCGCGGCGGGCGCTGGCCGATCTGCTGATGGCGACGCGCGAGATCGACGTGGCCGCGCGACTGCTCGCCTTCCGCAGCCAGCAGCAGACGGCGATGGAAAGACGGCTGAAGGCAGGCGGAGCGTCCCGCGCCGATCTGGAACGGGTGCGCGCCGACGTCGCCAGCGCGCGCGCGTCGGTGGATGATGCACATGGCCGCGC
>Ga0207694_10002631_pt1 | contig 14560 bp, 12 predicted proteins | sample KBSC34metaG_FD_184353 | JGI IMG/M metagenome (GOLD analysis project Ga0207694, IMG submission 184353) | Corn rhizosphere microbial communities from Kellogg Biological Station, Michigan, USA - KBS C3-4 metaG (SPAdes) (version 2) | ecosystem: Host-associated > Plants > Roots > Rhizosphere > Soil...
TACTCAAAGCGCGAACGCCCAACTAACTATTCCCGTGATTCGGGGCGATAACGGTCTGAAATCCGGTAGTCAGCCGCCTCCTGGCTTTTTTGTGACAGAACTAGTCTATTCCTACGATACTCATGAAACCATTGATAAGGACGGTAACCGTTCCAACCGAGCCGGCCTTAACCAGATTATCGGGGGTACTGCGCTTACCTACGTGTCGAAGAAGAAATTCCTAGGTGGGAACTACTCGGCCATGGTTGTCCTTCCCCTGCTGAACGTAGCTATCGACACGCCGCAGGCGGACAACACCACCGGAGTCGGGTATTCCGACATGTACGTGCAACCGCTGCAGCTCGGCTGGCACAAGGAACGCTACGACGCCCTGGTCGGCTACGGACTATTTCTGCCAACTGGAAGATTTAAACCGGGCGCGTTGAATAACCACGGTTTGGGTATGTGGTCCCACGAGCTTTCGGTAGGCACGACGATCTACCTGGACAAGAAGAAGGAATGGCACGCCGCTACGAATGCCTACTACAACATTCAATCGCACATTAAAGATACGAACCGGAAAGCCGGTAATGTGCTGTCCCTCGAAGGTGGTGTTGGCCGCACCTTCTGCTCACACCTATGCAATGTGGGTGTTGACTATTACACGCAATGGAAAGTTACCGCTGACACTCTTCCCAACGTGCCACCAAATTTTATAGGCAAGCACCGCTATTACGGTATTGGCCCAGAGATTAACGGAGTGATTCCCATCAGTAAGAAAACGCTGGCAATCTTCAAGCTCGTCTATTTTGCTGAATTCGGGAACCGGGTTGCGACCCAGGGCCAGTCGATCATTATGTCGGTCACCTTAGCAAAGCCCAAGCACTAGTTAACCAAACCTGAATGCCGATTAACTAAAGGAAACATGGTTGATAAATACGGCGACCAGCCGTCTGGGGTTTGAAGTGAGTAACAACATTAGAGCACCAGCGTAAGTGGGGTGCCATTCTTGTGCTCACTTGCCTCGGAGTGATAGAGCGCGTTGCCGGCCAAAGACATTGAGGCGCGCGCTTATTCTGTTTCGCTAGTGGGAACGAACATCGTAATTTGTGTGACGATCCACGTTTCCAAAATTTACTGCATCGCCCTCCGCTTCGCTTCTTAATGGTGCGACAGGTGGCATTGAGAAGTTTGACTCCCCACAAGTGGCTTGCTGTGTCCTGAAAACCACATAAAAAGGGGTACAAAAAGGGGAACAAAAGAGAACCCGAATATGAACGTGCGCTCGCTGCGAGAGGTGCTCAATGACTGGCGAAGTAAGAATCATCAGCCGGACGTACCGTAAGATCAAGGGCAAGTATTTTGCTCGTGTCCGCTACACGATCGATGACAGTAAACCGCTCGACATTATGCGCCAGGTTGAGAACAAGTCTGCGATCAAACCGAAGCAGGCAGAGATCGAAGTTGAACTACGGCAGCATGGACCAGCACAACTCGTTGCCGGTAAGGTAACATTCCGGCAGCTTGCTCAATATGCCAAAGACAACATCTATGTAGCTGCTGTTTACGATGATCAAGAGACAAAAATAAAAGGCGTTCGAAGCGTTGTCCCGGCACACGCCTGCCTCAACAATCTGGTCGCCTTCTTTGGAGACATCGATATCAGAAAGATCACTGAAAAGAAGCTGACGGACTATCAGGTCGCACGACTGACCGGAACAATAAAGAATCTGAGGAAGGTTAGTCTTTCAACCGTTGATCGTGAGTTGTCTAAGGCCCGCAGGCCCTTCAATATTGCCGTGGATGAAGGGTGGCTGCTTAGATCGCCGTTCACGAAAGCGGTCTCAAGGAATTTGATTCACGACGCCGCTGAAACTCCAGATCCGATCAAAACGCGCGCGCTTACTGACGAAGAGGCACTCCGGGTAATAAAAGCTCTCGACACTCCTGAACGTCGTCACACTCTACCAGTGTTCATTGCGGCAATGGATACTGGAGCCAGGAGGTCCAGCTTGTTAAATTACCTTCGCTGGAAAGACATTAACTTTGCTGACGAGATCCTCACGCTCACTGCTTACAAAGGCCACGGTAGGAACATCAAGCCAATGCGCTGGCCGGTGCAGATGACTAGCCGGTTGAAGAAGGAGTTGTTACAACTGCAACTCCAGAGAAAGAACAAGAACGACGATGCTATTGTGTTTGAAGATGCGAAGGTCAATTTGCGGAAGTTGTGGACTGCGGCCTACGCCGAAGCGGCAGTTCCGAAAGGTACACGCTACTTCTACTCTGTGCGTCACAACTTCGGTACTGAAATGGCTAATGAGGGCATCCCGTTACCAGCGCTCGCTAAGCTGATGGGCCACAGTGACGTGAAGATGACGATGAGATACTACAACATGAACAAGAAAATCCTTGACAAGGCACGCGACATTCTCGATAGGAGGGCAATGGTCAATAGATAAGACGATCCTCCCGAGGCGGTAATAACTGCTTCATGATTACAGTGGATGCAGCTCGTGTTCAGCTAACAATCACTGCTGAATCACTTTGAAATTTTGGTGCCGACGCAGTCCTTCTTATACTTATAATCAGACTACCATCTAAAAAAGCTTGGCATGACTAATCCACTAGGGTGGCGGTTATGGGCATCAGTGATCGTCGTCCTCGTGCTCGATCAGATTTCGGTAATCTTCCCATTACAATTGGCTCCTTTGCTAGGCTGGTTTACATTTAAAGAATCATTGTTACTCGCTCCTAATCGTTGCTGGCTGCGCCTTAGCGCCAGTGCTATGGCATCGAGCAGTAACTGATCGTTCACGGGTTTGCGCAGATAGGCCACGGGAAAACCGGCCAGCGCTAGCGCTCGCGTTTCATCGGAGTCGTGGCCGGTAATGATCACGACCGGAACGCTCACTCGTAAGTCCGCGAGCTGCGCCTGGACTTCAACTCCGTTCATTACAGGCATGTGCAGATCCAGCACCACGCAATCGGGCCATTCGGTCGTCAGGGATTCGAGAAACTCAACGCCTGACGGAAAGGACTTAACGTCCATGCCAGCCGAACGCAGCAGGCGTCTTAAGGCTTTGCGAACGGGTTCTTCGTCGTCGACGATTGCAATCAGGGATTTAGTTCCAGTCACGATGACTCACTATGGACGGACGACGAAAGATATGGGGTCTTCCTTCGTCGGGGCGCGTATCTAGATGATTGCGATGCCCAATGGGACCATAACCCACGAGACAAACTGGAAATACTGTCAATATTGACAGTTTACGGCGCGTGAATCTGAGCGTGACAGATGGGGTCTACTGGCAGAGGTTCATTGATTGTGGGAGATACCCAGCGGCTTTTGACCGACGTGGATCAGGCCTACGCGTGAGTGGAACATATCGAAGATCAAGACGATGAGAAGGGCGAAGACGTCCCTTAGAAAAGAATCTTAACCACGCGCGTCACTAATTCCTCCAACGAGAAGACGGTTAGCGTTAATGGTAAAAGCGGCGCCGCGGTAATAGCAGCGAGTCTTATCAAATCCTTCAAAGAGAATGGCACCACTCGCATCTCCTGAACGACCGCAAAGCTGTTTCCCAGGTCGGTTAACGACTGGATATCTGAGCTGCCAAGAAGTTCTTCATCGTTCGGCTCCGCTCCCCTGATCCACTTTTCCTCGAAGGCCTCGACGTAACGGCTGCCCAAGCGGCCGTACGATCGCAAGCCCTCACGCTTAACGCGCGAAAGGGATGAGCTGAACGAAAGTAGAGGGCTGTAAACCAACAAAATCATGAGGGCCACTAAACCCGCCAGCTCCATCTTAAAAGCCATCAGATTCTCACCACCGTGCAAGACCCGGTTGGCGATTAGGCCGGCAAGCATAGTGCCCTGCGCAAAGAGAATGGGCCCGAAGGCATAAGCGCTTTGCCCGAGGAATCCAATTCCCGCAGCTCGATCAGGGTGAGTTGCAATGAGGCGCAAGTTAAGCTTCGATACTCTCCAAAGAAACTGGGACCAGATGAAGAACCGCACGTACCAACGCACCAGCATGAATTGAAAGATCGGGATGCTGACGAAAGCATACCAATACCCGGCAAGTGTGAGATGCAAAGCCGTTCCCTCAAGCTTTGCATACCAGCTCGACGACCCGGTCGCGATCTCGCTCCGCCATATCCACAGACCAAGCGTGTAAACAAGAAGCAAGAGTGTGAGTTCTACTGTCAATGAGTTGCGGATGCGCTTCGCCGAGTCGATGGCCGCATGGAACTTCGTCATGTCTTCAGGGACAACAAGCCGCCGCTCCACAAATCTTCTAACCATGGGAACCAAGCGAGAATGGACGATCACTTCGGCGATGATCAAAATTGGAAGCGCTATCAAAAAACGAACCTGCGCCTCGATATCGTAGAGGAACGGAATCCGGAGTGATCCGCCGATGGCGTCCCCGCCGATCAACGCTAATAACAAGAGCGGCAGCCAGGCCACGCCTGCGATCACCATGACCCGGCGCCACGCGAATTGCAGAGTATGTCCGGACAGACGTGCCCGCCGAAAAAACTCAAACAGTGGACCACCTAATACGAGTGAGAATTCTGGAGCTTCGTTTGGGATTTCTGCCTGGGTCATGTGTAGCGCTCTCAGTCTCAAAAGTAAAAAGCCAGGGCTGCTCCTATGGCATTCACGTGCTGTGTTTCAGAACGGCTGTCGTTTTGCCGCATGAAGTAAAGATCGAGAATGACCTGGCGCTTGGGCAGCAGCATTTTTCGGAGTGGGCCACGCCTCAACGACTGCTGAACGCCGACGGCAAAACGGTTCCGGTTCCAGGCGCTGGTGCGCGTGTCGTAGAAGATCTCCGCCGAAACGTAAGGAGTAATCGTACGTCCTTTGAAAAGATCAACCTCTCGCTCAATCGAAACGCGATTACGGTAACGAAACGAAAAGTCTCGGTTGACGAAGCGGAAATCTTCACGATTGCGATCGCTCAACAGCAGCTCGCCCGGAAGCAGTTTTCGCAGCGTCTGCTCGGTCAATATTCGGTGCTCTTTATAAGGCTCATCAGTGTCTCCTACGGAGGTCCCGAAACGATAACCGGCGCGCAGGATGATATGGTCGTTCGGAATGTAATCGACGTGCGCTCCGATCTGCGCTTCGAAGCCCTGAGCGTTTCGAATCTCTCCATCCTCAACGGACTTGCTGATCGTACCGAGTAAGTAAAGCCTGACCTTTGGCTTCACGTTGATGTACACATCGATCTCGGGCCAAAACTCATTACGCGTAAGAGACTCTTGTGCCTTGGCGGGCTGAGTACCGATCACAAAGACAAGGAGAAACAGCATGAGCGCGGCGATCCTGGCCGCAGAAACACAGGCACAAAGAGCCGAACCAAAACAGAGAAAAGATGCATCTTTTGGCATAGTTGTGGATGAACAACTCTTTCTGTTTTAGGTGTCTCTTGTCTGACCAATTCATCAAACCTGCTTAAAACTTGAATCCCACGCCCAGGATGGGGCCTCGCTGGTTCATGTCGTAGATAAAATTATTCTTGTCGTAGTCGACATCCAGAACTCGGTAACCAAATATCAAAGCGATCTTCGGATTAAGGTTGTAGCCTCCACCAGCAAACACCTGCCACGTAAACTGCGAACCACCGCCGCCGAGATCAATTTTGCCGGTGAGGAACATCTTCTGCGACAGGGCCATCTTGCCGCGCAGTCCGCCGACCGCATCCACCCAGTTTCTGCTTGCTTGGATACGGGTTGCCGGCAGAATTCCGGCGCCGAATTCGAAGTCAGTACTGACGTGCCAGACACGAGCACCACCTAACACATCGAGCGAGGCGCCTTTCTCAGGATCTTCCAACAGGCGGTAGCCCACCTCTTGATCGAATATGAAAGTCTTGAAGCCGGCATCGACAGTAGAGAATAGTGGACCTGGTGTTGCCTTCTCGTCTGAGACGCTGACGTATTCGAGATCAGTAAGCGAAATGAATTTTCCTTTTCGCGCCTCAAACGTTCCCATCAAGGCGAAGTTCAGCGCGTCAAAGACATTGCGGAAACTCTCATCTACCCCCGTAGTGCGGTTGCGAACGCCGCCAGTGCCGTGAAGGCCAGCGAGCCAGAAGTAGGGGCTAAACTGAAACTGCCATTTATCCTGGTCCACAGTTTGTGGAACTGTGGTCTCCGGCGAATTTATCGGTTTGGCAGTTGCAGTCGGAACAGTGACGCGCGCGGTGTCAACATTGGCAGTGACCTCAGACTTCTTGCTGTCGATTGCCTCTGGCGCATTGGTTGAAGCCGCAGTTGCTGCGGTAGTGGTTGGGGAATTTTCAGTTGGGGTCTGCGCGGTAACGCTGATTGCGCCGACACTCGCTAAGACCAAAGCAACGCTGAACGCGATGCGCAGTCTCGGAATGAATGACATTGATTTCATTTTCCTTTCAATTGTAGAAAGCTGCTTGCCGCGACGTACCCATCTACGAAGCAGTTGACACATCAATCTATATGTGGACTCGGACGTATACCGTGCGACCGCCGTATATTTGCGGCCGGTAATAAACGCCGCCCACGGTGTAGTAGCGCGCACCGGAAACGACGACGGCGTGATAACCACTCGGCAGCCCTGCGATGTACCCATGCGGTAATGCTGCTCCGCCGGCAACGACAGTGGTTTTACTCGCCACCACAGTCGTATTCGGGCCCTTCACCACTGCCGTGCGCCGAACACCGTAAACCTGGGCCAGCGCGACGGACACACTGGAAAGCAACAGGGTGCCAACAAGAGCAGCGCCGAAAATTGTTTTGCCTCGGTCACGGGCGGCTCGAAGCGTCCCGCTGTAACTACCGTTTGTTGTTTTCATCGCGTTAAGTTCCCTTCTTCTTCGTGACCGGTGTCGCAGATTTTTGTGGGTTTCCTGTGGCTGGGGCATCGCTGTCTTTCGCTGCGGTCTCGTTCATCTGTGCCTCAGTAATCATCTCAATCTTCTCGACGTCATTCGCCGCGACGAACGTGAACATCTTGTCGTCGAGCGTTGGCGTCAGACTCCAATTTAAAAAATCTGCCTGGAGCTTTGGACTGCCTTCGCGGTCTTTGAAAGTCGCGATTAACCTGCGAGGCAACAGATCGGCAGCCCCGAGCCAAAGATCTGAGTCAGCCACGTCGCCGACCAGGTTCAGGTGATGACACTCGACACCGCCTATATTCTCTTTGCCCTGGTAAGACTTGCTTTTGATTTGCTTACCCACCGCCGCGTATGGATCGCTGAGAATGAACTCCGCCAATGGCGGGGTGAATCCATACTTCTCGTCGATCTTTGCCACTGCCTCATCGATCGTGCCAGCCACCGGGACGGTGGCATAGAGTTTCATCGTCTCGTCATAAATCGAAAGGTTCTGCCCGTCGAAAAAAACTTGACGGACGTTGTCTTTGCTGGTCGACTTGGCCGTAAACTTACCGGGCCGAGACACTGAGATTTCAATCTGGGCGTTCTCGGGGACATTTAGTCCCTCAACCAAAGCCGCATCCAGCATGCGGTTAACCTTGAAGCTCAGATTCTTTGCGTGACTGAGTTCTTCGGACATATGCCGGAGCAGTTGATCAGGATTGTTAACAGTAGTTAGATTCTCTGGAGCCCGACTACACCCCAAGGCGAGCGCCATAATTATTACGGCAGCTCCCATCAACACCGAACGGTTCCAGCGTTGCAGGATTGTGTGATGTCTGTACTCAATGCGTTTATTCATTATGGTTCCTTTCTCGTGTTCCCCAATTGTTCACCGGCACGGGTACCACGCAGGCGTAGATCAAAGACTCAGTTCAGGTCGTTTTTGTAGTACTTCGTCCCTTTGCCGGTTAGCTCCAAGGCCAGTCCCTTATCCGTGAGCTGGTACATCCAGACTCCCGGCATCACCTGCACTGCCCCCTGGTAAGACCCGCCCTTCTTTTCTGACTTCGCGGCCGCCGTAGCTTGACCGCCAAACTCCCAGCCGCTGTTGACGAAATGATCGAGCGCATCTTTAGTCTCGAACACAAAGATGGTTCGGAATTTCTTGATGCCCATTCCCAAACCCGCCTGCACCTCGACCATCTTCATGTAGGTAACGTTCTTCGAGGCGTTGTCGAAAGCGATACCCTGCCCCTTGCCACCGCCGGCCAACAAAATCTTCATGCCGAAATTGCTGAAGGCTGCGTATCCGGCCGCTGCTTTAATGGCGGCTTTAGCAGAGGGCTGCACCTTATAAAGGCTGGCCAACGTCGTCTGGGCATTCTTGCGAGCTTCAGCCTGTTTCTGCTCCTTCGTCTTCGCGAAAGCGGGAACTGCAATAAGTAGGAGCAAGGCAAACATCATTAAGATCGATACTGTGCGTTTATTCATTCCTCTCTCCGTATTAATCTTCAGTTGCGTGTTCTTTAGTAGGATCATTATCGAAACAGGTAACGGAAGCCCTCCTCTAGCAAACAGGACGTTCTTGCTCAGGACTTTTCCTGCATGCACGCCGATCTGAGAGATCGTCGCTCGTCAGATCTGCGTCTTTGCCTGGTCTTCCCTTCGACGTTTTACCCAATCCCCGCGATACCTAGTTAGACAGCCCCAGCTTCAAAGCAGCTTTCTTCCGCGCTTTCTCAGCTTCGATCGCGGTCGACGGCGTTGTCGGTAGCAGCTCGATGGTCACCTTTTTGATCTTGCCGTTGAACTTGAACGGCACTGCATAGCCGGCACTCACCGCCGTACCCTCGTCGGTGCCGACGTCGGCGCCTTCGTCCGCTGAGAACATGCAACACTGGGTTTGTTCGATCCGGCCCGAAGCTACCTTTTTCCCGTTGACAAAAAGCGTTCCCACGCCGCCTTTGCCGGCGCCACCGCCGTCATAGACGAACTCGAAACGGATCGTGGCTTTCCCAGCGGGCAATGCTTCAGTTGCTGCCACGGTGTATTCCTGCAGACCGAGCCAGTTGTACGTGTACATCGGCTTGCCGTCTTTCACGTACAGGCTCCAGCCACCAAACCGACCGGCCTGGGCCAGGATGGCGCCGCTAGTCCCGTTCTCAACTTCCGCGGTGATCGTGTGCGATCGATTCTTGACGTTGATGAAAGCGTTCTCTGACATGCCGAGCATCCCGTCGAACACATTGAGAGTAGTACGCCCGCCCATCAACTCGGGCCGCCCGACATTTGCCGCGTTCAGCCGCTCGAGCGTTCGGTCATCCAAAGGCAGCACGTGGTATTTCGTGGCTTCCGACAAAAAGAGAGCTTCCAGTTCTTTGAGTTTGGCGGGGTTCTGTTTGGCCAGGTCATTCGCCAGACTGAAGTCTGCCCGGGTATCAAACAATTCCCACACGTCCGCTTCGAGTGTCCCGCGAGGTTTGAATTCCCACGGCATCCGATGAATGGTTCGAGCTAGCCAGCCGTCGTTGTAGATGGCCCGGTTGCCGAAGATCTCGAAGTATTGGGTCTTGTGGCGATCCGCCGCCTTGGCATCGTTGAACGTGTAGAGCATGCTCACTCCTTCGAATGGCGTTTGCACTGTTCCGTTCACGCTCTTCGGCTCGGGCAGTCCTGCCGCCTCCAGAATCGTCGGAGCTACGTCGATGACGTGATGCCACTGTGTGCGCACCTCGTTCTTAGCCGTGATGCCCTTGGGCCAATGGACAATCAATCCGTTGCGCGTGCCGCCGTAATCGGCAGGAACCTGCTTGGTCCATGCAAAAGGACTGTCGCCTGCAACCGCCCAACCGGCGGCAAAGTGCGGGTAGGTCGTTGCGTCGCCGAGGTTCTCGTAATGTTTAAGGATGTCTGCGACGGCTTCGCGCTGGCCATTGAAATAGGTCATTTCGTTGTAGAGCCCGCTCATGCCGCCTTCAGCGCTGGTGCCGTTGTCGCCGACGATGTAGAAAATTAGTGTGTTGTCGAGTTGGCCCGTCTCGCCAATCGCATCAACTAACCTCCCGATTTCCGTGTCGGCATACTCGCCGAAGCCAGCGAAGACTTCCATCTGTCGAGCGAAGAGCTTCTTCTCATCAGCCGACAGCGTGTTCCAGTCTTTGATCGCTTCCGGCTTCGGCGCGAGCTTTGTGCCGGCCGGCACCACGCCCAGCTTGATCTGGCGCGCAAGCGTTTCTTCGCGCATCACGTCCCAGCCCTGGTCAAACTTACCCTTGTACTTGGCGATCCATTCTTTGGGTACATGATGTGGCGCGTGTGTGGCTCCGGGCGCGAAATACATAAAGAAGGGTTTGTCAGGAGTAAGAGACTTCTCTGCGCTCATCCAACTAATCGCTTTGTCCGTCATGTCTGTCATGAAGTGGTAGTTCGGGTCCTTTGGCAGTTCGACCGGCGTCATCCCGTCATACAGAAACGGCGCCCACTGATTTGTCTCGCCGCCCATAAAACCGTAGAACTTGTCGAAGCCCGAGCGAGTGGGCCAGCGGTTGGTCGGCCCGGAGGGACTAACCTCCCACGGCGCAGTTTCGTGGTTCTTGCCAAACTGTGCGGTGCTGTAACCGTTCAGACGGACCATCTCCGCCAGATAAGCAACGCTGTTGGGACGTTGACCCGTTTGTCCTGGGAAGGACGTGGCGGTCTCTGCGATCGAGCCGAAGTTAGTCGTGTGATGGTTACGGCCGCTCATTAGCGCCGCTCGTGTTGGTGAGCAGAGCGCCGTGGTGTGAAACTGGTTGTAGCGAAGCCCGTCATTTGCCAGTCGCGTAGCCGTCGGCATGTGAATTGGCCCACCGAACGCTTCGGACATGCCAAAGCCCATGTCGTCGATCAGCACAATCAGAACATTTGGCGCACCCTCCGGCGCCTTGACCTCGAACCGAGGTGGCGGCGTTGCATTGCGGGCATTGAATACGGTGCTGTTGGGAACCTTAGGTTCAGGGATTGGTAGAATCGTCCGGTCCAGGGGCTCAACTATTTTTGATTGCGCAACGACGCGCAACGTCGAAATTGGTCCCACCAACATCACAAAAGTGAGCATAGTGGCGACAATGCCTGTAATTCTCTTCATGACTTTCTCGTCTCCTTAATTGTGTGCAAACTGCCCGTTGGACCGGCACACCTGCTTGTTTCAGATCGAAAGGTTTTGTTGTTTCACGTTCACTGCTCCCGCTTCAGCAGCGGCGCAGTCCACTTGCCATCCAGCGCTTCATCTTTCGGCCAGTAAAGGCGCATAGCCATGAAGAACGGCCCTTTCGGCGCAGGCAGCCAGTTGGCTTCTTTGTCCTTGCCCGGTGATTCGTTTTGAATCAGGAGGGTCAGCCCGCCATCGGCATCGCGCCTCAAGCTCGGAAGCATCGGCGAGTTGAGCAGGTAACGATTGAGCGGATTAGCCACAAGGAGGCTCGCCGGCAAGTCATACATCGTCACTGACCAGAAGGCATTGACCGGAGGCAACTGTCCCGGCGCGAAGCGCAGCGTGTAGCGGTTTTTCGTGGCGTCGAGTTTCTCGCCCGCAGCGTCCACACTGTAGAAGGGATACATCGCCTCGGCCTTGGAGTTGCCGTAGATGCCGAGGACCGCGGCGGTCATACGATAGAGGTAGTTGTTCTTTAGATATTCCCGCGTGCCGAACAGCTCCCCGCTGGTGACCTTGCCGGTATCCATTTGGGTGCTCTTGAATTCGTTGAATTCCTTCCATGCATCAATGATGCCTTGCTCAATGGCTTGCTTCACTTCGGGTGTCAGTTTGCCAGCATCGAAGGTCTTGCCAGCGCCAACGCCGATCTTCGCGAACCGCTCCATCAGCGCCGTTTCCGAGGGCACTGTGGGAGTGGATTTCAGGATGAAATTCAGGATGTTGAAGAATTCCAGCGAACCCTTTTGTTCGGCGGGCGTGAGCGGTTTGATGAAATCAATAGCTGGCGCGGCTTTTGGTACAGGCTGGCCGAGAAACGCCGAGAGCGGCTGCGCCTTGTATCGCGCCTGAACTTTCTTCACGTTGTCCAGGTCGCCGGGATTGATAAGCTGCGTGCGATAGATGGCGAACACGAATTCCGTCTCCGAGCGAATGACTTTCTTTACGCCCTTGGGCGTCTCGCCTTTCCAGTTCGGCCCGGCGATAAGAAAGCTGCCGCCGTCGTTGCCCGTAGCGCGGCTACCGATGTAGTCAAAGTTCTGCGTGTAAGCGTCGATCAACTGGATGCTGAAATAGCGCTCCTTATCGATCACCGGCACGGTGAGCACCATCGGTTCGGCGCGCAGATCCAGGCCGACCATCGAGTAAGGCGTGTCCGAATTGGGGGTCTGGATCGCCTTGTCTTCCGGCGTGTAGACGCGCGGGATGTTGCGGAGTTGGTTCCAGGGCGCTTTGTATTCGGGGCTCTGTTTGTCTACGAAATAGGCATATTGGATACGGTAGTTATCCACCATCGGGAAGCCGTAGATGTAGGCTTCCTTAGCGATGGCGCGGGCTTCCTCGGGAGTGATGTTCGCCGCGCGAGTGGTCGTGAGCCCCAGCCCGGTCGTGAGTGCCAGCGTGGCAGCGAGCGCGACGGCGAGCAGATATGATATGCGTGTTCCTTTCATGGTCGTACGTTTTGCTCTCCTCATGTCATTTCAGACCTTGATATTTTTCGGCGAGTAAACCAGAGCGTCATGACGCACCAAGCGCCCAGGCCCAGATGCAAAACGATCGCCGGCCAAAGCAATGCACTGCGCAGGTCCAAACGAATGCCGGCGTACACGAGCACCATCGCGGCCGCAAAGTTATAAAAGGACATCGCCGCGACGACGCCGGTCGCCGAGTTCTCACGTTCGCCGTTTCTTGCTTGCCAACATGCGATGGCCAGGGCAACAAGTGCTGCTCCGGCGATCCGCCCCGCGGCCAAACCAACGGCTGTGTCCAGCGGCGCGCCAAGTAACGTCGAAACCGCCACGGTAGGTATGAGAAGCAACGCCACACCGGCACCTGCTTCTATTACTGCCGCGAGGACGAGTAGAAGTTTCATGGAGTCTTACCTAATCGCTATCTGAACTGGTCCTTCTCAGTTCTCTAGAGCGCACGGTGACCGCTGTTCTCGACCACGACCTTGATGTGTTTGGACTTTGAGTCGAGGATCGTTTGGCTCGAATAACTCGTCCCATCCGGCAGTTGGTTAAAGCTCACCGCGAGCGTAATCACGTCTTTTTGAGATTCGAGCCAGGTCGAAACGTTAACGTCGAGGATTGTGTTCGATTGAATGTTCAGGTTCGCGGAAAGCAGGTCGCCCGCCTTTATGAAATCGTGGAATGCGACACGAACGACGCGGTTCGGTTCGACCGGCTCGACGGCGACTTTCCTGGTGTCCTTTGAGTAGGCGATCAAAGCAGGATCGGGTGGAACGTATTGATGGACCAGGTCGGCGGCCTGTTTCATGTAATGCGTCATCTCACCCGTCTTCTTCGCGACGATCCGACTCTTTATTCGGCCTCGTCTGCCACCGGACTGTTCCTGAGGTGGCGCAGCGGGTTCCCCGATCGGCACTTTTTGGATCGTGCCGTCAGCTCCGTAATAACAGCGGTTTTGCTTTTGAGATTTCACTTCTCCTTTAAGGCTGACAGTGGTCGTCTCTATCCATTCGTATTTACGCAGGCCGGCGAGGCTTTGCTGCACCGCCTGCTTAAAGGTGGCTACCCGCTGCTCTTTTTGCGACTCCTGGCCCAAAGCGGCGGCGGGGATGAATAACAAACCGAGAAACAGGGCCGGTAGTAATCTCAATTTTTTGTTTTGGTTCCGCATATTTACCCTTTTTCCAAATCGATCTCGTCTTGCCGGCCTCCCGCGCACTCTTACTCGTTGCGAGCCAGGATCCAGCTTGAATCCGGATTGTATTCAGTCATCGCGGCAGCGATCTGGGCAGTGCGTGGTCCAAGATTCTTCTCGTAAACGCGCCCCTCCTGATTCACGACGAAGGTCATAACGCCGGAGTTATTCCAGTTTGCCGGATATGCAACCAAAGCGAAGCCGGCAATCATGTTGCCGTTGATGATGTAGTTGTATGCACCGCCCGGAGCACTCGTGCCTTGCCGCGTAAGAATCTTGAAGTAGTAGCCGTGGAAAGGAGCTGCAGTCTGCGTCCCAGTTCCCTTCTTGCGCGTGTAGCCCTCGTCCGCCGCAAATGTGACCAGTGGTCCCAGTGGGCTCGGGTCTTCATCACCGACCACTTCCCAGTACAGTCCATCTTTCTTGCCGGGAGAGCTGAGCAGCTTGATTGCGTATTCCGATACCTGATCCTCGTCCCAATCTCCATTGTTGAAATAGTCGTACTGGGCCAACGCATAAGCCCTGCACGCGACCGTGGCATCGATTTCGTTTCCACCGATGCGCCGGGCGTGAACTTCCTCTACGCCGTGGTCGGTATCAAAGCGCCACTGATCGCCGCTCCTGATAATGGAAACCGGAAACGGCCACTCGTCATTGCCCACCATCAGAGTAATTTTCTGATCACTTTCTTTTTGCAGCTTTGTCGCTTCAGAGATGAACGCGGACAAGTCTGATAGATCATTAGCGTCTGAGACCGCGTCACCGGAAAGCAGGTCTTTAAACCGTGGGCCGAAGATCCGCGCGAGAGAGCTCTGGTCTTTGGCCTGGCTGGCTGTCACCAGCGCCCGAGT
>Ga0207694_10002632_pt1 | contig 14557 bp, 11 predicted proteins | sample KBSC34metaG_FD_184353 | JGI IMG/M metagenome (GOLD analysis project Ga0207694, IMG submission 184353) | Corn rhizosphere microbial communities from Kellogg Biological Station, Michigan, USA - KBS C3-4 metaG (SPAdes) (version 2) | ecosystem: Host-associated > Plants > Roots > Rhizosphere > Soil...
CAACGTGCTGATCGCCGTCGGCAACAGCGGGGATGCGGGGCTGGCGCCGTTGGTGGAGGGGTTGCTGGGCGATGCATCGCCATTGGTGCGCGGCATGGCGGTGTGGGCATTGGCGCGGCTTGAGCCGGAGCGGTTCAAGACCTGCCAACTCAGCCGCGAACACGAGGACGATCCCGACGTGCTGCTGGAGTGGCAAACAGCCTCGACCGGCTAACCTCAGGATCGCACCGGATTTATTCACGTCCCTCGACAATAAGCTCCGCATCGATATCGCGAGCGCCATGCAGAACGCGGACGATCTGGATGTGGTCGGAACGCCTGCGGTAGAAGATGAGATAGGGCTGTTCGACCAGCATGCGCGCATCCGGCGCGATGTCCGGCCTGGCTGGGCCGGCCTCCGGAAAGTCCTTCAGAATATCGAGGCGTGCCTCAATACGATCATACTGCCGATCGGCCGCGGCTGGATCGTAAGCGGCGGTCGCGCGCCAGATATCCAAAAGATCGGGCGTGCGCGGGTAATTATGCGAATGCGCAGTTGTTATTCTTTCGTCGCGCCGAACTCGCGACGAGCCGCTATCTTCAATTCCGCGAAATCGAGGTCGCCGGCATCGCCGCTTGCGATACCTTCGTTCCAGGCCCTGCGCAGATATTCGGTCTGCTCAGCTTCCCGTTGTTCCATCCGCTCCATCAGGCGCAACGCTTCCCGCACGACTTCGCTCGTCGAGCTATAGCGGCCGCCCTCGACCTTGGCCTTGATCATTCCGACAAGCTCGGGCGTCAGAGAGATGGAGATATTCATGCCTGCCTCTACGAAAAACTACGATTTTATCGTACTCTGCTATATCGGTTTTGTCGCGCTCAGATGAAGACCAGGAATGTCGCCCTTGCATTGACTGCGCGGGATGACTGGGGGCAATGCTTCGGCCCATGACCTATAGCGTGAAAGAGCTGTTCAAGACCTTGCAGGGCGAGGGGGCGCAGGCCGGCCGGGCGGCCGTGTTCTGCCGTTTCGCCGGCTGCAACCTGTGGACGGGCCGCGAAGAGGACCGGGCCGAGGCGGTGTGCCGCTTCTGCGATACCGACTTCGTCGGCACCGACGGCGACGGCGGCGGCAAGTTCGTTGAGGCCGAAGGTCTCGCCGATGCCATTGCGCGCACTTGGAATGGACCCGCGGAACGCCGCTATGTCGTCTTCACCGGCGGGGAACCGCTGCTGCAACTGGATGCGGCGTTGGTCGCGGCGGTCCATGCCCAGGGCTTCGAGATCGCGGTCGAGACCAACGGCACCTTGGAGCCGCCGGCGGGCATCGACTGGATCTGCGTCAGCCCCAAGGCGGACGCGCCGTTCGTGCTCAAGGCCGGAAACGAGCTGAAATTGGTGTTTCCGCAGGAGGGAATCGATCCGAAGGGGCTCGAGTCCTTGAATTTCGATCATTTTTGGGTTCAACCCATGGACGGGCCGGCGCGCGCCGCCAATACCGAGGCCGCCGTGGCATTCTGCCTGGCGAACCCCATATGGCGGCTCAGCCTGCAGACCCATAAGGTTATCGGAATTCCGTAAGTCATGTTCGAGCTCTCAAAGTCGTTCCGCTTCGAGGCGGCACATACGTTGCAGCGCGCCATCGGCACCGAGGGCAGCCGGCGCGTGCACGGCCACTCCTATCGCGCCGAGGTGACGGTACGCGGCGTGCCGGACAAGGATAGCGGGATGATCGTCGATCTCGGCCTGTTCGACCTGTCGCTGCAGACGGTGCGCGATCGCCTGGATCATCATTTCCTCGACGACATTCAGGGGCTGGGACCGGCGACGCTGGAGAACCTTGCCGTGTGGATCTGGCAGTCCCTGGTCGAGCACGGGGTGAGGCCGGCGCACGTGACCGTCGCGCGCGATTCCAGCGGCGAATCCTGCCGCTATACCGGGCCCGATGCCTGAAACTGTTACATCCACGGGCGCGCTCGTCCTTTTTTCCGGGGGCCAGGATTCGACCACCTGCCTGGCCTGGGCGCTCGACCGGTTCGACCGGGTCGAGACGGTGGGCTTCGATTACGGCCAGCGCCATCGCGTCGAGCTCGACTGCCGGGCGGATATCGTCGCCGGGCTGAAGGCGATCCAGCCCGCCTGGGCCGCGAAGCTGGGCGAGGATCACACGATCGATCTGGGCGTGCTGGGCCGGATTTCGGAATCGGCGCTGACCCGCGACAGCGCCATCGAAATGCAGGCGAACGGTCTGCCCAGCACCTTCGTCCCCGGCCGAAATCTGGTGTTCCTGACCCTGGCGGCGGCCTTGGCCTATCGCAGGGGCATCACCCATATCGTCGGCGGCATGTGCGAGACCGACTATTCGGGCTATCCCGATTGCCGCGATCAGACGATCAGGACGCTGAACAGCGCGCTCAATCTCGGCATGGACCGGGAGTTCGTGCTCGATACCCCGCTGATGTGGATCGACAAGGCCGCGACCTGGCGGCTGGCCGAAAGCCTGGGCGGCGCGCCGCTGGTGGATCTGATCCGCGACCGGACCCATACCTGCTATCTGGGGGAGCGCGGGCAGTTGCATGACTGGGGCCATGGCTGCGGCGCCTGTCCGGCCTGCGAGCTGCGGGCGAAGGGTTATGCCGAATACCGGGCGGCGCAATGAGCGGTGACCGGCTCAGGCCGTGGATCGTCACCTCCAGCCGAATGACCTTCGCCGATCGGTGGCTGCGTGTCCGCACCGACGATTGCGTGACCGCCGAAGGGATCGAGGTCAGCCCGTTCCATGTCATCGAAGCCTCGGATTGGAGCTGTGTCGTCGCGCTGACCAGGGATCTGCGCCTCGTCCTGATCCGCGAATACCGTCATGCGCGCGGCATGGTGATCGATGGGCTGCCCGGCGGTGTCATCGAAGCCGCCGACGCCACCGCCGAAGACGGCGCGCGGCGGGAGCTGCTCGAGGAAACCGGCTATGGCGGCGGGCGCTTCCTGCCTGTCCTCACGACCTATCCAGACCCCTCCAACTTCACCAACAAGGCTGTCGGCTTCCTTGCCCTCGATGTCGAACCGGTGGGCGAGCAGGTGCTCGATGCCGCGGAATCGATTGAGATCGTGCTGGCCGATTTTCCCGAGGCCCTCGCCCGGCTGGCCAGCGGAAAGCTCAGGATGCATGCCGTGCATGTCGCCGCCCTGTGGTCGGCGGCGGCGCGCATCGTGATGGGCGATATCGCGGGGGCCGAAATTCTGCGCGACCGGCTGCGGCCGGTCTTCGCCAAAGCCTAGCCTGGGGTTGCGGCGGCCGGCACCGGCACGGTGAAGCGGTTTGCGGGCAGGGTCAGCGTCACGGCCGTGCCCTTGCCCAGCGCGCTTTCGATTGCGAAGGTCCCGCCATGCAGCTCGATCAGCGCCCGGGTCAGCGGCAGGCCGAGGCCGGTGCCCGGATGGGCGCGCTGGAAGGCGGTTTCCACCTGGCCGAACGGCGCCATCACGGTCGGGATGTCGGTCGAGGCGATGCCGACGCCGGTATCCCGGATCGTGATCGCCAACTCTCCGCCGCCGGTCACATGCGCCGACAGCGTGATGCTGCCGCCGGATGGCGTGAACTTGATGGCGTTCGACAACAGGTTCGACAGGCACTGCTTCAGCTTGGTCGTGTCGCACAGCAAGGTCGGGCTGGGTGCCGGCAGGTCGGTCCCGAAGGATAGCCCGCCTTCGTCGAAGCGTCCGTTGAACAGGCGGCGGGTCGAGGCGATCAGCTCGTCGAGCGCGATCGCGCCTTCGTCCAGCTCCTCCCGCCCGGCCTCGACCTTCGACAGGTCGAGGATTTCGTCGATGATCGACAGCAGATGCTTGCCCGAACTGTTGATGTCCTTGGCATAGGAATCGTAGCGGTCGAGATTCTCGTTTCCGAAGATCCGGTTCATGATGATCTCGGAGAAGCCGATGATGGCGTTGAGCGGGGTCCTCAGCTCATGGCTCATATTGGCCAGGAATTCCGACTTGGCCCGGTTGGCGATCTCCGCCCGCTCCTTCGCTTCGCGCAGCGACCGGCCGTTCTCGAACGCGGCGGTGATGTCGCTGCCGACGCCGCGATAGCCGTCGAAGACGCCGTGTTCGTCGAAACAGGGCTTGGCCGAGACGGACAGGTAAATCGCCGAACCGTCCGGCTTGGGATAGCGCAGGCGAACGCCGCGGATTGCCTCCTGATTGTCGAACGGGATCAGCTTGGTCCAGCTTTCGGCATCGGCGGCATAGCTGCGCAGGAACTCGGTGGCGTTCTGCCCCAGCACGCTCGATGGCGCACTGCCGGTCAGGGTGAAATAGAGCTCGGAGACGAAGGTGATTCTGCGCTCGGCATCCACCTCCCAATACCAGTCGGACGCAACCTCAGCGTAATCGCGAAAACGCTGTTCGCTGGAGGTGAGCTGCCGGTCCAGCGCCAGTTGCCGGCGGAACAGGCGCGCGGCGAACAGCACGCCGATCGCCCACAGCACCGCCGTGACCAGCCCCACCCCGGCAAAGATGATGTGCTTGGCGCTGAGCGATGCCTCGCTCATATGGGTTGAGAAGGCGTTCTCACGGGCGGTGATCTGGGTGTCCAGCTGATTGAGCTTCGCATGCTCGCCCGCCCGGTCGGTCGGCTCATGCGCCTTGATCTCCGTGGCCAGCTCGGCCAGCCGGTCGATCAGATCGTCGGAATCCTTCCAGTCCACGATGGCGGTGGCGAAGGGCGGCCACCAGGAGAACTGGCGGAACAGGCGGATCAGCTCGTCGACGTCCTCGGGATTGTTCTGGCCGCGCAAGGCGGCCTCGGTGGCGGCGGCCCGGTCGAAATGCTGTGCTTCCAGCATCACCCGCGCATCGCGGTCCCCGCGCGGAATGGCGATCCCGGCCAGGAAGGCGTCGTAATCCGCCTGGGAGCGGGATTCGATATAGCGATTCAGCGCCAGGACCGCGAGCTTCTGCCCCTTGGCATAACGCCCTTCACCCACGGCATAGGCGCGGATGCCGTTGACCACCTCCAGCGCCGTCCAGCAGGCGGCGAGGTCGATCAGCAGAAGTATGATGAAAGTTGCCGCCAGCAGGACAAAGCTTCGCACCTGGCCTCTGGAGACCCCAAGCACGCCGTTGAAGCGCGTGGACGGTGGCGGACTCAATCTCGGCATAGTCCCGATCGTAGCAAGGAGCGGCGCATTCGACTCAATTTTATTTAAATTTACAACAGAGCGTGCCGGCTATGCTTTCTTCGGTATTTTCATACCGGCAACAATTTATGCAAATTTTGGACCGTTTCGATAGAGCGTTGAAATAACGTACGCCTTCCGTGGGCGTTTGCGCGCATTGTAAAAAAGATCGACGCCTTTGAGTATCGCTAACTCAGTAATCCACAGAATATTTCGCGCCAAATCCGCTGCCTGAAGCGCTGCCGAAGGTGGAGTTGACCGAGATGTTCGGGGTGATCTCGACCTCGACCGTCGCCTGGGACGAATTGCTGCCGACGCCCTGGGCGACGCCGACATAGACGCCATTGGCGATATATTTCCCGCCTGAGACGGTCGTACCCTTGGCGGCACCCTGCGTGCCGTTGGGGTTGGCGCCGCCGCTGGACAGATCCAGCCGATCCAGCCCCACGGCGCTGCGGACCCTGTCCATTACGCCGGGGCCGCCCTGCGCCAGCTGCGCCGCGGCCGCGGCAAGCTGAAGCCCCTGGCTCGGCGTCAGCGAGCCGACATTCGACCCGAACAGCACCCGTGCGAGGATTTCGTCCTGAGGCAGCGCCGGGGTCGAGCTCAGCGCCAGCTTGGGCGAATTGGCCGTGCCGGTGACATTGACCTGGGCGGTGACCGTGCCGGCGGTGGCGCTGGCCTGCACGTCCAGCACCGGGTCGATGGCCCCGCCCCCGTCGAAACGGATGATGCCGCGATCGATGTTGAAATTCTGGCCCAGGAGGTCGATCGAGCCGTTGCCGACCTGCAGCTTGCCGGCCAGCACCGGTCCGGCGGTGGTTCCGCCGATATCGATATGGCCGTTCCATTCGCTGATGATGCCGTGGCCGCGGACGAAAAGCTGGCCGGGCGCATCGAGCGTGATCTGCAGCGAGACCGGGGCTACCGGTTCTGCCGTGGGGGCCTCGCCTTTTTCGCGTCCGCCGACCTCCGTGACGTCGAGCGACACGACGCTCGCCGGCAGGCGGTCGGGGATATAGATCTCGGCATGGCGGACCTTGAGCCCGCCCGAGACGCCCATCGCCTTCAGCGTGCCCAGCAGCTTCAGATCGCCATCGGCATCGATGGTCATGTCGTCGCCGCGCGCCACCAGGAAGTCGCTGAAATTCAGGTTGAATTCGACCGCGGCCGGCGATTTGCCGAGATCGACGGAGCCGGAGGCGCCGATCTTGCCCGACTTGCCGTCGCTGGCGGCGAGGTGATCCAGCACGAAACGATCGCCGGATGTCGTCAGCGCCAGATCGATCCCGTCCAGCTCGGTGCCCAGCGCCATGTTGGCATAGTGGCCGCCGGTGATGGCGATACGGCCGTTGGGATGCGGCGCGGCCGTCGTGCCGCTGACATCGACATCGATCGAAAAGTTGCCGGAAATACGGTCCTCGCCCAGCGGCACGATCGAGGTCAGGTTCTCCAGCTTGCCGCCGCCTTTGACGGCGAGCGCCAGCGAGGCGTTCCTGACGACGCGCGGCTGCAGCGTGCCGAGATCGAAGGCGAACGGCACCGAACCGGTCAGCGCCAGCGATTCCCCGCTGCCGCTGGCGAGCTTGACGTCCAGCGCGACCTTGTCGCCGCGCCAGTCGGCCGATGCGTTCAGGTTCAGCACCGGCCGGGGCAGGGGGCCGTCGGTCTGGACGTCCAGCCCCTTGGTCGAGAGCGCGACATGCGCCTCGGGCCGCGCCGGCGTGCCGGACAGCCTGATCTGCCCGTCCAGCGTGCCGCCCACGGCGGGCTTTCCGGCCAGGAAGGCGAGCGGATGCAGCGGCAATTGGCGGATCGCGATATCGGCCGAGGCGACCTTGGGCGACAGCGCCGCTTCGCCTTCGATCGCGCCGCCGTCGACCGCCAGGGCCAGCCCGGTTACGCGATAGGCTTGCGGCGCGACCGTGATGGTCGCGGTCTTGGTGAGCGAGATCGTGTCCTTGCCGGTCTTGGCCGTCAGCGCGGTGAGGCGCAGCGTGTTGCTGCCGGATTGCTGGACCGCCGACCCCGCCATCTCGACGGAGAACGGATCGCGCGCCCGGCCGTTGGCCTTGAACCGGAAGTCGGTCGTCTTGCCCTTGGCGGCGATATGCGCTTCCGCTCCGGTCACGGCCCCGCCATTGGTCGATATCCCGGCTGCGACCAGGTCCAGCGTGCCGTTCTGGCGCGCCAGATCGCCGGACAGCGTTCCGTTGAGCGATGCGTGGGTGATGCCGGTGGAATGCGGGCTGGCGCCCACCGCCAGATGCTCGATCGTCGCTTTGACCGGGCCCTGGCCGCCATTGGCCGGCAGGTTCAGCGACAGATCGACCTTGCCCGCCAGCGGCAGCCCGGCAACGCCGGACCATACCGACAGATCGCCGATCGCGGCCGTCAGCTTGCCCGATACGCGCGGGCCGGCGGGCAGGGCGACCAGCGCGCCGTCGACGGTGCCGCCGGTGCCTGCCAGCCTCAGCCGGCTGAGGCGGTAGGTCTGCGGATCGTCGCGGGCGAATTCGGCGTCGATGGTCTCATTCAGCTTCCCCGAGACGATCCTGCCCTTGGCGGTCGCCGGGCCGTTCAGCCCCCGCGGCGCCTGGATCGTGGTTTCGAAATGATCGATTTTCGTGGCGCCGAAAACCAGGCGGTCCAGCGTCGCCTGGGCGTCCAGCGTGGGTGCATCGAGCGTGCCGCCGGCTGTCGCGGTCAGCTTGCCGGTGCCGGAAAGCGGGCTTTTGGCGGCGGCCGACAATGCCTTGAGGTCGGTCAGGCTCGCCGTCACCGTGCCGTTGACGGCCCCGTCGCCGGGATTGAAGCCGCCATTGCCCTCGATCCGCGCCCGTCCGGTCGCCAGCACCAGCGAGCCCAAGGTCACCTTGCCCGCCGCGTCGCGCGCGCCATTTGCGTCGATGGTCATGCCGCCGGCCAGCAAGGCGTCCGCCGCCGGTGTGCCGGTACGCAGATTGTCGCCTTTGCCGGTCAGCCTTGCGGTGATCGTCCTGGCGCGGTCGGTGCTGACGGCGATGTCGAGATTGGCCGCGCCGGCAAGGGGCAGCTCGAACAGCTTGCCGATCACCGCCAGGTCCGCCGCGGTCAGGGTCGCCTTGCCGTCGGCGATGTCGTTCCTGAAACTGCCGGCGCCTTTCAGGTCGATGCCGCCGCCATTGGCGGTCAGGTCGCGAATATCCACGGATTGGCCCTTGGCGTCGGCGGTTCCGGCGACATGCACCGCCAGCGCGCCGTATGACATGCCGGTCGCGGCGTCGTTCAGCGCATCGGCATTGGCGTCGACCGTCAGGTCGAAGGCAGGGTCGTCCTTGGCCGGGCCATCCTTTGCTTTCGCCTTGGCATTGATCTTGAGCCCCTCGACCGCGATGTCGCCGAAGGTCAGCCCGCCAGTTTCGCTGACCGTCATGTTCGGCCGATCGGCGGTGCCGCTCAGCGTCATGTCGACGGCGATCGCCCCCGTCGCCGGCTTGCCGACCAGCGGCGCGGCCACGCCGGCGTCGGGCACCGCGATATGCAGCTTGCCGTCCAGCGCGCCCTGCGCCGACCGGCTGCCCTGAACATCGAATTTCACCGCCGCGAGTTCGATATGGGACGGGGCGAGGCTGGATCCGCCCTTGCCGTCATCGGCGGCGGTGATGTCGAACGTCACCGTTTCGCCTATCAGCGGCCGCAGATTCTCCGCCAGCAGCGGCGTGACCGATGCACCGCCTTTCAGAGAGATACGGGTTCCGTGGCCGGCGGCGATGCCGATCGCCGCGTCGCTGTGGATGCCCTGGCCCGACAGCAGATGAAACTGCCCCTGCCAGGCCGACAGCGGGCCGCTGCCGTCCAGCGTCACCCTCAGCGGCAGGTGATCGGTCCGCGCCATCGCGGCGTCCAGCAGGATGCCGGTCGGCTCGTCGATATCCAGCTTCAGCGCAAGCGCATTGGTGGAAACGTCGTATTTCGCGTCGAGCAGGCCTGCGCCGGGCTGCCCGTCGGTGCGGGCGAGGCGGACCGCCAGGTCGGCATGGCTGCCGGTCAGCAGGCCGTGGGCGCTGATCGATGCCGAGGCATTGTCCCCTCCGGCCAGGGCCGGGGCGAGGGCCAGCCGCCCGACCTCCAGCTTGCGCAGGTCTACGGCCACCGGCAGGCTGGGCAGGCCGGATGAGGCGCTGGACGGCTGGGACGGCGCCGGCTGGCGCAGCACTGTGATCGTGTCGGCGGTCAGCGCATCGATCCTGAGGCGCCCGCGCAGCAGGGCGGTCGGCGACCAGGCGAGTGCCGCCCTGCCGATGGTGAGCCACGCGCCGTCGCCGTCGCCGAGCGCGATCCGGTCGATTTTGATGTCGAACGGCACCAGCCCCTGGATGGTCCCGACGGTGATGCTGCTGGCCGGCGTTGACAGCGATTGGGTCAGCGTCGCGGCGATCCAGCCTTTGCCGGCGCCGGTCTGCAGGAAGGCGAAGCCCGCGGCGATGACACCGGCGAGGCCGGCCACTGTCCATAACGCGATCTTTGCGGCGCGGCGCATCAGAAGGCCTGCCCCAGGCTGACATAAATCTGGAAGGGCCGGTCGCCGCTGCGCCGATGCAGGGGCGCGGCGATATCGAAGCGGAGCGGCCCCAGGCCGGTATAATAGCGCGCACCGATGCCCGCACCCAGGAACAGCCGTTTGCCGAGGTCGGGGAAGCTGGTGTCATAGACATTGCCGGCATCGAGGAAGGGTACGATGCCGATGGTCTCGGTCAGCTTGTAGCGGAATTCCAGGCTGGCCTCGGCGGAGGACAGGCCACCGATCGGCGTATCGTTGGCATCGATCGGGCCGGCGCGCTGGAAGCCGTAGCCGCGCACCGAGCCGCCGCCGCCGACATAATAGCGCTTGTCCTTGGGCATATCGGCGAGGCTGACCCCGGCGGTGGCGCCCAGCGCGCCCAGGATCGCGATGACATAGCGGTCACTCTTGCCCAGACGCTGGTAATAGCTGGCGCTGACCCGGCCGGTGACGAAGCTGAGATTGGTGTTGCCGGGGTCGGTATAGGGGGTGATGGTGATCGCTTCCCGGTCGCCGGTCGTGGGGTTCAGCAGGTCGTCCGAGCCGTCATGCTTCAGGTAAACCGGGATCCCGATCAGCGTGTAATGCTGGCGCAGCTCGAAATCGCTGATCGTCGCGTGCTCGATCGACAGGCCGGCGCCGATGACCACATTCTGGATGATCTTGTATTCGAAGCCGTTGAACCACTTGTAGCCTTCGCTGGTATAGGCGTTGGCGTCCTCCTTGCCGACGGTCGCGGTGCTGAGGAAATCCCAGCCGACGCCGAATATGTCGGGCTTGCGGAACTCGCCGGTCAGCGCCTTGTCCTCCTGGCCGGCCACGATGCTGAATTTCAGGTCCTCGGCTTCGCCGAACAGGTTGCGGTGTTCCCAGCTGGCATTGAATGCGACACCCTCGGTCGAGGCATATGAGGCGCCGGCGGCGATCGAGTGGGGGAGGCGCTCCGTGACGTCCACCTGCATCGGCGTGATGTCGGGAACCGGCCCTTTCTCCGTCGTGATCGCGACGGTGCTGAACAGGTTCGAGGCAATCAGCTGGTCGCGGGTCTTCTCGACCTTGTCGACGTCGTAGGCCTGGCCTTCCTGCCAGCCCAGGTGGCGGCGAACATAGTCCTCGTTGACGTCCTCCAGCCCCTTGATGCCGGTTGCGCCGAACGCGGCGGTCGGGCCGGGGTCGAGGTAATAGACCACGGCCATGACATGCGTGCCGTGATCGATCGTCACCTTCCGCGTCTTCACGCTGGCGAAGGGATAGGCCTTGGCGCGGAAGACGCGCTCGATCTTGGCGTTGGCGGCGGCGACGGGCGCGGAATAGGCCGCGTTGCCGGGCGTGAGCCCCAGGCTCTCGGCGGTGATCGACGGCACGCTCGCCGGCAACGGCTTGCCGTCGACAGCCAGGACTTGGACCGAGCCCAGCAGATATTGCGGGCCGGGCGTGACCGTCACGGCGATCTTGGCGGGCGACGCCTTGGAGTCGATCGCGACGTCGATCGTGCTGTCGTAATAGCCATAGGCGCGGGCGACGGCATTGAAGCGGTCGCGGTCCTCGGCGGCCCGGCTGCGCAGCGCGGCGTCGGAATCCGGCGGTTTGCCGGACAGGGCCTCGAGCTGCGAGGCATCCTCGAGCGCGCTGTCCAGCTTATCGTCGCCGGTGGGGTTGAAGGTGACTTCGTAGGGAGAGTCGGCGCGCGCATGGCCGCAGACGGCCGCCGCGAGCAGGAGGCCGAAAATCAGGCGCGGTACGGTATAATAGGTCTTCGGCGGCACTGTGTACTCAACCGCGAAATTTTGCGGGTGTTCCGCCATCCTCTGTGACTTAGCCGAGGCGGCGGACTTCCACGGCGGGACCGACGCGCCCGACGAGTGCTGAGAGCGGTTCGATCGCCACCGCCATATGATGGGCGTTGGCATGGATGATGTTCCCATCCTCGATGGCGAACGCGACATGGCCCGGCCAGAACACCAGATCGCCGGCGCGCGGCGGCGCATCGCCCAGCACACGCTGGCCGACGGACGCGCGCTGCGGGGCGCTGTCGCGCGGCACGGCGATCCCCGCGGCCGCCAGCGACAGCTGCACCAGGGCCGAACAATCCAGCCCCTGCGCCGTCCGCCCACCCCACAGATAGGGCACTTCCAGGAAGCGTTTGGCGGTCTTGATGTAGTTGGGCTCGACGGTGCCGATGGGGGAAAGATGGCTGGCTGGCACCCAGATGCCCTGCGCCAGCTGGGTGAAGCCGTTGCGCTCATCGGCGGGGCGGGTGCGGGACATGAAGCTCAGCGCGCCGATCGGCGGCGCCCTGAGATTGGGGTCGGGATAGGCGAGGGTACGCAGCGCCGTGACCAGATGGGTTGCAGCGGCCCCCGGTTCGCTCAGCGCCGCGGCATGCATGAACCCCTTGTAGCCGTCCGTCAGGCTCTCGACTTCGGCCCAGTCGGCGCGGCTGAACATGACCGAGACCTCTTCGCCGAACAGCAGCTCGGTCAGCGCCTCGGCCTTGTCGTCCGGGCGCTTGCGCAGGAAGGCGCTGGGCGCGCCGACGCGCATGCGGGTGGCGGTCATTTGCCGTAGCGGTCCGACAGCATGCGGAACAGGCCGCGCAGCACGAAGGCCTCGCCGCCGACAGGCCGGCCGGGGCGGGCGCTGGCGTTCCAGGCATAGAGGTCGAAATGCGCCCACTCCACCTTGGGCTTCACGAAGTCCTGCAGGAACAGGGCGGCATGGATGGCCCCGGCGAAGGAGTTGGAGGCGTTGTTGTTGATGTCGGCGATCTTGCTGTCCATGTTGCGGCGATAGGGCTGCCACAGCGGCATGCGCCAGACCGGATCGTCGGCGGCGGCGCAGGATTTCAGGATGTCCTCCGCCAGCGCGTCGGTGGCGAACAGGGCCGGCAGGTCCGGCCCCAGGGCGATGCGGGCGGCGCCGGTGAGCGTTGCGAAATCGATCACCGCCACGGGGTTGGCCTCGCAGGCGGCGTCCAGCATGTCGGCCAGCACCAGCCGGCCCTCGGCGTCGGTATTGCCGATCTCCACCGTCATGCCGGCCCGGGTCTTGATCACGTCGCCGGGGCGGTTGGCGTTGGGGCCGATGGCGTTCTCGGCGATGCCCAGCAGGATGCGCAGCCGCACCTTCAGCTTGGCATCCATCACCATCTGACCCAGCGCCAGCGCGTGGGCCGCGCCGCCCATGTCCTTCTTCATCAGGTCCATGCTGGACCCGGTCTTGATATCCAGCCCGCCGGTATCGAAGGTGATGCCCTTGCCGATCAGCGTGATCTCGGGGTGATGGGCATTGCCCCAGCGCATATCGACCACCCGCGGCGTCTCAGCCGCCGCCTTGCCCACCGCATAGACGGCCGGGAAGTTGGCGCGGATCAGGTCGTCCCCGGCGGTGATATGGCAGATCGCGCCATGCGCCACGGCGATCGCCCGGGCCGCCTCGCCCAGCGCCACCGGCCCCAGGTCGTTGGCCGGCAGGTTGACCAGGTCGCGCACCAGCTTGATCGCTTCCAATTCTCGCAGCACCAGCGCCCGGTCTGCCTCCTCGGGCCAGACCAGCCGTGTGGGGCTCTTGGTCCGGGTGCGATAACGGTCGAAGCTGTAGGTGCCCAGCGCCCAGCCCAGCGCCAGCCGGCTGGCCGCCTCGCCCTCAAGCGGCGTGTCGAAGCGGTAGTCGCCCTTGGGCAATGCGCCCTGCGCCGAGGCCAGGGCATAGACATCGTCGATCCGGCTGATCCCCGCCAGCACCCTCTTCACCTTGCCGTCCGGACCGGGCAGCGCCACCAATTGCCCGGCATTGGCGGTGAAGCCGTTGGCCGTCACCCAGGCCTGGTCATGGGGCTCGAGCGAATTCTGGAACTCGGCGAATTCGGCATGCGTCACCAGCGTCAGCGGCGTCGATTCGGTTCCGGGTTCGCAGAATACGTCGCGCATCAGAACCGAGCCTCTCGTATCTTCCTGATCTCGTCGCGGGCCAACTGGTCGACCCGTTCGTTTTCCGGATGACCGGAATGGCCTTTGACCCATAGCCATTCGATCTGATGGATATGGGCCGCCGCTTCAAGCCTTTGCCACAGCTCCACATTCTTGACCGGCTTCTTGTCGGCCGTCAGCCACCCTTTGGCTTTCCAGCCTTTCAGCCATTTGGTGATGCCGTCCTTCACATAGACGCTGTCGGTGTAGAGCTTGACCCTGGCCGGCTTCTTCAGCGCTTCCAGGGCCGATATGGCGCCCATCAGCTCCATCCGGTTGTTGGTGGTCAGCCCCTCGCCGCCCGCCAGTTCCTTCTCGACCGTGCCATAGCGCAGCAGCGCGCCCCAGCCGCCCGGGCCGGGGTTTCCGCTGCAGGCGCCGTCGGTATAGATCTCGACCGCTGGCTTATCGCTCATTTGGGCAGGCCGTAATCGGCGGCGGTCCTGACCTTCTGGTGGAAGGCGAGCTTCCGGCGATATTCCAGCGGGTCCTTCTTCTTCACCATGGCTCCGGGTGGGTGATTGATCCAGTCATAGAGGCGGGTCAGCAGGAAGCGCAGCGCCGCGCCGCGCGCCAGGACCGGCAGGGCCTTGAGCTCGGCATCGGTCAGCTTGCGCACCTTCTGGTAGGATTGCAGCAGCGCCTGCCCCTTCACCGGCACGAACGAGCCGTCGGGCTCGAAGCACCAGGCGTTCAGGCAGATGGCGAGGTCGTAGGCCAGCCAGTCGGTGCAGGCGAAATAGAAATCGATGAAGCCGGTCAGCGTGTCGTCCTCGAAGAACACATTGTCCGGGAACAGGTCGGCATGGATCGTGCCGCGCGGCAGGTCTTTCGGCCAGCTGGCCTCCAGGAAGTCGAGCTCGGCCTGAATCTCGGCGGCGAGGCCGGGC
>Ga0207694_10002633_pt1 | contig 14551 bp, 12 predicted proteins | sample KBSC34metaG_FD_184353 | JGI IMG/M metagenome (GOLD analysis project Ga0207694, IMG submission 184353) | Corn rhizosphere microbial communities from Kellogg Biological Station, Michigan, USA - KBS C3-4 metaG (SPAdes) (version 2) | ecosystem: Host-associated > Plants > Roots > Rhizosphere > Soil...
AGTGCCCGCCAAGCGACTATGAAGTGGCTGGCCGAGAAAGATCCGGGTACCGCCGCGAGGACCCGAGCGCGATGGGCACTCACATCCCGCTCTCGCCCCCCAAGAACCAAGTGACCGGAGCGAAGCCCTCGGGCGACCTGCGCTTTCAGATCGCTCTCAGCCGGTCAAGGCCGCGTTTACCACCTTGCCGCCGCTGCTCGACGTGAAGTCGCCCGCCAACTGGCTCTCCGGGATGCCGAGCGCCACGCCCAGTGTTCGCGCCATGGCCGCCATCGTCTGCGCGCCCGGGATGTCGCCGCCCGCCACCGGCGCGCCGTCGGCCGAGTTGATGTCGGCTGCCATGAAGGCCCCGCCCGACCCCGGCGTGATCCCGCCGATCACGCTCGGCGCGATGTTCTTGCCGATGAGGACGCCCACGTTGTGGTTGCCGTAGTGATCGCGCCCGGCGCGCGACGTGACCTTCGAGATGCCGTTCAGGTTGCGCCCGAACACGTTCATCGTCGCGAACGTGACGTTGTCCGTCAGGCCCAGCGACGCGACCGCGTCCATCACCGCCTGGATACCTGCGATGCCGCTCACGTGCTGATCGGCCTCCGCCTGAAGGTTCTGGTCGGAGTGGTTGTCGCCCCCGAAGCCGATGTGGATGGTCGCCACTGGCGTCACCTTCGCCGAGAACAGCGCGGCGGCTGCCAGGCCCTGACCCTTCACGTCGTCGGCGGAGATCGCGTTCAGCGTCGTCGCCAGCTGATCGACCAGCTGCCGCACCTGCGTCTGGCTGTGGGCCAGCGCATCCAGGAACTGGCCCTGAACCTTGGTGGTGTCCTGCCTGGCGAGCGCGTTCAGACGGTCGAGCTCCATGTCCCGGATGGGGCGCAGCTTCACGAGCGGGTCGTTCTTCGACCCGGTCAGGAGCTGCTTGAGCTGCGTCGGCGAGATCGAGGGCAGCGTGCGCCCGCCGTAGCTCACCAGCTCGGCGGCGTTGCCGCGCGCGCCGAGCGCCACCGGCTCGGGTTGGATGGTCCCTAGGCACGGCGCCAGGTGTTTCGCGTACGCCGAGATGGCCATCTCGCCGCCGGTGGTCGCGCCCTGCAGCTTCATGACCTTCGGCTGATCGCCGTGGTTCGCCGACCGGGTCATGTGGTGAAAGAAGCAGGTGCGCGCCAGCACCGCCGCCTTGAGCTGCCCCTTGCTCGTGCCGTCCGAGGCGACGACCGCCGGATCGGCCCAGGGCAGCGCTGCGCCGTAGCTCTTGCCGCCCAGCATGACCATGGTCTTCTCGACCTCGGGCTGCTGCGGGTGGATCGCGTCGGCGGCCTCGTAGGTCCCCGGGCAGTTGCAGTTCAGCGGATCGCCGTTGAACGACGCGCTGACGATCAGGAACTGGGCCTTGTCCTTGGCGTCGATCAGGCACTGCAGCGTCTGCGCGTTCGCTCGCCGAGGGCTGGCCAGGAACCAGGCCGGCAGGCCGGTCGCCATCGCGCGCAGACCGAGATAGCCGGTCCCGAAGAGGCTGCTCACCAGGGCATCACGTCGTCTCAGCATGAGCGTCTGCCTTTCCTCAGATTCCGAACGCCAGCGAGGTCGGGGACTCGCACGCCAGGGTGAAGACCGACTTCAGCGCGGTGGCCGCCGCTGTCGAACCTTTGGTGGCCGCCATGACCTCGGCGTAGTGATCCTTCAAGATCTGCAGCGCCATCGCGTAGTGACCGTCGGAGGGCGGGTACCCCATGATGTCCGTGACCATCTTGGCCATGGCGTTCGCCGAGTCGGCGCTGGCGTAGACCGGCGAGGCCCCGTCGACCACTTGATTGGCGACGTTCTCGCACAGCATCTCGGTGGCGGCGCGGAAGAACAGCGTCGGATCCGACGCGGTGATGGGGATCTCCGAGCCCCGCGAGAACGCGTCGGCAGGCAGGGCCGTGGCGATCTTGATGGTGGCGTTCTGGGTCTGTGAGGGCAGCGGCACCGACAGCGCGCAGACGTCGCGCCCCAGCCGCGCCGAAAGTGAGCCACACAGCTGGTCCTTGCGGGCGATGCTGACCATGACGCCGCCGTCCGCGAACGTGGCGGTCTTGGTCGCCCCGGTGACGAGGGGCGAGGAAAACAGCTCGCGCACCAGGGTCCGGAAGTCGAACTTGCTCCCTTCGAAGGCGCGCGCGACCCGACGGAACTCGGGATCCGACTCGAGGCAGCCGGCCGAGTTCGCGAAGTAGCACAGCTTCTGGGTCATCGCGACGGCGAAGCGGCTGATCGGTTGCGAGGCGTCGGCGCCGTCTTGCACCTGCAGCAGCAGCCCGCCCAGATCCAGCATGCTGGCGCCGGTGGCGTTGACGTTGCCCATGGCCAAGAGGCCGCCCAGCGTCGTGGGGCGTGGGTTGGCCGGCGCGCCTGTGAAGCCGGCGCGCGACGGAAAGTCGTTGCGGTCGTTGAAGTCGAACTGGTTGGCCCAGAACTGCCGCAGCGGATCGAGGCTCTTGTGGCAGCCGTTGCAGTCGGAGCCGGCGACCGAGTGGGCCGCGTCGAGGCCGGCGCTGCTGAGCGGAACGATGCCGTTGGCGCTGGTGAACGACGCGCCGAACGCCACCAGCAAGGTCTGGTTCGCCGTCACGCGGTGCTGGTTGCTGTCGTTGGTGTTCCACAGCGCGAGAAAGGCCGGCGTCGTGAAGAAGCTGGTGCGCGGCAGCTTCAGACCCAGATCGGTGGTCTTACGCAAAGTGGGCAGATCGTAGGGCTGGACGTACGCCTCGCCGCTTTGTAGGGGGTGGATCGTCACCATCTGCCAGTCGGAGACGTCGGTCGTCGTGAAGTAGGGCTTCGACGCGTGCTCGAAGCAGGTGGTCTGCTTTACCGCCTCGAAGGGAGAGCGCGGGGTCATCCCGAGCAGGCGCTGGAAGAGCGTCGCGTAGCCGCTGTTCATCGAGTAGGGCACCGCCGCGCCGGCGCCGTTGGTGCCGCCGCGGCATGTGTTGGCGCCCATGATGCTCCCGAAGCTCGTGCCGCCGGCTGCCGGAGGCTGATCGTCGAACACCATGTAGTTGGGGCTCGCCGGATTCAGCGAGTCCTCGAGCGGGATCGGGTTGCCGCTGGTGTCGATCCGCCAGGCCAGCTTGGTGGTGTTGCCCTGGTTGAATGCGAACGGCTGATCGTTCGGCATCTCGATCTGCAGATACAGGCTCTTGAGCGCGGTGGTCATCATGTACTTGCGGGTCGTCAGCACGTCGGAGAACGGCTGGCCGCTCTGGACGATCTCCCACGCCGTCAGCGCGAAGCTGTCCTGGAGGTTCTGGACCAGACGCGCGAACGCGTCGTCTCCGACGACGTTGGCGCCGAGCGGACCGAAGTCGAAGCCCCCGTTCTGGAGGAGCTGCGGCTTGAAATCGTCGAGCGGGCTGAACGAGGTCTGCTGAAAGGCGTTGCGGAAGAAGAAGACCATCTTGTCCTTGAAGCGCGCCTTGAACGCGTCCTCGTTCATCCAGGTGTCGACGAGCTGCTTCAGCCCGCTCGTCCCCATCGCCGCCGCGGTCGCGACGTCCGCGTCGGTGGGGGGAAGCCCCACGAGGAGGTTCTTGACCTTACGGACAGCGGCCGGGGCCGAGGCGGCCTCGAACGGCGTCGCCATCCCGGCGCCTCCTCCGGTGCCAGGATCGCCGGGGATCCCGCCCGTGCCGGCGGTCGAGCCGGTTCCGGCGCCGGTTCCCGCGCCGGAGCCAGCACCCGAGCCCGAGGTGCCGCCGCTCCCCGAGTGGGAGGTCGTCACCGGCGAGGTCGTGCAAGCCCCCATGCCGGAGGCGAGGATCGCGACCGCGCCGAGGACAGGGCGGAGGAGGGAGAGGGAAAACGAGCGCTTGAGCATGGTCTCTGCGCGCCTTTCCTCGGCGTTTGCGGCTGCGGGGATCGCTGCACCGGCACGGGCCGAATCGCGGATGGACCCCTGCTCACGCCCTCCGCGCGCGCCGGCCCTGATTTAGTGCCAGCTGTCCGAGCCCGGGTTTAAAAAATTTCAGCGACCGCGCGTCGTTCGTGACACGGCTCGGCCCTGGATGCGTCACCCGATCGGAAGGCGGACGAACAATGCCAGTTCCGAGGGCGACCGGGACATCAGAGCGAGCGCAGCGAGCGGGTCCAAGCACCCGGGAGGCGCAGCTTTGCTGCGCCGGCCTCGTCGGCCTATGGGGGGAGCTCGTGAGGGGGCTCACCCCCTCACGGCGGCGAAGCCGCTACGCCATGCCGATGAGCGCGGCGGCGGCCGGTCGCGCGCGCTGCACGAGGCTCTCGATCTGCGCCGGTTCGAAGCCGAGCTCGAGCAAGACGGGCTGCTCTCCGACGCGGATGGTCGGTGCGTTCGGCCCCGGCATCATGTACTCGACGGCGACGTCGGCGGCCGCGACCAGGTGTGCGGCCAGGTGGGTGGTCCCCCCATGCCGATAGTCGTGGTGGTACTCGGCCGCGTCGATCACGCCGGACGGAAGCTTCCAGGCGCGGCAGATGGCGGCGCCGGCCAGGGTGTGATGCGAGTCGATGCGCTCGCGCACGATGTCGCCCTCGGGGGCGGCCCAGATGGCGGGCGTCACCACACCATCCTGCGCACACCGCTCGAGGATCACGAGCTCGCCGATGTTGTGGAGCAGGCCCGCCAGGAATCCGTACTCGGACTCGGCGCCCAGGGCCTGGGCGATGAGGCGGGCCACGGACGCGGCGGCCAGCATGCGGCGCCTCAAGAACTCGACCTCGGCCGAGAGACCCGGGACCCGGAACATCGTCGAGTTCGCCACGACCATCATGACGACGTCGCGGACGGCGTCGAGGCCGATGCGCACGACCGCGTCTCGCACGCCGAGGATGGGCATCCGCGGAGCGAACATGGCCGAGTTCGCGATGGAGATGACCTGCGCGCTGATGAAGGGATCACGGGTCAGCGTCCGCTCCATCATCTCGGCGCCGGCGTTCGAGCGGCCGCACAGCTCGATGACCTCCGCCGCCACGTCGGGCAGCGTGCGCCGGAGCGCCTTCGAGTCCTTCACGATCTCGTCGACGAGGTGATCGATCCGCACGGCGATCGTCTGCGCCATGGGGACGGCCGCCGTCACGCGACCGATCGCCCCGGTGAGCCGGGGGATGCCGCCCTCGGGGCGCGCCGTATTCATGACGGTACTGGGGCGAAGGGTCGCGTCGAAGGCCATGTCACTACGCCCCTCGGCGGATCGTGGTCCGAACCTGAGCACGGGGTCGGGCCCGGGCCTGGCGCCGTCAATGGAATGACGCGGGATCTGCGGGCGTCATCCTCCTGACGCCGCCGATCGCGAGAGTGCCCCAATTCCGCGGGCGAGCCGGGTGAGCGCGCACGGTACGTCGCTTGCTTTGGGTCGGCGCGGAGGAACCTGATGAGTGACGATGCAGAGGCGGTTGCGGACGCGGCCCCGGCCAAGAGCAGCAACAAGATCCTTCCCCTCATGCTGGTGGTGAACACGCTGCTGCTCACCGGTGTGCTGGTGTTCGTGATGAAGCGGCCGTCGGCCCAGGCCGCCGGAGGCAAGGATGAGCACGGCGAGGCCAAGGGCGAGCACGCGGCCGCCGAGAAGTCCGAGAAGGGCGAGCACGGCGAGAAGAGCGAGCACGGCGAGAAGGGGGCCAAGGGCGAGGGCCACGGCGAGGGCGAGCACGACGCGGACGGCCCCGGGCCGATCTTCCGCTTCGATGCGTTCATCGTGCAGGTGCGTTCGGTCGAAGGTGACCGCTACGCGCACATCACCATCGAGGTCGAGCTGGGCAGCGAGGGCGACAAGAAGGCGCTGGAGTCGCGCATGCCCCGCATCCGCGACGCGGTGATCGGGTACCTGTCGGATCGGACCGAGGACGAGCTGCGAGGCAGCGAGGGCCTGGCGCAGATGAAGAGCGCGCTGGCCAAGAAGATCGACGAGATCGTGCCGGGCCACAGGGTCCGCGGGCTGTTCACCACCGAATTCATCATTCAGTAAGGAGTCGCGCGCGATGTCCTCTCCTCTCGATCAGAGTGAAGTCGATGCACTCATGGCGGCCATCGCCGATGGCCGCGTCGAGAGCGACGGCGGGAAGGATCCCGACGCGCCGGTCGTCCCGTATGACCTGACCAGCCAGGACCGCATCATCCGCGGTCAGATGCCGACCCTGGACGCGATCAACGAGAAGATCGCCTCCAGCTTCGGGTCGAACCTGGCGGCCCGGACCCGCATCGACGTGCGCGTCTCGCCGGCGCCCTCGACATTGATGAAGTTCGCCGACGTGAGCGCGATGTTCGCGCCCCCCACCACGGTCTGGGTGGTGTCGCTCGGGCCGCGCTACGGTCTGTCCATCTTGATGCTCGACGGGCCGCTCGGGCGCGCGCTGCTGGCGGGCGCCCTGGGCGATCGCAAGGTGAAGAGCGACGGCACGATGGCCGACGCGCCCCTCGACCTCACGAACGTCGAGCGCATGGTGCTCAAGCACGTGCTCGGCGTGTTCACCGACGCGATGGGCGCGGCCTGGGCCGAGATCCTGCCGCTCCGCCCGGAGGTGCTGCGCTTCGTCTCCGATCCGCGGATGGCGGTGGTGGCGCCGGCGGGAGATCTGGCCATCCTGTGCAGCTACGAGGTGGGTGGCGCGGTGACGGGCCGACTGCAGATCGCGATCCCCTACGCGACGGTGGAGCCGATCAAGAAGATGCTCACGTCGCCGCCGCGACCGGCCGTCAACGTCGACGCGCAGTTCTCGGCGGAGCTGGCCAAGGACTTGCAGAACGTCCCGGTCGAGGTGCGCGTCGAGATGGGTCGGACGGTGGTCAGCTTCTCGAAGATGCTCGACCTGAAGGTCGGCGATCTGATGATCCTCGAGGCCAGCGAGTCCTCCCCGCTTCCGATTTACGTCCAGGGCCGCCGGAAGATGACCGGCTCACCGCGGGTGGCGGGCGGCAGTATGGCGGTGGTGCTCGACAACGGTCTCACGGCGACGCCGACCGGGTCCGTCCCCCAACCCTTCACGGTCCCCGTGACCACGCACTGAAATAAGGAGCGAAGCACGATGTCGATCGATTCGGAAAATGGAAGCGGGGCCCCCGGCGAGCGGCGAATGGACCTGTTGCTGGACGTGCCCCTCGACGTCTCGGTCGAGCTCGGGCGGGCCCGCATGACGATCCAGGATCTCCTGGCCCTCGGGCCGGGCTCGGTCATCGAGCTGGACAAGATCGCGGGCGAGGCGCTCGACATCCTCGTCAACGATCGTCTGGTCGCCCGGGGCGAGGCCGTCGTGGTCAACGACAAGTTCGGCGTTCGCATCACCGACATTGTCAGCCAGGCCGAGCGCATCGCGCGCCTGCGCTGAGGCGGACGCGAGACGAGACGAGAAGAGCTGTTCGAAGGACTTTCCGGAGGAACCATGATCCCGAGCCTGCTGCTGTCGACCCTGAGCATCTTCGCCACGCCCGTCTTCATCTCGGAGGTGCGGGCCACGCGCGAGCCGGGCCACCTGCGCGTCGAGGTGCGCGGCGAAGCCGGCATCGATCCGGAGGCCGCGCGGACCCGCATCGACGGGGGGCGCTTGCTGCTGGTGCTCGGAGGGACTCGGGTGCGGGCCGACAACCGCTCGTGGCCCCTCGAGGAGGGGGAGGGCGAGATCCGCGCCCACCGGCACCCGGACGAGATCGAGCTCGACGTCCCCATCGGCGGGAACGGCTGCTCGGGACCGGTCGAGCTCGAAGGGACGGCGACGGGTCTGACGGCGCTGGTGGGCTGCGACGGCCCGGCGCGGGCGACCCGGGGCGCGGAAGCGGCCAAGGCCACGGCCATGGCGGAGTCGACGAGGAAACCAGCGCCGGTCCCGGCCAAGGTTGCGGCGACGGCGATCGTGACGGCGAAAGAGAAGACCGCGCTCGACGCGCTGGTCGCGCTGCCCGAGGATGAGCCGGCGACCGCCTCCGCGGTCAAGGTCGCGCCGCGCGTGGCGAAGGCGGACGCTCCGGCGATGGCGGCGCCTGCGGCAGCCGAGGCGGTCTCGGCGAAGGCCAGCAAGGCGCCCGAGGTGGCGGCCGCGCCAACGACCCCTGCCAAGCCGCTCCTCTTGCCGGCGCCGGCCGGGGAGGGGACGGACGCGGGCGAAAAGGCGTCCGAGCCCTCGGCGCCCCGGCTGCGGGCCGTGTCGCTGCCGGCGGTGCTCCTGGCGGGCCTGGCGATCGCGGCGTACGTCGTCGCGCGTCGCCGCCGGGTGCCGAAGCTGAAGCAGATCCAGATCCTCGAGACCGCCAGCCTGGGTCCCAAGCGCTCGCTGGTCGTGGCCCGGATCGGCGAGGAGACGCTGGTGCTCGGAACCAGCGAGGCGGGCATCACGCTGCTCAAGACGAGCGGCGAGAGCGTCGCGGCCGCGCTGCCGATGGCGATGGTGGCCTCCGGCGGAACGGCGCCGATCATCAACTTCGGGCACACGCCGACGGCCGCGCTGCCGATGGCCGCGATGGCGCCGCAGCCGTCGCGCGAGATGAACGCCTTCGGGACGGCGCCGGCCGCGATGGGTGACGCCGGCGATGTGAAGCGGGTGCCGGCGGCCTCGGCCGTCTCGGATCTCTCCGGCGCGGCGCGCGCTCATGCCGAGGAGATGGCGCAACCGCTGATGGAGGCCCTGGCCGACATTCCAGATCCGGCGGCGCCCCAGACGACCGCGTTCGAGGTAGACGCTCCGCAGGCGCCGTCCGTCAAGGGCGTGACGTTCCGGGCGATCGAGGGGGGGCTGGCGTCGCTGTTCGGAGGCGGCCGGAGCGGCTCGTCGAGCTCGACCTCGGCGCCGAACGGGCGCGCCACCTCCGCGCGCTTCGATGACATCTTGGAGGACAGCCTCGAGGACCAGGAGCTGCGGCGCAAGCTGGCGACGGGCCTGTCGGCGAGGGTTCGTTGAGCCCGCTCGCGTCCCTGGCGATCTCCGCTGGGCCACGCGCGGCGGCCGCCGGGACCGGCGGCGGCAATCTGGGCGGCGTCCTGCAGGCAGGCGCGGACCTGAGCGGCCAGCTGGCGCTCGGCGCGGCCAGCGGCTCGAGCGCCGTGAAGATCTTCCTGCTCGTCACGGCGCTGTCCTTCGCGTCGGCGCTGATCCTGTCGCTGACGTCCTTCACGCGGATCATCATCGTGCTGTCGTTCCTGCGTCAGGCCCTTGGCACGCCCCAGCTTCCGCCGAACCCGGTGCTGATGGGCCTGTCCCTGTTCCTGACGATGTTCATCATGGCGCCGGTCGCCACCAAGGTGAACCGCGAGGCGCTTTCCCCTTACATGGACGACAAGATCTCGGCGTCCGATGCGCTCGAACGCGGCGAGGGCCCCTTGCGCGACTGGATGCTGAAGCAGACCCGCAGCGAGGACGTGCGCCTGTTCCTCGATATCTCGGGTGGGCCACGGCCGGTGAAGGGTGAGGCCCTCCCGATGACCGTGGTCATCCCCGCCTTCATGATCAGCGAGCTGGGCACGGCCTTCCGGATGGGGCTCTTCGTGTTCGTGCCGATGCTGCTCATCGACATCCTGGTGGCATCGATCTTGATGTCGCTCGGCATGATGATGGTACCGCCGCAGATGCTGTCGCTCCCGCTGAAGATCGGCGTGTTCTTGCTGGCGGGCGGCTGGCACCTGGTGGTGTCGTCGCTGGTGCGGAGCTTCTGATGGGCGAGCTGCCGGGCGCGCTGACACGGGAAGGCTTCCTTCTGCTGGCCACGACGTGCGGTCCCATCATCGGGGCGCTGCTGCTGATCGGGTTGGCGGTCGGCGTGTTCCAGGCCGCCACGCAGATCAACGACCCGGCGGTGGGCTTTCTGCCCCGCTTCGCGGCGGCGATCCTGGCGGTGTGGCTGCTCGGCGGCTGGCTCATGGAGCGCTACGGGGCGTTTTTCGCGAACGCGCTCCACAGAATGTCGCAGCGCTAGGGGGGCGCTGCCCCCCTACGAGACCCCCAGGAGCAGAGTCGAGCCCGGATCCGTTGGAGAGCGCCTTCTCCGGCGGGCAAAGCCCGCCTCCGATCAACTAGGCCCGAGGCCCGAGGCCCGAGGCCCGAGGCCCGAGGCCCGAGGCCCCTGCGAGGACCGTTGGAACTGGGGGGGCGGATCTCGGCACGGCCTTCGCATCGTGGACCAGAAGATGCCGATGCCTGCCGGATTCGTGACGCCGACGCTGTTCGGGTTCCTGATGGTGTTGTTCCGCTCGGCGGCTCTCTGCTCGGCGGCTCCACTCTACGGGATGAAGTCGGTCCCCTTGCGGCTGCGAATGGCGCTGTCGCTGCTGCTGGCCTATGCCGCGTTCGCCGGCGCCGGGTTCCCGCGGCTCGCGACGGGGGGCCAGGTGGGGCCGCTGGTCACGGGCGCGTTCGTCGAGACCATCATCGGCCTTTCGGCCGGCATGGCCGCCCGGTTCGCGCTGGATGCCGCCACCGCCGCCGGCCAGATCATCGCGACCAGCGTGGGCCTGTCGTTCGGCGCCACCGTCGATCCCATCCACGGCGCCGAGACCACGTCGGTCGGGGAGATGCTGTCCATGATGGCGGTCGGCGCGATGCTGGTGGCCGGCCTGCACCGCGAGCTCGTCGTCTGGCTGTGCCGGTCGGTCGTGACCATTCCGCCGGGCGCGCCCGTCGAGGTGACCCGGCTGGCGGGTGCGGTCGTGGCCCACGCCATCTCGGCCGTGGCGCTGTCGGTCCGCATGGCCTTTCCCGTGATGGCGGCGGTGACCTTCGGTCACGTCGCGCTCGGGGTGGTGGGGCGCACGGCGCCGCAGCTGAACATCGCCAGCGTGGGCTTCTCGATCACCATCCTCACCGGCGGCGGCGCCTTCTACATGATCGCGCCCACCGTGGCCGAAATGGCGACGCGGGCCGCGCAAGAAGCCCTGACCCGCGGAGCGTGAGATGGCGGGCGACAACGAGGCCTCGCAGGAAGATCGGACAGAAGCCCCGAGTCACAAGCGCCTGCAGAAGGCCTACGAGGAAGGCCAGCTGCCGCTCGGGCGCGAATTCAACGCGGTGGCAGGCTTCGCCGCGGGAGCCGCGGCGCTGGTCTTCGCCGGCGGCCCGATCCAGCGCGGGCTGATCCGTCTGGTCGCCACGTCGACCGAGCGCCTGGGCGAGGGGGGGACGGCCTCGCTGCGCGGCCTGGTGCCGCTGCTCGCGGGCCCCCTCGTGCTGACGGGGGCCGTCATCGCGGCGGCGGCCGTCGCGGGCAGCATCGCCTACATCGCGCAGACCCAGGGACGTGTGTGGATGAACCTGGCCATGCCCGACTTCTCCCGCGTCTTTTCGGGCGGCAAGCTGTCCCAGCTCTTCAGCAAGAAGACCGCGCTCGATCTGACCCTGGCGATGGTCAAGCTCATGACGGTGGGGTGGGCCTGCTGGTCGACCCTGCGTGACGACTTCCTGACGTTGCCGAAGCTGCTCTTCGCCCGCCCGGATGCCGCGTTCGGCGCGCTGTTCACGCCGCTCGCGGCCGGCGCGGTCAAGGTCCTGACGGTGATGGCTCTGTGGGCTGGCGTGGACCTTGCTGTCCAGAGGCTGCGGTTCACCAAGCAGATGAAGATGACCAAGGAAGAGGCCAAGCGCGAGTACAAGGAAGAGGACGGCGATCCCATGATGAAGGGCCGCCGCCGCCGCAAGCACCGGGAGCTGGCCAAGGGCCGCGCCGCCCTGGAGGTCCCGAAGGCCGACGCCCTCCTGGTCAACCCGACCCACATCGCCGTGGCCATCCGCTATCGCCCGGAGGAGGGCTCCGCCCCCCGCGTGACGGCCAAGGGCAAGGGCATGCTGGCCGAGTACATGCGCGATCTGGCGCGCGAGAACGGCATCCCGATCGTCGAAAACATCCCGCTGGCGCGCCTCATCTACAAGCGCGTGAAGGTGGGGCGCGCCGTTCCGGCTGACACCTACAAGGCCATCGCCGCGATCCTCGCGTACGTCTATCGCCTGACCGGGCGCTCGGCCGGCCGGGCGGGAGCGAGCCCGTAATGGCGGCGGGCGGGGACGCACCCGGCGCGGAGAAGAACAGCGCGCAGGCCCTGCTGGCGACCGCCGTCATCGGCGTGCTCGCCATCTTGATTCTCCCGCTGCCGCCCGTCCTCATGGACGTGCTGCTGGCGCTGAACATCGCGGTGTCGGTGCTGATCCTGCTGGTGGCGCTGTCGCTGGCCAAGCCCCTCGACTTCTCGGTCTTTCCGTCGCTGCTGCTCATCACCACGCTGTTTCGCCTGGGCCTGAACGTCGCCAGCACGCGGCTCATCCTGACCCGCGGCGGCGAAGGCGCGGGTGCGGCCGGTCACGTCATCGAGACCTTCGGACGGTTCGCCGTCGGCGGCAGCTTGATCGTGGGCGGCGTCGTCTTCTTGATCCTGCTGGTCGTCAACTTCAGCGTCATCACGAAGGGCTCGAGCCGCATCGCCGAGGTCGCGGCCCGCTTCACGTTGGACGCGTTGCCGGGCAAGCAGATGTCGATCGACGCGGACCTGGCCGCCGGCATCGTCGACGATCGCGGCGCCCGCGCGCGGCGCGCCGCCCTGGAGCAGGAGATCGAGTTCTTCGGCGCCATGGACGGCGCCAGCAAGTTCGTGCGCGGTGACGCCGTCGCGGGCCTCATCATCACGGCCATCAACCTGGTGGGCGGCCTCATCGCCGGCCTCGCCCGCGATCACATGTCGCTGGCGCAGGCGGCCGAGTCGTTCAGCATCCTGACGGTCGGCGACGGCCTGGTGTCGCAGATCCCGGCCTTGCTGGTCTCGACCGCGGCCGGCGTGGTCGTCACCCGGGCGGGTGCGGGCGCCAACCTGGGCCAGTCGATCGGGCAGCAGATGCTCGGCAAGTCGCGCGTGCTGACCTACGCGTCGGGCGTCCTCGGCATCCTGGCGATCCTGCCGGGGATGCCCACGCTGCCGTTCGCGGGGCTGAGCCTGGCCGCCATGGTCCTGTCGCGTCGCAAGCCGGCGGCGGCGGCCGAGGCCGCCAAGCGCCCCGACGAGAACGCCGAGCCGAAGGCCGAGCGGATCCAGGACCTCATCAACGTCGACGCCATCGAGCTCGAGGTGGGCCACGGCCTCCTCGGCCTCATAGACCTGGCGAAGGGGGGCGAGCTGCCGGGGCGGGTGACGAACCTGCGCCGCCAGGTGGCCTCGGACCTGGGGCTGGTGCTGCCGCCCGTGCACCTGCGGGACAACCTGCGCCTGGACGCGCACGAGTACCGCGTGCGCCTGCGCGGCGTCGAGATCGCCCGCGGGACCGCCTATGCCGATCGGTTCATGGTCCTCGAGCCGTCGGGCGGGCGGCCCGTGTTGCCGGGCGCCGACGCGCTGATCGGGAAGGAGCCGGCGTTCGGTCTGGAGGCCCTGTGGATCACCGCCACCGATCGCGCCCGCGCCGAGGCGAGCGGGATGACCGTCGTCGATCCGGCCTCGGTGATGACCACCCACCTCGGCGAGGTCCTGCGCCGCAACGTCCACGAGCTGCTGGGCCGCCAGGAGGTCCAGGAGCTGATGGCCGCGGTCGGCAAGGAGGCGCCCAAGCTGGTGGAGGACGTCGTCCCCGGCACGGTGACCCTGGGCGAGATCGTGCGGGTCCTGCGCGGCGTGCTGCGCGAGGGGCTGTCGATCCGCGACCTGCGCACGATCCTCGAGGCCGTCGCCGACGGCGCCGCCCGTAGCAAGGACACTGCGTTCCTGGTCGAACAGGTGCGCCGCCGCTTGTTCCGTCAGATCACGTCCAAGGTCGCGGACGGGCAGGGCGTCGTCAAGGCCGTGACGCTCGATCGCGGCACCGAGGACCTGCTGCGCCGGAGCCTCGGTCAGACCGACGGCGAGGCGACGCTGGCGCCCGAGATCGACTCGGCCCGGCGGTTGGTCGCCGCGCTCGAGGAGCGCGCCGCCCGCTTCGCCGCCGACGGCAACCCGACGGTGGTGATCGCGCCGCCCGATCTGCGGCGCCCGCTGTTCGACTTCGCCACGCGCTTCGTCCCCGATCTGTGGGTCATCACCGCGCGCGAGCTGGTGCCCGGTACGCAGGTCGAGCCGGTGGCGACCATCGATCTGTCGCAGCCAGCGCCGTTCGGGAGGGCCGCGTGATCGCGCCGGGTCGCCCTCCTTCGGGGCGGCCCTCGATTCGCCGGTCTCGGTCTTGCTTCGGGTCTCTTCCCGTCAGGTTTCCGTGTCGATCGTCCTTCGGTTCCCGTGTCGCCTCCGAGGAGTGAATGTTCATGAACGCCACCTCACCGCTCATTCGCACGTTTCGAGCCCGCGATGCCCGGGCCGCGTTGACGGCCGTCAAGGCCGCCTTCGGGCCCGACGCCGTCATCATCGAGACCCGCCAGATCGACGGCGGCCTGTTCGGGCGGACGCAGATCGAGGTGACGGCGGCCGCTGATGCCAGCGCCGCCCGGTCGCCCCTGATCGAGCGGACGGCGCGGCGGGGCACGGGGGCCGCTTCCGACCCCGCCGTCGACGACGACGTCGCGGCTCTGCGGCGCGCGGTGGAGGACGTGCGGCGGTCCCTGGGGCGCCAGGACGAGGGCCTGGCGCGCCGGTTCGACGTCGGGCGGGCGCCCGAA
>Ga0207694_10002638_pt1 | contig 14541 bp, 13 predicted proteins | sample KBSC34metaG_FD_184353 | JGI IMG/M metagenome (GOLD analysis project Ga0207694, IMG submission 184353) | Corn rhizosphere microbial communities from Kellogg Biological Station, Michigan, USA - KBS C3-4 metaG (SPAdes) (version 2) | ecosystem: Host-associated > Plants > Roots > Rhizosphere > Soil...
TTCGCGTGGGGCGCGTAGTGTGCGAGGTTGCCGGTGACGCGATCGTCAAAGCGCATGCCGAAGGCGAGCAACAGGTCCGCGCCCTGGATGGCGTTGTTGACCCAGGCCTCGCCGTGCATGCCCATCATGCCGAGCGAGAGCGGATGCTCGGTAGGGAAGCAGCCGAGGCCGAGCAACGTCGATGCGACGGGGATGTGGCGGCGCTCGGCGAAGTCGAGCAGTTGCTTCGCGGCGCCGGAGTAGATGACGCCGTGGCCGGCGAGGATGACAGGCTTCTTCGCGGCGGTGATGAGAGCGACGGCGTCGCGGATGGCGGCGGAGTCGGCGGGCAGCGGGCGCGACATGGGGTGGGCGAGCGCGGGCGCGGGCGCGGCGGCGTCGAAGTCAAAGATCGCGGAGGCCTGCTGCGCGTCCTTGGTGATGTCGACGAGCACGGGCCCGGGGCGGCCACTGGCCGCGATCTGGAAGGCCTCGCGGATCGTGGGCGCAATGTCCTCGGCGCGGGTGACAAGAAAGTTGTGCTTGGTGATGGGCAGCGTGATGCCGGTGATGTCGATCTCCTGGAAGGCATCGGTGCCGAGGACCTTCGAGGAGACCTGTCCGGTAATGGCGACCATGGGCACGGAGTCGAGCATGGCGGTGGCGATGCCGGTGACGAGGTTGGTGGCGCCGGGGCCGGAGGTGGCCATGCACACGCCGACGCGGCCGGAGGCACGCGCGTAGCCGTCTGCCATGTGCGCTGCACCCTGCTCATGCCGGACGAGGACATGATGGATGGTGGGGAACTTGCGCAGCGCGTCATAGACCGGCAGGATGGCGCCGCCGGGATAGCCGAAGACGGTGGTGACGCCTTCGCCGGCGAGGGTGGCCCAGAGAATCTCCGAGCCGGTGAGGGTGGGGTGCGCGTTGTTAGCCATCATTTACCTCCTGCTGGTTCGAGCGAAATGCTTAACACGGATTCCACAGATGAACACGGATCAAATGCGATTTGAAAATGTAACCTTCGTTAGTTCATTCATCTGTGATCATCCCTTCGATCTGTGTGCATCTGTGTTAAGTAGTTGAGTGCGAATTACGATGTCACCGCGCCGATGGAGGCCGAGGAGACGGTTGCGGAGTATTTGGCGAAGACGCCGCGGGTAAAGCGCGGGGGCGGGGCTTTGAAGCCCTTGAGGCGGGCGGCGATCTCGGCGTCGGGGATGTTGAGGGTAAGCTTGCGGTTGGGGATGTCGAAGGTGATGGTGTCGCCCTCGTGGACGGCGGCGATGGGCCCGCCGAGGAAGGCCTCTGGCGCGACGTGGCCGGCCATGAGGCCGCGGGTAGCACCGGAGAAGCGGCCGTCGGTCAGAAGAGCGACGGTGTCCGAGAGTGCGGGGATGCCTTTGATGGCAGCGGTGACGGCGAGCATTTCGCGCATGCCCGGGCCGCCGCGTGGGCCTTCGTAGCGGATGACGAGGACGTCGCCGGGGTTGATGCGGCCATCTTCGACGGCCTTGTGGCAGTCTTCTTCGTTCTCAAAGACGCGGGCGGTGCCGGTGTGGTTGACGCGCTCATGGCCGGCGACCTTGATGACGCAGCCGTCGGGCGCGAGGTTGCCGCGCAGGATGACGAGGCCTCCGGTCTTCTTGAGCGGCTTGTCCCAGGTATAGATGACGGGCTGACCGGGCGTTTCTTGGGCGAGCGCGGCCTCTTCATGCAGCGTCTTGCCGGAGACGGTAGGCCCATCTGTTAATAGGCCGCGCTCTTTGAGGCGCGCGGCGAGGACGCGCGATCCGCCGGCGTCCTGATAGTCCTTGGCGGCGTACTTGCCCCCGGGCGAGAGGTCGCAGATGAAGGGCGTGCGCTCGGAGATCTGATCGAAGTCCTCCATGGTGATGGGGATCTGGAACTCGTGAGCAATCGCAATCAGGTGCAGCACGGCATTGGTGGAACCGCCGGAGGCGCAGACGGCGGCGATGGCGTTCTCTAATGACTTGCGCGTGATGATCTGCGAGGGCTTGACGCCTTTGCGGGCGAGCTCCATGACCATGCGGCCGGCCTCACGCGAGGCGTCGTGTTTTTCGGCGGACATGGCGGGGACGCCGGAGATCATCATGGGCGAGATGCCAAGGAACTCGCCGGCCATGGCCATCGTGTTGGCGGTGAACTGGCCGCCGCAGGCGCCGGGGCCGGGGCAGGCTGAGGCTTCGAGCTGCTCAAGCTGCTCGTCGTTGATCTTGCCGGCCGCGTGCGCGCCCATGCCCTCAAAGACCTGAAGGATGGTGATCTCTTTGGATGAGCCATCTGGCTGGGCCAAGTGGCCGGGCGCAATGCTGCCGCCGTAGAGCATAAGGCCGGGGATATCGAGGCGGCAGAGCGCCATGACCGAGGCGGGCATGTTCTTGTCGCAGCCGGCGATGCAGACCAGGCCGTCGAAGCTGTTGCCGCGGGCAACGAGTTCGATCGAGTCTGCGATGACCTCGCGCGAGATGAGCGAGGCCTTCATGCCCTGCGTGCCCATGGTGATGCCGTCGGAGATGGTGACGGTGTTGAACTCCATGGGCGTGCCGCCGGCCTCGCGGATGCCCTGCTTGACGGCCTCGGCCACCTGGCGCAGATGGAAGTTGCAGGGACCGATCTCGGTCCATGTATTCGCAATTCCAATGATCGGCTTGTGCAGGTCGTCCTTGCTGAAGCCGACTGAGCGGAGATAGCTGCGCGCCGCGGCGCGGTCCGGGCCTTCGGTGAGGACGATGGAGTTCTTCTTTGCGGGATCGAGTGGCATGGGGCGGATTTACTTTCCTTCCTGTGAGAAGCGGGTCTTGCTATCCGGCGGTGCATTAAGAAGTTTGCCGGTGATCAGGGATTGAAAATCACCAACGAGCTTTGAAGTCGCTTGCTTGATATCGTCGGAATCGGGGAGAGAGATGATCGGTTCGGACAGCGACCACAGCAGACTCTGCGTCTTTACGTCGCGAATATTGAGTTGAATAGACGCAGGGTGCCGAATGATGCTCGTCCCAACCCTGCCGGAGTCGAGACCGGTCGACACCTCTAGCGCCAACTCGGCGTTGCGTGGGCTGTCAACCAACTGCAACCGATTCCAGCGAAGCAGGGCCTGGTAGAGGGCTTTGTACGTCGTTGTGTTGAGATAGTTGTCCGGGCCACCGGCGTTGGCAACGAAAGCGGTATGCGCGCTTAGAAGCTCGGCAGGAATGGGGATCGTTGCGGCGGTCTGCGCAGCGAGAGGAGCAGCGCACAGGAGCAGCGCTGCGGCCGAAGCGATGAGGCGAAACGAATTGTGATTGCTCTGCATTGGATTCGTGTTCATGTGTGCCATCCGTGATTGGAACTAAGCCTTTGCGGTTTCGAGTTTCGGCGTAGACCAGAACTCCTTGTTGTGGGCGGACTCGAATGCGTCGAGTTCGGCGGAGTGACGCAGGGTTAGGCCAATGTCGTCGAGGCCGTTCAGCAGGCAATACTTGCGGAAGGGATCGATGTCGAAGTGGGCGGAGAAGCCTGAGGCGTCGGTGACGGTCTGGGCCTCGAGGTCGATGGTGATCTTGTGCTGCGGGTTCTTGGTCACACGCTCGACCAGCGTGGCGACGTCTTCCTCCGACAGGCGGACGAGGATGATGCCGTTCTTGCCGGCGTTGGAGAAGAAGATGTCGGCGAAGGTGGGCGCGATGACGGCGCGGAAGCCGTACTGGAAGATGGCCCAGGCCGCATGTTCGCGCGATGACCCGCAACCGAAGTTCTTCTCAGCGATGAGGATCTCGGAGCCCTTGTAGGCCGGGTTGTTGAGGACGAAGTCCTTGCGCGGCTCCACGTGATCCGGCGTGTCGAGGTCGTAGCGCCAGTCATAGAAGAGGAAGTCGCCGTAGCCGGTGCGCTCGATGCGCTTGAGGAACTGCTTGGGGATGATCTGGTCCGTGTCGATGTTGGGCAGCGGCAGCGGCACGGCGGTGGAGGTGAGTTTGTTGATGGGTTCCATGATTTATCCCTTCCAGGTGCGGATGTCGGTGAAGTGGCCGGTGATGGCGGCGGCGGCGGCCATCTGCGGGCTGACGAGGTGGGTGCGTCCGCCGCGTCCCTGGCGTCCCTCGAAGTTACGGTTACTGGTGGAGGCGCAGCGCTCGCCGGGCTGCAGGATGTCGGGGTTCATGGCGAGGCACATGGAGCAGCCGGGCTCGCGCCACTCAAAGCCGGCAGACTTGAAGATGGTGTCGAGGCCTTCCTCCTCCGCCTGGCGCTTGACCGCCTGCGAGCCGGGGACGACCATGGCGCGGATCTTGGTAGCGACGTGGTGGCCTTTGACGATGGCGGCGGCGGCGCGCAGGTCTTCAATGCGGCCGTTGGTGCAGGAGCCGAGGAAGACGGTGTCGATCTTGATGTCGGCGATGGGCGTGCCGGGCTTGAGGCCCATGTACTCGTAGGCGCGCTCGAAGGATTTGCGATCGGCCTCGGTGGCGGCGTCGGCGAGCGTGGGCACGGAGCCGGAGATGGTGGTGGTCATCCCGGGGGAGGTGCCCCAGGTGACGGCGGGCGCGAGCGTGGCGGCGTCGATGATGAGCTCGCGGTCGAACTTCGCGCCGGGGTCCGAGGGGAGAGTGCGCCAGTGCGCCACGGCCTCGTCCCACTGGGCGCCTTTGGGCGCGAAGCGGCGGCCCTTGAGGTAGGCGAAGGTGGTCTCGTCGGGGGCGATCATGCCGGCGCGCGCGCCCGCCTCGATGGACATATTGCAGATGGTCATGCGGCCTTCCATCGAGAGCGCGCGGATGGCGGAGCCGGCGTACTCGATGACGTAGCCTGTCGCGCCGTCGGTGCCGATGCGCCCGATGATGTCAAGGATGATGTCTTTGGCGGTGACGCCGAAGGGAAGCTCTCCTTCGACGGCGATGCGGAAGGTCCTGGGCTTGGCCTGCGGCAAGGTCTGCGTGGCCATCACATGCTCGACCTCAGAGGTGCCGATGCCGAACGCTAATGCTCCAAAAGCCCCGTGGGTGCTGGTGTGCGAGTCACCGCAGACGATGGTCATGCCAGGCTTGGTCGCGCCCAGCTCAGGCCCGATCATGTGCACGATGCCCTGGTCGCGGTCCTGCACGTCGAAGAACTGGATGCCGAACTCGGCGCAGTTCTTGCGCAATGCGTTGACCTGCGCGTTGGAGATCTGGTCGGCGATGACAAGGCGGTCCTGCACGCTGGTGGTGGGCACATTGTGGTCCACGGTGGCGATGTGGCGCGCCGGATTGCGCACTTTGCGGCCGGCCATGCGCAGGCCATCGAAGGCCTGGGGCGAGGTGACCTCATGGATGAGCTGGAGGTCGATGTAGAGGATCGATGGCTCGCCGGAAGGCTCGGCGACGAGGTGCGAGTCCCAGACTTTTTCGAAGAGAGTTTTCGGGGCGGTGTTGGCTGTGCTCATAGTGTCGGATTCCGTGATCTGAGTTGCTGGTTCAAGTTGTCAGTTCTTAGTTCTCAGTTGTCAGTGCTTATCTGCGAGGCTTCAAAACTGGTGTTGAATCATCCGTCGGTGTGTCGGTGTCGGGTGCGGAGACGGCTGCGCCGCTGGGTACGGCGTGCATTACGGGTGCAACGCCGAGCGAGGCAGGTGCGACCTCATGTTCGGTGCCGTCGGGATCGACGAGGACGGCGTGGGTGATGCGCTGGACGATCTTCGATCCGGCGAGCGGCTCGGCAGCCCAGCGGCCGATGGCTTTGGTGAGCGCAGGCGGAAGATGCAGGTCCGTAGTAGATGCAGTGGCTTGTGCGGCAGATGCAGAGCGCACGTTCTGCGGCGCGAGAGGATCGTTGGAGTAGACGTAGAGTGTGTACTCAGCCTGAGGATCGGTGGTAGGCGCGCCCTGGCCGGTCCAGTTGATGGCGCAGAAGACGACGAGGTGATGCGAGCCGTTGAGGTCTACAAAGAGCAGGCCGCGCGCAGGACAGAAATGCAGGGTGCAGCCCGAGATGGAGAGATAACGGTTGTCGTCGGCGAAGACCTTGTCCGGAACGGTGAGGTGGTCAAGCGCGGTATTGGAGAGCGAACGCCAGCGGCCGGCGATGGGCTGTCCCCAGAAGTGCTGCGGCGCGGTGAGGGTCTGGTCAAGAAATGGCTTGAAGCGCTGGTCCTGCGCGAGCTCGTTCTCGCGGCCGTCGGGATGGTTCTGGTCCGGCGTGTACTGCCACATCCACTCGACGTCCTGTGACAGCTTCGGCTGCTTGGGGGCGGCGTGGGCCAGCGCAGGAAACATTGCCAGAGCAAGAATCGCGAAAGGCTTAACACGGATTTTCACGGATTTCACAGATTTAAAAACGGATGAGAAAAAATGCAACGGCGCCGGCCGCATCCCTTTATCCGATTTGTTTTTTATCTGTGTCATCTGTGTCGATCCGTGTTAAGCAGTTGTTGTTTGCGATGGACTAAACAGCGTGCATGGCCTGGCGCTGGTCGATGGACTCAGCGAGTGCCTGGTGGACGAGCTTGCCCATCTCCGTGGTGGAGACGAGGTGTTGCGACGCATTGCCGCCGCGCATGATGTCTGCTGTGCGGTGGCCGTCTGCGAGAACCTTGGCGACGGCCTTCTCGATTGCGGCGGCGTCCTGCTCCAAACCGGCCGAGTGGCGCAGCACCATCGCAGCGGTGAGGATGGCGCCGAGAGGGTTGGCCTTGCCCTGGCCGGCGATATCGGGCGCTGAGCCGTGGACCGGCTCGTACAGGTTGACCTTGCCGCCGATGGTGGCCGAGGGCAGCATGCCGAGCGAGCCGGTGATGACGCCCGCCTCGTCAGACAGAATGTCGCCGAAGAGGTTTTCAGTGAGCACGACGTCGAAGTTGCGCGGGATGTTCATCAGGTGCATGGCCATGGAGTCGACCAGCTGGTGTTCGAGAGTGACGTCGGGGTAGTCCTTCGCAATCCCGGTCACAGTCGCGCGCCAGAGCTGCGAGACCTCGAGCACGTTGGCCTTGTCCACGGAGGTGAGCTTCTTGCGGCGCTTCTGTGCGAGCTCGAATGCAACGCGCGCGACGCGCACGACCTCGGCGCGGGTGTAGACCATGGTGTTGATAGCGCGCTGGGCCTCTTTGTCCCACGAGCGGGGCTGGCCGAAGTAAAGGCCGCCGAGCAGTTCGCGGACGAAGAGAATGTCGGTGCCGTCGGTGACCTCAGGGCGCAGCGGCGAATTGCCGCTGAGCGCAGGATAAGCGATGGACGGGCGCAGGTTGGCGTAGCCGCCGAGCGCGGCGCGAATCTGTAGCAGCCCGGCCTCGGGGCGCTTGTCGGGCGGCAGCGCGTTGAACTTGTTGTCGCCGACCGCGCCCATCAGGACGGCATCGGACTCGAGCGCAGCCTCGAGGGTTTCGGTGGGCAGCGGCGAGCCGGTCTTGTCGATAGCGATGCCGCCGACCAGCAGCGGCGTAAAGGTGAAGTCGTGCGCGCCGAACTCGGCGACAGCCTTCAGGATGTTGACAGCCTCGTGGGTGACCTCGGGGCCGATGCCGTCACCGGCGAGGATGGCGATCTTCAATTTCATTCATTCACTCCAAAAACTAAAGGCAAAGGCTTAACACGGATGAACACAGATAAAAGCACGGATTAAAGACAAATGAAGGGTTGAAAATGCAAAAGGAAATACAGCGGTCCTTCGCTTCGCTCAGGATGACGGCGGTTTGTCAGTTGGTGCCTCAAGAGACTAACTTCTCTCAGGTTCCTTGTTGTTCTTAATCCGTGCTTCTATCCGTCTTGATCCGTGTTAAGTTTTTGCTTCTATGCGTCTGCGGTTACGGACTTCTCGGCCTGTACGAGGGCGATGAGGTCCTGGTCATAGATGGTCTTCTTGCGGTCGGCGAGTTGGGTGAAGCGGTGGTAGACCGCGTCGAGCTCGGGCTTGGAGAGGTTGTGGCCGAGTTCGATGAGGCGATGTTCCAGCGCGCGGCGGCCGGAGTGCTTGCCGAGGACGAGTGAGTTGTGCGCGACGCCGACGGACTCCGGCGTCATGATCTCGTAGGTGAGAGGGTTGACCATGACGCCGTGCTGGTGGATGCCGGCGGCGTGGGCGAAGGCGTTGGCGCCGACGATGGCCTTGTTGGGCGCTGCGCCGAAGCTGATGCACTCGGCGAGCATCTGGCTGGTGGGGTAGAGCTTGTTCATCACGATGTTATGCGTGTAGGGCAGGTTCTCAGGCGAGTGGCGCACGGTGAAGATGGCGGCCAGCTCTTCCAGCGAGGCGTTGCCGGCACGCTCGCCGATGCCGTTGATGGCGCACTCGACCTGGCGGACGCCGGCCTGCACTGAGGCGAGGGTATTGGCGACGGCGAGACCGAGATCGTCATGGCAGTGCGCGGAGAGAACGATCTTCTCAATGCCGGGGACGCGGGCGCGGACGTCGAGGAACATCTGCGCGTAGTCCTGGGGCAGGCAGTAGCCGACGGTGTCGGGGAGGTTGAGCGTGGTGGCGCCGGCCTGGATGGCGACCTCGCAGACCTTAATGAGGAAGTCGCGGTCGGTGCGGGTGGCGTCCTCGGGGGAGAACTCGATGTTGTCGCAGTAGGTGCGGGCGAGGGCGACCATCTCGGCGATCTGGTCGAGGGCCTGCTCGCGGGTGATGCGGAGCTTGGCGGCCAGGTGCAGGTCCGAGGTGGAGAGGAAGGTGTGGATGCGGGCGCGGTTGGCGGGCTCGATGGATTTCGCGGCGGCCTCGATGTCCTCGCGCTTGCAGCGGGCGAGCGAGGCGATGATGGGGCCGCCGCCTCCTCTGCCTATCTCGCGGGCGATAGTACGGATGGATTCCAGGTCGCCGTCGGAGGCGATGGCGAAGCCGGCTTCGAGGATGTCGACGCCGAGCGTGGCGAGCTGATGGGCAAGGCGCAACTTCTCGTCGGCGTGCATGGTGCAGCCGGGGGACTGCTCGCCGTCGCGCAGGGTGGTGTCGAAGAAGAGGATGCGCTCGGATTCGGATTTTGGCTCGTGCGGTGTTGTGCCGTTGGTGCTGACGTCGGCTGGAGACATAGGTTCGGCCTCGGATAGTACTGCTGTAAGGATAATGCAGGCTTATGGTAGGCTGCGGGGGTATCAGTATTATGAATGGGTGTATTCAGAGAGGCTGATGGTGTTTAGACATCCTCCCAAAAAGATTTTTAGTTGGAAGCTTTTGTTTTATTTCCTCGGTGGCATGGCCGGTATTTGTCTTGGACTTTTCTTCATTGTATTGATCGGGCGAGGTCAAAGCCCAGAAGACAATCCTGCATTAATGGTTGCAATGGTTGCCCTTTTCGCGATCGCGCCATTCGGGGCGTTCTGGATGATGAAGACTGCTCTGCATGAAGAGCCGAAGCCCTGGCCTTTGATATCTCTTGCCTGTTTCGTTCCATTCGCGTTCCTTTGGTACTACTTCGAGCGCGTTAAACCGGCCCGGCTAACGAGTCAGGAATAAATATCCATGGACCTGTTTCAACTGGAGATGTTTGTGGCGGTGGCGGAGGAGCGCAGCTTCTCGCGCGCAGCCACGCGGCTGCACCGCACGCAGCCGGCGGTGAGCCAGGCGATCGCGAAGCTGGAGGCTGAGCTGGGCGAGACGCTGTTCGAGCGGTCGACGCGCGACGGCACGCTAACCGATGCAGGCGAAGTGCTGAAGGACTATGCAACCAAGCTGCTGAACCTGCGGGCGGAGTCGCGGGACGCGCTGGCGGAATTGCGGGCGCTGCATCGCGGGCGATTGAACCTGGCGGCAAATGAATACACCTGCTTATATCTGTTGCCGATGCTGGACGAGTTCCGGCGCCAGAATCCGCGCATCAAGGTGACGGTGCATCGTGCGCTGGCCAGCCGCATTCCGGACGATGTGCTGATGCATACGGTCGAGATCGGCGTACTGAGCTTTCGGCCCGACGATCCCCAGATACGTTCCATTGCCGTCTATCGCGACCAGCTGGACTTTGTGGTGAATCCGAAGAGTCCGCTGGCAAAGCAGAAGGAAGTCTCGATCCGCGAGCTGGGCGCGCAGAACTTTATCGCGCACAATATTTCCACGCCCCAGCGCCAGAAGGTGATTGAAGCGTTTGAGCGACACAAGACCCCACTGCGCATTGGCGTGGAACTGCCGTCGCTCGAGGCCATCAAGCGGTTTGTTGAGGCGGGCAACGGGGTGGCGTTGGTGCCGGGGCTGGCGGTGGCGCCGGAGGTGGAGTCGGGCGCGCTGGTGCGGGTCAATATTAAGGAGCTGCAACTGGAGCGGCGGCTGCGGCTGGTCTATCGGCGGCAGGCCAGCCTGAGCCATGCGGCGCAGGCATTCCTTAAGATTGTGGAGGCGTTTTCTGCCGCGCATGGCGATCCCTATTGTTTTCAACAGGAGCGGTAGGCTCGCAGTTTTGGCCGTGTGGAAATGGATTGGAAAATAATTGCGGCCAATCCAAAACAATTTGGCCGCGGTCTGCGTCTGTAGCTGGTAGATTTATCCGCCGGTGCTTTTCGGCCGGTATCGACACTGGAGAACACCGATGAAGAACATGATTCTGAAGCATGCCGCGCGCATTGGCGCCGTGGCAATTTGTAGCGCCGCGCTGAGCACGGTGCCGATGATGGCGCAGGGTGGCGGCGGTGGTATGCGCATGAGCACGGCCGACCGTGTGGCCGCGCTGGACAAGGCAGTCACTCTAACTGACGACCAGAAAACGAAGATCACAGCGATCTATGACGCGGACCAGAAGAAGATGGCGGATATGCGCGCTTCCGGCGAGGACATGCAGACCATGATGCCGAAGATGCAGGCGATGCGCGCCGATGAGACCAAGCAGATCCGCGCTCTTCTGACGCCGGACCAGCAGACCAAGTTCGACGCGATGCCGCAGCGTGGCGGTGGCCGTGGCCCTGGCGGCGGCGGCATGGGTGGACCTCCTCCCGCGCAGTAAAACTGACTTGCAGTTCGAGTTTCAGGATGGCCGGGGCGAACAAGCTCCGGCCTTTCTGCGTTTGCAGGATCTTCTGCGGCTTCCATCCCGCCGACTCAAACGTCTCTCTTGCATAACTGAATGTCCTGCCTGCTGTTGTTGCCCATATGGGGTGCATGAGCGGGTACAATGTTGGGAGCGATCACAAGTTGGCGGGTCATCCATAGATGCGCTCTTTCCGAGGGCCGGTCGCGAGCTACCGAAGAGGGAATAAAGAAGAATGAAGAAGACGATGTTGTTGGGCGTGCTGATGCTGCTCGCCGCACGAGGGTATGCGCAGGAGAGCCGTCAGGACGTAAGCATCAGCGCCACTGGAGTCTTCGGTCCCAGCATTCACGGTGCGGCCAACGTACAGCAGAGCATGACCGGAGCACTGGGCGCGTTGTTAAGCTATCGCTATATGCTCACCCCCCGCAGCGCGGTGGAGGTGAACTACAGCTTTGCGCAGGACCAACAGAAGTACGTAACGAGCTTCCAACCGTTTCCGCGAGTGCATTCGCGCCAGCAGGAGATTAGCTTCGCTTACGTCTATAGCCAGACCTTCAAACGCTTCAATCCGTTTATCGAGGCCGGCATTGGCAGCATGATCTTTACGCCGGTGCTGGATAACAAGACAACGTTGCTGGGCACCAAGGGCTCGAAGAACTTCGGTGCGCTGGGCGGCGCAGGATTGGCCTATGAGCTGAGCCCGAGCTTCGACATCCGGCTCGAGTACCGCGTCTTCGTCACCAAAACTCCCAGCTTCGGCGAGACCAGCTATGTCACCAACCGGTATGAAGGCATCTCGATTCCTTCGGTTGGCGTGGCATATCACTTCTAGGCCAAGGTCGAAGTTTTAAGGAAACGGCGGGCGCTGATAGCGTCCGCCGTACACTTTTGGCTCAATAATCGATTGGCTGAAGGGACCTAGATCTTCGTCTCCTCGGCGAGAGCGCGCCACTTTCCGAGCTCGGCGAGCAGGTTTTCTGCGTGCCCCCGAATTGCGGCAACCGCATCTTCCCCTAACGGAAGGCGCAGCGGAGTATTTGGGTCGCGGAGCGCGATGTCGATAGCGCGCGCGGCCTTGTAAGGATCCCCTGGTTGGGTGTGGTCCATTGCGTGGGCAAAATCGCGGGTCGGGCCCACGGTCTCCGAGTAGGCAGTGATCTGCGGCATGTGCTTCATTGCGCCGCCGGCCAAGTCGGTGCGGAACTGGCCCGGTTCAACAATCAGAACTTTTACGCCGAAGGGGCGGAGTTCCTGTGCGAGAGCTTCGGAGATGCCTTCGAGGGCAAATTTGGAGGCAGAGTATGCACCGAAGCCCGCGACCGAGAGCTGGCCGCCCAGCGAGCTGATGTTGACGATGGCCCCGGAGCGCTGGGCGCGGAAGGAAGACAGGAAAGCTCGCGTGACGGAGACAGCGCCGAAGAAATTGGTGTCCATCTGAGCGCGCAGGTCAGATTCGGGCGTCTCTTCCACTGCGCCGACGATGCCGTAGCCCGCATTGTTGATGAGGACGTCGATTCGGCCGAATCTGTTGAGGGCCTGATGGGCTGCGGCCTCGACCTGGGAGGGATCGTTCACGTCCAGCGGGAGAGCCAGCACTCGTTCCGGCGCCTTTTGGGCGATCTCGTTTAGCTTGTCCGTACGGCGCGCGCCAATCGCGATGCTGTAGCCCTGATCAATGGCATAGTGCGCGAAGGCGCGTCCGAAGCCGGAGGATGCGCCGGTGATGAACCAGACCTGAGATGGCATAAACCCTCCTGTTTCCATGCGATTTGAAGTTTATTGATCGGTCAGCGGCTGTTGGGCGGGCGGGGCGGTGGGGTCTGCCGCGCTGGGGCCGGTATGTTTCATCAGCAGCATGTTGGCGGGATCGGTGCCGAGGGGGATGCCGTTCTGTTCAAAGGCCTGCAGGATGCGGCGGCGCAACTCGCGCAGCAGCGCGTCCTTGCGGCTGATGCGAACGCGGATCGTGACCGGGTAGGTGACGACGCGGCCGCTGATGGCATCGACGCCGGGCACGTCGGGGTCGGCGTAGACGGCGTCCTTGAACTGTGGGTCGTTGCGGACGGCAAGCGCGGCTTCACGGAGCACACGCAACACTTTGTCGGGATTGGCGGTAGCGTCTACGGTGAGCGAGAGTGTGCCGACGGCGAAGTCACGCGAGAGGTTGGAGACGGTGGCGATCTGTGAATTGGGAATGAAGTAGAGTGTGCCGTTGCCGTCGCGCAGGGTGGTGAGGCGCAGGGTCAGGTCTTCGACCGTGCCGGTCAGCGAAGCGAGAGTCACTGTGTCGCCGACGTTGAACTGGTTTTCAATGAGGATGAAGATGCCGTTGATGATGTCTTTGAAGAGGGACTGTGCACCAAGGCCAACTCCGACGCTAACCAGAGCTCCCGCGCCGAGCAGGGAACCTGTAGGAATGCCAAGAATAGACAGGACATGCAGAACGACGATGAAGCCAACGACTCCGTAAGCGGTGGCTCGCAGAACTGCCGCGACAGTACGCAGTTCCGATGCGCGCTGCGAGCTTGTGGCGGCGTGGCGGTCGGCGAGGCGGCGCATGCGCCCGACGAAGAAGAGCACGATGCGCAGGACGACTCCCCAGAACAGCAGGATGAAGACAATACGGGGCAGGTCCGTGTGGACGAAACGGAGCAGATCGCTATGCCAGTCATGTACTACGTCGGAAAAGCTGTTTTCGCCTTGCAAGGGAACGGCAGGAAGGACCATGATGGTGGATATTCTCCGCGAAGGGGTAGCTGCACGTCAGTTAGATTCAGTATCTCGCGACTATGATTGGATGCGGGCCGCGCTCTGAAGCATGCGTTGAGGATGGCTAAGGAGGATTTGCGATGAGACTAATTCACGGCGTTGGTTTTGGGATTGGGTTGGTCTGCGTTTTGATGACGACTGCTGTTAGCCTGCAGGCGCAAAGCCAGCAGAGCAATCAGCAGAGCTCACAACAGAGCAACGGCGATTCAAACACGAATCCTCCCCAACAGCAGAATCTTCCATACACGCCGCCTTCGGCGCCGCCGGGTGGATATGGTAATGCCGCGACAGGAGTCTACACAGGAAAAGGTTCTGTGGGTTTTGGATCTGACGGAAACACCGGCAGCATCCAGAATGGCTCAGGCGGAACTGGGTCCGGAGGCATTGTTCGTAGCATTTCGAGTCTCTCGAATCTCAAAGTGGATGATCCGCCGCAGAACCAGCAACAGCTTGAGCAGCAGCAGGCCCGCGCGCGGAATGCAGAGCGGCAGAAGCAACTGGTTGCAGATACTCAGAAGCTGGTTGCGCTGGCCAATGAGTTGCAGGTTGAGGTCAATCAGTCGACCAAGGATATGCTGTCGCTGGATGTGGTGCGCAAGGCCGATGAGATCGATAAGCTGGCGCGTACGGTGCGCGACAAGATGAAGAACGCGAACTAGGCTCGTGCTTCGCGGTTCAGGGAATCAGCGAACGATTTGACTGATGTCCAACAGCGGTGCTGCGGCGAGCGACAGAGTGGGCGTCGCCGCGTTGCGCAGCGCAGCGGTAATCTGATCCGAAGACCAGTTGGGGTGCGCAGTGCGGACTAATGCGGCCGCCCCGGAGACCAGCGCGGCGGAGGCGCTGGTGCCCATGGCTTG